>Ga0307497_10000268_pt1 | contig 11696 bp, 7 predicted proteins | sample 10_S_MG_FD_201366 | JGI IMG/M metagenome (GOLD analysis project Ga0307497, IMG submission 201366) | Soil microbial communities from Populus trichocarpa stands in riparian zone in the Pacific Northwest, United States - 10_S | ecosystem: Environmental > Terrestrial > Soil > Riparian zone > Trees...
TTGCGAACGAACGACGGATGAAGCGGGCCTTCGGTTTGGGCGAGGACATTCACATGGTCACCGCGCGTTCGATCCTCGGCCGGCAGGACATTGGCAAGGAGGAACGCAAGCGGGCGAAGGCGGTCAACTTCGGGTTCCTGTACGGCATGTACCCGAAGAAGTTCATGCAGTATGCGAAGGTCAGCTACGGCCTCGAGGTCAGCCTCAGCGAGGCAGAGGTCAGCAGGAGCAGATTCTTTACCCTGTATCCAGACCTCGTCCGATGGCACGAGCGACAGAAGCAGGTCGTTCGCCGGCGCGGTGAAGTCACGTCGCCTCTTGGCAGAGTGCGGCACCTCCCGAACATCAACTCCGACGACAACGGTGTGCGGATGGAGGCTGAGAGGCAGGCGATCAACTCGCCCGTGCAGGCGACCGCGTCGGATATCGTGCTGTTTGCCATGGTCATGCTGCAGAGAGAGCTTAACCCACGCGAGATTCGGATGGTCATGACGGTCCATGACAGCATCCGCTTCGAGGTAAGAGAGGAGATGGTTGGTGAATACGCGCACACGATCAAGCAGGTCATGGAGAACCTCCCACTGCGCCGCACGTTCGGCACTGAACTCACCGTGCCCATCATCGCGGACGTTGAGTGGAGCACACACTGGACAGGGACCCCCGACGCATCCGGTCTCGGGTTCGTGGACTACTAGGCGGGTGTGATACAATGAGATCAACGCCCAGAAAGAAACTCCTAACTCCGAGGCAGGTCGGTGACTTGCTGCAGGTGACACCGCGCACCATCACTCGGTGGTGCAGAGAGGGCCGCATCCAACCGTGCCGGAAACTCGGGCGGGTGTGGAGAATCGAGGAGGACTTCGTTGTCACTGACTAACTACAACCAGAGCCGGGTCAAGATGTTCCGGCGCTGCCAGAAGCAGTACAGCTTCCGGTACGACTACCACGAGTACTACCCAGAGCTAGCGGGCAATGGCCTCGAGATGGTGCCGAAGGTGCACAAGCTCCCGCTCTATCGTGGGACCTGGATGCACGCGCTACAGGAGACACTGCACCATCAGTGGGCAGGCCTCGTCCCGTTCGATGTAACCATCGGCGAGGGTCACAACTCCGTGTCAGCCGAGGTGAGCACATGGCAGGAGACACACGCGCTGCTTACTGAGGCCTTCGACAACCTGTTCGACGAGGAGAAGGAGGATCTCGGCGAACTGCCCGACGAGTGCTACCGCCTGTTCAAGTCCTACCTGCGGTTCTGGAAGGAGGATCAGGAGAAGTACTCCGTGACGCTGTTGGACGATGGTTCTCCTGCCATCGAGCTGATCGTCGAGGCACCACTCAAGAAGTTCGGGGTCAAGGGCAACTTCAAGGGCAAGATCGACCTCGTGGTGGAGGACGACGAATACGACGGACTCTGGATTTGGGACGGTAAGTGGGTGAAGAACATTCCCCCGTCCGACGAGAGCATGATGTCCCCACAGGCCTTGCTCTACGTGTGGGGGCTGCGCGAGAGCTACGACATTCGGGTCCGCGGCTTCGTATACAACCGCGCTCGCACGAAACCGCCGACGGTCCCCCGCGTGCTGAAGCGCCCCGCCGGCATGCTTAGCCTCGCGTCGAAGATGGACACCGACTACTTCACCTACCTCTCCACGATCAAGGCCACCCACGGCGAGAAGTGGAAGCGCTACCTGCCGTACTACAAGCCCAAGCTCGCGGAGCTTAGGGGTCGAGAGGCGATGTGGTTCGCCCGTGAGCGCATCCCTGTGGAGGAGAATCGGATTCTCCGCGGCGTGAAGGAGTACCTCGCCACAGTTGCTGACATTAGCAAGCGCGAGACTCGGCGCGACTACGTCCCCCGCACCTACCTCTATTCCTGCAAGTGGTGGTGTGAGTTCCACAACCTGTGCACCGCAGAGTTTCAGGGGCATGAGATAGAGCCTCTGATCAAGTCGTCCATGCACTTCGTGGGCGAGCGCTACAAGGACGAAATCGACCTGCTCCGAGACTAAGGAGGCTCATGGCACCACCTAGAACCCGACGTCGACCTGCGGGACAACCGCCCGAGGCTGACCTCGTCAAGATCAAGGCACGAGTGGAGAAGAAGATCCGACGTGCAAGCCAGCACCCACTCAATCTCTCGGTGTGCGTCTACGCTCGGCCGAAGGTCGGCAAGACGAGGTTCTGCGCGACGGCACCGAACGTGCTCATCATCGACTGCGACGAGAAGGGCACCGACAGTACCCGCGACGACACCGACCCGTTCACCACGCGCATCACCACATGGTCGGAGATCAACGACATCTACTGGTACCTGCAGTCGGGTGCCCACGACTACGAGAGCGTAGCCATCGACACGGTCAGCGGATTGCAGACGTTGGCCATGAACTTCGTGCTCGGTGACGAGGCTGCACGTGATGCCTCGCGCGACCCCGATCAGCCGTCGCAGCGCATCTACCAGAAGGTGACGCAGCTGATGAAGGTCCAGGTCACGAACTTCCGCAACCTGCCCATGAACGTCATCTTCACCGCGCACACCCGCACGAAGGAGCAGGGCGAGGGGGACGAGGATATCACCTACATCACCGGCCCCAATCTCTCGCCGTCGATTCAGGGGCACCTGCTCGGCGCGGTGGGTCTTATCGGCTACATGCACAAGAGGGAGGTGATCGTCAAGAAGGGAGACAAACGCACGAAGGTCAGCCGCGTCCGCATGCTCATCGGACCGTCGGATCGCTTCGAGACGGGCGTCAGGTACTCCGCACTGAAGGACCTGCCGTACATCGACAACCCGGACTTCAGCAGCATGCTGGAGGTCATCAAACAAGGAGGCAAGGCAAGTGGCACCACCACGTAAAGCTCCGAAGAAGATCCGCGTGAACTTCGGCGGCGTCGAGTCGGAGATCAGGAAGCACACCCAGAAGGCTGCACTCGTGCCCGACGGTGACTACCTGTTCAAGGTGCTCGATGCGTCGTACCGCGAGAACGAGGACACCGGCAGCCGCGGGGTCAACGTGCGGGCTCAGATCGTCAAGCCCGCCAAGTACAAGGGCAAGGTGCAGTACGGCTACTGCTCGCTGAAGAAGGAGGCTCTGTGGAACTTCCGCAACCTCATCAACGCCGCGCTCGGCAAGAACGTCGCCGGCCGCACGGTGGACGTCGACCTCGACCTCTTCCGCGACAAGATCGTGGGCGGGGTTGTCGAGCAGGAGGAGTACCAGAACAAGCTCCGCTCGCGCGTCTCGACGTGGTTCCCCAAGGACGAGTACGAGGACACGGGGGATGACGACGACGAGGAAGACGACGAGGAAGACGAGGAGTACGAGGAGGAAGAGGAAGACGACGAGGAAGAGGAGGATGACGACGAGGAGGAGGAAGAGCCTGCTCCGAAGAAGAAGAAGGCCAAGAAGAAGAAGCCGGCCGACGACGATGAGGATGAGGATCTCGAAGAGGTCGACGTAGAGGACCTCTAGGCTTCACGAACTGCCTCGAGCTCGGCAGTAGAGAGGGCGTCGTCTAATCCTCGGGCGGCGCCCTCTCGCTTTGGTACAATCCATGGATATGCAGCCAGAAGCCAAACTGACCAAGAAGATCCGCGCCGTCTTTGAAAGCGTCGGCGGGCGGGTGTTCAAGATACAGGCAAGTGAGGAATCCCATCAAGAGGTGGGTATCCCCGACACTCTCATCTGCCTGTGGGGTCAGTTCGTTGGGATCGAAGTGAAGCAGCCCGGAGGCAAACTCCGACCTCTACAAAGAGTGGTGCTCCACGAAATCTTCAAGGCCGGCGGTGTAGCTGCGGTCGTGGAAACGGTGGGACAGGCTGAGGCACTCCGATCTAAGCTAGAGAAAAGGAGAGCCCATGAAGGTGGTCTTCTGTTCTATCGTGGTGAGTTTTCTACTGTGTGGCCCACTCACCGTCTCATCTAACGCCGAGTACCGGGGGTTACAGCGCATCCCCTACGCCAACCCCTACTGTGAGTCCGGCGGTAATCCCTACAACACGAGGAACCGTAAGTACCGAGGCAAGTGGCAGTTCGACCAGGGTACCTGGAACGCTTTCGCGCCAAGATGGTTGCGAGGTCGAGACCCCGCTTACGTCTCGGAATACTGGCAGGACAGGGTAGCGCTCCGCGTCACTTACGACGCATGGCCTAACTGTTAGCGGCGTCTGTATAGAGACCGCTCTACGACGCGACGTTCGACACGCGCGCATAGTGTCCATCGTCCGTACAGCGCTGACAACGCGTCTCCACTGTATCCGCGTGTCGTGCGTCGTGTCGTGAGAAATGCGACGCACCCGCAGGAGGCACTACGGGTGCGCCGCAGCGAGAGGAGAAGACCGACCCTCGCCCTAGCGTGGTCCGGAACCCACGCCAAGCTTACGGCTTCGGCGCGTCCCCCGGTGCGATGAAGCGCCTACCGCCGACAAACTGGCTTGCGTAGTACGGCTCGCTGAGCGAGCTGATCTTCACCACGTCGCCTGTGTGCGGCGCGTGAATGAACTGCCCTCCGCCGATGTAGAGGCCCTCGTGATGCACGTCCCCGCCCTGCGAGAAGAAGACCGCGTCACCCGGCTGGAGCGCCTGCACCTCATTGATCGCCTGACCCTGCTTCACCTGCGCGTAGGTCGTGCGGCCGATGCCGATACCCGCCTGCGCGTAGAGGTACTGAACGAAGCCGCTGCAATCGAAGCCCTTGCGCGGGTCGGCGCCACCCCACAGGTAGGGCGTGCCGAGGTACTGACGCGCCATGTTCACCACAGGGTTGGCGTTCGGGTGGACTGGCCCATTGAAGTCGACTCCGAGGTCGAGTGTCTTGAAGTTGCTGTGTGTGGACCCCGTCTGGAGCGTCGAGAGCGTCCGAGTCACCGGCTGGTTCTCTGGGTCGTAGCCGTACATCGACGCCGCGGGATCGCTGCGGGACTTCGCCACAGCTGCTGACGCATCACCCAGATTGGCGTAGAGCCTAACTGCCTCGGGTGCGATGTGCGATGCCTGCTGAAGGATCGCCCCGGTCTTCTGATTCAGTCGATCCATCGGCGTACCCTGCGGTGATGCAGGGGTGTCGAGTGGGTTGTTGAACGAGAGCGGCTTGATGCTGTCGGCCAGAGGGGTCATAGACCCTGTGGGTGCAGCCGGTCCTGCTGTCTGCGCCGGCGTACCCTTGAAGTCGCCGCCCCCGAGGATCTTCTGCACGAGGCCACCGGTACCCCACGGGGACGCAGCTAGGGCTGCGGCTGCCTTCACTGCGCTATCACCATCCCGCAGGGCACCGATGATGTTGCCATACCGGCCGTTGGTGAGGGTGTTCACCGTCGCGTCGATACCGGCCTGTGGCGAGTTGTAGTTCTGAACGCCCATACCGCCGCCGAGTTCGTTGTAGTTCCGATGCATGCCGCCAACGACCTGCGTGGTATTGAAGGGGTTGTTCGTTGCGTTGCCACCCTCTGCCCTCGCCCATGCGTCCATGAAGCGGAGGTTCTCGTTGGTGGGCTTGACTCCCACCCCCATGAGGATTCGCTCGCGCCAATCAGGAATCTGCGGTATCGCCATCAGGGCCTCTCAGGTGTCAGGTTGGTCTGGTCACGAGCTCCATGAATCAACTCATCCCACTTGTCCTTGACGCGCCCGGCGCCTGTCTGACGCCACAGAGCGTTGGCGAGGATGTTCATCTGGTCGTCGTTGGTGAGTTCGCTGATGGACTTCTGTAGGTTGATCGCATCGACCGGCGCCATGAGGTTGTTCTTGGTGAGGTACTTGAGGGCTGCCTCTGCCCGGTTCTTCGCGGGCATGTTGTCGAAGCCCTGGCTGCCGTGATCGTGGGCGTAGTCGTGCTGGAAGTCCTTCACCTTCTCGAGGTTCACGAGGTCTTGCTTGTAGAGGTCGATGAGATCCTGTGGAACTGTCCCACCAGTGGCCTTCTCGAACGCCGCGACCTCATCGTCGATCCGCAATTCGGGTTGGTCCGAACGCTCGCGCTGGAGACTGCGAGAGATTGCCGCCTGACTCGACTGGCGCGGGAACATGCTGCCGAGCGAGAACTGACCGATGGCCTCACCGCGCGAGGTCGGATACACCTGACCGCGGCCGGGGTGTTCGAGATTCCCCTTGAGACGCAGCGCGGCGATGGTGTCAGGGATGGATTCCGTGACGGGACGGCCGCCAGTGTATGCCTCGATGCCGGTCTGTACGAGCGGGTTGAGCAAGCTGATGGGGTCCGTCTGGCTGTACTTATTGAACTCGTCGGGATGCGTCAGCATCTCCTTGAAGCTGGCAGCAGCAGAGACCAACTGCTGGCCGGTACCGAGGGGGTTGACGGAGAAGGGGTTGATGAGCTTGGTGTTGCCCTGATCGTCCTTGCCCACAGGGATGGCCCCGATCAGGAATGAGGGAACGCCACCCAGTTCCTGGTTCAGCCAGTTCTGCCCGACGTTGGCGAGGTTCATGTAGGCCGCAGCCTGAATCGGGTGCTGCATCGGGAAGCGACCGAAGTAGCGTCCAGCCCCGCGCATCCACGAGTAGACGAAGATGAGATTGCGGAGGACGCTGCTCTCAATGTCGTTGTACTTGCCGAACTTGATGATCTCCTCCTGCGCAGCGCGGCTGATCTTGGCAACCTCCGCCAGAGCGGGGGTTTTCTTCGGGTCCCACACAGGCATTTCGCCCTCTGGCAGGTCGGCCTTGCCGATGCCGTACCGTTCCTCGAACTTGGTCCTCTCTGCGAAGGCCTTGTCCCAGAGCCGCTGTACGTCGCGCAGCGTCACGTACCCTGATCGCCTTGCCTCGTGCAGCCAAGCGGCCCGCCGGAACGGCTGATCGCCGATGGAGCCCATGAGCTTTGCCACAGGGTTGGTGAATGCTGCGGAGTAGCCTGCGCCGTGTTCGGTCATCATCACGCTCGCGGGGTTGTAGCCCATGGACTGGTCGATGCCGCGGGTGTACAGAACGCCCAGGTGCTTATCCATCACCAGCGACTTGCCGAGATTCATTGGCGCATACATGCCCGCGTGGATGACGTTGAGGAAGGCGTTGCCGGCCCAGTTGTTCGGAATGTATGCCGGCCTAAGGAAGACTGCGCCGGCTCGGATAATGTCGCTCACCTCACGAGCTGTGATGCCGACTGCGCCCATGGAAGCACTGAGACCCTGGGACATGAACTCGGGCTGATCGCCGATGCGCTGGGCATACCGACCGAAGTCCGCGCGCTTCGTCGCCGAGAGATCCTCACCCACCTGCTTCACTGCGGCTTGAATTGCCTCAGCGATGGTGGCCTTCTTCATGTTCGCTTCGGGGTTGGTGAGGATCTTACCCACGACCTCTTCGAGAATGTTCTCCCACTCGCGGGTGTGACTGATCTGACGGACCTGCTCGTAGAGATCGAGCAGACTGACGTGCTGATTCCTGAAGGCCCCCATTGCGCCCTGTAGCTTGGTCGTCGGCACGAGGGGCTCGACCCGTGTGGTAGGCCGAAGCGGACTCGACAGCAACTTGCCCAAGCTAGCCTTGCCCTCGACAGCTTGAGCTGCATCGGCCATCTCACGGGGGAGAATGTATTCTGGTGCGCCTGAGCCGCCCTCGACGCGAAGTTGCTGCAGTGTCTCCCTCGGTACGTCCACATACGAGACGCCACCATCGCCGGCGTAGTGCTCAGCGGTCGATCGCCTCGTCGTGAACCACAGGCCTTGGTTCGATTGCATCCAGTCCGGCACATTCTGTGGTGCGTTGCCGGTGCCCTGACCCCGATAGACTCGGACGTGGCCCTCGGGCACAGGTGTCTCTGCGGCTGCACCCTTCCTGCCCGTGCCAGAGAACGTTGAGCTTACGACCTTGCCGGTGACGATGCTTCGCCGACGGACGGGCCCTGGAGCAGGGATATGAGCCGGCTGCAGTTCCCCTGCGATTCCGAAGGGCTCGGGATTCAGCTGATGCCCCGTCATCTGGACGTAGGACTGCATCTCCTTGGCGAGCTCGAAGCCATTGACACCGCCCGACCGAAGTGACTGAGCGTATGCGACGGCCGCATCTTCGCTGGGAAAGTTGGCCTGGATGCGATTCTTGCCCATCTGAACGTGCCACGTCGGCGGTAGCTGCTCGCCGGTATGGGGGTCGTATCGCTCTCCCGGGTCCTGCTTGATCAGGATGGTGTCGGCACGGTTCTCCTTGGCCATACCGTCGTATTGCTTCTTGGTGATGTAGACGTCCTGTGCCTGCTTCATCACTGAGGCGCGCAGCTTGGCAATCTCGTCCACGTGCGCCCAGGGGAACGGCTGATCGCTTGCCGCAGCACCGTGTCCGGTGAGGTCATCCTCCCACATGTTGATCGAGCCGACCTTGCCCGTGCGCGGGTCGAAGATGCCCGTAGCCTGGATGATGTTGGGGTTCTCCATCCACTTCCTGTACGGCTTCGAGTCGCCGTTGTTCCGCTTGTCGATCAGCGGCTGGTAGATCTCATCGTGACTGCTACCGATGGGACTGAAGAGCGCCTCGCCCGTCTCAGGGTCGACCAGCACAGAGAAGTGGCTGGACCACGGCTCGGCATGAATCTGCTGTGTGGTAGGCCGTACGTAGTGCTGCATGTTGTACCCGAGCGGTTGGTAGGTCTCGTTCGTAGTGTCGTAGGTACCCATGCGACCCTGCGTAGGAGACTCCTTGCTGTACTTCATCGTCTTGAGCCAGTTCGATGCGGCGATGCTCTTGCTCGCGGCGCTCGCACCGAAGGACGCCACCGCGAACACGTCCAGCAGCGGACCCAGTGGATGATCCTGAATCTTGTGTGCGGTCTTCATGGGATCGCCGCGGAAGATCGGGCCGTAGGTGTCGGCGTAGTTCTGGATCGTTGGGTCGAGGATCTGCTTCTGCGTCTCGCTCTTGCCTGTGCCACCGAGCAGTGGGCCGCGCGATGACGGTGCGAGGGGATCCTCGATCACCTTCTTCACGTCTTTGCCCACAGAGATGCCGGCCTTGACGAGTCCAGCGGGCATATCCTTGACGAAGGTGTCGATATCCGTCATGAGGTTGCTAGCGGTGCCGGTGACCGGGTCCGTGCCCAAGCCCACCTTACCGAGGACGGCCTTGTTGTACTTGTTCATCACGCCCAGCGGCGTGTAGTCGACCACCCCGCCCCAGACCTTGTTGAAGACGCTGCCTCCCCCACCCTCCGACATACCGAGAGCCCGCTTCTCATCCTCATTCATATCACCTCGGACGCTTGCCAGCGCCTTCTTGTCGTCCGACGATAGAACGTCGAGGAATGGTTTCGCCTGCTTCCAATCGACCTTACGGTCGCGCACGGCGTCGAGCAGCTGACTCGCACGACCCAGCGCAAGGTCTGACAGAGCTGGCGTATTCGACAGGGTGTTCTGCTGCACGGGCGTTGTGACGGCTGCACGCGGCAGGATCGGCGCGGTGAATGGACTACTACCCCCCGTCTGACGAGGCTGAAGCGTGCTACTTGAGCTAGGCCCCTGCAGAAAACCACCACCACCTGTGGTCGTTGTACCCGTAGCGGGACGGTTGCCTCCGGGCGGCTGAAGGAAGCTAGACATTACCCGCTACTTCCAGGCGTCGGTGTACCCGTCCAATCGGGCAGTGGGAGCAGATCGCGAGCCGTACCCTTCTTGCCCTTGGGCTTGGCTGCAGCAGCCGGCGGCCACTTGTCACCGTACTTCCAGCTCGTGAAGGCAGGGAACCGTGCCTTGACGAGAGCGATCGCTCGCTGCTTCGAGAAGGATGGATCGTTCATGGCCTTCACGAGGTAATCGACGAGCGCCGTCGGATCGGTGATTGCCTGCATCGCCGGCACCGTCTCGCTGTGCTCGACCCGCTTGTAGTAGTGAAGGCTCCCATCAATCATCTTGGTGTAGACGTCGCCGCTCTGATCGAACAATGCGGCCGTCCCTGAGATCTCCTGCTCCTCCGAGACGGTGTACGTCTTGCCCGGCTGCGGGTTGACCGCGTTCTCGAGGAGAGCCGTCCATTCTGTGGACTGGTCGGACTTCAGTTTCGCCCTCTCGACGTGCGAGTTGACCGCGAACTCGTGGATCCTCGCCTTGAGCTCCTTCTTCTGGAGACCGAGCGTAGCAGCTGCCTGCTTGATCTGAGCATCGCTCTGCAGTTTCTCCAGTGTCGGGACGCCGTCGATTTTGCCCACCGCCTTGCCAACCTCTAGCAGGTACTCCTTGTTGGCGAGGTCGTATTGCTTGTAGGCCAGGTCGGTCTGGCGCTTGTTGTTGCCCGCCAGTTTCAGGGCGATCTTGAGGTCGTCCTCGTTCTTCTTCTTGGTGAGCGCGAGGTCCTGCTTACGGAGGTTGTAGTCCTTCTGGGCGTTGGCCTTGTCGGTCTTGGCCTTCTTGACCTCGAGGTTGTAGTTGCGCTGAGAGTCGATCTTGTCGAGGTTGAACTGCGCCTGCTTCAGGCCGTACTCGAGCTCCTGCGTGCGGAGTTCGTTGTACCGCTTGTTGACCTGCGCACCCTTCTGGGCCTTGAGCGCGGTGATCTGATCCTGGTACCCACGGATCTGCTCCTCGAAGGTGTTGCGCGACGCGGCCATCTGCTCGGTGCGCACCAGCGGGAAGACCTGCCCTGAGAACTGCTGGGCCTGTTGTTCGCCCGCTTGCGCGTAGGCGAGTGTATGCAACTGTTGACCCGCACCGAGCTGAGTTAGGTCGGTTGCTGCGTTGTCGAACGGCTGGGTCCAATCGCCGATAGCGACGGGCCCTCCCGTCTGCTGCGCCATCGCCTGCGCGTCGGCGGCGCGATTGCCGCGAAGGGCCTGCAGCTGACTCTGAGCTGTGGCGAAGAGCGAGTGCTCCTGACCCATGGCCTGATCGTAGGACGTCTGCACCGCCGTAGCGGCTTGCTGCACCACAGGTTGGAGGGCGTCGAACATGCCGCCGATCTGACCCAGTGCCTTGTCTTCTCTCGCTTGGGTCTGGCTGATTGAACTCTGAATCGGATCGACGGCCTGGTTGATTTCCAGGTCGATCTGAGAAGCCGCGGTCTTGCGGAGCTCTGAATCGCTCATCGGGGCTGGTGGCTGGTAGGTGCTCATCACATGTACTTCCAGTAGTCGCTACGAGGCAGACTCAAGCCGGGCTGCTGGAGGATCTCCTCTGGGATGGGGTTGGCATCCTGCCACTCTGCAATGGCGTCAGGCGCAGGCGAGGGTGAGTACGGCTGCGCGTCCTGAAGTTGGCGGTTGATGGCCGGCATCAGGTCAGGCAGGCCGGTATTCCCTCCCAACGAGGCTGCGAATTGCTTGGCGATGGCGTCGATGCTGTTCGCGGCCGGCGTTCCCGGTAGCGCTCCCGGGTTGTACTGGACAGTCCGCGTCGGCGGCGCGAGATTCTGAGTGATGCCCGATTGCTGAATCCCCTGCTCCATCGAGGTATACGGACTGAGAGCGGGGTCCATCTGAGGCGGATTGCTGTACTGCTGACCCATCTCCTGTGCGATCTGCTGAAACGGGTCGGCGGGCTGAGGTCCCGGGTTGTAGGCAACGACGTTCGTTGGAGGTGCGAGGTTCTGGGTGATGCCGGACTGCTGGATCCCCTGTTCCATCGAGGTATACGGGCTGAGGGTAGGATCCATCCGAGGCGGGTTACTGTACTGCTGACCCATGTCCTGAGCTGCCTGCTGGATCGGGGCGTACTGATTGACAAAGGCCCCCGGATTGGGAGTGTTGGGGTTGTATGGGACGAT
>Ga0307497_10000269_pt1 | contig 11672 bp, 12 predicted proteins | sample 10_S_MG_FD_201366 | JGI IMG/M metagenome (GOLD analysis project Ga0307497, IMG submission 201366) | Soil microbial communities from Populus trichocarpa stands in riparian zone in the Pacific Northwest, United States - 10_S | ecosystem: Environmental > Terrestrial > Soil > Riparian zone > Trees...
ATCTTTGTGATCAAGGCCGCAGTCGACTACAACGCAAACAAGGCAGTCGGGCTCGACGGCGCGCTCGCGAAGCTGGCGAATCACTCGTACGGCTCGTATCTGCTCGGGATCGTCGCCGCCGGACTGGTCGCGTTCGCGGTCTATTCGCTGACCGACGCCCGCTATCGAAGGATCTGAATGCGGCGTCTCCGGGAGGCGCTTCTGTCGGCCGAATGCCTGCTCGGCGAGGCGATCTCAGACCAGATCTCGCGTCACCACCGCCGGCGCCTTCGCCGAATCGGCTGGGAGCACGCACTCGACGCAAATGGAACTGGCTGGGCCAGCGGAGAGCCTTCGCCGCGGCCCGGCAACGCAGTCGAGATCATGATCGACGGCGCCGAAGCGCTGCCGATGATGGCGCGCGAGCTCGCTGCGGCCCGCTCGCACATCCATATGACGAACTGGTTCCTCTCTCCGGACTTCGAGTTGGTGCGCGGCGACAAGCCGGTCGTCTTGCGCCGCCTCCTCGCCGAGCTGGCCGAGCGGGTCGATGTGCGGATCCTCGTCTGGGCCGGAGCGCCGCTGCCGCTCTTTCGGCCGTCTCGTCGCGAGGTGCGCGACATGCGCGTGCGGTTGACGAAGGGGACGCGCATCCAGTGCGAGCTCGATGCGAAAGAGCGCCCAATGCACTGCCACCATGAGAAGACGATCGTGATCGACGACCGCGTTGCCTTCGTCGGTGGGATCGACCCCACCTCGCAGTCAGGCGATCGATTCGACTCGGTCCATCACCCAGCCCGGAACGCGATCGGTTGGCACGACGCGACCGCCCGGATCGAAGGCCCGGCGGTCGCCGATGTCGCCGAGCACTTCCGCATGCGCTGGCACGAGGTGAACGGCGAGCAGCTCGCGCCGGTCTCGCCGCCCGAGCCGGCAGGCGATGTCGAGCTGCAGATCGTGAGGACAGTGCCGGAGCGCATCTACGCCGCCGTTCCCCGCGGCGACTTTCGCATCCTGGAGTCGTACACGCGGGCGATCCGTAGTGCGCAACGGTTCATCTACCTCGAGAACCAGTTCCTCTGGTCGCCGGAGATCGCCCGCTTACTCCGAGAGAAGCTCGTCAACCCGCCGACCCCAGGTTTTCGGGTCCTGATGGTGCTGCCGTCCAGCCCTAAGAGCGGCAACGACGACACCCGCGGCGTCCTCGCCGAGCTGATCGACGCAGACGGCGACAACGGACGCATCCTCGCCTGCGCGCTCAGCGCCCGCTCGGGATCCCTTACCGACCCGATCTACGTCCACGCCAAGGTTGCCATCATCGACGACCGCTGGGTGACCCTCGGCTCGGCGAATCTGAACGAGCACTCGCTCTTCAACGACACCGAGATGAACATCGTCGCCCACGCGCCGGAGCTCGCCCTCCGAACTCGGCAGCGACTCTGGTCCGAACACCTCGAGCTCCCCGTAGACCAGATCCCAGGAAGTCCGACCCGCGCGATCGACGAACTCTGGAAACCGATCAGCAAGGAACAACTCGAACGGCGCACCCGCGGCGAGCGGCTCACGCACCGGCTCGTCCGGCTGCCGCACGTCTCGCGACGAACCCGGCGCATACTAGGCCCGATCAACGGCCTCGTCGTCGACGGCTAGACCACTCGTAACCCGGTATGCGTTCGGGCTCCTTGCGTTCCTTGGGCGCCGGCCCGACAATCGGTTCATGCAGATGGTGCGACGGCGTGTTCTCGCGATCGCGTTCTCGCTTGCCTTGCTCGCGCTGGTCTCCTCGGGTGGGAGCGGCCGTGCAGCGACCGACCGGACGGAGACGGTCGTTGTGCTCACGAGCGGGGTAGTGCCGGAAGCAGAGGTGCTCGCCAGCGGGGACTACGGCTACGCGGATTACGGGTTGGTACTGCGGAATCGGTCGTTGGCCAGGGACGCTCTCAACGTCACGGTCGAGGTGGAGGCGGTCGACGGTGGTGGCCGGTCGATCACGGACAGTTACACGACCGTCACTCTGATACCCGCCGGGCTGACTTCGTCATCAGCGGCGCGCTGATCTGGAGAGGCTCGCCTGAGCTCGCCGGCATCGAGACCGAGGTACATGTCGGACAAACCGCGCCCCGACGTCGAAGACTGCCGCCGGTCAAACATGTGTCGGTGACGAGTTCCGGACGCTTCATTGGGTCGTTTACCAACCCGTACAAGAAGCCGTTACCCACAAGCGCGACGATCTACGGTGTTGTTCTCGATAGCCGGGGGCGAATCGTGGCGACCGGCTACGACCTCACCGACGCAGTCACTCGTCCCGGCGTGACCGTGGCGTTCGACATGCTCGGGACCTCGACAACGGTGCAGAACGACGCCGCCACCTCCGCCAAAGTGTCAGTCGACCCGTGCGGATACCTCGTCTTTACGCGCGTCTGTCCTGTCCCGGGCGCTCAGAGCTGACGCACGCGGTCTGCTTTTGACCGTCGAGATCGAGACCGCCCAGGGCCTCGCGCGCGCCGACGTGCGCTCCGTCGACGAGCCACGTGGTGCTCTCGTGCTCGGTCACGGTGCCGGTGGTGGCGTCACGGCGCCTGATCTCATGGCAGCGACACAGGCGGCCCTCTCCGTCGACATCGCAGTTGCTTTGATCGAACAGCCCTATCGTGTCGCGGGCCGACGCGCTCCACCGCGCCCATCGGTGCTCGACGCAGCGTGGATCTCGGTCGTCGGGCAACTTTCTGCAGGCGCTCTGGCCGACCTGCCGATCGTTGCGGGCGGCCGCTCGATGGGCGGTCGAGTTGCGTGCCGCACAGCCGAGCAGACGGGCGCCGTAGGCGTGCTCTGCCTTGCTTTTCCGCTCGAGCCGCCGCGGCGCGCAGACAAGCCGCAGCAGAGCCGCCTGGATGAGCTCGATGCGGTGAGCCTGCCGACTCTTGTCGTGCAGGGCGAGACTGATCCGTTCGGGATACCGCCACCCGGCCCGTCTCGAGAGGTCGTGATCGTGCCGGGGGACCACGGGCTCAAGAAAGATCTCGATGCCGTCACCCAAGCGGTGCGGGAGTGGCTCCTCGGGGAGGTGCAGGGCCTGTCACGGATCGGCGCCTAAGATGTGCAGCGATGACCGAGCAACCCAGCAGGATCGAGACGCTCCTCTACGACGCCGACGGGAACCGCACCGAAGAAGAGAGCATCGCGGTCCGCGGCGAAGTCGTCGAGCTGGACGCTGACGGCCGCGTCATCGCGAGGCACGAGCATCTCGACTGGGAGGTCGATCCGATCTCCCTCGAGGGCGACGCGGGCGAGTTCGCGACTCGACCGAAGCACGAGCCGAGCTGAGCCTCGTAAAAGGCGTCGCCGCGCTCGTCAGCTCCGCGGAGGCTGGGCGTCGGCGAGCGCACGGCCGAGTTGCGTGCGCGCCGAGATGCCGAGCTTGCGGTAGACGCGACTGAGATTGGCCTCGACCGTCTTCGCGCTGACGAACATCCTCGCGGCGATGCCCTTGTTCGTCAGCCCATCGGCGGCGAGTTGCGCGATTTGTCTTTCGGTCGGAGTCAAGGTTGTCGGCGCCTGTCGCGTCGCGACGCGTTGCAGCTCGGCGCGGGCCCGCTCGGCCCAGAGCTCGGAGCGGACATTCTCGAAGATGTCGAGCGCCGTCGTGAGCGCCTCCTTCGCGAGTCGCTTCCGCTTTGCACGTCGGTGGACCTGCCCGAGAACGAGCAGCGTGCGTGCGCGTTCGAATGGCATCGGACAACGTTCGTGTGCCGCGAGTGCGCGCGCGAGCGCGGCCTCCGCGCCTTCCGCATCGCCGCGCGCCGCCGCGAGAATCCCGCTGCAACGAGCCGCAGCGGCTAGGCCCCACGGAATTTGCGAGCGCTCTGCCTGTTGCTCGAGCCGCGTCGCCAGCCGTTCGGCCCGGGCGATGTCGTCGACTCCGACTGCGGCTTCGATTCGATCTGCTTCGACTCGCCAGACGGACGGCTCTCGGAATCCGATCTCCTCCAGCCGTCGGCCGGCGCGCTCGAGGTCGCGGTCGGCCGCCTCTCGTTCCCCGGCGGCGAGCTCGACGATGCCGAGCGAGCGTAGGTAGAGCATGTCCACGATCGGCTCCTCCCGGTCCGCCTCGGCGGCGAGCTCGCGCACACGCTCGAGCTTGCCGAGGTGCGCGTCGAGGTACGTCTGCCAGACCTCGGCCGCGGCGGGGACACCGAGCTGCAGGGCGGTCTCACGCAACGTGGTCATGACCTCCTCGGCCACTCCCACCTCGCCGGCCCACAGCTCGACCAGCAGCTGATTCAGCAGGATGTTGAGGCGGGAAGCCTCGTCACCTTCGTCGATCGCGGTCCGGTAGGCCTGGCCGAGATGCTCGCCGGCAGGCCCGAGTTCGTCCACGTACCTGAGCCACTGTCCGAGTCTGTAGACCATCCTGTCGTCGACCGATGCGGGCGGATCCTGCGCAGCCTGTTCGAGCTCGAGCGCCCGGTTGGCGGCAGTCTCGTCGAAGCCGTTCCCGAGGAAGAGGTCTGCGCGAATGCGGTTCGCGAGAGCGAAGGACTCGACTGCGGGATCGGCATTGTCGCCCTGTCCCTCCAACAGCTCGAGCGCGGTTTGGGCGGCCGTCAGAGCTGCTACGAGCTCATGCGTTCCTGCCCAGCCGGCGAGAACCGCGTGGCAATGCGCCTGCACCACGGGAGCATCCGCAGTGTCAAGCGCTTCGCGCGCAACCGCAGCCGCTGCGCTTTCACCCGCGCGTTGGAAGACCACCCCGGACAGGAGCAACAAGGCCCGTGCCTTGAGATCACCTGCGGGAAGCGAGGCTGCAAGCTCCTCGAGCAACCGCGCGGCTCGGTCGAGATCGCCGGCCAGATGGAGATGCTGTGCGAGCTCCAGCTTGCGCTGGCCGACGGACCGCGATTCAGGCGGCGACAGCCGCACTGCGAGCTCGCTCAACTCGGCGGCCGTGTCGGGCGCGCCGCGAGCTCGGGCGAGTCGTGCCGCCGCGACGACCGTCTCCGCAACCTGTTCATCGGGCTCTCCCGTCGCGAGCGCTAGGTGCCGCGCCCGTTCCTCCGGGCTCGACACGGAAGCGGCGAGGTCGCCGTGGGCCTGCTGCCGGCGCACGAGTGGAGTCGAAGCGTGGACGGCAGACGCGTACAGCGGATGCGTGAAATGGATTCGTCCATCGTCGGCGACGCGTACGAGATCGATTTCCTCTGCCGGGCCGAGTGCTGTGGCGTCGACGAGGTCCACGGTCGGATGGGCAGCAATGGCAGTCCGAAGGAGCGCTTCTCGCGTCGCAGCAGGTAGCGCCCGGATCCGCTTCGCGACGAGCGCGCGCACGTCGTCCGGGACCGGGAGCTCGCGCCCGGCCGGAATGCCGTCGCGCGCGAGCATGGTGGCGATCTCCAAGGCGTAGAGCGGATTGCCGCCCGAGCGTTGGGCGATGCGCACCACCAGCGGCCGCCGTAAGGTCAGGCCGAGTCGGCTGGTGATGATCCCGTGTAGCGCCGCGGCCGAGAGCGGCCGCAACGACAGCCGTGCCGCGGACGGTGCATCGAACGCGTCGAGGAGGGAGGTATCGGCGCCATCGGTTCGTCTCGTGACCAGAACGTGCAGCGGCGCGTCGCGTAGACGGCGCAGTGCGAACTCGACGACCGAAGCGGTTGCCGGGTCCAGCCATTGCGCGTCGTCAATGGCCATCAGAACGGGCCGCCGAACAGCGAGCGTCCGCACCAGAGAGACGAGTGCGGTCCCGACGGCCCGCCGTGTCGGGGCTCGGCGGGTCGGTTCTGCGCGCAGAAGTGCGACCTCGAGCGCCTCGCGTTGCGGGCTCGGCAACGCGCCGAACGCCGACTCGTCGACCCCAGAGAGAAGATCGCCGAGTGCGCTGTAAGACAGGCTCGCCTCGGAGCGCGCAGGCTGGCACGAGAGAACGATCCGAGCGCGCTCGCTACGGAGGAGCGCCTCGCGCCACAACGTCGTCTTTCCCATGCCTGGCTCGCTTTCGATCATGAGGATCGAGGCGGGTGCTTTCGCCGAGGCGAGGAAGCGCACGACCGCCTCGAGCTCGACATCCCTCCCGACGATCGTTTCGGTCACGGTACAGCCAAGTTTCGCTGATGACGGGTGGACTGGTGCGGCGGCTCTCACCGTACCGCCGCACCTTCCACATCAGTGAACCTGGAAACGCAACGAAGCGGACGCGTAGCCAGGGGCTGTCGCGCTCGCCGAGTAGCTGCCCCGCCGCAGGACAAGCGTCGCCTGGCCGTTCGCCCCGGTCACCACCCGCCTGCCGGCCACTTTGATCGAGGCGCCGGCCAAGGGGTCTCCGGCGTCTCGTGCGATCACCGTCACCTGCGACCTCTGCGCTCGCTCCAGCAGTGAGAAGCGCGGCAGGAGATGCGTGTGCCAGAAACCACCGGCGCCGCCGATGAACACGTCGGCGAAGAGATCCACCGGACCGGTCGATCCCTCGCACTGAAGATAGGTAAGACCATCGGTCGTGTTCTGCGCAAGCTTCAGCTTCTGCACCGGCTCGAACGCGCTGACGCCCATGTTCGAGCGCGTGGCGAAGACGCCGTCGACCCTGTCACCCCAGGCGACCCAGAGCCGACCTGCGGGAGCCGCGCACACCGCTGCGCTGACGAAGGAACCTCTCTTGAGCGTCAGCGTGCTTCCCCCGTACCGGTACAACCGCGCAGCCTTGCCGTCCGCGAAGGCGACGTAGACGCCGGCGGCGCCGCTGCGCGCGCTCAGCGACGAGTTCCAGTCGTTGATGCCGACCGGCAGTGGGAGGACAACCCGCGCACCCTGGCCGGGCAGCACTTGCTGGACGTAGACGCCACCATTTCCGGCGTTCGTGACGCCAGACAGGACGACTGCTCCGTTGCCGGCGTCGGTCGCGAGCTGCGATGCGGTCATGCCGCCCTGGTACGCGTGCGACGTTTGAGGCGGAACGCCCTCGCCCGCAAGTCCTCGCCACGCGGTGACCGGCTGCCCGTCACGTGTCAGCGTCGCACCGATGTACGCGGCCGAGTTCGCGACGGCTCCGCCCCAAAAGACCCCGTTCTGGAGCTGCCAGCTCCCTCCGCCGGCCGGCGCAGTGAACGTGTTGATGCCGAACGCATTTGACCCGGCGTGCGTGGCTCCCGCTGCGAAGAGCCGCAGGGTGCCGTTCGGCATCGTGACGAGTGCGAGTCCGCCGTTCCCATCCCAGCCTGTCGCGACGGTCGACGTGCCGATTGATTTGCCGCTCGGTGCAATGCGGGTCTCCGAGATCGAGGTCCCGGACACCCCTCGGTTCGAGATCGCGTGGAGGACACCGTCCTTCGTCCGCGCCAGCCCGAGCTCGACGCCAGGCTGGGTCGGTCCGCTGATCCGGTCCCAGGCGGTGCGGGCATCCGAGCGTGACGTCGTCGCGCTCGCCGTGAGCGGGACGAGCGCGATGGCCACGATGAGAACAGCAAGAACGGACGAATGACGCATGGGAAGCTCCCTTCAGTCTCTGTCTGCGGTCCGGGTCGACGGCCGAAAGGCTTCGACGATCCGCTCGAACGGAATCTGGGCACGTTCCGCGGCCTCGCGGACTGCGGCGGCGGTGCCCTCGAACTGGCAGAGCACGACTTCGTCCTCGGCCATCAGGATCGAGCCGAGATAGCGGACGTGCAACCCGCCACGCGCGAGGTCGGCGACGCCTTTCCGCACCCTTTGGTCGAGGGCGTCGAGATCGTCAGCCGCCACACCCGGCCAGAAACACTCCGCGACGAAGCTCGCATCCTCGTGCTCGACCATGCTGCGAAGGTACGAGCCGTCGAGCGCCTGCGAAAGAGGGGATTACCCTACGAAATGAGCCTCTACGTGACCGGCTGCATGCCGAGAAGCTCCTTGCCGGCCTCAGTCAGGAGAACATTGCCGCGCTGGATGCGCACGAGCCCGTGGGCGATCGCGTCTTCCCATACGGTCAGACGCGGGCAAGAGCTCTTCCAAGCCTCCATCGTTTGCGCGTACGTGCGCTCCCGCTCGGCGATCCAGGCGAGCAGCTGAAGCGTGAGCGATGTGACAGCAGGCACGATTTCCTCCCTCTGTTTGTACCACGCCGGTCCTCGGCTCCGGCACCCGCCGCTATGACGAGTAGTAGAGAGCCAGGGGGAACCTCACGCGGCTAGTGTCCTGCGGGTAGAGGTCACCGCTGAGGCGGCGCGTCGTTTTCTCTTTGCGCGGCACTTCCTCGCGCCTTCAAGGTCTCTCGCGGGGGGCCTCGACGGGGTGCTCGAGGTCTTCCGGAAGTTCGGTTCGATCCAGTTCGACCCGATCGCGGTCGCCGGCCGGAACCACGACCTCGTGCTGCATGCGCGCGTCGCCGGCTACGAGCCCGCCTGGAGCGACGTGCTCTATGAACAGCGTGAGATCTTCGAGGCGACCAACAAGGCGCTGTCGTTTGTTCCGACGAGCGAGTTCCCCTGGTTCCGGCACGTCATGGGTCGCAAGGGACCCCGGTTCCACGCCGCGGCCCTCGCCGAGAACGCCGCTGTGGCCGAGCGCGTGTTCGAACGGATCCGCGCGGAAGGACCTCTGTCATCACGCGACTTCGAGCTAGAGGCTGGTCCGACGAAGGACTGGTTTGGGATGCCGGAGAACGCCGTGCGCGCTGTGCTCGAGGCGTACACCGTCACCGGCGTGATCGGACTTGCGCGGCGCGACGGCAATCTCCGGTACTACGACCTCCTCGAACGGCTGCTCCCGGCCGAGGTGCTCGCGCGCGAGGTGCCGGAGCGAGAGCAGCTCCAGCACAAGATGCTGTCTCGGTACCGCGCCCACGGCCTGCTCGGCCCCGGCGGCGCCGGTGGCACGTTCGACCGCATCGCCCCGCCCAAGTCGACCCCGGAGCGGGTGGGGCGCAACGAGCTCCGCGATGACCTGGTCGAGCTCGGCGCCCTCGTGCCCGTCGACGTCGAGGGCGTGCGCGGCAAGCGCTTAGTCCTCGCCGAGGAGCTCGCGCGGCTGCAGTCGCCCCCCGAGCCGACCGCCTCCGTCGCGTTCGTCGCCCCGTTCGACCCGCTGCTGTGGGACACAGCCCTACTCTCGAGCCTGTTCGACTTCGACTACGTGTGGGAGGGCTTTTTCACCCCGACAAAGCGCCGCTGGGGTTATTACGTCCTCCCGATCATCTTCGGCGACCGTTTCGTCGGCCGGATCGAACCGCGGATCGACCGGGACCGCGCCTGTGTAGAGGTGCTCAACGTCTGGTGGGAGAACGGCTTCGCGCCGGGCCGCGCCGACGGGTTCGTCGACGCGATGCGCGACGCGCTCCGTGCCTACCTGCGCTTCGCCGGCGCCGACCACCTCGACTGGGCACCACACCTCGCAACGGAGAAGAGGCTCTTCCTCACCCGCCCGTGACCGACCGTCGCCGAATTACCATCGCCACTCGTGGCCGAGGGCGTCGTCATCCGTCCCGAGCGCGACGCGGAACATCCCGTGATCGCGGACGTGGTCCGCGCGGCATTCGTCGAACACCCCGACGAGGTCGCGTCGTTCGTGGAGCGCATTCGGGCGTCGGACCTCTCAACCGACGAGCGAAGTCTTCACCGACCCCGCATCGGGCAAACCGATGCGCGTGTGGTACAACCCCGCGACAGGCGAGCGGGAGTACCGCCCAGACTAAGATGCTCCGCCGCCGTCGAGGGGCTGCCCGCTCACCTGGGGCCATAGGACCGCGCCGTGCCGTTCACTCTCAGGAACATCAAGGAGGACCTGGAGGACATCGGCTCTAGGTTCGACGGCGCGCCGGACCTGGAGTTCCGCTTGGCGACCGTCGCGCTCGAGCTCGAGAAAGCCGGCCTGAGCTACCAGCGCGTCCCGCCCGACTATCGCTTTCCGTACGGCCACACGCACAAGACGCAAGAAGAGGTGTACGTGGTCCTGCGCGGGAGCGGCCGGATGAAGCTCGACGACGAGATCGTCGAGCTCAAGGAATGGGACGCAGTGCGCGTCCCGCCCGGTACGTGGCGGGGCTACGAGGCCGGGCCGGAGGGGCTCGAGATCCTCGTCATCGGCGCGCCCAATCTCGGTGAGGCTCCGCGTGAAGATGTCGATGGCCAGCGCGACTGGTGGCGTTGATCCCGCCGGCGAGGGGGGACGTCATGGTGAGCCGAACCACGTAGTCAGCGCGCCGCCCAATCCGTCATCAGTGCCGTCGCCCACCCAGGCGACGTACCCATCGGGTCTGATCAGAACGGCAGCAGGGGCTGGTACTTGGCCAATCGCCGGAAGCTCCCAGTCGCCGGCATATTCGGCGTCGATCGCCACCAGTCGGTCTGCCCATCGAGAGATGTCGAAACCCGAGGGCTTGCCGAGGTTCAGCAGGACCGGGCGGGCGTCGTGGAGGAGAGTGAATACACGCACCGTTCCATCGTGGGTGGCCAGGTCGAGATCGGGCATGCGGCGTCCGAGCAGCGGATGTCCCTCACCCAGGTCGTAATGGATGTCCAGGCCGGACATCATCGCGGCGAATCTTTTGCGTGGCTCTTCCATGCTCAGCAGCTCGGAGACAGTGTCGCGCAACGCCTCAATGCGATCGTCGGCGCGCATGAGTGCGACCTGCGCCATCGTGTTGCGGAGCACACGGGCAGCGACCGGGTGGCGCTCGGCATGGTAGGTATCAAGGAGGCTTTCCGGCGCTGTCTGGTGGACGACCTGGGCCAGCTTCCAGCCGAGATTCATCGCATCCTGCACACCGGTGTTGAGCCCCTGTCCACCGACCGGGGAATGCACGTGCGCCGCGTCGCCGGCTAGCAGGATCCGTCTGTCGCGATAGGCCGCGGCCTGCCGAGTCATGTCGGTGAACCTGGTGATCCAGGTGGGACTGTGGATCCCGTAGTCGGTCCCGTAGACAGCGATGAGGCCCTCGCTGAGATCGCGCAGCGTGGGTTCGTTCGTGCTTCCGACGTGGGGCTCGGTCACCATGACCCGTACCGTTCCCCCTTCCTCGTAGACGACCTCGCCGTCGCGGATCTCGTACTCCACCTTGCCCAAGGAATGGATGCCAGAGGCATCGCGGCGCATGCCTAATTCCGGCTCTTCGACCATCTCGACCTCAGCGAGCAGGCTGCTCGTGGTCGGATCCCAGCCGGGGAACTCGATGCCTGCTGCTTTACGGATGACACTGCGTCCTCCGTCGCACCCGGCGAGATATTGCGCCCGCAGCGACTGGCCGTCGGACAGCGCGACGTCGACGCCGGTGTCGTCCTGCGCGAGCCCGGTCACTTCACGTCCGCGGTAGACAGTCACCGCCAGCTCCCCGACCCAACCGGCCAGGATGCGCTCGATGTGGTTCTGCCACAGCCCGAGCGCGTAGGGATGCCGGGTGGGAAAGTCGCTGATGTCAAAACGGGTGCTGCCGAACGACGCGACCTGCACCACCTGCCCCTCCGAGAGGAACCGATCGGCGACTCCACGCTGGTCGAGAACCTCGATGGTGCGTGAGTGAAGACCGCCTGCGCGCGAACCGGGGAGATCCTGGCTGGCGCGCCGCTCGACGATGGCAACATCGACCCCCGCCAACGCCAACTCGGCCGCCAACATCAGCCCCGTCGGACCGCCTCCGGCGATCACCACCGCATGCTTGGTCATGGCCACACTCCGGCCGATGATTATGCGGCACGACCCGGGGCTTGCCGCAACCCCATGTGCGGAATGAACTGGACGTG
>Ga0307497_10000270_pt1 | contig 11654 bp, 8 predicted proteins | sample 10_S_MG_FD_201366 | JGI IMG/M metagenome (GOLD analysis project Ga0307497, IMG submission 201366) | Soil microbial communities from Populus trichocarpa stands in riparian zone in the Pacific Northwest, United States - 10_S | ecosystem: Environmental > Terrestrial > Soil > Riparian zone > Trees...
TCTTGCATTGGATCTACCTCGGCAAGGGCAACGCGGAGGTTGGCGCGATACTTCGAATCAGCGCTCTGACGGTAAAGAATCACGTGCAGAAGATCCTACGCAAGCTCAACGTCGCGAATCGCGCGCAAGCCGTCGGCAAAGCGCTCGAAGCGAGACTGATCGGACCGTGAGCCGGGCGCAGGCAACTCGCGCGCGCGCCGCCGCCGGTTTCGTGCGGTGCGCGGCCGGCGCGGGCATCGCGTGCGTGGCCGCGCTGAGCACGCCCGCTTTCGCGCTCGATGACGAACGGCTCTCGGTGACCGCGGGGGAACAGTTCACACGAGACGACAACGTGTTTCGAATCGCGCCATCGATCGCGCCGCCCGGCGGCGGCGGCGACACCTACCGAACGACCTCCGCGGGCCTCAACTTGGACGTCCCGGTGGGAGCGCAGCGGTTCGTCGGCAACCTAACGCTGAACAGCCAGCGATTCGACCGTTTCGATGTGTTGGATCTCGATGGTCACGATGGATCGGTCCGCTGGCTCTGGAATCTCGGTCGCGAGCTCGATGGTGTGGCGAGCTACAGTGATCGGCTCGCGCTCGCGTCGCTCGCCAACGTGCAGAGCGGTGTCCAGACGGCCACGCCGAACGTTCTCTCGACGCGCGAGACGAAGCTCGAGACGACGTACCGGCCCGCTGCCAATTGGCGCGTGCTCGCAGGCTGGCGCGGTACGGACTACTCGAATGGAGCGATCGAGTATCGCATCAGCGACGCGAACGTCGACTCAGTGGAGGCCCAGCTCCAATACGTGACGCGAGCCGGCGATGGCGTCGGTCTTGCCGTGCGCGCCACCGACGGGCGGTTGCCGAACCGGCAGGTCGTCGGCACGACGCTCGTCGACAACTCCTATCGCGAGAACACAGTCGCCATCGTCGTCGACTGGACCGTCACGGGCAGCTCGCGCGTGGCCGCCCGCGCCGGCCACCTAGAACGCAGCTACGACCAGATTCCGCAACGCGGGTACGTCGGCCCGATGTACGACGCGAGGTACGAATGGCATCCGGGGCCACGCATCGGCTTCCAAGTCACCGCGACTCGAGGGCTCAGCGAGCACGAGGAAGTGCAGGTCGGATACGTCGTCGCTCGCGGCGTGAGCGGCAGCGGGTCGTTCGCTTTCAGCGAGCGCCTGTCCGTCGCGCTCGAAACCGGAAAGGCCCAGAGAACCTACGGCGGCGACGCCGCGGTCCTGTTCGCGGGAGTGCCGCCGACTTCCGAGCACGTGGTGCTTCGAACGGCCACGATCTCGTATCGCCCGGTCGCGCGCGTGCAGCTCGCGTTCGGGTTGCATCAGGTGTTGCGCTCGTCGACGCTTCAGTACTCGAGCTACGACGCGAGCGCGGCGACCATCGGTGCGCGCGTGACGTTCTAGCGTCGGCGCCGTCGCGTTGCCATGGCACCGAGCTCGAAGTTTCTCCGCGTTCTACGTGCACACGCACCGTGCGCCGATAGAACCACGCTCCCGCTGCCGCAGGTGCGGCTGACAACCTCGGCATCGCGACGACAATTTGGCAAAGCCCGAGCACTCTATCGAGGACCGACACAAATGCGAGCCAGGCCGAGTTCGTCGGACGTTGGCGTCGTCGTCATCGGACGAAACGAGGGCGAACGCTTGCGACGGTGTCTCCGTTCCGTCGTTGGCGTCGCGCGCCGAGTCGTGTACGTCGACTCGGGCTCGACCGACGGCTCGCGCGAAGCCGCGCGCGCGCTCGGTGTCGATGTCGTCGAGCTCGACCAGCGAGTGCCGTTCACCCCGGGGCGTGCACGCAACGCTGGCTTTAGGCGCTTGCTCGAGCTCGAGCCGGCCTTGCCCTACGTCCAATTCATCGACGGTGACTGCGAGCTCGTCACGCGCTGGCTCGATACAGGCTGCGCCTTCTTGCAGCGTCACGCGGAATTGGCCGTCGTGGGTGGCCGCAGGCGCGAGCGCGATCCGAAGCGGTCCGTTTACAACATGCTTTGCGCCGCGGAATGGGACACGCACCCGGAGGGCGAAAGCAAGTCGTGCGGCGGCGATGCGATGATGCGCGCCGATGTCTTCGCGCGCCTCGGTGGATATCGACACGATCTGATGGCCGGTGAGGAGCCGGAGCTCTGCATTCGCATGCGCGCAGCTGGCTGGAGAATCTGGCTGCTGCCCGATGAAATGACCGTGCACGACGCCGGGATGACGCGGTTCGGCCAATGGTGGCGGCGCGCGATGCGCAGTGGCTACGGCGCAGTTCAGGGCGCATGCCTGTACGGCGCGGCGCCGCAGTATCACTGCGTGCGAGACCTCGTGAGCGCGGGGTTTTGGGGGTTGAGCCTCCCGGTCGGCACGCTGTTGCTCGCGACTCTCTGGAGCCCCTGGTTCCTGATTCTGCTCGGCCTGTACGCACTGCAGGTGACGCGCCTCGCGCGCTGCCGCGCGCGACGCAAGAGGGAGCCTTGGTTCGAGGCGCTGTTCCTGGTGTTGTCGAGGTTCCCGCACATCGTCGGTCAGGCCAAATGCATCGTGCACATGTGCTTGCAACGACAGGCGCGCCTGATCGATTACAAGTCCGCGCAATGAAGCAGCTCGCCGACACGCTGCTGCGCCAAACGTCGGCGGCACTCCGCGACTTCGAGGCGCCCGCGCCGCCCGGCGACGACGAGCGCCAATCCTCGGCAGCGGGTGCGCGCGGAAATCCCGTCGCCCGGCGCTCGCCGTCGTCGCGGTTGTCGGTCGGCGTGCTGCTCGACGATGCTCGGCAGGAGCGGTGGGTGCTCGAGGCCGTTCGGCGCGTGCTGACGTTGCCTGGCGTGCGGCTCGCGGCCGTCGCGGTCGCATCCGGGCAAGCGGCGCGCCCGCCGGACGCCGGTCTGCTGCACGCCGCGATCGACAGCGTGGATCGAGCGCTGAGGTGCCGCGGCGAGCCCCTGTTCCAACTAGTGGACGTCGTCGCCGAGCTCAATGCGCCGCACACGCTCGTCGTGCCCACAGCGGCGCTCGGTGGAGGCTGGTCCTTTGATTCGCAGGACGCCGCTCGCCTCGCCGACCTCGGCGTCGACGCGTGGTTTTGCTTCACCGCGCGGAGGCCGCATCACCCGCTCGCGAGCGTTGCGCGCTTCGGCATCTGGGGCCACGAGATTGGCGTCGGCACGACCGCGACCAATCGCTGGGCTGGGGCGAGCGAGGTCGCGGGAGCGAGCGAGTTGACGGTCACGGCGCTCGTGGACTACAGCGCCACGAATGGAGCGTCGATCTACCAGACCTTTGGCGCGACGGTGTCCAACTCCGCGCGCTCCAATCGCCTACAGGCGTTGTGCAAGGCGCTGCCGATGTGCGCGCGCGCCGTCGCGGCGTTGCTCCGCGGCGACGTGGTGCCGTCGTCAGCCGGGAGTGCGCCACGCGACCGCTCGGCATCGCCCGCGCCGACCTCGTCCGCGGTACTCGGCCTCGCGACGTCGGTGATCAAGAACGTGGCGGCGAACCGTTGGCGCGAAATGCGTTGGCGGGATCAGTGGCAGGTCGGCTATTACTTTCGCGACCCACACGATGACCGGCTGCTCGCGACCGAGCGCTTGCGGTATTTGTTGCCGCCCGCGGATCGCTTCTGGGCGGATCCGTTCGCTGTCGAGCGCGACGGCCGGTATTTCATCTTCTTCGAGGAGTTGTTGCTCAGCACCGGGCGGGGCCGAATCGCCGCCGTCGAAGTCTTCGAGAACGACGAGCCGAGCGCGCCGCGTGTCGTGCTCGAGCAGCCGCATCATCTTTCTTATCCCACGATTTTCACGTGGCGCGACGACTTGTACATGCTGCCCGAGACGGGCGCCGCCGGCAGCGTCCTCTTGTATCGCTGCGCCGAGTTCCCGCTGCGTTGGGTGCCGGACCATGTCATGTTGGCGGGAGTTCATGCCTATGACCCCACGCTGTGGAGCGACGGGCGCCGTTGGTGGTTGTTTGCGAATGTCGCGGAGAGCGGCGCCGATCCGAGCGACGAGTTGTGGTTGTTCTCGAGTGACACGCCGCTCGGTGGTTGGCGGCCGCACCCTGCAAACCCGATCGTCGCCGACGTGCGCTGCGCCCGCCCGGCCGGGCCGATCTTTACCGATCGCGGCGTGACGTACCGGCCGAGCCAGGACTGCTCGGGCAGTTACGGCCGAGCCGTCGTGATCAACCGAATCGATTGCCTGACGCCCGACGAATATCGGGAAACGCGCGTCGCGCGAGTCGCGGCGGACTGGAGACCAGATGCTCGCTGCGCGCACACCTACGGCCGCGGTCGGCTCCAGGTGATCGATTGTCTCGTGAGACGCTCGAAGTGGCGCTTCGGCCGGCGGCTTCGAGCGGCTTCGATCGAAGCGGACGCCCCTCCAGCGTTGGCCGGAGGGGCGGATCCGACGACGGGCGCGAGGCCCGTTGGCTAGCGACGATCAATGCGCGGCGTACGGCGGGTTGTTGCCCGCGGGCGGGAATCCATCCCAGACCTCGAGGTCGTCGACCCACTGGTAGATCGGCATCGTGCTGCCGCTGTAGACCATCGGCGCCATGATCCGGTTGATCGGCATGTTCCAGGCGCCCATGTTCGCGCCGCTCCGATCCGCGATCATTTGGCCGTTGACCGCCATGAAGACGCGGCCGTCGGCGCCCGAGCTCCGATGCCAGAAGATCTCGAACTTGAACCACTGGCCCACGGGCACGGGCACGGTGCGATTCTCGACGCTCCAGTTGTTGACGAGGGGCGCGCCGCCTCCGGCGTTGTTGTCGCCGAGGACGGTCCAGTACGGCTGACCGCCGCCGTAGGTCATCACGTAGACCTCGACGCGGTAATCGCCGTTGTCGGCCGGATCGCCCCACGACGTCTGGCCGCCGGTCTTGAGCGCGAAGAAGGCTCGCCAGGTGCCGCCGCCGCCGACGCCGGGACCGGCCGGCAAGTTGTTCATCTTCGCCACTAGATCCGGTTGCAGCTTGATCCAGTAGCTGATGTACAGATCGCCGCTCTCCGTGAGCGGCAGCAGCTGGAACTCGTTCTGCTCCGGCGAGGTGCCCATCGGTGCGGTGCCGTTCGCGTTCTGGGAGATCAGCTGGTAGAGCGCGCGCGTCTGATCGCCGCGATGGCCGCTCACCGTATCGACACGGTTCAGCACGTAGTTGCCTATGGTCGCCGCCGTGGTGGCGACCGGATCGGTCAGCATCAGGAACTTGCCGCCGCGGCCCCCGACGCTGATCGGCCAGCTGAACTGGGTCAGGCTGTCGAGCCCGGTGATGTCCTGCCAGCAACCCGTGCCCCAGCAGTCGACCGGCGGCACGAGCGTGATCACTCCCTCGAATCCCGAATTGAACAGCTGGTGCGCCGAGGGTTCGGTCTGCACCGGCGTGCTCACGCGAATCGAAGTCAGCTTGAAATAGGCTACGTCGGAGACGATTCGGAGCACATGAACGCCCGCGCTCAACGACACGGTCTTGCGACCGAGCCACTGATAAACGCCCCATCCGCCCGTGTTCGGCAGCGCGACCGGGCCGGTCGCGTTGGTGCCATCGATCTCGACGTGGTAGGTGCTGTTCGGAAAGCTCGGGCTCGTCGACGCACGGACGTCGAGATCGTAGCTGCCCGCGGTCGCGATCTGCACCGTGTATGCAAGCCATTCCCCTGCTTCGAAGGATGTGACGTCGTAGAGGGCGCCCGCCGCATCGTACGAGGTGCTGATGTCGACGGCCTCCGCGGGTCGATAGAGGCCGTTGATGTTTTGGGCCGTCGTGTCGTGGTACGCGACGCCTTCGCCGCCGAGGTCGTAATCCGACGCGTGGATCGTCCCCGGCAGCGCGGGCGCGACGCCTCCATACGGCGTGGACACGACCGTCGTCAGACGCAACGAATTGAACGCGAAGTAAGCGTGCTCCGACACGACTCGCAGGACGTGCGTGCCCGTAGTCAGAGTGACGTTGCGCTTCCCGAGCCATTGATAGCTGCTCCAGCCCCCGGTGCTCGGCAGCACGATGGAGCCGGTCACATTGTTGCCATCGACCTCGATGTGGTAGCCGCTGTTCGCAAAGCTCGGGCTCGTCGTGGCGCGGACCTCGACCGCGTATACCCCTCCGCTCGCGACGCCGACGGTGTACGCGAGCCATTCACCGGCCTCGAAGTACGCGACGTCGTATTGCCCGCCGAGCGTATCGGTCGAGGCGATGACGTCGACGGCTTCCGAGGTGCGATACAGGCCGCCGAGGTTCTGCGCCGTCGTGTCGTGGTAGCCGACGCCTTCGCCGCCGGTGTCGAAGGCCTCGGCCTCGATGGTGGCGGGGATCGCCTTCGGTGTTGCTGCGGAAATCGAGCTGCTAAGGACTGCGGACGTGACAATTACAAGGGCGTCTAGGCGCCAGGCTTTGCGGGTCGTTCTCACGATCGTCTCTCCGTGCGGGTCGCCATCGAGCACGAGAGCCGGTCAGGAAAGCCTGATAAGGGCTTCCGATGCGTGGTCGCGCGCGGCAGCCGTGAGGAGGGCTGCCGTCATGCGAAGACGGAGTTTCCGTTGAGCCTACAAGCGCGCCCATGGGAGAGACCCCTGAATCACCGGTCGTTCGCTCGCGAGCGCCGGGCGCTCTTGGCGACGTTTCTTGTGCCGCTCGCCCGAAACGGGCGCGAGCGGTCCCAGTGAAGGGGTCGGGCTCGTGTGCGCTGGGTAGACCTAAGCGCGCGTTGCTGGTGACCTGACGATGTCCGCGTCCGACCTTTCTCGACTGGTCGGTGAGCGTTCACCGGTAACCCCGCTATCTTGGGCCGAAGCCGTTAGACCGGAGGCTTTGCGTCCTCGTCTTTCGACGAGTTTGCCCTTCACGCGGTCGCGAAGTTAGACGAGCCTCGCGCAGCGCGCAAGTGTCGAAATTCGCCGACAAGTGCGGAGACGAATGATCCGATCGGCTCATTACTGGACCGTCAGCGCGGGTGCGCTCGGTGTGACACGCGGCGGGAGCCCGTCCCAAACTTCGAGGTCGTCGATCCATTGATAGATCGGCATCGTGCCGCCGCCGTAGAGCATCGGAGCCATGACGCGGTTGATCGGCATGCTCCAGGCGCCGACGTTCGCGCCGCTCCGGTCCGCGATCACGTGGCCGTCGACAGCCATCCAGACGCGGCCGTCGCCGCCCGCGCTGCGGTGGCAAAAGATCTCGAACTTCAACCACTGACCGACGGGCACCGGCACGGACCGATTCTCGACGCTCCAGTTGTTCACGAGAGGCGCGCCGCCACCCGCGTTGTTGTCGCCGATGATCGTCCAATACGGTTGTCCGCCGCCGTAGGTCATCACGTAGACCTCGACGCGATAGTCGCCGTCGTCGGCCGGATCGCCCCAGGACGTTTGGCCGCCGGTCTTCAACGCGAAAAACGCGCGCCAGGTGCCGCCGTCGGCGATCCCCGGGCCGGCCGGGAGGTTGGTCATTTTGGCGACCAGGTCCGGCTGCAACTTGATCCAGTAGCTCACGTACAGATCGCCGGGTGCCGTCTTCGGCAGCAGCTGGAACTCGTCTTGCTCCGGTGAGGTGCCCATCGGGCCGGTGCCGTTGGCGTTTTGGGATATCTGTTGATACAGCGCATGGGTCTGATCGCCGCGATGGCCGGTCACGGTGTCGATGCGGTTGAGGATGTAGTCGCCGAGCGTCAGCGGAGTGATGGTCACCGGATCCGTGAGCAGCAGGAATTTGCCGCCGCCACCCCAAAGGCTGATCGGCCAGCTGAATTGCGTGACGCTGTCGACGCCGACGATGTCTTGCCAGCAGCCCGTGCCCCAGCAATCGACGGGTGGCACGATGCTGATCGCGCCTTCGAAGCCGGAGCTGAAGAGCTGGTGCGCGCCCGCACCTTCGGTTCGCGCCGAGTTGACCGAGACGGCGAGCGACCCGATAGAGCAGGCTAGGACGAGCCAAAGGCGACTGCGCATCCGCGACCCCTTGAGATTCACCCGTCGCTCGCGCGCGAGCGCGCGGTGGCGCTCATGGCGAACGTGCTGCTGCTCGACCCGAAGAGGGTACGAGCAGGCCTGGTGAAGGGGTCGGGCGGTTGCGCGCGACTAGGAGTCACGCGCGCGTGGCTGGTGACCTTACGACGGCCGCGCTCACCTTTTCATTGTTGGCCGGTGAGCCGGCGCCGGTAACCCCGCTATCCTCGGCCGAGGCCGTTAGGACCGGAGGCTTTGCGTCCTCGCCTTTCGGCGAGTTTGCCCTTCACGCGATCGACGCAAAAATAGATGAGCTTGGCGTCCGAAGACAAGTGTCGAGATTCGGCGACAGCGAGGCGGGCGCCGGCCGGGGCTTCGCGCTCAGATCGTCTTCACGGCGATCAGGGATTTGGTCAAATTGCACAGCTTCTCGCGCAGCAGCCGGGAGCCGGGGAAGTAGCCGGCCATCTCGGCGGCCGTCGGCAAGTAGAAGTCCGGCACCGTCTTCTTGATCCACGTGCGATTCGCGCCGGCGATGACCCGGCATTGCAACGGCCGCGGCAGGTAGCTCAGGAACGGCAGCCACGAATGCGTCTCGATCGGGAACCAGCGATAGGGCACCTGCACGAAGTGCCCGTTCCCGACGCGACGAATCTCCGCCGCGAACCGAGTCTGGGCGGCAATCGCGCGCCGTCGAAACGCGCGCGTCGATCGCTCGCTCCAAATTTCCGTGGCCGGCACCGTCACGTGCTCGAGCACGGACGAGCAGAGCACGACGTCGAACGCGCGGTCTGCGAACGGTAGCGGACCGTCTCCCGCGAGCACCACGCCGGCGTAACCGAAGGTCTTGGTCGCGGCCTGGACGGTGGCTTCCTCGATATCGGCCACGCACACGTTCGCAGGTTGAACGCGCGTGTCGGCCAGCAGCGCGTGGGCATACGCGCCGTTCGCTCCACCGAGATCGAGAAGTCGCGTCTCCGGTCCTAGCCGGAACAACGTCTTGAACAATGCCGCCCGCTTGCTGCGCGACTCCGTACGGACGCGGCGTATCAAGCGGTGGACGACCCCCGGCTCGTCGTGCTCGAGCAGCGGGGACAGCTCTAGCGGCGCGTGCATCGGTGCGTCGGCTCGGGGCGATCGCGTGCACAGGTCGGCGTGCCCACTGCCGTCCACTATCTCTCCGGCGCGTCGGCTGTCGGTGCGTTGGCGCCGCGCGCCATCGCGAGCCCGCGGGTCGCCGGCGGAACGCCGTCCCACACCTCCAAATCGTCGACCCACTGGTAGATCGGCATCGCGCTGCCGCTGTAGAGGAGAGGGGCCATGATTCGGTTGATCGGCATTTTTCGCTCGCCGACGTTCGCGCCGCTCCGGTCGGCGATGACTTGGCCGTCGACGGCCGTCCAGACGCGCCCGTCGGCGACGGAGCTGCGGTGCCAGAAAATCTCGAATTTGAACCATTGACCCACGGGCACGGGCAGAGAGCGATTCTCGATGTGCCAGTAGTTGACGCGTCGTGCGCTGCCGCCCGCGTTGTTGTCGCCGAGGATGGCCCAATAGGGCTGTCCGCCGCCGTAGGTCATCACATAGACCTCGATACGGTAGTCGCCGTCGTCGGCTGGATCACCCCAAGAGGTTTGGCCGCCGGTCTTCAGCGCGAAGAACGCGCGCCAGGTTCCGCCATGGTCGATGCCCGGGCCCGCGGGCAAGTCGTTCATCTTCGCGACGAGATCCGGCTGCAGCTTGATCCAATAGCTGATGTAGAGGTTGCGCGGCTCGGCGAGCGGCAACAGTTGCAGCGCGTTCTGCTCGGCGGCCGTGCCCATCGGCGCAGCGCCGTTGCCATTGCGCGAGATCTGCTGGTACAGCGCGTGAGTTTGGTCGCCATTATGGCCGGCCACCGTGTCGATGCGATTCAGCATGTAGTCACTCACCGTGACGGGTGTGATCGGGACCGGATTGGTGAGCAACAGGAACTTGCCGTTGTGGCCCGATATGCTCGCCGGCCAACTGAAACGTGTGAAGGTGTCGAGCCCGACGATGTCTTGCCAACAGCCCGTGTCCCAGCAGTCCTTCGGCGGCAACACCTCGATTGTCCCCTCGAAGCCCGAGCCGAACAGTTGCTGGGGAGCGCTTGGGTTCGTCTGCTCGCCGGACCGAGACGAGAACCGTTCGTCCGCGGCGACGCGGCGACTCCCTCCGAGCTCGACCGTCGCTAACGTGAGCACCAGCGCGCAAGTTCCGGTCGCGAGGGCGATCGAGCCCCAAGAAAAAAACGAACCCCGCCGGGGGTGGCAGGGTTCTAGCTGGGCCGCGCCAGGGGTGGGGGTCGACGCGATCCAGTGTCTACCGTCACTCACGAGCCAACATCTAGTGCTTGCGCATGGACAGCGTGCGCAACGCTTGCTGCTCCAAGCGCAGTGAACGCTCGGTCGCGCCCGCGTGCTGGGTGCGACGCTTGGATCCGTACATGTTGCGGTCCGCGTGCGCGATGAGTCCCTCGGCGCTCCCCGAGTCGGCGGGGAACATCGCGCAGCCGATGCTGACGCCGACTTCGAGATTCGAGCCCTCGACGGAGAACGGTCGGCTCACGCAGATGCGGATCCGTTGGACGATGGCTTCGGCCTCGGCGGCGTCGTTGAGGTTCGCGAGGATGATCGCGAACTCGTCGCCGCCGTAGCGCGCGACGGTGTCCATTGCGCGGACGCACGAGTAGAGCCGCACGGCCAACTCGACGAGCACCCGATTGGCGCCCTCGTGCCCGATGTTGTCGTTGAGCTCCTTGAACCGATCGATGTCGAGAAACAAGACCGCGAACGGCCGGCTGCTGCGCCGCGCGCCATGAAGCTCTCGCGCCAAGCGGTCGGAGAACAGAGTGAGGTTCGGTAGCCCGGTCAACGCGTCGTGCATCGCAAGGTGCTCGAGCTTGCGCTCGCGCTGCTTCTGGTGCGTGATGTTGCACGCGACGCAGACGAGCCACGTCTCGGCCGGAGAGCGCGCCGAGATGGTCAGAGCCATCGGAGTCTCGCGGCCGCGATGGTCGAGCAGGCAGCCCTCTCCGTGCCAGACGCCGCTGCGCAGGGCCGTCGGGATGCCCTCGTCCGCGATCACCTTGCGGCACTCTTCGGCGAAGGCTTCGCTCAACACGCCGCCCTTCAGCAACGCCTCAGCCGTGGCGCCGCCGAGAGTCGTCCGTCCCTCCACGTTGATGAAGCACACGCGGCCGTTCAGATCCGCCACGATCGTGACGACGGGTGCCGCGTCGAGCCACGCGGGCCAGCCGTCCAGCGACGTGTCGTGCACCGATGCCGGGGCGCTCGTGGTGGCCGCGGCGGATGGGTTCGAGCGCGGGAACGCCATGGCCTGCGACGAGGCAAGTGCGGAGACCTTGCGGGGCATTTTTGCGTGTCCTCGTGTGCCGTGGTGTTACGGACGGCGCCAACGGTAGGGCGTCCGGCGGGGTAGGCCTATCGGGTGAAGACCCTAAGCCGGCACCGCGAAACACTCGAATTCCGTGTGCCGATCCGCCGTAGCGGCGCAACGCGAGGGGCGAGCGCTAGGGCGTGCTCAGTCCGTGGCGGATCGCGTAGCGAACTAAACTGACGGTATCGTGTATGCCGAGCTTGCGCATGATACGGCCGCGGTGGGACTCCGCCGTCTTCACGCTGATGTTGAGCAGACTAGCCACCTGCCGCGTCCGGTGCCCTTCCGCGATCAGCTGC
>Ga0307497_10000271_pt1 | contig 11648 bp, 7 predicted proteins | sample 10_S_MG_FD_201366 | JGI IMG/M metagenome (GOLD analysis project Ga0307497, IMG submission 201366) | Soil microbial communities from Populus trichocarpa stands in riparian zone in the Pacific Northwest, United States - 10_S | ecosystem: Environmental > Terrestrial > Soil > Riparian zone > Trees...
GGGAGGAGCATGCCAGATCGACGATGACTTTCTCCTTCGAACCCAGGTCGGCGTACAAGTCGCGGACGCGCTGCGGCGCGACCTGCTTGTCGTGCGGACCCGTCACCATCAGGAAGGGCGTCTGCATCTTGGAGACGACGGCTTGATTGAAGCCCCATGTCGGCACCGAGGGTGCGCGGCGAACGCCCGTGCCCCAGGTGGCGCCGACCGAATCGGAGGCGAGCATGTCGGACCACACCGCGGCGCTCGCGGCCGGCTCGTATTGATCGGGGCAGCCCACTTGCCGGTCCCAGTTCGCGGTGAAGTCGGCGCGGGACTGCGCCGTCATCGACCCCGCGCTCGCGGGAAGCGGATTGGGGGCCGCGGCCGGTCCCCCGCGAGTGTAGGCGGGCGCTAATACGACCAGCCGCGCGACCTTGTCCGGGTTGCGCGCCGCGTAGCCCGCCGAGCGCGGGCCGCCCTGCGACCAGCCGACGATCGAGACCTTGTCCACGCGGCGTAGCGCGCGCAGGTGCTCGACCACCGTCGCGATGTCGTTCCAGTCCGAGTCCATGGTCGTGATCGGCGACGGGTGCGACGGCGCGCATGGCGTCGCAATCAGGCCCGGGACGAACTGCGCCTGCTGCTCCTTGGAGAAATTGCACGGGTCGTTCATCGCCGGCGGGAGCGTGGATCTGCCGTAGCCCGTCGTGTCCATCGAGAACACCTCGAACCCGGCGCCGGCAAGGTAGGCCATCCAGCTGTAGTCCTTGTAGGGCACGTCGAAAGTGACTTCCGCCGGCGTCCCCGCGCCGTGGACGAAAAGCACCACGCCTTCCGAAGGCGCGGCGGCGCGCCCGGTCTTGTCGGCGCGCACCACCTCGCGAACGTAAATCTGCGCTTCCTGTCCGGCGATCGCCGGCGCGGTGGATTTCACCCGGACATGGTGATCGAAAGTCGCGAGGCGTCCGCCGTCGTCGCCGGTCGTTGCGCAAGCCGCGACGAGCAAGGCGAGGATGCCCAATAGCGAGGAATGGCAGCGCATGGAATTCCTCCTGGAGTAGTTGTTGTACCCGCCGAAACCGCTAGCTAGCCTACACCGAGCGCTGCGCCTTGTCCTTCTCGTTCTGCGCCTTGATCGCTTCGCGCGCCCTCGCCCATTCGGCGTCGCCCCACTTGAACAGCTCGTTGAACGATCCGCCGTTGACGAGGTTGGCGCCGCCATCGACGGCGATCGTCTGGCCGGTCAGGAACTCGCAGCCGTCGGCCATGAGGAATGCGGCGAGGTTCTGCAGCTCGGGCATCTTCCCGGTGCGTCCCATCGGGTTCGCGGCCACCGCCTCGTCGCGGAAGTCCCGCCCCGGAGCGAGCCGCTTGCCGGCGCCCTCGGTCGGAAAGATCCCCGGCGCGATGGCGTTGAGCCGGATTCCGTAGCGGCCCCATTCGACTGCGAGCGACTGGGTCATCACATGAACGCCGGCCTTCGACATCGCCGAGGGCACGACGAAGGGCGAGCCCGACCACACCCAGGTGACGACGATGGAGACCACCGAGCCCGTATTCTTGCCTGCGATCCAGCGCCTGCCGACCGCATGCGTGACATAGAAGGTGCCGTGCAGCACGGTGTTGGCGATGGCGTCGAAGCCGCGCGCGGACAGGTCCTCGGTGCGCGAGATGAAGTTGCCCGCGGCGTTGTTGAGCAGGCCCGTGAGCGGGCCGCCGTCCTCCCAGATCGACTGCACCATCGCGTCGACCGCGGACGCATCGCGGATATCGACGGTGCGCACTTTCATCGAGCCGCCGTGCTTCGCCGTGAGCGCGCGCGCCGTTTCCTCAAGCGGCGCCTGGCGGCGGCCGCAGATGAACACCTCGGCGCCCAGCTCGAGGTACCTCGCCGCCATCTCGCGGCCAAGACCCGTGCCGCCGCCGGTGACGAGGATGCGCTTGCCTTTGAGCAGGTCCCTGCTGAACACGGTCACGCCGTCAGCACGATCTTGCCGATGTGCGCGCTCGATTCCATGAGCGCATGCGCTTTCGCGGCCTCGGCGAGCGGGAAGGTCTTGTGGATGATCGCCCTGATCTTGCCGGACTCGATCAGGGGCCAGACCTTCTCGCGCAGGTTCTTCGCGATCGCGCCCTTGAACTCGATCGAGCGCGGGCGCAGCGCCGAGCCGGTCACGGTGAGGCGACGGCGCAGGATGTCGTTCAGGAAGACCGTCGCCTTCGCGCCGCCAAGGAACGCGATTATGACGATGCGGCCATCGTCGGCGAGGCACTTGAGCTCCCGGTCGAGGTAGTCGCCTCCGACCATGTCGAGGATGACGTTCACTCCCTTCCCTCCGGTCGCCTCCTTGACCACCGCAGCGAAGTCCTCGGTCTTGTAGTTGATCGCGCGCTCGGCGCCGAGCTTCACGCAGGCCTCGCATTTCTCGGCGCTCCCCGCGGTGGCGAATACCCGGTTGCCGAAGGCCCTGACCATCTGGATGGCCGTGACGCCGATCCCCGAGGAGCCGCCTTGCACGAGGAAGGACTCGCCGGGCGCGATGCGACCGCGGTCGTACACGTTGCTCCACACGGTAAAGAAGGTCTCGGGCAGAGACGCCGCCTCGACGACGGTCATGCCCTTCGGGACCGGCAGGCACTGCGGTACGGGTGCGGCGCAGTACTCGGCGTAGCCGCCGCCCGCGACGAGCGCGGTGACCGTGTCGCCGACGCGCAGCTCCTTCACGCCGTCGCCCAGCGCGACCACGCTGCCGGCGAGCTCCAGGCCCGGAATGTCCGACGCCCCCGGCGGCACCGGATAGTTGCCGGCGCGCTGCATGGTGTCAGGACGGTTGACGCCCGCAGCCGCGACCTTGATGAGCACTTCGCCCGGCCGGGCCTGGGGGACCGGGCGCGTGCCGATTCTCAGCACCTCGGGGCCGCCGGGCTGGGTGATCTCGACCGCGCGCATGGTGCTCGGGATGGACATTTCCGCCTCTTCGAGTGAGGGCGAATTATCGCATTAGAATGGCGGCGCCATGGCGATCGCTGCTCCTGCCAGCGTGGGTACGCCCCTCGATGACATCGACACGCCGGCGCTCGTCGTCGACCTGGACGCGCTCGAAGGCAACATCGCGCGCATGGCGCAGGCGATGGAGAGGAGCCCGGCGCGGCTGCGCCCGCACGCAAAAAGCCACAAGTGCGCCGAGATCGCGCGCCGCCAGATCGCCGCCGGCGCGGTGGGCGTGTGCGCGCAGAAGGTGAGTGAGGCCGAGGCCCTGGTCGCGGGCGGCGTCGCCGACGTGCTGGTGACCAACGAGATCGTGGGAGCGCAGAAGATCTCGCGCCTCGCCCGCCTCGCGCGCGAGGCGAAGGTCGCGGTGCTCGCCGACGACCCGGGCAACGTCGCCGCGCTCGACGCCGCGGCGCGCGCCGAGCGCGTGCGCCTGGACGTGCTGGTCGAGATCGACGTGGGGGCGCACCGCTGCGGCATGGAGCCGGGCGCTCCTGCCGCCGCGCTCGCGAAGCACGTGGCCGACTGCAAGAACCTGCACTTCGCCGGGTTGCACGCCTACCACGGAGCGGCGCAACACATGCGCTCCGCGTCCGAGCGCCGCGAGGCGATCGAGTCGGCCGCCGCGAAGGCGGCGGCCACGAAGCAGCTGATTCAGAAGGCGGGCATCGCTTGCGAAACCGTCACGGGCGCGGGAACCGGCACGTTTCTCCTCGAGGGCGCGAGCCGCGTCTTCAACGAGATCCAGCCGGGCTCCTACGTATTCATGGACGCCGACTACAACCGCAACGCCTGGGACGAGGGCTGGCCGCGCTTCGAGCAGAGCCTCTTCGTGCTGACCACGGTGATGAGCGCGCCGGCGAAGGATCGTGCGGTGGTCGACGCCGGCTTGAAGGCCTCGAGCGTCGACTCGGGCATGCCGCTGGTGCACGAACGGCCGGGCGTCGAGTACGCCAAGGCGTCGGACGAGCACGGCGTGCTGACGATCGCCGCCGGCGCGAAGGCGCCGAGGCTCGGCGAGAAGCTCCTCCTGGTTCCGGGCCACTGCGACCCGACGGTGAATCTCTACGACTGGCTGGTGTGCGTGCGCAACGGCAGGGTGGCGGCTCTCTGGCCGGTCACCGCGCGGGGTACGTTTTCCTAGGGAGGGACGAATGAAGCGGATTCTGTACTGCGTTCTAGCGCTTCTGGCATCCAGCGCGGCGGGCCAGGGATACCCGACGCGCGCGATCACGCTGGTGAATCCGTTTGCCGCCGGCGGGCCAGTCGACGCGGTCGCGCGCATCCTGTCGGGGCCGATGAGCCAGGCGCTCGGCCAGCCCGTGATCGTCGACTACACGGTCGGCGCGGCCGGAACGATCGGCGTGGGCCGGGTTGCGCGCGCGGCGCCCGACGGTTACACGCTGAGCATCGGCCACTGGGCCACGCACGTGATCAACGCGGCGATCTATCCGCTGCAATACGACGTGCTCCGCGACCTCGAGCCCGTGGGCATGATCTGCGCGAATCCTCTGCTGATCGTCGCGAAAAACTCGTTCCCCGCTGCTGATTTGACGGAGCTGATCGCATGGCTGAGGGCGAACCCCGACAGGGCATCGGTCGGCACCGCGGGCGTGGGGTCGGGCTCGCACATGGGTGGCGTCTATTTCCAGAGCGCGACGGGAACGAAGGTCCAATACATTCCATACAAGGGAACCGGCCCGGCGATGCAGGATCTGCTCGCAGGTAGGATCGACTTGATGGTCGACCAGGCGTCGAACTCGTTGCCGCAGGTGCGCGCCGGGAAGATCAACGTCTACGCGGTCACGGCGAAGACGCGGCTATCGGCTGCGCCCGAGATTCCCACGGTGGACGAGGCCGGGCTGCCGGGGCTGTACGTCTCGGTGTGGTTCGGCATCTGGGCGCCGAAAGGCACGCCGCGCGATGTCGTCGCGAAGCTCAACGCCGCGATGGTGTCCTCGCTTGCCAATCCCGCCGTGCGCCAGCGCCTGGCCGACCTGGGCCAGGAGATCACGCCGCGCGAGCAGCAAAGCCCCGAGGCACTCGCCGCCTTTCACAAGGCGGAAACCGAGAAGTGGTGGCCGCTCGTGAAGGCGGCCGGAATCAAGCCCGAGTAGCGCTTCGCGCCGCGCCGGTCGTTCGAAGGACGTTTCTGCGATGTGCGAAAACGCACACTGGGACAAATTATCCCGGCTCGCCGGCGACGTCTGATGACGTAGTCGTAGTCTTTCTTTGCCCCCTGTTGTGATGTTTATCACGCGGGCGTCTGCGCACCGTGTCGCGTTTCAGCGCGTCGCAAACGGCCGATTTGTATATTGCGCGGCGGGAGGAGTAATCCGAGCGGCGTCGCAAGCAGAGGCTGCTGCGCGGATCAAACAAGAGGGAGCACCATGAAAGCAAACCTTGGGAGCCTTTTTGTCGCCCTTTCTGCGGTCCTTGTTGTCAGCGGGTGCGGGGGCAAGACGACTGTAGGAATCACGGACGCTGCCGCGGGAGCGATCAATGCGTCCGTAATGTCCGCTGTTTCACCGGAGTCCGCGTCTAGGCAGGATTGCCCGAACGGCGGCATCCTCGTCAACAGCGGTCACGACCGGAACTTGAACCACATCCTCGACCGCGGCGAGATCGAGCTGAGGCAGCACGTGTGCAACGGCATGAACGGTGCCGGCGGCGCCGCCGCAGGGGTTCCCGCGCTGATCAAGATGGTGCCCGAGCCTGCCGGGGCGAACTGCGCTGCCGGTGGGCAGGAGATTCTGTCCGGGCCCGACAACAACCGCAACGGGATCCTCGACGCCGCGGAAGTCACCTCTACCGGGTTCGTCTGCAATGGCATCAACGGTGTGAACGGAACCAATGGTACGAACGGCACGAACGGAACCAACGGTACCAATGGCACGAACGGAACCAACGGCACCAATGGCACGAACGGCACGAACGGAACCAACGGTACCAATGGCACGAACGGCGCGAACTCGCTGATCAGTGTCGTCTCCGAGCCAGCGGGCCCGAATTGCGCGGGCGGCGGGCTGAAGGTCGTTTCGTGGCTCGACACGAATCCCAACGGCGTGCTCGACTCCACGGAGACCGCATTCACGAACTTCGTCTGCAGCGGTCCCGGCACGGTGATCGTCGAGTCGATCAGCGCCGATCCGGTGGTGGTTGGTCCGGGACAGACCGCAACGATGCTGGCGAGCGCGACCGACGGAATGGGCAGCACGCTGACCTATTCGTGGTCGGGTCCGGGTACCTTTGCGACTCCAAGCGCCGCGAGCACTCAATGGACGGCGCCGGCGACGATCGGGAGCTACCTGCTGCAAGTGCAAGTCAGCAACGGACCGTCGACCGTCACGGCATTCGCATCGGTTCTCGTGTCGGCCGCGCCGTCCGGCCCGGTGGTCACGAGCGTCAGCCCCGCGCAGTCGCGCGTTGGCCAAGAAGTCGTTATCACGGGCGCCGGGTTCGGACCGAGCCAGGGTGGCAGCACGGTGTCGATTGGCGGGGCGAATGCGACGAGCATCGCGAGCTGGAGCGAATTCCAGATACGCGCCACGGTACCCGCCGGCGCGACGAGCGGATCCGTGTTCGTGACGGTGGGCGGATCCCCGAGCAGCCCGGGATTCATCGCTCTTCTGTGGGCGAGCGCGGACAACGTTGCGGTTTCCACGGCCGCCGGCAATCAGGCCAATCCGCAGATCGTCGCCGACGGCAGCGGCGGTGCGATCATCGTGTGGGCGGACAACCGATCCGGGAGCGGTACTGACATCTACGCGCAGCGGGTGAACAGCGCCGGGGTGCCACAATGGGCCGCTGACGGCGTGCCGGTTACGACCGCAGCGGGCGTCCAGCTCCTGCCACAGATCATTTCTGACGGCAGCGGCGGGGCGATCATCGCGTGGATGGACAACCGTAACGACCCCAGCCACTTCGACCTCTACGGGCAGCGCTTGGATGGCGCAGGCTTTTCCCTGTGGACGCCGGGCGGCGTACCGGTATCCGTCGAAGCGGGCGATCAGTTCAATCACCACCTAGTCTCCGACGGCAGCGGCGGGGCAATCATCGTATGGGAAGACAGCCGCAATTCGGCAACGACGGGCGTAGACAACATCTTCGCACAACGCCTGAACAGCGCCGGCGTCCCGCAGTGGGCGGTCAACGGGCTAGCCGTTTCCACAGCTGTCGGCAATCAGGCCAATCCGCAGATCGTCGCCGACGGCAGCGGCGGGGCAATCATCGAATGGGAAGACAGCCGCAATTTGGCAACGGTGGGTGTCCACATCTTCGCACAGCGTCTGAACAGCGCTGGCGTCCGGCAGTGGACGGTCGACAGCATCGTCGCTGCCGGTAGGGGCGATCAGTTCAATCCCCAGGTGACGCCGGACGGCAGTGGCGGGGTGATCATCGCGTGGGAGGATTCCCGCAGCGGAGCGGACATCTTTGCGCAGCGGCTCGACGGCTCCGGCGTGCCGCGGTGGGGCGCAAGCGGCGCCCCCGTCGCGACAGGGCTGGCTGTCGATGAGATCACCCCGCAGTTGGTCTCCGACGGTAGCGGCGGGGCGATCATCACGTGGACCGACAACCGTAAGGATCCCAGCCACTTCGACCTCTACGCGCAGCGCTTGAATGGCTTCGGCGTCGCCCTATGGACGCTCGGCGGCGTCGCGGTTTCCGTCGAAGCGGGCGATCAGGTCGATCAGCGCCTGATCGCCGACGGCAGCGGCGGAGCGATCATCGTCTGGGAAGATGGGCGGAGCGGCGCATTCTTCCATACCTTCGCCCAGCGAGTGGACCGCGCGGGTGTGCCGCAGTGGAGCACCAACGGCATCGCCGTTTCGTTCGCCGCAAACTCCCAGCTCCTGCCACAGCTCGTCTCGGACGGCGCGGGCGGGGCGATCATTGCGTGGCAAGACAGCCGCAACAACGCGACAACCGCCGACGACATCTACGCTCAGGGCATCACGGCGGACGGGACGCAGTAGCGGCGGGTCCGTGTACTTCTACGGCCAGCGGTTCGAGACCGCTGGCCGTATTTTTCAGGGGTGCAGGCTCACCCCCAGACGCTCTTCGACACCTCCAGCACTAGGCCGAGCTTCCGCCACTGGTCGTCGGCGGTGAGCTTGTTGCCGTGGTGGGTGCTCGAGAAGCCGCACTGCGGCGACAGGCACAGGTTCTCCAGCGGCACATACTTCCCCGCGGCGTCGATGCGGCGCTTCAGGTCGTCTTTCTTCTCGAGCTCGGCGACCTTGGAGCTCACCAGCCCGAGCACGACGACTTTGCCCTTGGGTACGTAGCGCAGCGGCTCGAAGCCGCCGGCGCGGTCGGTGTCGTACTCGAGGAAGAAGGCGTCCACGTTCAGGCGCGAGAACACCGTCTCGGCGACGTAGTCGTAGCTGCCGCTCGCGAGCCAGGTGCTCTTGAAGTTGCCGCGGCAGGTGTGGATCGCGACCGCCATGTCGTCGGGCACGTCGCGGATCGCCGCGTTGACCGCGTCGGCGTACATGGCGTTGTCCTTCTTCGGGTCGTCGCCCAGTTTCTTGAACTGCTCCTGCACCTTGGGATCGCCCATCATGGCGATGGTGGTGTCGTCGATCTGCAGGTAGCGGCAGCCCGCCTTGTACAGGTCGGCGATCTCCTCCCTGTAGGCCTGCGTGAGATCGGCCCAGAACTCGTTGATGTCGGGGTAGGTCTTCTTCACCGAGGCGCGGTCGGCGCGCGCGTGCAGCATCGCGGGCGAGGGCATGGTGAACTTGGGCGTGTTCTTCGCGACCGACTTCAGGTACTTGAAGTGATCGAGCATCGAGGGCCGGGTGCGGCGGATCTTGCTCGTGACCCTCATGAACGGGGGCTGCTCCTCCGTCCCCTTGAATTTCGCGTCGCCGTAGGCGTCGCCCTTGTCGAGCGTCACCCCGTCGAAGTTCGAGAGGAAATCGATGTGCCACCAGTCGCGGCGGTACTCGCCGTCGGTCACGGCCTGCATGCCGACCGATTCCTGCTTGGCGACCACTTCGCGGATGTGCTTGTCCTGGACCGCTTTCAGCTCGCCCGCGCTCATCTTGCCGGCGCGCGCCTTGTCGCGCGCGTCGTGCAGCTCCTGCGGGCGCAGCAGGCTGCCGACGTGATCGGCGCGAAAGGGGGGTGTTTTTCGTTGTGTCATGGGGGACTCCGGAATGGTGGACTTGAACTGCGGAAAGCGAATTTCAGGCGAAGCGCGGCGCCGTGTCAACCCCATCCTGATAGTGGGAGCGGTGTGGGACGCAGATCCGGCCGCGCCGGACTAGAATACGGCGCTGTGGAGAGGAGAGAAGCGACATGATCCGCAGTGAAACCCGTATCCTGACCACGCACGCAGGGGCACTGCCGCGCGCGCCCGAGCTGCGCGAGCTCATCTTCGCCCGCGCCGAGGGCAAGCCCTACGACCGTAACGCCCTTTCGGCGAAGCTCCGGAGCGAGGTCGCCGAGGTGGTGCGCAGGCAGGCTGCGTGCGGCGTCGACAGCGTCAACGACGGCGAGGTCGGCAAGACCAACTTCACCAACTACGTGCGCGAGCGGCTTGCAGGCTTCGAGATGCGCGACTACCGCCCCGGGGTCGACCCCGCCCCGCTCAACATCACGGCGCGCGACGCGAAGGACTTTCCCCAGTACTTCTCCGGCGGCAGGGGCTCGCTCACCGGAGCCGCTCAGCGCCGGCAGCTCGCCGTGTGCATCGCTCCGCTCAAGTACGTCGGGCGCGCGGCCCTCGAGGAGGATCTCCAGAATTTCAAGGCTGCGCTCGCGGAGGTGAAGACCGTCGAGGCCTTCCTGCCGGCGAACACGCCGGGCACGATCGAGCACTGGCTGAGGAACGAGCACTACCCGACCGAGGAGGCCTTCGTCGAGGCGATCGCCGAAGCCATGCGCGACGAATACCAGGCGATCGTCGACGCGGGATTCCTGCTGCAGATCGACGATCCGGACCTGCCCGACGGCTGGCAGATGTACCCGGACATGAGCGTGCGCGACTACCGCAAGTACGCGACGCTGCGCGTCGACGCGATCAACCACGCGCTGCGCGGCATCCCGCGCGAGAAGGTGCGGCTGCACGTCTGCTGGGGAAGCTTCCACGGCCCGCACCGCAACGACATCCCGCTCGAGGACATCATCGACATCATCTTCCGCGTGAAAGCCTCGAGCTACTCGATAGAGGCGTCCAACCCCTGCCACGAGCACGAGTGGCGGGTGTTCGAGACGGTGAAGCCACCCGAGGGCGCGATGCTCATACCCGGCGTCGTCGGTCACGCCTGCGACTTCATCGAGCACCCCGAGCTCGTCGCCGAACGGCTCGCGAAGTACGCCAAGCTGGTCGGTCGCGAGAACGTCATCGGCGGCACCGACTGCGGCTTGGGCCCGCGCGTGGGCAGCCCCGAGATCGCCTGGGCGAAGCTCGAGGCGCTCGCCAAGGGCGCGCGCCTGGCGAGCAAGCGGCTCTGGGCCCGGCCCGCGAGGAAGAAAAAGACGAAGCGGCGCTAAGCCGCCATTTCTCCGGCGGCGGCCCTCTTGTCTTCCGACGGGAACAGCAGCGCAGCGCCGAAAGTGACCAAGGCGAGCGTCCCCAGAACGTAGAACAGCATTCTGAAATCCCCGCTCGTTTTGTAGACCCAGGCGACCAGCGGCACCGCGAGCGCGCTCGCGCCGAACGACACCACGTAGCGCACCGCATAGGCGCGCGCGCGCCACTCCTCAGCGGTGTAGCGCGCGATCATCGCGTCGTTGATGGGGATCTGCCCGAAGACGAAGAACATCATCGCCACGGCGGTCGCGAGCATCAGATAGTTGTCCATGGTTCCGGCCAGGGCGAGCAGCGGCACCTGCAGCGCGACCACGGGGACGAAAACCGACTTGAGAGACCTGCGGTCGAGCCACCATCCCACACAGAGCTGCGCCATCGCGGCGATCAGGTAGACGCCGCACACCAGCATCCCGATCCCGAGCGTGGAGCTCGTCAGCGCGGCGAGGCGCTCGTCGAACCCCTTCGGCAGGGAGATCGTCGTGGCGTTGAAGATCACACCGCCGCATGCCGTCGCGACCGTGAGCACGCCGAAGACGCGCGCGAGATCGGCGCGCGAGAGCTTTACCACCGCCGCGGCCCTGCGCGCCGGCGCCTGGATCCGGGAACCGCGCACGATGATTGCGAACGCCACGCCCACGCCTATCGCGATCGCGCCCGGCACGATGAAGGCCGCGCGCCAGCCCGCGGTGGCGGCGAGCGCTCCCGCGAGCAGCGCGGAGAAGGCGACGCCGACGTTCCCGAACACGCCGTTCACGCCCAGGGCGCGGCCGACGTTGTCGCGGTTCGCGACCAGCATGGCGATGCCGACGGGGTGGTAGATCGCCGCGAAGACGCCGATCAGCGTGAGACCGAGCGCGATTTGCGCCGGGCCGCTCGCGAGCCCGGTGAGGATGCTCGCCGCGCCGATGCCGAAGAAAAACACCGTCATCATGCCGGTGCGGCTCCAGCGGTCCGCGAGCCACCCGGCGGGGATCGAGCAGGCGCCGAAGGCGATGAAGCCGCCGAGCGCAAGCGGCAGCAGGTCGGCGTAGCCGCGGCCGAGCTCGGCGCTCATCGCCAGCACCACCGTCGGAAAGATGAGCATCAGCAGGTGGTCGATCGCGTGGCCGAGATTGAGGAATAGCGTCACGC
>Ga0307497_10000272_pt1 | contig 11613 bp, 12 predicted proteins | sample 10_S_MG_FD_201366 | JGI IMG/M metagenome (GOLD analysis project Ga0307497, IMG submission 201366) | Soil microbial communities from Populus trichocarpa stands in riparian zone in the Pacific Northwest, United States - 10_S | ecosystem: Environmental > Terrestrial > Soil > Riparian zone > Trees...
GTAGTAGAGCGCGAGCGGCCAGACGTCGCGCTCGCTCGGCTGGCCGCCGGAGTCGCGGTAGTCGAGACGCAGCACCCGCCGCGCGCCGATCGCGTCGCGCACCGCCTCCAGGCGCTGCATCGCGAGCCCGTCGACGTGGAAGGAAGGCGCGTACAGCCGCGTCGTCTCGACCGCGAGCCTGCGCTCGGGGGGCAGCGCCGCGACGATCTTCTCGATCGCGGTGCGCGCCCCTTCGGCGAGCACCGGGCCGCCCCAGGCCTCGACCATGCGCGCCCCGACTGCGAGCGCCTCGATCTCGCTCACGGTGAACATGAGCGGCGGAACGTCGAAGCCCGGGCGCAGCCGGTAGCCGACGCCGGCCTCGCCTTCGACCGGCACGCCCGACAGGGAAAGGTCGCGCACATCGCGGTACACCGTGCGCAGCGACACGCCCAGCCGCCCCGCCAGGAACGCTGCCGTGGTGAGGCGGCGGCCGCGCAGGTGCTGGACGATGCGGAACAGGCGATCGGCGCGCCGCATGGAGCCCTTCAGCTCATCGCGTGCAGCCCGATGCGGTTGCCCTCGGAGTCGGACAGGTGCGCGATGAAGCCCTGCTTGTCGGGCAGGGCCGTCTTCGGCATCAGGACCTTCGCGCCCGCCGCCCAGGCGCGCTCGAGCGCCGCGTCGATGCCCGGCACCGCCGCGAGGTAGGTCACGGTGCCCTTCGCCGAGGGCTCGTAGCCCTCTCCCTTCATCAGGCAGCCGCCGACGCCGTCCTCGGCGTGGGGAAACAGCGCGAGCTGGTACGGTCCGAAAGTCTCGGGCTTGAGCTCGCTGTCGAGCAGCTTCTCGTAGAACCGGGTTGCGCGCTTCAGATCGGTCACCGCGATCTCGCTCCAGACCACCGTGTTCTTCATGGCCATCTCCTAGAGTAGCGTGCGGGGATTCGCACGCCGCATAGGATGCGGACAGGCTGCTGACAGCGTCGTGTCAGCAGCCTCGGGAGCCTACTTGTCCTCGGCCGGGATCGTGCTCACCGGCCCCACACCGTGGAGCGCGATGATGGCGTCGCCCTCCTTCGCCCCGTCGTAATGGATGCCGTTCGCGTAGTGCACCACGTAGCTGCCCGCGGGCATGGGCTTGGTGCCCGCCGCGTCGAACTTGCGACCGGTGCCCACCCACCAGGTGCCCGACACCACCATGAAGAAGCGGTCGTGCTCGTGGTAGTGGGGCCGGCTCATGTTGCCCGCCTTCCACTTGATCAGCATGGCGTAGGGCCCCGGCTTGGTCGGGTCGCCGTAGAGGATCGCAGTCTGGTTGGTGCGCGCCGCGTTGTCCTTCCACTGGATGTTCTCCGGCAGCGTGTAGCCGAGCACCTTGGGGTCGGGCTCGGCGGCGCTGACCGAGAGTACGGTCGCAAACATGCAGGCGAGCAGCGCGCAGGCAATGAGCTTGAGCATGGACTTCCTCCTGTCGTCGAAGTCTTCGTGTATCAGCGGTTGATGATACTGCTTTCCGCATCCACGCCGAGGGGGGTAGCATGCCCACGGGACATGCGGGACCGGGCGGTCCCGCGACCCGAGAACAAATCTCCAAGGGAGGAGATCATGAACCGATACTGCAAGGGCGTCGCTTTCGCTTCGTTTCTCGCATTTTCAGTTACCTCGGGCAGTGCGGCCGCGCAGACGGCAAGGAGCGTCTCCGGCACCTACACGGCGGTGAGCGTGCCCGCGTTCGGCGACAAGCCCCGCGGCCAGATGATCCTGACACCGCAGGGAAGGTATGCGATCGTCGTCTCGCGAGCGACGATGCAGAAGATCGCCTCGGGCTCGCGGATCAAGGGGACGCCGGAGGAAAACAGGGCCGTGGTCGAGGGCAACATCGCCCACTTCGGAAGGTACACCATCGACGACGGCGGCAAGGCGATCACGTTCCACATCGAGACGAGCAGCTACCCCAACTGGGATGGCACGACGCAGAAGCGTCCCCTCAAGGTGGCGGGCGACGAGCTCAGGTACACCGTGGCGGCTCCCTCGGGGGGTGGCCCGGGCAACGACGTCGTCTGGAAGCGGGTGAAGTAGCCGGAGCTACCCGCGGGCGGACCCGGAGCTCAAATGCCCCCTTCGCCCTTGCGCCTCTGCTTGTCCTCGTACATGCGGCGGTCGGCGCGCCGGATGAGGTCCTGGATTCCGTCGCCGTCGTCGGGGACGATGGCGACTCCGATCGACACGCCGACCTGCAGATGCAGGCCGGCGTACTCGATGGAACTCTCGATCGCGCGGCGCACGCGGTCGACCAGATCCGGGATCTTGTCGCGCTCGGCGTCCTCCAGCAGCACGATCAGCTCGTCGCCTCCCCACCGGCCCACGCTGTCGACGTCGCGTACCGCGGCGGACGCGTGCTCGGCCACGCCCTGCAGCACCGCGTCGCCGGCGCGGTGGCCGTGCTCGTCGTTGATGCGCTTGAAGTCGTCCAGGTCGGCGAACAGCAGCGCGGACACGGTCTGGGGATTGCGCCGCTGCGACGCGATGGCGCGCTCGAGCCGGTCCTCGACCAGCGTGCGGTTGGGCAGGCCGGTGAGCGCGTCGAACATCGCCAGCCGCGCCAGGCGCGCCCGCTGCACCAGCAGCGCATACGCGCCCCAGCCGAGGAAGGCCGCCAGCGCCCAGACGAGGAAGCGCAGACGCCAGATATCCGCGGGCGCGGTAGGGAGCGGCCTGCTGCGCACCGCGATCACCCACTTGCCGCCGGGGACGTCCATGTCGATCAGCTCGGCGCCACGCCCCTCAAACAGGTCCCCATCGCCCTGGAACACTGCACCCTCGAGGCCCTTACCGTCCTTTCCGCGGATCGCGAGGTCGATGTTCTCGGCGCCGGCCCGCCTGATCGAATCGGCGAAGAACGAGTTGCTGTCGATGACCGTCGAGATGAGGCCCCAGTACTTCCCGCGGATCGAGATCGGCGCGCGGTAGATCATTCCCTGCCCGCCCTGCACCAGCTCCATGGGCCCGATGAGTATCGGCACGCCCCCGTCGATGACGCGCTGCACCGCTGCCAGTTGCTCGGGAAACTTGCGGTAGTCCAGGCCGAGCACGCGCTCGTTGCCCTTCACCGGGTAGAGATAGCGCAGCTCGTAGCCGACCGCGACGCCGAAATTGCGCACGTGGCGCGCCTCTTCGAACAGCTTCTCGAGGATGGCGTCCACCTCGCGGCGGTCGAGCACGCCTTCGCGCACGGCGAGGTAGCTCTTCAGGCTGCCGGTGAGGAACAGCGCCGCATCGAGCTCGCGCGTCAGCCGCGTCTGCACCAGCGAGGCGAAGGACATCAGCTCGACCTTCCTGCGCGCCTCGAAACGGCTGTTGACGATGGCGTTGCCGCCGATCCCGACGAGCAGGAAGAACACCGCGCCCACGGCCACAAAGCCCCATCGCGCCCAGAACCCGCGCAGGCGCTCGCGGCTGCCCTTCGGCTCTTGCGGAGAAACCATGGCGTCCCCTCCCGTAGGGGTCGTTTTGCCGGCAGCGACGGGCCGGGACGTCGCCGCTCGGGCCGAATCATACCGCGTTGCCCAGCGAAACCGAAGCACTGCGTCCTCTGCGCTGTGGCGCACGGTAGCCCTCGCTACGGCTCGATTCTGATGCCGCTCGCGCGGATGATCTCGGTCCAGCGCCGCGTGTCCTCCTTGAGAAAGCGGGCGAACTCCTCCGGCGTGTAGCTCGAGGGCTCGGCGCCCTGCGCGGCGAGCTTCTCGCGAACGTCTGGCGAGGAGAGCGCGCGCTGCACGTCGCGGTGCAATGCGTCGACGATCTCGCGGGGCGTGCCCTTCGGGAAGGCGAAGCCGAACCAGTTGGTGACGACGTAGTCGGGAACCCCGGACTCGGCCGCGGTCGGCACGCCGGGAAAGGCCGCCGAGCGCTGCGCGGTGCTCACGGCGAGCGCGCGCGCCTTGCCGCCCTTCACCGGCCCCAGCGCGGTGGGGGAGGCGGTGACGATGAGGTCGATCTGCCCGGCCTGGAGCGCCACCACCGCGTCGCCCATGCCCTTGTAAGGGATGTGAGCGAGGTCGATGTGCGCGTCGTGCAGAAACAGCGCGCTCACCACGTGGTTCACGCCGCCGATCCCGGACGAGCCGAAGTTGAGCTTGCCCGGCCGCGCCCGCGCCTCGGCGATCAGGTCCGCCAGGGTATTCAGCTTCGACTGCGCGCTCACCGTGATGACAAAAGGCGTCTGGCACACCATCGCTGCCGGGACGAGGTCGGAGGCGACGTCCCAGGGGAGCTTCTCGAACAGGCCGGGCAGCATCGCGTAGGTCGCGTCGATCAGCCCGGCGGTCGCACCGTCGGGCGCGGACTTCGCCACCGCCTCCCAGGAGATGCGGCCGCCCGCCCCGGTGCGGTTCTCGACCACGATGGGCCTGCCGGTCTGCTCGCTGATCTTCAGCGCAGCGAGCCGGCTGTAGGTGTCGCTCGCCCCGCCGGCCGAGAAGGGCACGAGCACGCGCAGGGGGCGCGTCGGGGTCTGCGCCGACGCGAGCCCGGCGAAGAGCGCAAGAAGAAGCGCGAGGGTCCTCATGCATCCTCCAGAGGAAAGGCGGCGACGTCGAAATCCTCGCCCATCGCCACGTGGACGAAGCCGCGCACGTCGCGCAGCGATCGGGTGATGTGGCCCTTGCCTTGCGTGTCCTCGGCGAAGATCAGGTCGCCGGGCCGGCAGACGGTGCGCTTGCCGTCGCTCGCCTCGAGCTCGAGGATGCCCGAGGTGAGGAAGATCAGCTGCCGCCGCGGCGCGTTGTGGTAGTCCTGCACGTGGCCCTGCGGCGTCTCGCGGAAGAAGACCGAGCTGCACTGGAAGGTCTTGGACGCCGGGCGCGCGTCGCCCGTCATCGGGATACGGCGCACCTCGATCGCGGAGTCGCCGCAAGGTCTGGTGAAGATCCTGACGAGGCGCATGCCCTATTTCGCGAGGTTTTCGAGCTTCGCCCGGGTCGACTCGAGCGCCTGCTTCTGCAGCGCCCCCTGCCGCGCCGACAATTTCTGCATCTCGGCGAGGTGGCCGTTGAAGCTCGACAGCGTCGCCTGGTCCGTGAAGACAACCTTTCCGCCGCGGACCGCCCAGGTTCCGCTTTTCGCGGCCAGCAGGTCGAACAGCTTTCCGACCTCGTCGACGATGCCCGCCTCCAGGGTCAGCTGCTCCACCAGCCGCCCGCGCGAGGTCTCCAGGCTTTTCTCGAATCCCTTGCGGAAGCCCCGCCGCGCTTCGTCGCTGATGGGAAGCTTGTCGATATCGGCGCGCGCGCTTTCGATCGTCGCGAGCGCCTTGTCCTTGTAGGAGGCGACCAGGGCCCTCGCCTTGCCCACCATTTGCCGGCTCTGCACCAGGCCCTTGTCGGCCGCGATGCGCTTGGCGTCCAGGATGCCGTCCCAGCCGATCGAGTCGAGCTGGCGCAGGTAGTCGTTGCGCAGCTCGGCCATGCGGCTCAGGAACGTGCGCCCGAACCTTTCCATCTCGCCCACCTCGCCCCCGGCGGCGGGCGTCGTGTCGATCTTCGCGGTCGGCTTGGCTTCCTGCACGGAGCGCGCGACCGCGTCGAGCTCCTTCTGCATGCTCGCGCCCATCCTGGCCATCTGCTCGCGGCTGTCGTGCGCCCTGAAGGCGATCCACGTGCCCGCCGCGGCCGATGCCAGGATCAGCGCGAGCGACACGCCCGCGAATCCGCTGCCGCGCCTTCTCGCCACCGCGAAATGGAAGATCACCCACGGTATCAGCCCTGTGCCCATGCCGTAGCCCAGCGCGTAGCCGGCGTTGCCGCCGACCTCGGAGCGGGAGCCGGTGTATACGAGCAGGACGATGCACAGCACCGCCAGCCAGATCGACCCGATGACGATGCTCGGCTTTTTCGCCGCCTGCGGGGTCTCGCTCGCTTCCATTGTCCCCTCCCTGTGAGGCTTCGCTATGAGTTCGCGTCCTGCAGCTTGAAGTGCTTGGACAGCGCGATCCCCTGGCGCTGGTACGAGGACTTCAGGCCCGCGCCGTAGAGTTTTGCGGGCGGCGCGGTGAGCCGCTCGTAGACCAGCCGCCCGACGACCTGGCCGTGCTCGATCACGAACGGCACCTCGAAGGAGCGCACCTCGAGCACCGCGCGCGAGCCCTGGCCGCCCGCCTGCGGATCGCCGAAACCCGGATCGAAGAACCCGGCGTAGTGGACGCGGAACTCGCCCACGAGAGTGTCGTACGCCACCATCTCCGCGGCGAGCTTGGGCGGCACCTTTACCGACTCGCGCGAGGCGAGGATGTAGAAGTCGGCCGGGTCGAGCACCAGGCCGCCGCGGCGCGGCGCGTGCACCGGCTCCCAGTAGTCGAGCACCTCGTAGTGGCGCACGCGGTCGACGTCGATCAGCCCGGCGTGGTCGCGCGCCTTGTAGCCGATCACCCCGCCCGAGCGGTCGCCGCTCAGGTCGACCGACACCGGCACGCCGTCGCGGATCTCCTCGGCCGTGATCGAGTCGACCAGCTCGTGCTCCTCGTGCAGCCGCCGCAGGGTCTCGTCGCCGCTGGGCGGGCTGCCGCGGCGGATGCGGAGCTGGTTCAGGCGCGAGCCCTTGCGCACCAGCACGCTGAATGTGCGCGGCGAGACCTCGGCGTAGAGCGGGCCCTTGTACTGCTCGCGCACGCGATCGAACTCGGTGCCGTAATCAGTGATGAGGCGCGTGAACACGTCCAGCCGCCCGGTCGAGCTCTTGGGATTGCCCATCGCCGAGGTGCGACGCCTGAGCGCGAGGCCCTCGAGCAGCGGAATGATGTACACGCAGCCCCGTTCGAGCACCGCTCCCTCGCTGATGTCCATCTTGTGCATGGCGAGCTCGGCAAGGCGGTCCTCGACGCGCGCGCTCTTGCCGGGCAGGAAGCTGGCGCGCACCCGCCAGGCGACGCTCCCCAGGCGCAGGTCGAGGCTCGCGGGCTGTATCTGGTCGGGCTGGATCGTCTCGAGCGCGACGATCTCCTTCGACGCCCGGATGAGGTACTCGATGTCCTGCGACGGGAGGATGCCGGTCGAGTGCGCGGCGGCCTCGCGCTCGTTCGCCGATTCCGGCTCGCCCGCGCCGAGCAGGTCTTCCGTCTTCATCCCGGAATGCTACCTCGGATAGAGCACCAGCTGCGTGCAGCGGAAGAGCGCCAGCTTGCGCCGCTGCGGGCCGTGCGTCACGACCGCGTCCCACACCTGGGTGCTGCGCCCCAGGTGCACGGCGCGCGCCTCGCCGTAGAGGGCGTCGTCGCGCGCCGTGTTAAGGAAATTAGTCTTCAGCTCGATCGTCGTGAAATTCTCCGCGCCCGGGGGCAGGTGCGAAATGCACCCGTAGCCCGAGAGCGTGTCTGCGAAGGCGACGACCGTGCCCGCGTGCAGGTACCCGTTCGGCGCGAGCAATTCCTTGCGGATCGCGACCTCGCCTGTCACCAGGCCCTCGGAGATCTCGGTGAAGACCACGCCGACCAGTCCCGGGAGGAAATCCTTCCCGAAAGCGTTCATACGCTCGAGGGTAAATCCGGGACGCAGCGGCATGATTCCTCCCTATGTTTATCGAAAAAGCATAATATCCCGGCGCACGCACGCGCACAGGGAGCGCATGAGCACGCCTGACCATCTGGGCAAGTACGAGATCACCGAGGTGCTCGGCCAGGGCGCCATGGGCGTCGTCTACAAGGGCTTCGACCCGGGTATCCGGCGCACCGTCGCGATCAAGACCATACGCAGGGAGCTGGTCGAGGGTGAGCGCCACGCGGCGGCGATGCTCGCGCGCTTCAGAAACGAGGCGCAGGCCGCGGGCAAGCTCGCCCACCCGGGGATCGTCGCGGTGTACGACTACGGCGAGGACGCCCAGGTCTCCTACATCGCGATGGAATACGTGGAGGGCAACTCGCTGCGCGAGTACATCGGGCGCGGCACGCGCTTCGCCGAGCGCGACGCGGTGAGCATCATGTCGCAGTTGCTCGAAGGCCTGGCGCACGCGCACGAGCGCCGTGTCTGGCACCGCGACATCAAGCCCGGCAACGTGATCGTGATGCGCAACGGTCGCGTGAAGATCGCCGACTTCGGCATCGCGCGCATCGAGGCCTCGGAGCTGACGCAGACGGGTGTGATGATGGGCTCGCCCGGCTACATGGCGCCCGAGCAGTACGCGGCCTCGCAGATCGACCACCGCGCCGACTTGTTCGCCGCCGGCGTCGTGTTCTACCAGCTGCTCACCGGCGCCAAGCCCTTCGTGGGGACCGCCGAGCAGGTTTCGTACGCGACCTGCCACACCGAGCCGCTGCGGCCCTCGCTCGCCGAACCCGGCAAGGGCTGGGAGCGCTACGACCCGGTGATGGCGAAGGCGCTCGCGAAGAAGCCCGAGGACCGTTACCAGACGGCCGAAGCGTTCCGCGCTGCAGTCCTCGCGGCTCACGACGCGCCCGCGGCAGCCGCCGTGTCCGAGGAAACCATCATCGTCGAGGTGCTGCGCCCCGCGGCGGCGGTCGAGCTGAGCGGCTCGCCTAAGCCGCCTCCGTCGGCGCGGCCGCGCGCTGCGCCGGCTGCGGCCGCACCCGCGTCTTCACGGCGCTGGCCCTGGGTCACCGCGGCGCTCGTGATCGCACTCGCGATCGGCGGAGCGGCGGCGTGGCGCTTCCTGCCGCTCGCGCCCCAGAAGCCGGACATCGAGGCGCAGCTCGCCAAGGCGCGCGCCGAGGCGCAGGACGCGCAGCGGCGCGCCCTGGCCGCCGCGGCCGACGCGGAAAAGGCGAGGCGCCAGCTCGAAGCCGAGCGAGCGGCGGACGCGAAGGCCAAGGCCGAGGCGAAGCCGGAGCCGAAGCCCGAGCCCAGGGCGGCCAAGCCTCGCCCCGTGGCGAAGGCGCCGAGGCGAACCGAGGAAGCGCCTGCGGTCGCGCGCGCCGAGCCGGCGCCGCAGCCGGTCCCCGCCGCGCCCGCGCCCCAGGCTCAAGCGCCCGCGCAGTCTTCTTCGAGCTCCTTCCTTCCCAGTCTGCTGTGGGGCGGGGCGAAGAACCAGGCGCCATCCGGGCCGACTCGCTACGACGGCGCCTGGAGCGCGACCCGGACCTGCGAAGCCTACGAAGAGCTGCCTTCGCAGACATCGACCTTCGAGCTCTCGGTCAAGGACAACGAGTTCATCGTGACCGCGGGCACGCCCGGGCAGCCGGGCTACAGCCAGGCGCGCGGCAGGCCCAACGACGACGGCGTGCTCACGCTGAGGGGCGACGGCCTCGCGGTGTCGCAGCGTTTCATGGGCAAGCCGCAGCCGGTGTTCTTCCGCGGCCGCGCCGACGGCGCTCGCTTCGTTCTTCAAGGCTCGCTCGGCGACCGCAACTGCACGCTGGCGCTCGCGCGCAAGTAAGCGCTAGAACTTCTCCACCCAGGGGCGCAGCTCGACCTCCCACGTCCAGGCGCTGCGGTGCTGGCGGTGGACGGCGAGATAGCTCTTCGCGATCTCGTCGGGCAGCAGCATGCCGTCATCCGGCCCCTGGCCGATGCGCCCGTCTATGACGAAGTGGGCGACGTGCAGCCCCTTGGGCGCAAGCTCGCGCGCCATGCTCTGCGCGAGGCCGCGCAGCGCGAACTTTCCCATCGCGAAAGGCGCCGACTCGGCGTAGCCCTTGATGCTCGCCGAGGCGCCGGTGAAGAAGATCGAGCCCGTGCCGCGCGCCAGCATGCGCTTGGCCGCGGCCTGGCCGACGAGAAAGCCTCCGTACGCCGAAATCATGAGGGTCCGTTCAACTTCCTTCGGTTCGAGCGACACCAACGGCCCGCGCGTGCGGTAGCCGGCGTTGTAGACGACCAGGTCGGGCGCCGGGACTTTCTCGAACAGCGCGTCCACCTGCGAGGACAGCGACGCGTCGCACTCGATGGCGACCGCGCCCGTTTCCTTCAGCAATGGTGCGAGCTTGCCCGTGTTTCGCGCGGCGAGGACGACGCGCATCCCTTCCCGGGCGAACAGGCGCGAGAGCGACGCCGAGAGGCCGCTCCCGGCGCCGACGATGAGCGCGGTCTCAGCCATATCACTTCAGGAACAGATTGGGCAGCGCCAGCGAGAACGCGGGCACGTAGGTCACCAGCATCAGCGCCGCGATGAGCCCGCCGTAGAACGGCCAGATGGTGCGCATCACGTAGCCGATCGACACGCCGCCGATGGCGCAGCCGACAAACTGCGTGGTGCCCACGGGCGGCGTGTTGAGGCCGAGCGCGCAGTTGATCAGCATCACCATTCCGAACTGCACCGGGCTCATGCCGTACTGCGCGCAGATCGGAAGGAAGATCGGCGTGCAGATGAGGATGGTCGGCGCCATGTCGAGGAAGGTGCCGAGCAGGAACAGGATGATGTTGACGAGCAGGAAGATGACCCAGGGGCTGGTCGAGATGCTGGCGAGCGCCTTGCCGGTGAGATCGGCGACCTCGTACAAGCTGATGAGGTAGCCGAAGGTCGCCGAGATCCCGATGAGCAGCAGCACGATGCCGGTGGTCTTCACGGCCTTGGCGGCGGCCTTCAGGAAATTCTCCCAGGTCAGGGTGCGGTAGACGATCGTCGTCAGGACGAGCGCGTAGAGCACGGCGATCGAGGCCGACTCGGTGGCGGTGAATGCGCCCGAGAGAATACCGGCGACGATGATCACCACGACGAACAGCCCCGGCAGCGCCGAGGCGAACGCGAGCCCCACCATATTCCAGCCCGGGAAGGTCCCGGCCGGATAGCCGCGCTTGATCGCCACCAGGTACGCCGCGACGAGATTGCACACCGTGAGGATGACCGCCGGCAGCACGCCCGCGAGGATCAGCGCGGCCACCGAGACCTTCCCGCCCGCGGCGAGCGAGTAGATGATCATGTTGTGGCTGGTGGGCATGAGCACGCCGACCAGCGCGGCGTGCGTCGTGACGTTGACCGCGTAGTCGGCGTGGTAGCCCTCCTTCTTCATCATCGGGATCATCACCGCGCCCATCGCCGACACGTCCGCCACCGCGGAGCCGGAAATCCCGCCGAAGAGCGTGCACGCTACGACGTTGGCCATCCCGAGGCCGCCGCGGATGTGGCCGACCAGCGCCTTGGCGAAGCTGACGATGCGGTCGGCGATCCCGCCGTGGAGCATCAGCTCGCCGGCGAAGATGAAGAACGGGATGGCGAGGAAGGAGAAGATGTTCATCCCGGCCCGCATCTGCTGGAACACGACCGCGAGCGGCAGGCCTTCGTAGAGGATGGTGCACACGGCCGAAAGTCCGATGGCGAAAGCCACCGGAACGCCGAGCAGCAGGAAGATGGCGAACGAGACGGCGAGTATGGTCAATGCCACGCCGGCACCACTTCCTGCCCGCGCAGCTGCGCGATGATGTGCTCGATCGAGAAGAGCAGGATCAGCACGCCGGCGACCGTCATCGGCACGTAGTTGAGCCCTTCGGAAATGCCCAGGGTCGGAATCCGGTAGTCGTGCACCGACCAGACGAGGAAGGCGCCGTTCCAGGCCATCAGGGCGCCGAAGGCGGCGACGAGCACGTGGATGACGAGCTCGATCTTCAGGCGCGCCTGCTCAGGCACCAGCACCAGCAGCGATTCCATGCCGATGTGGCCCGCGTCGCGCACGCCCACGGCGGCGCCC
>Ga0307497_10000273_pt1 | contig 11605 bp, 14 predicted proteins | sample 10_S_MG_FD_201366 | JGI IMG/M metagenome (GOLD analysis project Ga0307497, IMG submission 201366) | Soil microbial communities from Populus trichocarpa stands in riparian zone in the Pacific Northwest, United States - 10_S | ecosystem: Environmental > Terrestrial > Soil > Riparian zone > Trees...
GATCCTCAAGATCACCGGGGGCAACGTCACCAAAGCCGCGCGCCTGGCCGGGCGCAACCGCACCGAGTTCTACCGCCTCCTGGAACGCCATTCGCTTGAACCGGGAATGTTCAAGGGCAATGCCCAGAAGGAGAGGGTGACTGCATGAATATCTTCAAGAGAATCATCGGCTTCCTCGTGCTCGGGTTTTCCCTGACGGCGGCGGCGCAGGAGCTCGCACCGGATCAGCTGGTGCAAAAAGTGACCGAAGAGGTCCTGGCCGCCATCAAGAGCGACAAGCAGCTCGCCGCGGGGGACAAGCAGAAGGCGCTCAAGCTCGCCGAGGAGAAGGTGCTGCCTTACATCGATTTCGAGGAGGCGACGCGCCTTGCCGTCGGCCGGGCCTGGTCGCAGGCCACGCCCGAGCAACGCAAGAAGCTGGTGAGCGAGTTCCGCAACATGCTGGTGCGGACCTACTCGAACGCGATCGAGTCCTACCAGGGGCAGACGATGAAGGTCATGCCTTCGCGCGCCGGCAAAGGCGACGCAAAAGACGAGGCGACGGTGCGCGCGCAGTTCGTCCGCGCCGGCGGCAAGCCGCTGCCGATCGAGTTCCAGATGCGCAACAATGGCAAGAGCTGGAAGGTGTACGACATAACGGTCGAGGGCATTAGCCTCGTGCTCACCTACCGCAGCGAGTTCGACGCCGTGGTGAAGCAGGAAGGCGTCGACGGTCTGATCAAGCGCCTCACGCAGAAGAACAGCCCCGCCAAGCTCGGCTGAGCCCGCCATGGAGCAGAAACCGCGGTGGGCCGAAATGTGCGCTCAGATCCTCAAGCAGTGCGAAACGGTCCGCGGCGGGCGCGAGAGCCTCGCCTCCTTCCTCGGCGTGCACCCGACTCAGGTTGCGATCTGGGTGAGTGGAAGATCGGGTCCGCCGCGCGCGGTGTTCGAGAAGGCGATGGAGATCATCCTCGCCGAGCACGATCGGCGCGAAACCCTGGAGCACTCGGGCCGGATGCCGCGGCGCCGGCGCAGCGATTCGGCTTAGCCGCTGCGTAGAGCAGCGCCTTGCCATCGAAGCAGCCGGCGCACACCAGCACGACGCCGATTGCGTCGGCGTGCAGGACCCCGAGCGCATCGACGTCAGGCTCCGCGAGCGGCGCGCATTCCATGTCGACGGGCTCGAGGACCCCGGGCTGCACGTCGTCGCAGATCTCGCAGTAGAACCGTGCCGGCCGGATCAGTGTGAAAGCGTACCGACCGCAGTGCGCGCAGCCGATACGCGTGCCGAGCGAGGTTTCGCCGGCGAGCAGCGGGTCGAACCGGATCGGCCGCGGGGTGCGGCATTGCGGGCAGTGCAAGTGCGTCGCGTGCATGCCCCGCATTCCGCAAGGGATGTGCCTAGGCGCGGCGCGCTTCGCGCGAGAGGCTGTAGTAGCTGCCGGCGAAGATGACCGCCGCGCCTGCGAAAGTCGCGGCCTGCAACGGCTCGCGGTAGAAGACCGCGCCGATGACCGCGATCAGCGGCAGGCGCAGGAAATCGATGGGGACCACCAGGGTGGCGTCGCCGAGCTTCATCGCCCGGGTCATCGAGTAGTGGGCGACGAAGCTGCCGCTGCCGATCACCGCGGCCCAGAAGAGATCGACGGGCTTCGGCGTCACCCATTGCGGCAGTGCGGTAGCGAACGTGAGCGGAAGCTGGGTGAGCGACATCCAGAAGAGCACCGCGAGCGGCGAGTCGGAAAGCGAGATCCGCTTGGTCATCACCATGTTGCCGGCGTAGAACATCGAGCCGAGCACCATGACCAGCGCTGCCGGATGAAGGCCCCCGACCGCCGGGTGCTCATCGCCAACGGCAGGCCGCAGGATGATCGCGATTCCGGCGAGGCCCAGGACCAGCATCACCACGCGGCCGCGGTTCATGCGCTCGCCCAAAAACGCCGTCGCGAGGAGCGCCACCCACACCGGCATGGTGAACTCGATCGCGAATACGGTCGCGAGCGTCAGCGCGCCGATGGCGTAAATCCAGCAGTACTGGCCGCCCAGGTGCATCAGCGCCCGGGCGAGGTGAAAGCGAAATAGCCGCGTGCGCAGCGTCGCCGTGCCGGCGCGCGCCACCGCCGCGCTGACCAGCAGCATCGTCACCAGCGTGCGCAGGAACAGGATCTCGAACGCGCCCATGTGGCGCAGCAGCTCGCGCGCGGCGACCGCCATGAACGAGAAGGCGAGCACGGCGCAGCTCATCCAAAGGGCGGCGCGCAGCGGGTTTTGATTTAGCATTTGGCCCGATGGAATCCTACCGGGTCCAGATCGAGCGGCTCTACGAACGCTCGCCGTTCTATCGAAACAAGCTGCGCGCCGCGGGCTTCGAATCGCCGCCGGCGGTGGGCGGCCTGGACCGCATCGCGGCGCTGCCGTTCACCGAGAAGGACGAGCTGCGCGCGAGCCAGGCCGCGCACCCGCCGCTCGGCGCGCACGCAGCGATCGAGATCTCGCAGGCGGCGCGCATCTATTCCACCAGCGGAACGAGCGGCGCGCCGCTCTATATTCCCCTCACGCGGAGCGACGTCGAGCAGTGGCGCGAGATCGGGCGGCGCACGTATTCGCGAAACGGCCTGAAGGCCGGCGAGCGCGTTGTGACCACCTACGGCGCCGGCCCGTTTGTCGCCGGCGCCTCGCTCGCCGCATTCGAGGCAATCGGCGCGGTGCATATCCCGGTCGGCGTGGGAAATACCGACAAGCTCCTCGCGGCGATCGAGCGGCTGCAGCCCGAGGCGCTCGCGTGCACGCCGTCCTACGCCCTGCATGTCGCCGAGGTGGCCGCGGCCAAGGGGGCGAGCCTCGCCCCGATCCAGAGGATCATCGTCGGCGGCGAGCCCGGCGGCGGCGAGGCCTCGTTCCGGGAGAAGCTCCAGGCTGCTTTTGGTGCAAAGGTCTACGAGATCATGGGCATCGGTGATATCGCGGCGTCGCTGTGGGGCGAGTGCCCGGCGCAGGCGGGGATGCACTTCTCCGCCGAGGAGCTCGTCCACGTCGAGCTGATCGATCCTGATTCTCAAAAGAATATTGAATTCATGGACGGCGCCGCGGGCGAATTGGTCTACACGCACCTGCAGCGCGAAGCCGCTCCGCTCTTGCGATTTCGGAGCCGGGACCACGTGCAGGTCTGGAGCTCGAGGTGCGCCTGCGGGAGCAGCGCCTTGCGCGTGCGCTGCATCGGTCGCACCGACGACATGCTGATCGTGCGCGGCGTGAACGTATTTCCTTCTGCGGTGCGCGAGGTGGTGGCGCGGTTCCATCCCCGCGTCACGGGCGCGATCCTGATCCAGCCGCGCAGCCGCGGCGTGCGACAGGACCTGCCGCTTTGCATTACCGTCGAAGGCGAGGCCGGTCTCGCGGCCGCCATCACGGCGGAAATTCGAAACAAGCTCACGTTCACGCCCGAGCTCCGCATGGTGGCGCCAGGAAGCCTGCCGCGCTCGGATTACAAATCGAAGCTGGTCGACTTTTCGGAGGCGAAGTGAAGCGCATCTTGATCCTATTGGTCCTGCTGGTCCCGCTCGCGGGAGTGGCACAGTCCTACCCCGCCAAGCCGATCCGCGTGGTCGTGCCTTACACCGCGGGCGGGCCGGCCGATCTCCTCGCGCGCGGCCTGGGTCAGAAGCTCGGCGAGCTGTGGGGGCAGCAGATCGTGGTCGAGAACAAGCCCGGCGCGAACGAGATCATCGCCGCGCAGGACGTGGCGAAGTCGCCTCCGGACGGCTACAGCTACCTGCTCGCCTCAGACGCCGTGTTCTCGCTCAACTCGTATCTGTACTCGAAGCTGCCGTACGACGCGGTCAGGGACCTTGCCCCGGTCTCGCGGCTCGTGAACGCCAACCTGATGCTGGTGGCGCGCCCGGATTTTCCCGCCGCCTCGGTGCGCGAGCTGATCGACTACGCGCGAAAGAACCCGGGCAAGCTGAACTACGGCTCGGTCGGTGCCGGCGGGGTCAATCACCTCGCGATGGCCTGGTTCAACACCCAGAACGGGCTCGACATGCAGCACGTGGCCTACAAGGGGCTCGTTCAAGGCCTGCAGGACATCATGACGAGCCGGCTCGACGTGATGTTCGCGGTGATCGGCGGCGCGGCGCCGCATCTCAAGGCCGGCAAGCTGAAGGCGCTCGCGGTGTCGGGCGGTACGCGCAACCCCCTCATCCCCGAGGTGCCGACGTTTCGCGAATCGGGCTATCCGAACCTTGACGCCTCGTTCTACTTCGGCGTCGCAGCCCCGGCCGGAACGCCGCGCGAGGCGCAGGCGAAATTCGCCGCCGAATCGGCGCGGATCGTGAACACGGCCGAGTTCAGGGAGAGGTTCCTCACCAACCTCGGCTTCGAGCCGGTCGGCGACACGCCCGAGCAGTTCGCCGCCTTCCTGCGGCAGGACCGCGAGCTGGCGGCGAAAAGAGTGCAAGCCTCGGGCGCGAAGCTCGACTGAGCGCTACGTGCGAACCTGGATCGACGTGCGTTACTGCGCCGGGGCGGGCGGGTTGGTCGCCCAGCTCGGCCCCTGCAGGACCCAGTGGTTCGACGGCCGGCGCGTGTTCGTGCGCGCAGGCTCGCGATCGAGCGCGGTCTGGTCGGCGAGGGCGTCGCGGTTCGCGCTCGTATCCGGGACCGCCGTTTGCGGTTGGGTATAGATATATCCGGGCGGTACGCTCTGGGCGAGCGGGACGGCTCCGTTCGGCGCGCCATACGAGCCGGTGCCCTGCGGGCCGCTGGGCATCGTAGCCCACGCCGACGCCGCGGGCAGCGCGCCCGCGGCAAATACGGTAGCGAGAAGAGTCCTTGCCTTCATTGGAATGATCCTTTCGGGAAGTTGACGATGCTGGCGAGAAGCCAGTCTGACCTTTCCTCGCAAGCGCCATACCACCACACCTGAAACATGGCTATGGGCGGGCTCGGTTCGCGCCTAGAATCCGGCCCCTGTGTCCGCGGCCATCGCGGCGAAGCTCGGAGGACCAGCATGAAGAAGAACGAACGCAAGCTCGACATTTTTCCGCACATCTTTCCCGAGGCGTACTTCGAGCGGATGAAGCGCATCGCCGAGGGCAATCCGGGCCTCGCCGCCGCGCTCAAGCGCTGGATGCACATCCCGGTGCTTTGGAACCTCGACCAGCGCATCCGCATGATGAAGCGCTGGCCCGGCTACCAGCAGGTGCTGACGCTGTCGATGCCGGCGATCGAGTTCCTCGGCGGCGAGAACGAAACCCCGGGGCTCGCGCGCCTGGCGAACGACGGGATGCACGAGATCGTGCAGAAGCACCCCGACCTCTTCCCGTGCTTCGTCGCGTCGCTGCCGATGAACAACGTGGCGGCCTCGCTCGAGGAGATGGACCGCGCCATCGGCACGCTCGGCGCGAAAGGGATCCAGATCTTCACCAACGTCAATGGCCGGCCGCTCGACGAGCCCGAGTTCTTCCCGATCTTCGAGCGCATGGCGAAGAAGTACGACCTGCCGGTCTGGGTCCATCCCTCGCGCACGGCGAAGTTCGCCGACTACCCCACCGAGCAGAAGTCGAAATACGAGATCTACTGGCTGTTCGGCTGGCCCTACGAGACGAGCGCGTTCATGGCGCGCATGGTGTTCTCGCAGATGTTCGAGAAGCTTCCCAACCTCAAGATCATCACGCACCATCTCGGCGCCATGGCGCCCTTCTTCGTCGACCGCATCGGCTACGGCATGGACCAGTTCGGCACCCGCACCAGCGACGAGGACTACGCCGGGCTGCTCAAGCGCATGAAGAAGCGCCCGCTCGACTTCTTCAGGATGTTCTACGGCGACACCTCGGTGAACGGCTCGCCGAGCGCCATCCGCTGCGGCCTCGACTTCTTCGGCGTGGACCACGTGCTCTTCGGCACCGATTGCCCATTCGACCCCGAGGGCGGACCGCTCTTCATTCGCGAGACGATCAAGACGCTGGACCGCATGGCGCTCAAGCCCGGCGACCGGCGCAAGATCTACTTCGGCAACGCGACCAGCATGCTGCGCCTGCAGGCGGCAGCTGAAAAACCTCGCGCGAACACGAAAAACAGGAAAAAATAGCGGCATGGACAAAGCAAGCTTCGAAGCGCGGCTCAGAGCCGAAGGCTTTCCCGAGATCCGCGAGAACGGGCTGGAAGCGGGGCGCCACAACGCCGAGCACTCGCATCCTTTCGACGTGCTCGCCCTCGTTCTCGAAGGCGACATCACCCTCACCGTGCAGGGCGAGGCGCGCACCTATCGCGCGGGCGACGAATTCTCGATGAAGGCCGGCTGCCCGCACGTCGAGGATGCCGGGGCGCAGGGCGTCAGATACCTCGTAGGCCGGCGTCCGCTCAGCGCAAGCTGAAACGCGCTTTCTCCGCGGTGCTCGCGGCCGGCGTGGCCGGTTGCGCCGGCATGCCCGAGAACATGGCGGCGCCGCCGCTGCCGACCGCGGTCCGGGTTGCCGCGGGCCAGCGCCACGCGATGACGCTCAAGGCCTCGGGCACGCTCAATTACGAATGCCGGCCGTGGCCGGGAATGGCAGGGGCGTACGGCTGGGTGCTGGTCGCGCCCGACGCAGCGCTTCTACACTGGAGCGGACTGCGCGCCGGCCGCTACTCCGGCGGCCCGACGCTCCAGTATCGCGATGGCAGCCGCGTGACGCTGAAGCTCGTCGCCTCCTCGCCGGACGATCCCGGGAAGATGCCCATTCACCTCTACCGCGCCGCGAGCCACGCCGGCGAAGGCGAGTTCTCGGACGTCACCTACGTACAGCGGTTGAATGCAGTCAGCCGGGAGCCTGAAGCGGCGTGCACGGCGGGCAATGTCGGCACCGCGACGCGACAGCCTTTCAGCGCGGACTTCCTGTTCTACAAGGCGCCCTAGCCGGCGCCGTCAATGCAGCGTGGGGCCGTTGTTGTTCGAGATGACGCTCGTCAGGAGGGTCGGATCGACCGGCTTGACGAGGTGCACGTCGAAGCCGGCTTCGCGCGAGCGAGTGCGGTCGGCCTCCTGGCCCCAGCCGGTGATGGCGATGATGCGCAAGGGCCGATCGCGCTTGAGCACGCGCAGCCGGCGCGCGACTTCATAGCCATCCAGTCCCGGCATGCCGATGTCGACGAGCACCACATCGGGGCGGAACTCGAGCGCCATGCGCAGCGCCTGGAGGCCGTCGTGCACGACGCAGGTCTCGTGCCCGAGCGATTTCAGCAGGAGCGCGAGCGTAACGGCGGCGTCGACGTTGTCGTCGACGACCAGGATGCGCTTCGCCAGCATCGGCTTGGCCGGGCCCTGGGCGGCCGCGTCGGCCTGCGCCGCCGGCCTTCTCAGCAACGGGATGCGCAGGGTGAACTGGGCACCCTTGTTCTCGCCCTCGCTCGCGGCCTGCAGCGTGCCGCCGTGCGCTTCGGCGATGCGGCGCGCCAGAGCGAGGCCGACGCCGAGGCCGGCCCCGATCTTCTCCAGCGCCGCCCGGCCCTGGACGAACATGTGGAAGATCCGCTCCAGCATGCCGGGCTCGATGCCGCGGCCGTTGTCGCTCACCTGGATCACCGACCAGCCGTCTTCCTGACGCGCCCGCACCGCGATCTGTCCTGCGCGCGGCGTGTAGCGCGCCGCGTTGTTCAGCACGTTGGTGAGGACCTGCGTCAGCCTGTGCAGGTCGCCGTTCACGATGAGCGGCGCGGCCGGCAGCTCGACCTCCAGCCGGTGCAAGCCGGCTTGAACCGCCGGCGCCGAGGTCTCGATCGCGCGCCGCACCGCTTCGGCCATGTCCACGGGGGCCTGCTCGATGCTCATCGCGCCGCGCGTGACGCGCGCGATGTCGATCATGTCGTCGACGATGCGCGCGAGCTGCGCGCTCTGGCGGTCGATCGTGTCGCGCATGGCCTGCTGCGCCGGGTCGGAGCCGGGCACCTTCGCCATGACCTCGACCGCGGTGCGGATCGGGGCAAGCGGATTTCTAAGCTCGTGCGCGAGCGTTGCGATGAACTCGTTGACCTCTTGCGCCGCATCCTGCAGCGACTGCATGTGGCGCCGGTCGGTGAGGTCCTGCGTCACCTTGGCGAAGCCGCGCAGGTGGCCATCGGCGTCGTAGAGCGCTGCGATCACGGCTCGCGCCCAGAAGCGCTCGCCGCCTTTCTTGACGCGCCAGCCCTCATCCTCCGCACGGCCATCGCGCCGCGCGGTGGCGAGTTCCTCCCAGGGCTTGCCGGCTTCGACGTCCGTGTCGCTATAGAAATGGGAGAAGTGCTTGCCGATGATCTCGTCGGGCTTGTAGCCTTTGATGCGCTGGGCGCCCGCGTTCCAGCTCGTCACCCTGCCCTCGAGGTCGAGCATGAAAATCGCGTAGTCGACGACGCCTTCGACTAGCAGCCGGAAGCGCTCTTCGGCCTGGCGCAGGGCTTCCTCGTAGAGCTTGCGGTCGGTGACGTCGCGCGTGATCTTGGAGAAGCCGAGCAGTTTGCCGTGCTCGTCGCGCAGCGTCGTGATGACCACGTTCGCCCAGAAGCGCGAGCCGTCCTTGCGCAGCCGCCAGCCCTCGTCCTCGAAGCGTCCCTCGCGCGTGGCGAGCCGCAATTCCTCGGCAGGCCAGCCGCGCTCGACGGCATCGGGCGTGTAGAACACTGAAAAGTGCTTGCCGATGATCTCCTCCGGCGCGTAGCCCTTGATCCGCTGCGCTCCGAGGTTCCAGGTCATGATGCGTCCGGTCGGGTCGAGTACAAGCAGCGCATAGTCTCCGACCTGCTCGACCAGGATCTGGTAGATCAGCGGATCGACCAGCGGGTTAGGGCTGGCCATAGCCCGCTGCCCTTGCGTCGTCCATGCACTCGGTCAGGGTCTCGAACTCGCGCTCGGATTCCATGGCGAGCTTGCCAGTCTGCGTATAGGCGCGCCACTTCCAGTGCACCGAGCGATCCTGCGGATGCTCCATAGGAGCGAATTGCCACCGCAGCGGCAGCTGGAAGCGGTCAGTCGGCGCCACGCTGAGAAGTCATGACCCCAAACGCGCGATTATGCCGCAATCGTCCTAGCGCACCGAGAAGGGCGAGTGGAACGGCCGGCCGAATGGAACGCCGGCGGCGACGGTCTGCACCGGGCGCAGATGCACCTTGCCGTCGCGCTCGTTCTTGCGTGTGTCCACAAAACGCACCGGCCCTTGGACGACTTCGAGGATCGACACGTCACCGGGTGCTCCGACCTGCAGCGTGCCCAGCTTCGGCAGGCGCCCGATGACTCGGGCCGGATTGACCGTAGCCATTGCGATGACCTGCTCGAGCGTGAAGCCAAGGTTGAGGAACTTGCTCATCACCCAGGTGAGGAACGGCATTCCGGGCGTATTGCCCGAGAAGACGTGGATGTCGGAGGAGATCGTGTCGGGCGGCGCGCCCTGGGCAATGGCGGCCTCGGCGATGGTGTAGTCGAAGCTGCCACCACCGTGGCCGACGTCGAATACCACGCCACGCTTCTTCGCCGCGAGCGCAGCGGGCAGGAGCTTTCCGTCCTGCACGATGTTCGTGCCGTCGCCCGCGTTATTCGGCGCACCGGAGTACGAGTGCGTGAGGATGTCGCCGGCGCGCAACGTATCGAGGATCTCCGACATGAGCGCGCGGGTTTGCACGCCGCCGATGTGGCACATGACCTTTCCCTTCGTGCCCGCCATTTCGCAGGCGGCGATGGCGCGCTTCAGCGGCTCGAGACCGTGCTTGTCGATCACGTTCTCCGACATGCGCACCTTGACGCCGATCACGACGTCGGCGTTCTCGGCGAGCGCTCTTGCCGCGGTCGGGACGTCGGCGTAGCTGATGTTGAAGAGCTCCGGCACCGGGAAGCCGGCGAGGCCGATGTTGGCGATGTGCACGAACGCATACATGCGCGTACGTGTCTGCGCCATGATGTGGCGGCGGAACGCCGCGAAGTTGTTGGCGCCCGCGTCGCCCGCCGAGACCACCGTCGCCGTCGCCTGGAAGGGCACCAGCTCGTCGGCCGGAATGCCGAGGGCCGAGCCGTACGGGTAGACGTGCGCGTGGAGGTCGATGAGGCCGGGCGTGACGAGCTTGCCGCCGGCATCCAGCACGCGCAACGCGCGCTCGGCCGGGATATCGGCCTCGAGCGCTTCCACCACGCCGTTGCGGATGCCGATGTCGCGCCTCGCCCTCAGCTTCTGGCTCGGGTCGAGCACCTCGCCGCCCTTGATGACGAGATCGAACTTGTCGTTCGGCCCCATCGCGGCGTGCACCGCCCTTGCAATCAATCCCGACGTCCCGGATGCAGCGACGGCAGCCACGGCTCCCACGAATCTACGGCGCGATAGCGTTCGCATACCCCTTTCCTCCTTGGGCGATTATCATCGAAACCGGGGAGGTGCTGTGAGTCGACTACTCGTCGCGATGGCGGCCATAGTGGCCGTGTCCCACGCAGCCGCCCAGGGCCGCTATCCGGAAAAGCCGATCCATCTGCTGGTCGGCTTCCCGGCAGGAAGCACCGCGGATGTCGCTGCACGCCTCGTCGGCCAGAAATGGTCCGAGGCGCTGGCGAAGCCGGTCGTGGTCGAGAACCTGGCAGGCGCGGCCGGGAACATCGCCATGGAGCGTCTCGTCAAGGCGGCACCGGACGGCTACACGGTTGCACTCGCTGTAAACGCGCAGCTCACGGTGAATCCCAGCCTGTACAAGCTGAGTTACGACCCGGCGAAGGATGTTGTCCCCATTTCCCAGATCTATTCCGCAACCAACGTGCTCGCGGTATCGCCGTCGGTGGCGGCCACGACCTTCGAGCAGCTGATCGCGCTTGCGAGAGCCCAGCCCGGCGCGCTCACATTTGCTTCCGGTGGCGGGGGCAGCTCCCCGCACATCGCCGCGGAACTGCTGAAGTCGGCAGCGCGGCTCGACATACGGCACGTTCCGTATAAAGGCGTGGTGGCCGGAGTGCCCGATCTGCTGGCCGGACGCGTCACGATGATGTTCGCGCCATCGACCGTCGCGCTGCCTCCGGTACGCGCAGGCAAGCTGCGCGCACTCGCGGTCACTTCGCTGAAGCGCTCCGCGGCGTTGCCAGATGTGCCCACCGTGGCCGAATCCGGTTTTCCGGGTTTCGAAGCGACGATATGGGGCGGGTTGGTCGCCCCGGCCGGGACTCAGCCCTCGGTGATCGGCAGGCTCCACATGGAGACGGTGAACGCGCTCAGGCTCGCGGATGTGCAGGTCCGGCTGGCAGAAGCGGGCCTGGAGGCCATCGGCAGTACGCCCGCCGAATTCGCCGCGGTGATCAAGGCCGAGACTCCGAAATGGGCCAAGCTCATCTCGGAATCGAATATCCGGGCGGACTGACAAGTTCGCAGTTCACCGCATTCCCGCAGGGAATACCTTCTGCTGTCCGCAGGGAATACCTTCTGCTGTCCGCAGGGAATACCTTCTGCTGCCGCAGGGAATGACCCCTGCTAGGGAATCGCCCTAGGGGCTGAGGGGAGGCGCCTGTCGACGAAGCCGTCGGCAATTTTCCGGGAGCGTCTACGCAACGAACCCGAGAGCGGCGATACCCAAGCCGCCTTGAAGCGTTCACCATTTCATCATGGCTAACAGGGGTGTCAATCTCTCCGACCAGGGGCTGAAAGCG
>Ga0307497_10000274_pt1 | contig 11573 bp, 8 predicted proteins | sample 10_S_MG_FD_201366 | JGI IMG/M metagenome (GOLD analysis project Ga0307497, IMG submission 201366) | Soil microbial communities from Populus trichocarpa stands in riparian zone in the Pacific Northwest, United States - 10_S | ecosystem: Environmental > Terrestrial > Soil > Riparian zone > Trees...
GTTCGCGCGCAAGCCGTCGGGATCGCGGAGCTTGAAGTACGGCGTGTCGAGCGCGAGCACGTGCGCGGCGCGCGCGCTCACGCACAGTTTCTGGCGCGCGTACGCGACCTGCTGCTCGTCCTCGAGCCGCTCGATGCCCATATCGTTTGCGAAGTCTTCGCCGCCGAACGCGGCCGCGACGACGCGCTCGCTCGCACGGCAGATCGCGTCGCAGTTCACGATCGCTTCCGCCGTCTCGATCCACGGCACGAGCTTCACGGTGTCGGGCGGAAGCCCGGCGCGGTCCTCGAGCGCGCCGATCAGCTGCGAGATCGCGCTCACGTCGCCGGCACTGCGGATCTTGCCGACCGAGACGCCGTAGACGCTCGGGCCGACGACCGCGGCCAGGTCGTCCTGAAGCCACTCCGTTTCGAGCGCGTTCACGCGCGGGATCACCGGGATGCCCGTCGCCGCGAGCTTCGGCAGGAATTCGCGAATCGTCGCTCGCGCGTTCGCCTTCTCCGCGGTCGGCACCGAGTCCTCCATGTCGGGCACGTAGGCGTCGGGTTTGAAGCCGAGCGCCTTGCTCAACATGTTGGGCTTGTTGCCCGGCACGAACAGCAGGCTCCTCAAGATCGTCATCGGGCGTCTCCGTCGGCCGCCACGCGCAGAACGAGCTTGCCGAAGTGGCTGCCGGATTCCATCGCGCGGTGCGCGTCCGCCGCGCGCGCGAGCGGATAGACCGCGTGGATCAACGGCACGATCTTGCCGCTCGCGAAATGCGCAAGCACGTCGCGCCCGAAGTCGCGGATAATCGCTGCCTTCTGCTCGACGGTGCGCGGCCTCAAGACCGATCCCAAGATACTCTGCCGCTGCGTGAGCAGCCGACCGATGTCGAGCTCGGCCTTGCGGCCGCCCATCACGCCGATCACCGCGAGCCGGCCATACGTCGCGAGCGCCTTCTGGTTCTGCGCGAGATACGCGCCGCCGATGTGATCGAGGATCACGTCGGCGCCGCGCTTGTCCGTGAGCCTGAGCACCGCGTCGGCGAAGTCCTCGCTCTTGTAATCGATCACGGCGTCGGCGCCGAGCTCCTTCACGCGCGCGAGCTTCGCGGATGAGGCCGTCACGAGCACGCGCGCGCGCGGCACGAGCGCGCGGCAGAGCTGCATCGCCGCCGTCGTGACGCCGCCGCCGCCGCCATGCAACAGAACGGTCTCGCCGTCCGCGAGACGCGCGTTGCCGAACAGGTTCATGTAGGCAGTGATGTAGGTTTCGCAGATGCACGCCGCCTGCTCGAAGCTCAGGTTAGGCGGAATCCGCATGACGTGACCTGCGTGCGCGGCCGCGAGCTCCGCGTAACCGCCGCCGCCGAGCAGCGCGAACACGCGTTCACCGGGCGCGAAGCCCGCGACGCCGGTGCCGACCGCTTCGACCGCGCCGGCGGCCTCGAGCCCGAGGATCTCGGACTCGCCGGGCGGGGGCGGGTAGTGGCCCTGGCGCTGGACGACGTCGGGGCGGTTCACGGAGGTCGCCGCGACCCGAATCAGGACGAGGCCCGGCCCCGCCGAGGGCGCGGCGGTCTCGCCGAGCTTGAGCACTTCTGGGCCGCCGAAGCCGTCGAGGAGGATCGCTTTCACGGCGGGTTCGGGCCTCGGGCCGGCATGGATTCCAAGCACTGCAAGGGGAGGATCGTCGTGTTGCGGGCGCGGCTATTGTTGCGCCCGGTCGATCTACTTACTATACCGCCCCGCCCGAAACCAGGCCGGTCGAAAACCGGCGAGGTCGTTGTGTTCGAAACATTGAAGCCGCTGCCGCCGGACGCGATCCTCGGGATCATGACGTTGTTCCGCGCGGACCAGCACGCGGGAAAGATCGACTTGAGCGTCGGCGTCTATCAGGACGAGCAGGGCCGCACGCCCGTGCTCGCGAGCGTCAAGCGCGCCGAGAAAGCGATCATCGACGCGCAGGACTCGAAGACTTATGTCGCGATCGCGGGCAACGCGGGCTTCAATCGCGGCGTGGAGGAGCTCGTCTACGGCGCGAACCATCCGGCGCTCAGGGCGGGCCGCGTCGCGACCGTGCAGACGCCCGGTGGCAGCGGCGGTTTGAGCGTTGCCGGGCATCTGCTCGCGCGCGCGAACCCGAGCGCGAGGGTGTACTTGAGCGAGCCGACCTGGCCGAACCATTTCCCGCTCCTGAAGCTCGCGGGCCTCACGCTCGATGCCTATCCGTATTACGACCTCAAGAAACACCGCGTCGACTTCGACGCGATGAAGGCCAAGCTCGAGACCGCGAAGGCCGGCGACCTCGTGCTCCTGCACGGTTGCTGTCACAACCCGTGCGGCGCCGATCTGACCAAGGAGCAGTGGCAGGACCTCGCCGCGCTTTGCGAGCGGCGCGGGCTCGTGCCGTTCGTCGATCTTGCATATCAAGGTCTCGCGGAGGGCCTCGCTGAGGACGCTTACGGCGCACGGCTCATGACCGAGCGCTTGCCCGAGGTCGTCGTCGTGACGTCGTGCTCGAAGAACCTCGGTCTCTACCGCGAACGCGTCGGCTCCGCGAGCTTCGTCTCGGCGACACGCGAGCAGAGCCAGCTCGTGCTCGCGAACGTGTCCAACGTCGCGCGCGGCCTCTACTCGATGCCGCCAGATCACGGCGCGGCGATCGTCGCGAAGGTTTTGCACGACTCCGAGCTGCGCGCGCTCTGGGTCAAAGAGCTCGAGGAGATGCGCAACCGGCTCAACGGCCTGCGTAAGCTGCTCGTCGACGAGCTCGCGACTCGCAAGACGCAAATGGACTTCTCGTTCATCGCGAACGAGCGTGGCATGTTCTCGTTCCTCGGGATCAGCAAAGAGCAAGTGATCCGCCTGCGCGAGGAGTTCCACGTCTACATGATCGAGTCGAGCCGCATCAACGTCGCGGGCATCAACCGCGCGAACGTCGACTACGTCGCGGACTCGATCGCGGCGGTGCTGAAGTAGCCTGTCGTGGCGCGCCGGTCGGCGCGCCGAAGCGGATGTTCGGACGCTAGCATGTCGCAAGCGGCGGCATAGTAGGATTGCGTCACCCGAGGGTCGTGCACTAGCGTTGTGACCCGAATGAAGAGCCTGATCGGCAAGCTCATCGAGCGCCGCATCCCCCAGTATCTGGTCGTCTACATCGGCGTCGCCTGGGGAATCATGCAGTTCACCCAGTTCATCGTGGGCGTCTTCCTGTTGTCGCCGCATTGGATAAAGATCGCGATCTTCGCGCCGCTCCTGCTGTGGCCGAGCTATCTCCTCGTCGTCTATCGCCATGGCCGACCGGGAGCGGATTCCTGGGGACTGACCGAGAAGGTCGGCATTCCGGCGAACTTGTTGCTGGCATTTGGCGCGCTGTTCCTCATGTTCCACGGCCAAGATCTCGGCGCGGCCACGACGAGTGTCAAGGTGGCCGACGAGACCGGCAAGGTCGTCGAGCGGAAGGTCGCCAAGCAGGAGTTCCGCAAGCGCACAGTGCTCTTCGACTTCGATGCCGTAGATCTCGCGGACGACGATCTCTGGCTTGCGGGTTTCATTCCCGATGCCGTTTACATCGATCTGCTCGGCAACGATTTTCTCGACCCGGTTGGTGTAAACCAGTTCGTCGAGAAGCTCCGGCGTTCCGGTTACCCGAAGTTGCGCAACGTTCCGCTGACGCTGAAGCGTGAGGTCGCGGGCGAGTTGCACGCCGACTGGATTTTCTCAGGCACGATCGGCCGGGCCGGCCAGAACTACACAGCCACGGTCAGCCTGCATGCGGCTGGGGACGGCAAACGCACGGCCGAAGATACCTATGTGGCCGACAACCTCTTCGATCTAGTGGACCGCATTAGCATGGACATGCGACGCCATCTCGAAATCCCCGACCGCAAAGAGGTACCGGACTTGCCGGTCGGCGAATATTTCACGAGCAACCCGACGGCGCTCAAGCTTTACGGTCAGGCGCGCAATCTCATGGTGGTGGACAGCAACTGGAACGCCGCGCTGCCACTGCTTCAGCAGGCCGTCGCAGCTGACCCGACGTTTGCGCTCGCACAGCACAGCCTGGCGGCACTGCTGGTGTTCAGCAATCGCAACGCCGACGCCGTGGCACCGATGCAGGCTGCGCTCACGAACAACTATCGCCTACCGGAGCGCGCACAGTTCACGGTGAAGGCGGACTACTACTTCATCACGCAGAACCTGGACAAAGCGTGGGCCGTAGTCGAGATGTGGGCGGAGCTCTACCCCGAGGACCTGTTGGCTCTGCAGACCTTGTACTCCGTGCAGACCGTCAAGAATCAGCGTGTCGAGGCCATCGCGACACTCGAGAAGATGTACGCCATCGACTCCGGCATGGCCAACGTGTTGAAGCAGATCGCGCAGCTGCAGAGCTCTCTCGGCAAGTTCGCGGAAGCGCGCGACGCACTGCGGCGCTACGTCGAGCGCTTCCCCGGCGACTACACGGGACTGTCTAGCCTCGCGGCGATCGAGCTCGACATGGGCGAGCTCGACGCGTCCCGGCGCACGCTGGACAAGGCGTTGTTGCTCGAGCCCGCGAACACGGAGCTCCTGATCAGGTCGGCCCAGCTCGAGCATCGCGCTGGCAATTTCGCCGCTGCGGAATCCGGACTTCGAGCGGCGCTCGCCTCCGCGCCTTCGCCAACCGCGCGCGCGAACGCCTGGGGCGCGTTGTATTTCTATTACCGGGTGCAGGGGCAGAGCACGGCGGCGTTCGACGCGCTCGCGCGGCGTATCGCGGAGGCAGCGACGTTCATGCCGCCGATTCAGCTCGTCGCGCTCCGGCTGACCAACCTAGACGCCTATTTCGAAACCGGCCGGGAGTCCGAGGTGCGAGCGATCCTCGACGAGTTCGCCGGCCAACTTCAGGGACCGGTCAGCCTCCTTGCCGCCCTCGCGGAGCTTCGGCTCGCACTCGAGAAGCGCGACATTCCTGCCGCGGAGGCGAAGCTCACCGCCGTCGAGTCGATGATCGCCGCGAGCGAGGTGGAGGCTTACAGAACGCTTGCCACGGGCGCCGGCGCGCGACTGGCGGGTCTCAAAGGCGATTGGGACCGCGTCTACGCCCTGCGTCAGGATGTTCAACGCGCGAACCCCACGGATCCTCTCGTGCACACCGGGATCGCGGAGGCCCTCCGCCAGCTCGGCCGTCTTGACGAGGCGGAGCAGGCCGTCAAGCTGACGCTCGAGCGAATTCCAGCGAGCGCGCCCGCCGACGTCGAGCACGCCCGCATCCTCCAGGCCCGGGGCGACGTCGCTGGTGCGCGTGCCGCGGTCGAGCGTGCGCTCGCGATTTGGTCGCTCGCGGAGCCGGATTTCAAGCCCGCCGCGGAGGCGAAGACGTTGCTCGCCGCGATGGCCGGCTCGCCGCCTGGCCAATGACGTTCGCATGATTCGCTACCGCCGCATCGTAACGGTGTCCGGCCCCGACCGTTCCGCTCGCGACGATCGAAGATGGCGCTCGTTCGCGGCGGGAGGTTCGAGGTGATCGCGAGTATCGGGGTCTGCGAAGATTTCTTGACATGTTTGTAGCGCCTTGAAAGACCACGCTCACGCGAAGCCGGTTAGAGTGCCTCGACGCCGAGCCGCCGACGATTGAACGCTCGGCGGGTCGCCCGTCTAAAAAGACTCTGATGGGACTCACCCGGTGATTCGGACCACCAAGGAAACGCTATGACCATCGAATCGATCAAATCGTTGGCGCTCGGCGCCGTTCTGCTCGCCGCGCCGGCCATGGCGCAGGTCATGCCCGATATCGGCTTCAAGAGCGTCGGCCGCGGCCGGCCGCTCGCGGCCAGCGTTTACGACATGAAGGAGGAGGTCGGTCCGAATTGGATTCGCCAATTCGGCCAGCGGTACGACCCGGACCACCCTTTCCCGCTCAACGGCTACCGCGTGGACGCTCTGCCGAAGAGCTACAAGCCATTGCCGCGTGACGTCTTCACGAGCCCGGATTTCTACGCCGATAAGGCGCTCTGGAGCGATCCGCGCTACTTCCGCTGCAACAGCCCGCAGGCGACGGAGTATCAGCGCGGAATCCTGTCGCAGCCGCAGCTGAATAACGGTAAGGACGCAGACGCCCCGTGGGGCCATTGCGAGATCAGCTATCCGCGCTCAGCGATCGTGAGCCCCTACGGCTTCAGGACGGCGCAGGAGCACTACGAGGCATTGCTGAAAGAGACGCAAAGGCGCGGCGGCCCGAACGTCTACACCTACGCGAACTTCCCCGCCGTCGAGTGGAACGGCGTCTACGAACGTCCGGCCCGCGCGCGCGCGAGCCAAATGAACTGGTACTGGGGACTGCACACACAGATCCCGACGGTCCTTTCGTTGCTGAAGCCCGAGTACCAACAACGGATGGTGCAGGAGATCTATCACCAGATGCGCGGCAACGCCGTCTGGCCGTCCACGTTCTGCTGGCCCGAAGGCTTCATGCGGCGCTGGTACCCGGCGGCCGTCTGGGAGCACTACGTGATCGCGACGCCTGACCTCGTGCACGTGCAGGCCGGCGTCGCGCGCAACTTCATGCAGGACGTCTATGTCGGCCGCAAGTTCAACATGGAGGACGTTGCGAAGGGCGGCGTGCCGCGCCTCGGCGCCGCGGTGCCGCGCTGGTACGGCGAAACGGTCGGCTTCTGGGACAAGGACGTGCTGATCACCTGGACGAGCAACATCCAGGGCTGGAAGTCGCACTCGGAGTTCGAGTTCTCGAACAAGATGCAGTCGGTCGAGATCTACACGCCGATCCGCGAGAACGGCAAGTTCGTCGGCTTGAACCACGAGACCATCCTTTACGACGACGACGCACTGGTCGAGCCGGTCCGCATCATGCGCAACTTCCGCAAGCAGAACGCCTTCACCGACGCCGACGAGGCGCCGTACCCGTTCATCGAGTGCGTACAGACCATCTTCTCGGTCAATGGCAAGAACTCGCCGCTCACGCCCGGCACCAAGGTCGAGTACGAGATGCCCGACATGTACGGCCGCCCGTGGGCCAAGATCTGGGAGCAGTACTTCGAGCAAGGCATGAGCAAGCCGTCCGCGACGGAGGACTTGTTCAACTTCGACAAGAAGTAGGTGAGCACGGACGACGCGGTGCCGAGTGCCTGAGCTCGCGCGACGTCTCCAAAGCCGCGGCGCTGACAGACGGACCTGTCTCGCCCGTGCTGCGCTAAGATCGCGGTGGCTGGCCATTCAACGGGGGGCACCATGCGTCTTTCCAACCTTCGCGGCCTAGTTCGCGGCGTCGCCGCGGCGGCGTTGCTCGTTCTCGCGGCCTGCTCGGGAAGAAACGCCGGCGCGCCTGCGGCGCCGAGTCCGTCGGCGCCCGGCGCCGGAGTCACGGCGTTCACCGGCGCGCGCCTGATCGTCGGTGACGGCACGGTCATCGAGAACGCGACGTTCACGCTCGGGCCGGACAAGCACTTCGGTCTCGTCGGCAGCACGGCCGCGGTCACGTTGCCCGCCGGCGCCACGAACGTCGACCTCACCGGGCTCACGGTCATGCCCGCGATCGTCGATGCGCACACCCACCTGTCGCGCGAGCGGGACGCGCTCATCGCGGACCTCAAGCATCGCGCGTATTTCGGCGTCAGCGCCGCGCTGTCGCTCGGCCAGGACAACGGGACCGACGTGTTCGCCGTTCGCAAGGAGGTCATTCCGGGGGCTGCCCTATACCGGCTGGCCGGGCGCGGCATCACGGGTCCGGAGCCGGGCCGCAGCGACATTCCGTACTGGGTCACGACCGAGGACGAAGCGCGCGCGGCGGTGCGCGAACAGGCGGCGCTCGGCGTCGACATCATCAAGATCTGGGTCGACGATCGCCTCGGCAAGTACAAGAAGCTCGCGCCCGAGATCTACGGCGCGGCGATCGACGAGGCGCACAAGGCGGGGCTACGCGCGATCGCGCACGAGTATTACCTCACGGACGCGAAGGAGCTGCTGCGGCGCGGCATCGACGCGTTCGCGCACGGCGTGCGCGATACCGACATCGACGACGAGTTCGTCTCGCTCATCAAGGCGCATCCGGGTTTCGTGCTGATACCGAATCTGCCGGACCGCGGCGTTGCGACGGACTTGGGCTGGCTCGCGACTGCGTTGCCGCCGACGCAGCTCGAGCCGCTGCAGGCCGCGGCCGTCGACAACCCCGACGCGCAGGCGTTCTTCGCGATCCAGGCGCGCAACCTCGCGCGGGTGAGCCGCGAGGGCATCACGATTTCACTCGGCACCGACGGCAACACGCCGTGGGCCCCGCACCTCGAGATGGCGGACATGGTGTCCACGGGTATGTCGCCGAGCGACGTGCTCGTCGCCGCGACCAAGAACGCCGCCGCGTTCTTGAGGCTCGACGACGCGGGCACCGTGGCGTCGGGCAAGATCGGCAGCTTCGTCGTGCTCGAGGCGAACCCGCTCGACGACATCACGAACACGCGGAAGATTCGCGACGTGTACCTGCGCGGCGACAGGGTCGACCGCGCGAGCTATTGACCCGTCCGGAACGCTTCGGCGCGAGCCCGAAGCGGTGGAACGTTCTGCCGCTGGACGTCAGCGCACGCTCGCGAGCAGCTCCGCCGCACCGTTCCAGAACACCTGCACGCCGATGCAGAACAACAGGAACGCCGTCAGGCGCGTGACGATCACGGTGCCCGTGGAGCCGATGAGGCGCGACAGCGGCGCAGCGTAGCGGTAGAGCACGTAGACGAGCGCGCAGATCAGCACGATCGCGAGCATGCTCTGCGCGACGAACGACGGGAGCTCGGCGGCCGCTCGCGGCCGGTTCGTGCCGAGAGAAACCGCGACCGAGATCGTGCCAGGGCCCGTCGTGATCGGCATCGTGAGGGGGTAGAAAGCCATGCGGCGTACTGCGTGCGACGCGGGCAGATCGGCAGCCACGTCGTCCCCGGTTTTTGGCTCTTCGTCGTCGGGCGCGTTGAGCATGCGCCAGGCCGCGGCCGCGATCACGATGCCACCGGCGGCGCGCAGCACCGAGATCGAGATTCCGAAGAACTCGAGCACGTACGCCCCGACGTACATCGACGCCGTGACGATCGCGAAGCCGTAGATCGCGATCCACTTCGCGAGCTCCCTGCGCACCTTCGAGTTGAAGTGTTCGGTGGCGCCCAAAAAGATGAACGCCCCACCGAGTGGATTGACGATGGAGAACAGTGCGGGGAACGCGAGCAGAAAGAACGACACGCTCAAGCGCTCGTCGGTTCGCTGGGCCACTGCTCGAGCACACGCACGAGCGTCGCGACGAACAGGTTCGCGCGCGCGAGATCGACGCGCTCCGGACGGAACGTCAGCGTCACGTAGCAGCGAGCCGCCACGCGCGGCGCCTCCTCGCCGTCCACGGTCTTCACGACGACCTCGCGGCGCACGCGGCCGATGCCGAGGCTCGCGGCGTGGCCCGCGCCGATCTCCGTCGGCGTTGCGAGCAGGCTGCCGCTCGGGCCGTAGTGGTGAATCAAGAGCTGCGCCGCACCGAGATCATCGGTGTACGACGCGCCCAATTGGCCGTCGAGCAGACGCAGCTCGTCGTCGAGCCCTTGCGCCGCGACGACGAGCGTGCGCCGGACCCCGCCGTCGGGCGCCGCTAGCGCAACGCCGAGTCTCTGCGTGCCGGCCTCCTGCGGCACGGCGATTTCCGGCACCACTCGCAGCGCGTCGCAGCACGCCGCGATGAAGTAGCTGGTGATCGAGCGCTCGGTTTCGTTCCGTCGTTCGCGCTTGCGGTGGCTCAGCACTCGGCTCAGGTCGCACTCGAACACTGTTGTCTGCGGTGCGGCGGGCGAGGCGTCCGTCTCGGGGCTCGTGCCCGCAGCCGCGGCGCTGTCCGCGCCGCTCGCGCGAAGGCCGGGCTCGGCACCGCCGCCCGTGTCCGCGCGCGCCCCCGCGTCTGCGCGGCTGCCGAGCAGGCCGATCACGTCGCTGACCCGGATCTTGCCCGCGGGGCCCGTGCCGTGGATGCCCGTGACGTCGAGGTCGTACTGACGCACGAGGCGGCGCACGGCGGGGCTCAGCGTGTCCTCGGGATCGGGCTCGGGAGGCGCGGCAGCGGGCGTCGGCGTCGGCGTCGGCTCATCGCGTGGCGGCCCCGCGGCCGGCTCGGGCACGGATTCCGTGCCGGGTGCGGCTGGGGTGGCCTCATGCTCGCGGTCTGGGTCCATCCTTTTTTCGGTCTCGTCCGCCGGAACGCGCAAGGATCGCCAGAGGAGCGCGCGATTTCAACCGCTGTAGAATGCGCGGCCGCGCTCTCAGTGTTTCCCCGATGACGATTCGCCTCCCGTCTCCGTACGACCGCTTGTTCGCACCGGTGTACGTGCCGTCGCTGCTGATGGCCGTGAGCCAGGAGGCGCTCACGATTCTGCTGCCGCTGTATGTGCTGTCGCTTGGCGAGAGCGCGGCGTTCGCCGCGTGGATCGTGTTTCTGCGCGCTTTCGGGATTCTCTTGTTCGACGTGCCGGCCGGGATGCTCGTCGCGCGCTTCGGCGACAAACCCGTTCTGCTCGGCGGGCTCGGGCTCCTGCTCGCGGGGCTGCTCACTCTCGGCCTGACCGCGAATTCGTGGGCGCTCGGTGTCGCGGCGATCGCGCTCGGCTCGGGGCACGCCGCGTGGATGCTCGGCCGCCAGTCCTATCTCGCCGACATCTGCGCGCGTCACGAGCTCGGCCGCGCGATCGCCGCGATGGCCGGCTTGCAGCGGGGCGGAGCGCTGCTCGGCCCGGTCGCTGGCGGTGCGATCGCGGGCTTGGCGGGCTACCCGACCGCGTTCGTCCTCGGCGCCGCGAGCGCCGTCGTCGCGGGCGCGCTCGTGATCGTGTTCGCGCGCGACGTCGAGTCGCACGTGCCGTACGGCGACGTCGGCTTGGCGGGCACTGTTCGCGTGCTTCGCACGCAGTCGCACGAATTCGCGACCGCGGGCACGAGCGCGCTCGTGCTCCAGCTCATGCGCGCAACGCGCCAACTGCTAGTGCCGCTGTTCGGGCAGGCCGCGGGCCTGAGCGTGAGCGCGATCGGCCTCGCGTACTCGCTCGGCACGGTCGTCGACATCGCGATGTTCTATCCGTCCGGCGTGCTTGCGGATCGCTGGGGGCGGAAGTGGAGCGCCGTGCCGAGCATGGCGCTCTACACGCTCGGGCTCGCGCTGCTGCCGCTCGCGAGCGGCTTCTACTCGCTCGTTGCGGTCGCGGCGCTGCTCGGCTTCGCGAACGGCATCGGCACGGGCGTCGTGATGATCATCGGTGCGGACCTCGCACGAATGAGCCTCCAGCAGGGCCAATTCCTCGGCCTCTGGCGCCTGGCCGGCGACCTCGGCATCAGCCTAGCGCCCATGCTCGCGGGCGTGCTCGTGGACGCGGCCGGCCTAGCGGCCGCGAGTCTCACGGTCGCGGGCATCGGCGTCGCGGGCTCGCTGGTCATGGCGCTGCTCGTCGCGGAGACGCTGCGGCCGGCCGACATGCCCGACGCTGACCGTCGTCGCTAGCGCGTCCTCTCCTCGTCCGACCCACCGCGACGTTGGTGCGGGCTCGCACATCGAACGGCCTTCCCGGGACCGTGTGCGCACAGGGATGT
>Ga0307497_10000275_pt1 | contig 11567 bp, 8 predicted proteins | sample 10_S_MG_FD_201366 | JGI IMG/M metagenome (GOLD analysis project Ga0307497, IMG submission 201366) | Soil microbial communities from Populus trichocarpa stands in riparian zone in the Pacific Northwest, United States - 10_S | ecosystem: Environmental > Terrestrial > Soil > Riparian zone > Trees...
CTCTCCTTCCGCCTCGAGGGCAACCGGCCGATTCACGCGGGCTCGCTGCAGTTCTTCGACAAGGTGCCGACCAAGTTCGAAAGCTACGATCGCGAGCGGTTCGAGCGCGGCGGCTTTCGCGTGGTCCCGCCCGCGGTCGCCCGCCGCGGCGCCTACGTCGCCAGGAACGTGGTGCTCATGCCCTCGTACGTCAACGTCGGCGCTTATGTCGACGAGGGCACGATGGTCGACACCTGGGCGACCGTGGGCTCGTGCGCCCAGATCGGCAAGAACGTCCACCTCTCGGGCGGCGTAGGCATAGGAGGTGTGCTCGAGCCCCTGCAGGCCAGCCCAACGATCATCGAGGACAACTGCTTCATCGGCGCGCGCTCCGAGATCGTCGAGGGCGTGATCGTCGAGGAAAACGCGGTGATCTCCATGGGAGTGTTCATCGGCGCGAGCACCCGCATCTACGACCGCGCCAGCGGCAAGATTCTCCAAGGCCGCGTTCCCGCCGGAGCGGTGGTCGTGCCGGGAACGCTGCCCTCCGCCGACGGCAAATACGGCCTATACTGTGCCGTGATCGTCAAGCAAGTCGACGCCAAAACCCGCGCCAAGACCAGCATTAACGAGCTGTTGCGCGGGGATTAGAGGGAGGAAGCCCATGTCGATGATGAAGCGCCTGTTCCAGCTCATGGCCGAGAAGAAGGCCTCCGACATCTTCCTGTCCGTCAGCTCGCCGATCAACATAAAGATCAACGGCAACGTCATGCCGATCAACCAGCAGACGATGGACTCGCCGACCGTGCGGGCCCTGCTCTACGAGGTGATCAACGACGTCCAGAAGCGCGACTACGAAGGCACGCTCGAGCTGAACACCGGCTTCACCTTTCCGGGCGTGGGCAGCTTCCGAATCAGCGCCTTCCAGCAGAAAGGCTCGCCCGCGGTCGTGGTGCGCTACATCCCCGCGGTGATTCCCGCGATCGACACGCTGGGCCTGCCCGCTGCGCTCAAGGATCTCATCCTCGAGAAGCGCGGGCTGATCCTGATGGTGGGCGCGACCGGCTCGGGCAAGTCGACCACGCTCGCGGCCATGCTCGACTACCGCAACGAGCAGAAGACCGGCCACATCTTCACGCTCGAGGACCCGATCGAGTTCGTCTTCCAGAACAAGAAGTCGATTGTGAACCAGCGCGAGGTCGGCACGGATACGATCGACATGAAGACCGGCCTGAAGAACGCGCTGCGCCAGGCCCCGGACTGCATCCTCATCGGCGAGATCCGCGACAAGGAAGGCATGACCTCGGCGCTGCAGTACGCCCAGTCGGGTCACCTCTGCCTGGCGACGCTGCACGCCAACAACAGCTACCACGCGATGAACCGCATCATCAGCTTCTATCCGCTCGAGAGCCGCAGCGCGCTGCTGCAGGATCTGGCGGCGACGCTCAAGTGCGTCATCTCGCAGCGCCTGGTGAAGAACGTCAAGGGCCTGCGCTCGGCCGCGTCCGAGATCATGCTGAACAGCCGCTACATGGCCGAGCTGATCGAGAAGGGTGAGGTCAACCAGATGAAGGAGGCGATGGAGAAGGCGCTGACGCCTGGATCGATGACCTTCGAGCAGTCGCTGTTCAAGATGATGAACGATGGCGTCATCACCCAGGAAGAGGCGCTCGCCAACGCCGACTCGGCGAACAACCTGCTGTGGCTGATCAATAACACCGAGGCCGGCGCGGCGCTCGCCGCCGGCGGCGACAAGAAGGCCCAGCCTAAGCCCATGCAGGACCCCAATACCACGTACAGCAACTTCAAGCTCGGCGAAACCGAGGATGCCTAGGATCCGGCGACATGGCGGCTGAAGCGGCCGCGACCCTCCGCCTCACGCGCGAGCTGATCGCGCGCCGTTCGATCACCCCGAAGGACGAAGGCTGCCAATCTCTGCTGGGCGAGCGCTTGGCGCGCCTGGGCTTCAAGGTCGAGCCGGTCAGGCGCGGCGACGTCACGAACCTCTGGGCGCGTCGCGGCAACGCCTCTCCCCTCCTTTGCTTCGTCGGGCACACCGACGTGGTCCCGACCGGGCCCCTCGACCAGTGGGCGAGCGACCCCTTCGTGCCCACCGAGCGCGACGGCAAGCTCTTCGGCCGCGGCGCGGCCGACATGAAAACCTCGATAGCCGCCTTCGTCGTCGCGGTCGAGGATTTCCTCGCGCGGCACGCCTCGCACAAAGGCTCGATCGCCCTGCTGATCACCTCGGACGAGGAAGGACCGGCGGTCGACGGGACGGTGAAGGTCGTCGATCTGCTGCGGGGCCGCGGCGAGCGTATCGACTATTGCCTGGTGGGCGAGCCGACCTGCGTGTCGAGGCTGGGCGACACGATCAAGAACGGCCGCCGCGGATCGCTTTCGGGCGCGCTGCGGGTCAAGGGCGTGCAGGCGCACATCGCCTATCCTCACCTGGGAAGAAATCCGGTTCATCAGGTCGCTCCCGCGATCGCCGAGTTCGCTGCCGCCGAGTGGGACAAGGGCAACGACTCCTTTCCGCCCACGACCTGGCAGGTCTCGAACGTCCACGCGGGGACGGGCGCCGATAACGTCACGCCGAACGACGTGGAGATCAAGTTCAATTTCCGCTTCGGGACAGCGAGCACCGCCGAGGGCCTCAAGCAGCGCGTGCACGCGGTGCTCGACCGCTACAAGCTCGAGTACAAGCTCGAGTGGACGCTTGGCGCCGCGCCCTACCTTACGCCCCGCGGCAAGCTCGTGGAGGCGGTCTCGTCCGCGATCCGCGAGGTCACCGGCTCGCCGCCCGAGGTCAGCACCACCGGCGGCACCTCCGACGGGCGCTTCATCGCCGAGATCTGCAAGGAAGTCGTCGAGTTCGGTCCGGTGAACGCCTCGATCCACAAGCTGAACGAACACATCGACCTCGCGGCGATCGAGCCGCTGCGCGACATCTACCAGCGCGTGCTCGCTCGGCTCCTCGCATCCTGACTCTGACCGACTGGCTTGCCGTCGTCGAGCGCAAGCTCCGCGCCGCGCGGCTTTCCTTCGGCCACGGCACCGCCAACGCCCGCGACGAGGCGGCCTGGCTCCTGGCGCACGCGCTAAACCTTCCGCACGAGAACTTCGAGCGTTCGGCCGGCCGCGAGCTGACCGACCGGGAGCAGCGCAGCGTGCTGCATCTGATCGAGGCGCGCGTGCGCACCCGCAAGCCCCTCGCCTACCTGCTCCGCGAGGCCTGGCTCGGCGATCACCGTTTTTACGTCGACGAGCGCGTGCTCGTTCCGCGGTCGTTCATCGCCGAGCTGCTGCGCGAGCGCCTGCGGCCCTGGGTGTCGCGGCCGGTGCGCCGGGCCCTGGATCTATGCACCGGCTCGGGCTGCCTGGCGATACTCGTAGCGCTCACGTTCCGTCGCGCCCGGGTCGACGCAACCGATATCTCGCGAGGCGCGCTCGCCGTCGCGCGGCGGAATGTGAAAACCTACGGCCTGGGACGCCGCGTGAGGCTGGTGAAAACGGACCTGTTCCCTCAGCCGGCGCCTTACGATCTCATCGTCGCCAACCCGCCCTACGTCGGCGCAGCAGCGATGCGCAAGCTTCCAACCGAGTACCGCAGCGAGCCGCGCATCGCCCTCGCCGGCGGCGCCGACGGCCTCGCCTTCGTGCGCCGCATCCTCGCGGAAGCGCGCGACTTCCTGCAGCCCGGAGGCTGGCTGGTCGCCGAAGTCGGACACAACCGGCGCGGCGTAGAGCGCGCCTTTCCGCGTCTTCCTTTCGTCTGGCCGGAGACAAGCGCGGGGAACGACTGCGTCTTCCTCCTTCAGCGCGAGGACCTTATACAATAACCGGCCATGAACGATCCCCGTCCGGCGAAGGTCTGGAACGACTACGACAGCCCGCACGCCGACCTGCGCGAATTTCTCTCGCGCATCGAGCGCGCCGGCGAGCTGCTGCGTATTCCCCGCGCCGACTGGAACCTGGAGATGGGCACGCTCGCCGAGAGCGTGAACGAGCGTTCCAACGCCCCGGCGATTCTGTTCGAGGACATCCCCGGGTACCCCAAGGGCTTTCGCACGCTGTCGGGCGCGACCAACTCGATGAAGCGCCTGGCGATCACGCTGGGATTTCCCGTTCCCTCGCATCCGCTGGACGTGGTGCGCGCCTACCGCGACCGGATGAAGACGCACGCTCCAATCCCGCCGCGCGTGGTCGACAACGGCCCGGTGCTCGAGAACGTGCTCTCCGGCAACGACGTCGACGTCCTCAAGTTTCCCGTGCCCTTCCTGCACGAGCTCGACGGCGGGCGCTACATCGGCACCGACGATCTGGTGATCATGCGCGACCCCGAGGGCGATTGGGTCAATTGCGGCACCTACCGGGTCATGGTCCACGACGCGAGGCGCGTCGGGGTGTGGATGTCGCCGGGCAAGCACGGGCGCCAGATCCGCGAGAAATACTTCAAGCAGGGCAAGCCCTGCCCCGTGCTCGTGTCCTGCGGGCACGACCCCATGCTGTTCCTCGCAGGCGGCAACGAGCTGCGCTTCGGCCTGTCCGAGTATGACTACGCCGGCGGTCACCGCGGCATTCCCTTCGACGTGATCGAGAGCGGGCTGCACGGCTTGCCCATGCCGGCACACGCGGAGATCGTGCTCGAGGGCGAGATGCATCCCGGCGAAACCGCGCCCGAGGGGCCCTTCGGCGAGTTCACCGGCTACTACGCGGGCGGCCAGAGCGAGCAGCCGGTGATCCGCGTGCAGCGCGTCTACAATCGCAACGATCCCATCCTCACCATGGCGACGCCGATGCGGCCGCCCTCGGACTTCTCCTACAGCAAGTGCGTCATGAAAGCGGGGATGATCTGGGACGAGGTCGAGCGCGCGGGCGTGGCTGGCGTCAAGGGCGTGTGGTGCCACGAGGCCGGCGGCGCGCGCATGTTCAACGTCATCGCGATCAAGCAGGCCTACGCGGGTCACTCGAAACAGGCCGCGATGGCCGCGGCGAGCTGCCAGTCGGGCTCCTACCTGGGCCGCTTCGTCGTCGTGGTTGACGAAGACATCGATCCGACCAACCTGTTCGAGGTGCTGTGGGCCATGTGCACGCGCTGCGACCCGGCCGAGGACATCGACATCGTGCGCAAGATGTGGAGCGGGCCCCTGGACCCGCGCATCCCGCGCGGCACCACCTGGAACTCGCGTGCCGTGATCGACGCCTGCCGGCCTTACGAGATGCTGGCTGATTTTCCCCCGGTCGCGCGCGCGACCCCGGAACTTCGCGCGAAGGTCGAGGCGAAGTTCCGCGACGTCCTGTCGAAACTCTAGACGCCCTGCGCTATAATCCGGCCCCTACGGTGGCCGTAGCTCAGCTGGTAGAGTCCCGGATTGTGATTCCGGTTGTCGTGGGTTCGAGTCCCATCGGCCACCCCAAATTCAAGCACTTGCGCCGCGTTTTCCAAAGGCGCTGGTCGCGTCATATCTGTGCATCCGAGTCCGGCGAGTGCACAAGTTATTCACCTTCAATCGCGATCTTCGGACCTTTCATCGCGATCGTGCTTCAATTCGAATCCGAAAAGGCGGCTTCCCGCGTTGACGTTAACCCCGTCCCTATTTGTAAACAAACCTCCGCTCTCCGCGCCGACACCCCAATAGACCATGTTGCCCACGACTTGGGGTCCGCTCTCGATAGCGCCCGACTGCATCACGGAGCCGTCGGCGAGCTTGATCTGGTTATGGAACTCGAAGAGCTTCTTTCCAGATTCGGCATCCAGGGCGACCATGGTTCCCTTGCCGTCCTGATAGCCGATGAACACGACTCCATTGCCGACGCTGAGCGTGCCGAAGGCCTGGCCGGTGCCGATAGTACCCTTGATGCCGTCGAACGCAGGCCGCTGCCACAGGATCTCTCCCGTGCCGACATCCACGGCACTCACCATGCCGTCGATGGTCGTGAGTCTGCCGTGATCGTTGAACACGCTGACGCCATCGGCGCTCACATCGGAGGGCGGATTCACCAGCGCCCATAGCTCGACCGGGCCGCTCGCCGGGCCTTTCAGGAAGCTCGGCGGGCCGCCAATGCCGTCGGGGTCAGGAAAGACATTGGGATAGTCGCTGATCCCGTAGATGATATTCGGGCCCGGGAACGGCAAGTCGATATTCGACGGAGACGGGTACTCGGACGGCAGCGCCGCATCCCTCTTCACGAAAGGCCCGGTCTTCAACCCGAGCGCCGTGAAGCCGTTGATGTCGAGGAAGCGGGTGACCGGCACGTAAGGCGTTTTGCTGTTCCTGCCATTGTTCCGCGAATTGGTCGTGCCGAAGAACACCTTGCCATCGTCGGTAGCAAGCCCGAACTGCAAGCCGCCGTAGACGCCGCCGGGGTCAACGTTGGCCTCCCACATCTTCTTGCCCGTGTCTGGATCGAGACCGAAGAGCCTGCCGTCCTTGTTGCCGCCGACCACCACGTCGCCGCGTTTCCCGTGGCCGAGCTTGACGTTCTTCACGAGCTTCGGCTGCTGGCCGAATCCCATGTCCGGCCCGATCGGAGTCTGCGTGCAATTGGCGGTGGCGTTCGAGATCGGCACCGGAAAGAGCGCGGGAACCACCGTCGACCAGCCATACAGGTCCGGCGCGCCGCACGCGTGATTCCAGGCGTCGTACTTGTGCGCGTAAAAAGCCCAGTTGACGCGCCCCGTATCCATGTCGATCGCGATCATCGCGTTCGCGTAGATATGCAGCTTCTCGTTCAGGTTGTTGCAGGTCACGCCCGCCGGCAAGCCCGGAATGTTCGCGTTGGGATCGCCGCTACTGCGCCGGGCCTGCTCGCAGTCCTGCGCGACTTGAGGCGCCGTCGTTGTCTGTGCCATGGCGATATAGACCTGGCGCCTTTGCACATCGATCGTCGGATTGTGGCCGTAGGTCGAAGTCCCAAAGGATCCCTTGGGCTGCAGCAGTGCTCTCAGCGCCGGCGCCAGTTCATGATCGGGGTCATCGCCGATGTTGGTATGTCGCTTCCAGCGAATCTTCCCTGTATTGACATCCATGGCCACCAGGCTTCCTCGCGCCGAGCAGCACGGATAGTGCGAGGCCGGGTCGATCGGCTCGACAAAGATGTTCGGGTAGGCCCTAGCCCAGTCTTCCTCCCAGTTTCCGACCGGCGCGAAGATCGTGTCGCCGTGCCCGCTGATCGATCCCGTGATCTTCGATGAAGGATGCGTGTCAGCCTTCGTTCTCCAGACGACTTGACCGCTGTGCTTGTTGATCGCGAGAACGATGGCGCCATCTCCCGAAGCGCAACCCAGCGCACTCGGAGTGGCCCCTGGGGTGAGCCGGCAAAGGCGGTCAGTCAACCCCATATTGCTTCCGACAATGAGCAGGTCTCCTTTGACGAGCGGCGTGTTGCGGGAGCTCTTGACGACAAACCCCGGCGCCGAGAGATCGTCCACATAGTTCTTTTTCCAGATCAGCTTCCCGGTGAAGCGATCCAATTTGGTCAGGAAGCCGGACATGTCATTGAAGTAGAGAAACCGACCGTCGACCGCCGGAGTGGACGAGATGCTGCCCTGGGCACTGCTTGCCGTTCCCGTGTCGGGTACTGTCTGGTAGACCCACTTGACCGTGAGTTGACTCACGGTCTCATCGTTGATCGGCCCGCCCTGGAAACTCCGAGTGTTGAAATCAATCCCTTGCGCGAACGCCGGAACCTGTATCGTCAACAGCAGCAAGGCGAAACTCTGCCAGCCCTTCATGGGGGGAAAACTAAACATGAATGCCTCCGACGTAATGTGTTTGGTTGGCGGACCAAAGCAAGCATGCAAATGCTCCCACCACGGTCAGATGTCCGCAAGCCAAATCGAGCTGCGCAAATCGATTTCCGCGTCTGCGAAAATCTTGCACTATATTTCCGGGAGCACCGCAGCATATTTTCCGCTTGGCGAACACCTGACCTTTAGACTGACCGCTTTGGGGCGATCGCAGCCGCAGGGGGAGCGACAACCGCTCTCATCCCCCCTGGTTCATGGGCCAATAGAAGTCCTACGCTTTCCCTACGTATCGCCGGTGCCGAACGGCACTCGGCTCAGTCGAGCGGCTCTACCTTCACGATCCGGTGATCGTGATTGCTGCCGACCCAGAACGTCGTCGGCGTCGTCGAGTTGTCGACGAACACCGTGCGCATGTTGGTGTCCGACGGCATCAGGTACTGCACCGCGTTGCCGGTCTTGGGATCGAGACGCACGACCCGGTCGGTGTGCATGGTCGACGCCCAGATCTCGCCGTTCTTGTCGAAATTGGCCCGGTAGGGATACGTGCGGGGCGGCAAGTCGTATTCCGTAAACTTCTCCGCCCTGGTGTCGAACACCGCGACCTTGTTGCCGCGATATTCAGTCACGGTGATACGGTCCTGGTCGTCGATGACCATACGGCGGGCACGGGCGTTCGGCGTGGGCACCGGCCACCAGGTCACCTTCGTCGTCTTGGCGTCGATCTTGCCGAGATGGCCCGTGACGAACTCGGCCATCCACAGGTTATTCTGCGAGTCCGAGATCACCTGATAGATGGTGGCACGCTTGGACGCGGCTTCCGGCAGGTAGTCGGTCGGGTGGAAGCGCTCCCATTTGCTGGTCTTCAGATCGAGCCGGAAGATGTGCTGGGTGCCCACGCTCTTGGTCCAGACCTTTCCATCGACGTCGTGGCGCAAGCCCGTGAAGTTGAGCTGCACGGTGTCGTCGTTCCATTCCGGCGGCACGGGGTAATAGGCGATCTTGCCGGTCTGCGGGTCGAGGTTGCCCAGCGAGCCCTGGTACATCGTGTCGAACCAGATCTTGCCCTCGTGATCGAACTCGATGGAGAGCAGACCGGTCGGCGCCTTATCCTTGAACTTCTTGATCGGATATTCGACGAGCTTGAGCGTCACCGGATCGAACTTGCCGATGAACATCTCGCCGAAATCCGTGTACCAGACCTTGCCTTCCTTGTCGACCAGCACGTCGTGCGGCTCGCTCGTCGGCCGCACCACGTCGTACTGGGTGACGATGGCACGAGTGTCGCGGCCCTTTGGACGCGGCAGCGTCTTCAGCTCGTACGGCCAGTGGTCGACCGCGCTCAGGTTGATGGTCGCGAGATAGTCGGCCAGCTTGCGATATTGCTCGGGCGTTCCCGCGCGCCGCCGGTCCAGCATGGCCTGGGGCTTGATCGGCTGGCTTACGGCGCCGTAGCCCATCATGCGGCTGATCACCTGCGTCCACTCGTTGGAATCGTGCGTCGAGCGCACGACACGCTCCAAGGTGTGGCAGCCGACGCAATTGAGCAGCCCCGCCTTCTGGTCTTCGGTGCCGGGGATGCTCATCATCCACTCGGCATTGGTCAGCTGGCCGGCGAGATTCTTGGTTTTATTCAGCTTGATGTCGGCCGTCGCCGCTTTCTCCGTCACGGTCGCCTTGGCGGGCGCCCCGATCTCGTAGCCGACCGCGCGGGCGGCGAGCGCGTATTCGCCCGGCTCCAGGCGGTTCCGCGGGAAGCTGTAGCGGCCCTCCGCGTCGGTAGTCACGCTGACCTGGACGATATGCCCGGGCCGGTGCGCGGTGACGACCACGCCCTCCATCTTCCCTTCGGCCTCGGAGCTGACGACGCCGGTGAGGGCCGCATCACCGGCGGCCCGGACGGCGTTGCTCAGCGGCGGAAACACCATCGCGGCAGCGGTGGCGGCGAGGGTCAACATCAGTTTGGCGCGCATCGGGCTCTCCTGATGAAAACTATGCGGTATCCTGCCACACTTTGGCCCCGCGGTGGAGAAGGAGGAATCTCGTCATGACCAGATGCTTCTTTTCGGCGATTCTCGGATTGGGGTTCGGCCTTGCGGCGGCCCTCCCGCCGGCGCTCGCCCAGGATGGGATCGAGGCGAAAGCGCAGGCCTGCGCGGCATGCCACGGCGCGAAAGGCGTTCCCATCGACCCCAAGACCATGCCGGTCATCTGGGGCCAGCAGCAGAGCTACCTCATGAAGCAGTTGCGCGACTTCCGGAGTGGCGAGCGCAACAGCGCGATCATGTCACCGCTAGCCAGGAACCTGGCCGAGGACGATTTGCGCAAGATCGCGGCCTATTTCGCGGCCAAGCCCTGGCCGGCGCGGGGCGCGCCGGCCAATCCACCGGCGCCGCCTAAGGGCCTTGCCCAGTGCCAGGCCTGCCATCAGCCGAACTTTGAGGGCGGCATGCCGGCGCCGCGTCTGGCCGGGCTCAGTTATGAGTACTTGGCCGGCGAAATGCGCGAGTTTGCCAGCGGGGAGCGAACCAACAACCTCGACATGCCGAAATTCATGCAAGTGCTGCCCGAGGGCGAACGCGACGCGATCGCGCGCTATCTCTCCGCGCTGTGACGAAGATTCGCTGGCTGGCCCAGCCCGAAAAGCACAACTATCCCGACGCCGAGTCGTACCTGAGCCTGATCTACGAGCCGGCTACGGCGAGACGTTTCGTGCAGAAGCTGCGCCGCGCCCGGATCTCCACGTTCAAGGCGAAGGACATCTTCAGGGCCTCGGGCCTGTCGCTGCTCGGAGTGAGCAACGCGCACGTCGAGCGCGACAGGAGGAAGATCAAGGAGGGCAGAAAGCTCTCGCCGCTGCTGCTCGTCCGGGACCCGGCGCACGGCAAGGTGGTGGTCGCGGACGGATATCACCGCCTCTGCGCCGCGTATTCCTTCGACGAAATCGCCGAAATTCCCTGCAAGATCGTCTAGGCCCTAGGGCTTGGCCCGCATCACCCCGGCGTAGCGGTCTGCGGCCTGCTGCTGCTTGGCGAACTTGTCCAGGCGCGTGCCCATCGCCCGTTCGAGCGCGTCCAGGCGACTCCCCGGGTCGGGGTGCGTCTCGAACATCAGCGCGAGATCCGAGTCCTTGGGATTGAGGCTTTGCAGCATTTGCACGACCGACGGCAGACCGTAGGGGTCGTAGCCCGCGCGCGCCGCGATAACCACTCCCATGCGGTCCGCTTCGAACTCGTCGTCCTTGTCGAGGCCGCGCAGCATGACCTCCTTGAGGCCGCTCACCAGCTTTTCCTTCGCTGCGGCGCTGCGCTGTCCCTGCTGGTCGAGGTAGATGGAAAGCGCGTTGACGCCCGCCTCCATCCCCTTTCCCTTGCGCATGGCGTTGAGGTGATGCTTCTTCACGACGTGGGCGATCTCGTGGGCAAGCACGCCTGCGAGCTCCGCCTCGTTTCTCATCCGCTCGAGCAGACCCCGGGTGATAAGGACATAGCCTCCCGGCGTCGAGAAGGCGTTCACGGTGCCGGTATCGAGGATGCCGAACTGCCAGTCGAGGCCCGGGCGCTCCGAATTGAGCGACAGCCAGCGCCCGACGCGGTTCAGGTAGCGCTCGACCTCCGGGTTGTAGAGCAGCGGCGAAGCTCCGACGAGCACCGCCGCGTATTCGCCGCCGATCTCGGCCTCCTGCTTCTCGTCGACGTCCCGCGTGGCCTCGCGGAGGTTCTTGCCCGCGTCGAGGATCTTGTTGAGGTTGAGATTGAATTGCGCGGCCGCTACCGCCGGAGCGAGGGCCAGGGCCAATGCAACGAGAGCGCGTTTCACTTCGCCCCCGGGAGGTAGT
>Ga0307497_10000276_pt1 | contig 11540 bp, 13 predicted proteins | sample 10_S_MG_FD_201366 | JGI IMG/M metagenome (GOLD analysis project Ga0307497, IMG submission 201366) | Soil microbial communities from Populus trichocarpa stands in riparian zone in the Pacific Northwest, United States - 10_S | ecosystem: Environmental > Terrestrial > Soil > Riparian zone > Trees...
ACGGCAACCCGCCGCCCGCGCCAGACCCGGAAAAGAATTCGAAATCCGGAGACGGTGCGGCAGCGCGTGCTGCGACCGAGCTGCCGCCGGCGCGGATCACCACCCAGTGGGGCGAGCGGATAATGACGGCTGCCGACGAGGAACTCACCCCGGCAATGGAGTTTTCCGATGCCAAGGCACAAGCTGGCGCCGCCGGCCAGGCGGCTGCGGTCGTGCCCGCGGCCATCGACGAACCCGCAATCGCGTACGACGCGCTGCTCGCTGCTCCCGAGGTGAGTACCGGGTTTGCGCGAACCGGCCTGAGGCCATAATGAAAATCATATTTGCGTTGTGTTTTTCCTTTTTCGCGGCCGCCGTCTCGGCCGAGGACCTTGCGCCCGACGCGCAGGTGAAGAAAATTTCCGATGAAGTCATCGCCATCATCAAGCAGGATAAGGACATCCGCTCCGGCAATCAGACAAAACTCAATGAGCTGGTCGATGCCAAGGTGCTGCCGCATTTCGACTTCAGCCGCATGACCGCGCTCGCCCTAGGGCGCAACTGGCCCAAGGCGAGCGCGGAGCAGCAGAAGCAGCTGATCGGCGAATTTCGTACCTTGCTGGTACGCACTTACTCGAGCGCGCTTGCCACCTACAAGAATCAGGTGATCGAGTTCAAGCCGCTGCGCATGGCTGCGGCAGATACCGAGGTCACGGTACGGACCCAGGTCAAGCAACCGGGCACCGAACCGGTCAGCATCGACTACAGCATGGAGAAGACCGCCAATGGCTGGATGGTGTACGACGTTGTGGTAGGCGGCGTAAGCCTGGTGACCAACTATCGCGAGACCTTCAATTCCGAGATTCGCGATGGCGGCGTGGATGGTCTGATAAAATCTCTCTCGAGCAAGAACCGCTCCCTGGAATCCCAGGCCAGCTCCAAGCCCAAGTGATAAAACAAGACGGTGACCGGCTGTTGATCGAAGGTCCGGTCACGATCGGCACGGTCTCCGCGCTCCTGGCGCAGAGCCGCGCACTGCTCGCGCCCGGAGTGGCGGTGCTCGATTTCCAGGGCGCTACCGAAGTGGACTCGGCAGCGGTGGCGCTTGCGTTGGAGTGCATGCGCGAGGCGCGCCGGCGCAAGCTCACATTGTCCCTCGTCAACCTCCCCGAGGCGATGCAGAACCTGGCCCAACTCTACGCCGTATTCGATCTGCTGCAGGCCGATCCGGCCTGATTGTTACGCTGCAGTCACGCGGCGCCTCGCATGCCCCCCGCGATCCAAATCCAGCAAGTGCACAAGCGCTTCGACACGGTCCAAGCGCTCGCCGGCATCGACCTGGAAGTGGCACAGGGCGAGTTCTTCGGCTTGCTTGGCCCCAATGGCGCAGGCAAGACCACGCTTATCAATATTCTTGCCGGGCTGGTGCGCGCCGACAGCGGCAGCGTGCGCATCATGGGACACGATGTGCTCACCCGATACCGCGACTCGCGCCGCGCGCTGGGCGTGGTGCCGCAGGAACTGGTGTTCGATCCTTTTTTCAGCGTGCGCGAAACTTTGCGCATCCAATCGGGCTATTTCGGTCTGAAGCACAATGACGCCTGGATCAACGAGGTCATGCACCACCTGGACCTGACCGGCAAGGCCGACGCCAATATGCGCTCGCTCTCCGGCGGCATGAAGCGGCGCGTGCTGGTGGCGCAGGCGCTGGTGCACAAACCACCGGTAATCGTGCTGGACGAGCCCACCGCCGGCGTAGATGTGGAACTGCGCCAAGGACTGTGGGAGTTCGTGCGCGGCCTCAACCACGACGGCCACACCATCGTGCTGACGACGCATTACCTGGAAGAGGCCGAAGCCTTGTGCGCGCGCATCGCCATGCTGAAGCAGGGGCGCATCGTCGCGCTCGATACCACCAGTAACCTAGTCAACGGGCTCGATGGTCTGTATCTGAAGCTGCGCATCGCCGGTGCGGCATTGCCACCGGAGCTGGCGGCGCGGGTACGCGATGGCGGCGACGCGGTGCACACCCTGCGTTTGCGCAGTTACGCCGAGATCGAAGGCGTGCTCGCTCAAGTGCGCGAGTCTGGCGCGCAGATCGAGCAACTGGAGTTGTTGCAGCCCGATCTGGAGGATGTATTTGTGCAGATCATGCACAGAACATGAGGCACGATGAATAAGGCGGAACGGGTAACGGAAATCGAGGCACGGGAATCCCGGTTCGTCCCGCCGCATCCCGTCGCGACTGCCATGGGCGGGTTTAACACGCTGTTGTACAAGGAACTCCTGCGCTTCTGGAAAGTTGCGTTCCAGACCATCGCTGCGCCGGTGTTGACTACGCTCCTATACCTGCTCATTTTCTCCCACGTGATGCGGGGGCAGGCACGGGTGTATGGCGCGGTGGACTACTCTGCCTTTCTGGTGCCGGGCCTGGCGATGATGGCGGTGCTGCAAAACGCATTTGCCAACAGCTCGTCCAGCCTGATCCAGTCCAAGATCACCGGCAACATAATTTTCGTGCTGCTGCCGCCGCTGTCGAACTGGGATTTCTTCGCCGCCTATGTGCTTGCATCGGTGGTGCGCGGCATGGTGGTCGGCGCCGGGGTGCTGCTGGTATCGCTCGGGTTCGTCGAACTTGCTTTCGAGTACCCGCTGTGGATAATCGCCTTCGCCCTCGCCGGTAGCGCCATTCTCGGCACGCTCGGACTGATCGCCGGCATCTGGGCCGACAAATTCGACCAGGTGGCCGCATTCCAGAGCTTTCTCATCATGCCGCTCACGTTCCTGTCGGGAGTCTTCTACTCGATCCACTCGCTGCCGCCATTCTGGCAGGGCTTGTCGCGATTCAACCCTTTTTTCTACATGATCGACGGTTTTCGTTACGGCTTTTTCGGCGTGTCCGATATCAGCCCGGCGCTGAGCCTAAGCATCGCTGCCGCCAGCCTGCTCGTGCTCACAGCCTTCACCCTTGCGCTGCTCAAGCGCGGTTATAAACTACGCCACTGAAGGGGCGACCATGGTTACAGCGGAAGACGTCAAGACTTACATCGAGCGCGGACTACCTTGCGAGCATATCGAGCTCGCCGGCGACGGCCAGCATTTCCAGGCGCTGATCGTGTCCGCGGAGTTTCGCGGCAAGAACCGGGTACAGCGGCACCAGCGCGTGTATCAGGCCCTGGGCGAGCGCATGCGCGAGGAAGTTCACGCGCTGTCGATGCAGACCCTCACTCCTGAGGAGTGGAGTGAACAGTCCGGAGGAGTGGCGTGAACGGCCCCAAGCCGTGGCGTAGGCAGTCCTTAGTCTCCTATGAGCCAAGAGTTGACGGAAATGGCGAAGATTTTGAAACAAGGCAACGCCGCGTGCGCGCGGGATATACGCCCCGAAGGAAGTTCTCTTGGGGGACAAAGGGGGCGCGCCCCCCTTGTTCGTATGGGCAGGTTTTCTCCTTTGCCGGAGATACTTCGTTTGGTTCCGGCTCGTCCGGCTTAGGAGTGGCGTGAATGGTCGGGAGGAGTGGCATGAACGGCCTGCTTGAAGAATGCAAGCATGGATAAGCTGCTGATCCACGGCGGGGTGCCGCTCGCTGGCGAGGTGCGCATCTCCGGGGCCAAGAACGCCGCGTTGCCGATCATGTGCGCGGCGCTGCTCTCGGCCGCGCCGCTGCGACTCGCCAACGTGCCGCATCTGCGCGATGTCACCACCCTGCTCAATCTGCTCGGCGGCATGGGCGTCGCGGTGTCCCTCGATGAGAAGCTCGGTCTCGAACTCGATGCCAGCCGTCTGCACACACCGTTTGCGCCCTACGATTTGGTGAAGACTATGCGCGCCTCCATCCTGGTGCTGGGGCCGCTACTCGCGCGCTGCGGCGAAGCGCGCGTGTCCTTGCCCGGAGGCTGCGCCATCGGCCAACGCCCGGTAGACCTGCATATCAAAGGCCTGCAGGCCATGGGTGCCGACATTCGCGTCGAACACGGCTATATCATTGCGCGTTCGGAGCGCCTGAGGGGTGCGCGCATTTTCAGCGATCTGGTGACCGTCACCGGCACCGAGAACCTGATGATGGCGGCCTGTTTGGCCGAAGGCACTACGCTAATTGAGAACGCGGCGCGCGAGCCCGAAGTCGTCGATCTTGCGAACTGTCTCAAGTCCATGGGTGCGAACATCGACGGCGCCGGCAGCGACACGATCAGCATCGAAGGCGTAAGTGCCCTCGCGGGCGCCGCGCACCGCATTATGCCCGACCGCATAGAAACCGGCACCTTCCTCGTGGCCGCCGCCGCGACAGGAGGATCGGTGCGTTTGCGAAACACCCGCGCGAGCATACTCGAAGCGGTGGTGGAAAAACTGCGCGAGGCCGGCGCGAAGATCACAGCGGAGGATGACGCCATCGCCCTGCAGATGCAAGATTTGCCCCTGAGCGTCAATCTGCGCACTGCGCCTTACCCGGCGTTTCCCACCGACATGCAGGCGCAATTCATGGCGCTGGACTGCATTGCGCGCGGCACCGCGGTATTGACCGAAACCATTTTCGAGAACCGTTTCATGCACGCGCTCGAATTGCAGCGTCTGGGCGCCGACATCGAGATCTCCGGCAACACGGCCGTGGTCAAGGGTGTGGCAAAGCTCGACGGCGCCACGGTGATGGCGACCGATTTGCGCGCCTCTGCCAGCCTGGTGATCGCCGGGCTCGTGGCCAACGGGGACACCGTGGTCGAGCGCATCTATCACCTGGACCGCGGCTACGAGTGCATCGAGGAGAAATTGTCCCAGCTCGGCGCGCGGATCAAGCGAATTCATTGAACTGCGCCTTGCCGCCAAGGACGCAAGGCACGCCGGGTAATGCCGGTCGAACGGCGCCGTGTTTGCATTTCGTCCCTGGCTTAGCCTGTGCGACGGAATGTAAGAACTTCCTGCATATGACAAGGTTTCCTTCGCGTCTTTGGCGCCCATTGCGGTAAGATTCAGTTTTTGCGTCCGGTACGCTCGTGTCAAATTCGATCACCATTGCCCTGTCCAAGGGGCGAATTTTCGAGGAGACCCTGCCGTTGCTGAAGGCGGCAGGCGTGGTGCCGGGCGACGATCCGGAAACTTCGCGCAAGTTGATTATTGCCACCAGCCGCCCGGAGGTGCGCCTGATCATCGTGCGCGCTTCCGATACCCCGACCTACGTGCAGTACGGCGCCGCCGACCTAGGTATAGCTGGAAAGGATGTACTGCTTGAGCATGGCGGGGAAGGTCTGTACCAGCCGCTCGACCTGAAGATCGCGGCCTGCCGCATGATGGTGGCGGTGCCGCAGGGTTTTGACTACGCGCAGGCGGTGAAGCAGGGCGCGCGGCTGCGCGTCGCCACCAAGTATGTGCACACGGCGCGCGAACATTTCGCCGCCAAGGGGGTTCACGTCGATCTGATCAAGCTGTATGGCTCGATGGAACTCGCCCCGCTGGTGGGGCTGGCCGACGCCATCGTCGATCTGGTGTCGAGCGGTAATACGCTGAAAGCGAACAACTTGCGCGCGGTGGAGGAGATATTGCCGGTCTCGGCGCGCTTGATCATCAATGTGGCGGCGCTGAAGCTGAAGCGCGCGACGCTCCAGCCGCTTGTCGATGCGTTCGCGCAGGCCGTGGCGGCATGAGCTGTCAAATGGGAGTCCCGCGCCGTGGTTAAGATCGCGCGCCTGTCCACAAGCGACGCGGATTTCGATTCGCGGCTCGCGCGGCTCACTGCTTTCGACGTTGCCCAGGACGAAACGGTGGACCGGACTGTGGCCGAAATCCTCGACGCGGTAAAACGCCGCGGCGATGCGGCGGTGCTCGAATACACTGCGCGCTTCGACGGTGTACAAGCCGGGTCGCTGGCCGAGCTCGAATTGCCGCGCGCATTGCTCGAGCGCGCCCGCGACGCGCTGCCCGCGGCCGAGCGCGAGGCCTTGGAACAGGCGGCGCTGCGCGTGCGCCGCTACCACGAAAAACAACTGGCGCAATCCTGGCAGTACAGCGAGGCGGACGGCACCGTGCTCGGTCAGAAAATCACGCCGCTCGACCGGGTCGGCCTGTACGTGCCCGGCGGCAAGGCGGCCTATCCGTCCTCGGTGTTGATGAACGCGCTTCCCGCCAAGGTGGCCGGCGTGGCCGAACTCGTGATGGTGGTGCCGACGCCGCGCGGGGAGAAGAACGCGCTGGTGATGGCGGCGGCAGCCATCGCCGGGGTCGACCGCGTGTTCACCATCGGCGGGGCGCAGGCGGTGGGTGCGCTCGCCTATGGCACTCAGACCATAGGCCAGGTGGACAAAATCGTGGGGCCGGGCAACGCCTACGTGGCTGCGGCCAAGCGGCGCGTGTTCGGCGTGGTCGGCATCGACATGGTGGCCGGCCCGTCGGAGATTCTCGTCATCTGCGACGGCGCGGCGCCGATTGCGAACTACGCCGACTGGATCGCAATGGACTTGTTCTCGCAGGCCGAGCACGACGAAGTGGCGCAGGCGATGCTGATCTGCCCGGATGCAACTTTCATCGATGCAGTGGCGGCGAGCATGGACCGACTGCTGCCGCAGATGCCGCGGCGCGGGGTGATCGCCGCGTCCCTTAGTGCTAGGGGCGCGCTGATTGAAGTGCGCGACCTGGATGAAGCCTGCGCCATCGCCAACCGCATCGCCCCCGAGCACTTGGAGCTGGCAGTGACCGAGCCGGACAAACTCCTTGCTCTGATCCGCCATGCGGGTGCGATATTCATGGGGTGCTACAGCTCCGAGGCGATCGGCGATTACTGCGCCGGGCCCAACCATGTTCTACCCACGTCGCGCAGCGCACGCTTTTCCTCCCCCTTGGGGGTATACGATTTCCAGAAGCGCTCGAGCCTGATTCAGATATCAAGTGCCGGCGCGCAGACGCTGGGCAGAATCGCCGTTACGCTGGCCGAGGGAGAGGGCCTCACCGCGCACGCGCGATCTGCCGAATACCGCCTGCGCTGATCACAAGGTGAGTTGATGAGCCGCTATTGGAGCGCCGTTGTAACTGGATTGACGCCCTATGTGCCGGGCGAACAGCCCAAGTTGCCTAAGCTGGTCAAGCTCAACACCAACGAGAGCCCGTACGGCCCAAGCCCGCGGGCGCTGGCGGCATTGCATGCCGAAGTGGGCGATACGCTGAGGCTCTATCCCGACCCTAACTGCGATTATCTCAAGGAATCGATCGCCGCCTTCTACAAGCTGAAGCCTGCCCAGGTGTTCGCCAGCAACGGGTCGGACGAGGTGCTGGCGCACGCCTTCCTCGCGCTGCTCAAGCATGAACAAGCGGTGCTGTTTCCGGATATCACCTACAGCTTTTATCCCGTGTACTGCGGGCTGTACGACATCGAGTACCGGCAAGTGCCGCTGACTGAGTCGTTCGAGATCCGCGTTGATGATTACTTGAGGCCGAACGGCGGCATTATTTTCCCCAACCCGAATGCGCCCACCGGCCGGCCGCTTGCGCTGTCCGAGATCGAGCGCCTGTTGCGCGCCAACGCTGAGTCGGTGGTGGTGGTCGACGAAGCCTACGTGGACTTTGGCGCGGAGACGGCGGTTGGGCTGGTAGAGCGCTACCCGCAGCTGCTCGTCGTGCATACGCTGTCGAAATCGCGCTCGCTCGCCGGACTGCGCGTGGGGTATGCGCTGGGGGACGCCGATCTGATCGAGGCGCTGCGTCGCGTCAAGGACAGTTTTAACTCCTACCCGCTCGACCGTTTCGCCATCGCCGGGGCCGCGGCCGCGATCGAGGACCGCGCTCATTTCGAGCAGACCTGCGCCAAGGTGATCGCCACCCGCACGCGGCTGGCGGGCGATCTTGCTGCGCTCGGCTTCGACGTCCTGCCTTCAGCCGCGAATTTCGTGTTTGCGCGGCATCGCCAGCATGGCGGCGCCGAACTTGCCGCGAGATTGCGTGAGCGCAGCATTATCGTGCGGCATTTCAAGAACCCGCCTCGCATCGCGCCGTTCCTGCGCATCAGCGTCGGGACGGATGAGCAGTGCGAGGACCTGATCGCAGCCCTGAGGGCAATTCTGGCCTAGAATGAGCGCGTTCCGCCCCGAGCCGGCTTGCCCGCTTGTCGCGCTGGGTTAGAATGCAAGCAACCTCGGCCTTAAGCTGTAGCCAAAAAATTATGCGCACCGCCAAAATCGACCGCGATACCCTGGAAACCCAGGTGAGCGTATCCCTAAATTTGGACGGCGAGGGCGCGGCCAAATTGGACACAGGCCTGCCTTTTCTCGATCACATGTTGGATCAAGTCGCGCGTCACGGCATGATCGACCTGGAGATTGCCGCCAAAGGTGACTTACATATTGACGCCCACCACACGGTCGAGGACGTAGGCATCAGCTTGGGACGGGCCGTGGCCGATGCGCTCGGCGACAAGCGCGGCATACGCCGCTATGGTCACGCTTACGTGCCGCTCGACGAGGCGCTGTCGCGGGTAGTTGTCGATTTTTCCGGACGCCCCGGGCTGGTCTATCAACTCAAGTTCAGCCGCGCCTGGATCGGCGAATTCGACGTCGATCTGGTGCACGAATTCTTCCAGGGATTCGCCAACCACGCCCAGGCGACGCTGCACATCGACAACCTGCGTGGCGACAACGCGCACCATCAATGCGAGACCGTGTTCAAGGCTTTCGGCCGGGCCTTGCGCATGGCGGCTGAATCCGATCCGCGTGCTGCGGGTGCCGTGCCTTCGACGAAGGGTTCTCTCTAGGTGTTTTTGGAGCAATCTCACTAATGGATTTTTGGCGCAGCGGGCGCGAAGTGCGCAATGGAGACCCTTGACTAAACTTCGCGTCCGCGGCTCCCGCCGCGTACGTCGCGTGTCACTCTTTATTGAACTGTCCAATTAATGAGCAATTTAATCGCCGTCATTGACTACGGCATGGGCAACCTGCGCTCGGTGTCAAAGGCACTGGAGCACGTCGCACCCGATGCCGACGTGCGGGTCACCTCCGATCCCGAGGTCGTGAGGCAGGCAGGACGCGTGGTGTTCCCGGGTCAAGGCGCAATGCCCGACTGCATGCGCGAGTTGGACGCCAGGGGCTTGCGTCCGGCGGTACTCGAGGCGGCGCGCTCCAAGCCTTTTCTCGGTATCTGCATCGGCTTGCAGATGCTGTTCGAACTCAGCGAAGAAGGGGGTACGCGCGGCCTCGGTGTCTTTCCGGGGCAGGTCAAGCGTTTTCCGCCGCAGGCGATGAAAGATGCGCAAGGAGACAAGCTAAAGGTGCCGCACATGGGCTGGAACGAGGTGATGCAAGCCGCACCGCACGCGCTGTGGCGGGGCATCGCCGAAGCCAGTCGCTATTATTTCGTGCATAGTTATTACGTCGAGGCGGACCAGCCGGAACTGGTGGCCGGGTACAGCATTTACGGTTTCCCCTTTACCTGCGCCGTGGCGCAGGATAAGATTTTCGCTGTGCAGTTCCATCCCGAGAAAAGCCAGACCGCTGGCCTTGCGCTGCTCGCCAATTTCGTGACGTGGAATCCCTAAGCGTCCGCCCCTTTTTTTTCACAGCCAGAACGACACATGATTATCATCCCCGCGATCGATATCAAGGAGGGGCGCGCCGTACGCCTCGAACAAGGCAATATGGACAAGGAGACCGTGTTCTCCGACGATCCGGCGGCGGTGGCCAGGCATTGGCTGGACCAGGGCGCGCGCCGGCTGCATCTGGTGGATCTGAATGGCGCTGTTGCGGGCAAACCGCGCAACGAACGCGTGATCAAGGATATCGTCAGTGCGGTTGGCGGCCGCATACCGATACAGCTGGGCGGCGGTATCCGCGATCTGGACACCGTGGAGCGCTATCTGGACGCCGGCATCAGTTACATCATCATCGGCACGGCAGCGGTGAAAAATCCCGGTTTCCTGCAGGACGCGTGCAGCGCCTTCACCGGACATATCATCGTCGGCCTGGATGCCAGGGACGGCAAGGTCGCGGTCGAGGGTTGGTCGAAAATGACTGGGCACGATGTGATCGACCTGGCGCGCAAATTCCAGGACTATGGCGTCGAGGCCGTGATCTATACTGACATCGGCCGCGACGGCATGCTCAACGGTGTCAACATCGAGGCCACGACGAAGCTGGCGCGAGAGCTCGTCGTACCGGTGATCGCAAGCGGCGGGCTGACCAACCTGCACGACGTCACGGCCTTGTGCAATATCGAAGCAGAAGGCATTGTGGGGGTCATAACCGGTCGCGCCATATACCAGGGGACGGTAGACTTCAAGAAGGCGCAGGCGATGGCGGACAAACTGGGACAAGAGAAAGAGGAGAAGGGAGAAGGCTGAGCGCGAGGGTGGCAATCTTCACCCTCGTCCCGTCTCCCACCCCATGGGCTTAGCCAAGCGTGTGATCCCCTGTCTCGACGTCACCCGCGGCCGCGTGGTGAAAGGCGTGAATTTCGTCGGCTTGCGCGATGCCGGCGATCCCGTCGAAATTGCGCGCCGCTACGACGACCAGGGCGCCGACGAACTCACCTTCCTCGACATCACCGCGAGTTCGGATGAGCGCGACCTGATCTTGCATATCGTCGAGGCGGTGGCGGCGCAGGTGTTCATCCCGCTCACCGTGGGGGGCGGCGTGCGCAAGGTCGACGACGTGCGGCGGCTACTGAACGCGGGGGCCGACAAGGTGTCGATCAATACTGCTGCCGTGCAAAATCCGCAACTGGTGGCGGACGCGTCCGGTCGCTACGGCGCACAATGCATCGTCGTGGCCATCGACGCGAAGCGCGTCGATCCAAGCATGGACGCGAAGCGCGTCGATCCAAGCGTGGACGCGAAAGGCAACTCTGCGGGCGCTGATACAGGGCAAGCCGGTATCGAACCGCGCTGGGAGGTGTACACCCACGGAGGACGCAAACGCAGCGGTTTGGACGCTGTGGCATGGGCGCGTAGAATGCAGGCGCTGGGCGCCGGCGAAATACTGCTCACCAGCATGGATCGCGACGGCACCAGGTCCGGCTTCGATCTGGCGCTGACGCGCGCGGTGGCCGAAGCGGTGGATGTGCCCGTCATTGCCAGCGGCGGGGTCGGTGGTCTCGATCATTTGGCCGCGGGCATACTCCAGGGCAGGGCCGATGCAGTGCTCGCCGCAAGCATTTTTCATTATGGCGAGTTCACCGTGCGCCAGGCGAAAGAGCTGATGCGGTCCATGGGCATCGAGGTGCGATTGTGATGAGTCGGGCGGCGGCCGGAATGCGCAGACCGACTCGGGTAGCGCGTGAGCCACGGTGGTGCTTGCGCATAGCTGCATTTTCCTCACGCTTCACAGTGGACGGCGGACATGGACTGGCTTGACAAGGTAAATTGGGATGCGAACGGCCTCGTGCCGGTGATCGCGCAGGAGGCGGCGAGCGGCAAGGTGCTGATGTTCGCCTGGATGAACCGCGCGGCGCTGGAACAGACGGTTGCGGGCGGCGAAGCGGTGTATTGGTCGCGCTCGCGTCGGAGATTGTGGCACAAGGGAGAAGAGTCCGGCCACGTGCAAAAGGTGCGCGAGTTGCGTCTAGATTGCGATGAGGACGTAATATTGCTTAGTGT
>Ga0307497_10000277_pt1 | contig 11535 bp, 14 predicted proteins | sample 10_S_MG_FD_201366 | JGI IMG/M metagenome (GOLD analysis project Ga0307497, IMG submission 201366) | Soil microbial communities from Populus trichocarpa stands in riparian zone in the Pacific Northwest, United States - 10_S | ecosystem: Environmental > Terrestrial > Soil > Riparian zone > Trees...
CCGAGTCTGGGGCTCGTGGCCGAAGCCTCCCCCAACTGCCATCGGTCCCTACCAGGCAACAGCGCGGGTTCTACGCCGTACTTTGCCCACAGTCCACCGTCTTCGACGGGCACGAAGCAGATGTTCCCTGGGAGCAGCTGCGCAGGATGTAGCAGCCCGCAAGCTAGCTTGGCGGGATCTGACAAAGCCACCCCCCGCTACTAAGCTCGCGCGTCTCACTTCTGATCGGTGGGTGCCGTTCGTTGCAGCGCGCGTTGCCGCCGCTCTTCCTCGACTGAATTCAGACGATTACTGGCAGGCCGCAGCAGCTCGCTGCCATCGGCGCGCACGAGCTTGGCGAAGAAAATCCGCTGCGCGCCCGTTCGTTCGGGAGCGCCGCTGATCTTGACATGCTCGCCGACTGCGATCGTGCTTTCGCTCCAGCCCCAATTCGTGAGGTTCAGTCGGCCGTCGAACTCCACGGTCCACTGCTGGACGCCGCCTTTCTCATCAGTGACGTCGACTGTCGCCAGTGCGTGCGGATTCACGAAGTGAAACTGCGTGATCTTGCCGTCGAGAGTGAGCGTGCGGCTACCGTCGTAGACCGCCGCGAACGAATGATGCGCCGCGGCCGGCGCGAGCACACCGACTGCGAGCATGGCTGCGACGTATGGCAAGAAGTGTTTGGGCGTCATTGCGTAGTCTCTTGCGCTGATCTGGCGGCAGCAGGTTGACAGCTGTCGTACGGACCGATCTCTTGGTCGGGGGCAAAACTCCAGACCTTCTTGAACTCCACCGGCTCGCGCAGCACCCACGGGTCTGCGAGCGCCGCTGTGAGCTCGAGCCGCTCAGGGCTCGGCCGACGATATCGCTCGACGGCCGTGAGCTGATCGCTGTGCCGACCATCCCATGTGAAATTCCCGGCGATATTGGCCGTGACCAGCGACGTCTCGACTACGAGCGTATCGCCCTCGTAATGGCCCACCGAGTAACCGAGAGGCGTATGCGGTTGCCTCTCGGGTGCGGCGCGCCTGTCGAGATAGACGGTGCGTCGCGCATCCCATTCACCGTAGTGCAGCTCGACCCGGTCGGCGTATTGCGTGATCTCGAGCTGATGGGGTGCGAAGACTTGCCGAACGAACCCCCACGGCTCGCAATTCAGGTAGCCTGGGTCCTGCAGCGGATCGAGCGGCGCAGCCGCGAGCGCCGCTTCGCTCAAGCGCGGACGGACGTACTCGCTCGTCTGATAGGCAACGGCCTCACCGCTGAGCTCACTGTAGGGCCGAGCGTCGTTGCCAGGATCGTCGAGCAGCGTCCTGAGACGCTCGAGCCCAACGTCCGTGCACGCGAAGAAACAGAACGTGTCGAACGCCGTCGCCGGCGGATCGCTGTACATGCCGGCGAGACCCGGCGTCGGAGCGGCCGGTGATGGAGGTGCAGCCTTGGTGCACCCGGCGAGGCCAAGCGCGACGATCGACACGAGCGCGAAGAACCTGGTCCCACGCATGTGTTAGATGAGGCGCCGTGCGACCAAGGACGTCTGCGCCGGGCGGGTCACACTCGACATCCAGGCCCCCTTCAGTTGCTGTTCTTCTATTAGTGAGGAGACGCAGCGCTTCAGCGTAACGCCGATCGCAGCAGGTAGCGAGAACCGTGAGCGTCCGCCGCGCCCTCGGCCGAAACTGCGCGGTTGCAGCGGCGCCTATGCTATCGAAGCGTCTTTGCATCGTCGCCCTCTAGCTGTCTCGCGCATAGACCGGCACGGCTCGAATCGTATGCCCGTGAGGCTCCGTTCGCTATCGCACAAACAATGGCAGAACCGCCATGTAATTTGCGCGCATGAGAGAGGGCGAAGCAAAGGAACGGGAGCGACTCAACGACGACTACGCCCACGCGTGCGCCGCGTACGACGCTGCGAGCGCCATTATCGTGAAGCGCATGGAAGACGCGAACAACGAGCTAGACGCGAAGCCAACAGCCGCTGAAACACGGGCGGAGGAAGAAGCGCGATATAGGCTTGTCGCAGCGCGCCGCCGCATCTGCCAATCCGGTGCGCAGTCGCTCGAATGGTTGCCGATCGGCTAGTGAGGAGCACCGCGGCGAGAGAGCTCAGTCGACGCCCAACGAGCACCACAGGCTTCGCGTTCTCTTCGATCAAGGTGCGCGCCCGCATTGGCCGCTGCCCCCTTGGTGCGCGTACCCGCTTCGCGTGAGGTGCTTCAGCCGATTGACTATGGCACGGAGTCTATCGCGGGCCGCACACCGGCGACTAAGCTCGAGCAGAGCCTACGTGCGGTATCGAACATACTGCGCGTCATTCGGCGAGCTAGTGTCGAGGCGTGAGCAGCCGTTTAGCACGACCGCAATGGCGGGCCATCCTCGAATACGCCATCGCTCGCGCCGAACAAAGCACCGGAAAGAAACGCCGTCGAACAGCTTGGGCCAGCCTTTCGGGGACCTCAACGCTCACCGTCGATAAGATCTGGACGCAGCTCCTGAGCGATTACAGTGCCGCCCAGGAATCCTTCGATGCGGCGTCAGATGTTCTACATGCTCACCTGGCGATGAATACGTTGCCCACGCCTAACGAGTTCTTGGCCGAAGAGCGCGCCAGGGCGAAGATCATCGTGGCCCAGGCGCGACTTTGCGGCGACTGGCCGAAGAACTAGGTTCCAACCCAGTTCCGACTGTACGGACCCGCGACGCCGGGAGCATGGAGGCCGCACCAGCGCCCATGACACGGAAGCGCGCGGCCACATCTTGACGACCGCGCTCATCTGGCCTGCTTCAAGATTCGCTCGCTCGCGCCAGATTCGCTCGCCGACCGAAGCTCGGTCAGCCCTCCACAGGGGCCAGAAGTGTTACCTATGCGTCCGGAATGGAGTGTTACCCTTCTGTCGGTAGCTCACAGGGCCCTTTCGCACCTGTGCAGCTTCATCGGACGACGCAAGTTCGAAGTGCCCACCCTTCGGCACGCATCGGCCAATCAGAGCTGATCGTGACGGCCGCGTGGATCGAGGAGGTCCGTGCTCGTGGCGATAGTCAAAGCTGACAAGCTCGTGAAGCGCTACCCGAAGCCGGGCGGCGACAAAGGGTATCTCGTCGCAGTCGACGGCGTCTCGCTGGCGATCGAACCCGGCGAGGTTTTCGGAATTTTGGGCCCGAATGGGGCCGGCAAGACGACGACGCTCGAGATGCTCGAGGGTCTCACGGACATCGACGAGGGCGAGGCCTGGATCGCCGGCATCGACGTCAAGGCCGAGCCGCACAAGGTCAAGGAGATCATCGGCGTGCAGCTGCAGGCGAACGAGTATTTCGATCACCTGACTTTGTCGGACCTGCTCAGGCTCTTCAGCCGCTTGTTTCACCGCGACAACGATCCCGTGGAGCTTCTCAGACGCGTGCAGCTCGAGGACAAGGCGGAGGCCAAGCCCGCGGCCTTGTCGGGCGGACAGAAGCAGCGCTTCTCGATCGCAAGCGCGCTCGTAAACGAGCCCACGGTGCTGTTCATGGACGAGCCGACGACAGGGCTCGATCCACAGGCCAAACGAAATCTATGGAAGCTCGTCGAGGGCCTGAACGAATCGGGAATGACGATCGTAATGACCACGCACAACATGGAGGAAGCCGAGCACCTTTGCGGGCGCATTGCGATCATGGATCACGGCAAGATCATCGCGGAGGGCTCGCCTCGGGATCTGATCATGCGGTACGCGCCCGAGCCGCCCGCCCAGCGCACTTCGGGCAACCTCGAGGACGTCTTCTTGACACTCACCGGTCACGCCCTGAGGGAGTAAGCCTATGGGATCGGCATGGGTCATGGCCGGAACGTTTCTGAAGATCTTCTCGCGGGATCGTCAGTCGATTTTCTTCACGCTGTTCTTTCCAATCACGTTCATGGCGATCTTCGGCTTCATCAGCGCGGGGCGTGAGAAGCCGATGAAAATCGGCGTCGTCGACGGTGCCGATAGCGCCTTCAGCGCCGAGTTCATCACGGCGCTCAAGGCCAATCCGCTCTTCGACGTGACGGTCGGCGAGCAAGAAACGCTCAAGAGCCGCGTGGTCGAGGGCGAGCTATCGTTCGTCCTGGTCTTGCCCGTGGAGTTCCGCGCCGACGACGAAGCGGCCAAGGTGACCCTGCTCGTCGATGCGGCCCAGGCCCGCCAGACCGCGATGCTCAGGCCTTTGGTCGAGCACACACTGCTCGATATCGAGCGCAAAGTGCGCGGCATCGAGCCCCTGTTCCCGTTGACCGTCGTCGACGTCAAGGCACGCTCGCAGCGTTACATCGACTTCCTCATCCCCGGTCTGCTTGCGCTCACGATCATGCAGATCAGCGTCGCAGGCAGCGGCTACAACATCGTCGAGTACCGGCGAAAGGGGATTCTCAAGCGGCTGTTCGTTACGCCAATCCGGCCGAGGGACTTCATCACCGGCATCGTGCTCGCTCGGCTCGTCATCACGGTCATTCAGGTGGCCTTCCTGCTGGCCGTCGCCGTCGTTCTGCTCAAGGTGCCCGTTGTCGGCAACGTGCTCGAGTTGTCGATCCTGATTTTCCTGGGCTCCGCGATCTTCCTGAGTCTCGGCTTTTGCATGGGTAGCATCGCAAAGACGCAGCAGGCCATCATGTTGCTCGGCAACCTGATCACGCTACCGCAGATATTTCTCTCGGGCGTCTTCTTCTCGGTCGACTCGATGCCCGGGATCTTGCAGCCGCTCGCGAGGGTGTTGCCGCTCACCTTCGTCGTCTCGAGCTTGCGCGAGGTCATCGTCAATGGGCTTTCGCTGGCGGACCAGATCCCGACTGTGCTCGGGCTCGGTGTCTGGCTCGCGATCGGCCTGGCGCTCGCAATCCGGCTGTTCCGCTGGAAGGAGGTCGCAGCTTAGACGGGCCCATAGAGGCTTCGGGGCGGGCGTAGAGTCGGATTTGTCACAGTCGCCGCAGAGCTGTGTCCAACGCTCGTCACGGTTTCGAGCGAAGGAGCGCCTCTTGAGCATGACCATCGACAACCCGTTCACGAGCAGCGACGCCGACGATCGCCATGACGTCGACCTCGTGCGCCGCATCGTCGGCGGTGAGCGCGCGGCGTTCGACGAGCTCGTGTCCCGGCATCAGGCGTGGATCTACAACATCGCTCTCCGGATGGCGTATCTTCCGGAGGACGCCGAGGACGCGACTCAGGAGGTGCTGCTCAAGCTGTTCACGAAGGTCTCGACGTTCGAGAGCAAGAGCCGTTTTCGCACCTGGCTCTATCGTGTGGTGGTGAACCACGTGCTCAACATGAAACGCACGCGCGCAGACGCCGCTGAATGGACGTTCCAAAAGTACGGCGACGGGCTCGACTCGTCCGAAGATCTCGATCTGCCCGACCAGAACTCCGTGCCGGTGGACGTGCAGCTGCTTGTCGACGAGGCGCGGATTGGGTGCTCGACGGGAATGCTGCTCTGCCTCGATCGCGAGCAGCTGCTCGTCTATATCCTCGGCGGAATCTTCGGTGCGTCCGATACCGTCGGCGCAGAGCTGCTCGAGATCAGTCGTGACAACTTCCGCCAGCGGCTCGCGCGCGCGCGTCGCGACCTCCACAACTTCATGGACGAGAAATGTGGGCTCGTCAACACCGCGAACCCGTGTCGTTGCGCGAAGAAGACGCGCGCTTTCATAAAAGCCGGGTTCATCGACCCGAATCGATTGCAGTTCGCCGATGCGCACCTGCGGCGCGTGCGAGACGTGGTGGGCGTAGTGCACGAAGACGTCAACGCGCTCGACGCCGCTTACGCGGCGATTCACCGGAGCCATCCGTTCGCGCGCTCGCCGGATTTCGTCGCGGCAGTGCGCTACTTGATCGATCAGCCGGCGTTTCAATCGGTTCTCGACCCGCCGAAGCACTAGGGCGCGTCGTCGCGTCCACGCGAATTGTCACAGCTCTCTCTCTGCGTGTGTCCAAAGCGCATTGCTTTTGGAACGCGACGGGCCGTCGCAAGGAGAGACTGTGCGAAAACGATGCGTGCTCTTTGTTGCCGTGTGTCTCATTGCGGCCGCGTGCAGCACTCCGTCGGGCCTACGCACGCACTCCGGCTCCACGGCTATGAGCTATCTCGAGCGCGACCACGGAGCCTGGCTCACGCCGCAGGAACGCGAGCACGTGATGTGCAGCGCAGGCCGGCTGCTGAGCTGCGGTCAGGGCGCCGGCCGTCTGTCGCAGACATGGTGCGAGTGCGAATCGCTGGTCGAACCCGGCCGCCAGAACGTCGGGTTCTGAGCGGCGGGCGACTCATACAGCGTACTGGTGTTTCGCGCGGTTCCGGACGACCACCGGGCCGATCGTCGTCACTCCTTGTCCTCGGCGCCGCCCGCGATTCATAGTTCACCAGTCCTACGCCGTGTCCGAGGAGTCGGTATATGAAGAAGACACTTCTTGTCGCCACGCTCGCAGCCCTTTTCGCCATGGTCGCGGTGCGCGCGCAGCAGCAACCCCCGCGCGAGCAGCCGAGCGCGACTGAAGACGCGGTCGCCGCGGGCGGCACATTCCCGCTTGCAGCGAAGGGGGGTAGGACAGCAACGCGAAGAACGTCGCGCCTGCCGGCGCGGTGAATCAGGGCCCGTTCGATAAGGCGAAGTGGAAGTACGGCACCGCGTGGAACGCGCCGGACGACAGCAAGATCTGGAATCCCGTGAAGCTGAAGATGAGGGTGGGACAGAAGGTGACGGGCGGGACGCTGTTCGCTTCGAGCGACGCGTCGACGTACTGCGCGTTGGCGAACGCGGGTTACGATTTCATCTGGACCGAGATGCAGCACGACGCGCACAACTGGAAAGAAGTCGCGAACATGTGGCGCGCCTGCCCGCACGCGAAGGCCGTGCCGGGCGCCCGCGTCGCGCACACCGACGAGCGCGAAGAGCAGCACGCGCTCGACGCCGGCGCGCTCGTGCTCGTCGTCCCGACCGTCGACACGGTCGAAGAAGCCACGGCCGCGCGCGACTGGGCCTACTTCCCGCCGCTCGGCAAGCGTAGCAACGGCGGCGGCCAGGCGCGAACGAGTGGCGACCTCGGCAACTTCTCCGGCTTCCGCCAGGGCCAGCCCGACTACGAGCGCGCGATCAATATCGTCCACGACGCGGCGCTCAAAGCCGGGGTGCGGCTTTGCGGTCCGCTAGCGTGGCGCGACCGACCGGACTTCACGTGTTTTCAGGCGGGTACCGAGATGGTGGCGATCACCAGGGGCGTGGCGGCGGAACTGGGCAGTCTCAAGGACACCCAAGGAAGACCCGAGGTCGGGCCGTACGCTCCAAGATGAAGTCCATGACGCGACTGGTATTCGCGTGAGCGACTACACGCGAGTTGGAATCATGTTCCGAAAAGCTGCGACCGTTGCCATCTTGTTGGGGGTGGCTGCGCTGCGCAGCGTTGCCGACGGTGGCGAGGCCGATGCCGGTCAGGCTGCCGCTGCAACGACCGCGCCGGACGAGATCATCGTTCTCGGCCGAATCGATGAGCTAAGACGTCAGCTCCGTCTCGCCGAAGGAGCGGTCTATGAGCGCTTCAACGAGATCAACAGCGACGATCGCTTCGACATCCATTGTCGGATGGAGCCGGTGATCGACTCGCACATACCGGAGCGTGCTTGCCTGGCCAATTTCTGGCGCGAACAAGATTCGAACTACGGGAAAGCGCTCCTGGGATACTGGCGAGGCGAGCCTGGCAGCATCCCGGAGCAGTACCACGCCGAGCAGCTCAGCATGCAGCAGCGTTTCAAAGAAGAGATGCTGCGTCTTGCTACCGCGGACGAACAGTTGTACCAGGCTGTCGCTCGCCTGCGAGACGCGCAGCGGGAGTTCGCGGAAGCAACAGGAGGTGGGCCTGCGAGGACGCTCTGGCGCCAAGTGATGCGAGGCACCGACGGCTTGCCGTTCGGCGCGCAAGCTATGTTCGAGGTGCGGATGGGTCGCGAACCGTGGAGTCACCCGCTGACGCAGCGCACCTTCACCATCGGGGACGTTTCCGGAGAGATCCGCAAGCTTCAGCTCGAATGCGATCAGGGTAGCGTGCCAATCGAGTACCAAGCAGGAGTGGATTGGTCGCTGCCGAGCAAGTGGAGCGCGTGCAAACTACGTGTCGACGCGAAGCGGGCTACGACGTTCGCCCTCTACGAGTTCGAATAAGTCCTCGACGCTAGCGGCTCGTGCTCGCTGCGCGTCTTACTGCCGAGTACACTCGAACATCTTTCACCGAGAGGAGCTTTCCGTGTCAGCCAATGCCGTCGATCAGCAGCGAACCAAGCGTCCGCCCCGTCTGTTGGCTCTATTGCTCCTCAGCGCCGGCTGGCTTTCCGTGTCGTCGAGCCACGCGTCGGTCAAGAGTGCGTGGTCGGACAACGTCTCGCGCGACCAGACGTTTTCACGCGTGTTGGTCGTTGGCATCAGCCCAAACATCGACCAGCGATGCCCATTCGAGCGTGCCCTGGCGGCGAAGGTCAAGAGTCCACAGACCGTTGCCCTCGTGAGTTGCGACGTGATGCAACAAAAGACGCCACTGACGCGCGAAGCCATCGAGGCGACGGTCGCACAGCAAAACGCCGATGCGGTGCTCGCAACCAGCCTCATCTCCAAGACGTGGGAGGCCAAGCAGGGCGGGACCTACGACACGAGAGGCGGTGCCTACTACAAGGCCACCGACTCGTACTACGGCGTCTACGGCACGGTCGTCGCCGCCGACTTCCAAACGACCGCTCCGATCACGACCCTCAAAGGCGAGGTCCACGTCACGTCGAAGCTCTACGAGACCCGCGGCGCGACGGTGGTCTACACGGTGGACACGAAAGTCCGCAACATCGAGTCCACCGACGCGGGTCTCGCGGCGATCACTCCGCCCATCGCCAAGAGGTTGCGCAAGGATGGCTTGATCCGCTAGGACGAACGTCGAGGTGTTCCGGCGGCTTGATCGCCGTGCGGGCGTCTCGCCTCGTCGACTCATGACAGTTCTTGTCCGTAACGTCGCGTATATTGGCGCCGCGTCATCGGCAGCGGCCGCGCCTTGGTTTGGCGACGGCGGGCTCTGGGGGGATCCAAGTGACAGCAGCGAAGTGGTGGTTACGCATCGTCGGCACTCTCTATCTGCTCGAGGGCGGCGGTCTTACGCTGATGGCTCTGCTTGCGCCGGACCAATTCGCGGCGACGTGGGCCGTCGCCCCGGTAGGCTCGATCGACTCACTCGGCGTCAGAGCCGCGCTGCTCGGAGGTCTGCCCGGCGTGCTGACCTGGGTGCTGCTCGGCGCGATGATGTGGATCTACTCCGGTGCGCCGGCGCGCGGGCGTGTTCTGATTGTCACCGTCGCAGCGTGGGAGCTGCTCGTCTGGATACCGGTCGATGCGATGTCCACGCTGCAAGTGTTCGACGCCGGACGAATCGTGCTGAGCACGATTCACCTCGCAATCGGGGTTGCGGGCATCGTGATTCTGCGGCGCCTGCCCGCGGGGTGACCAAGCCACGTCCTAGTGGCTAGGTCAGACCAGTGCGCTCAGCCGAGCGGGCCCCCGGCTTCGCGGGGCGATACGTGCTCACCCACCACAACACCTGCTCGGGATCGCGAACCGCGTAGAACCGAGCGCCGAACGGCGTATCGCGCGGTGCGATGACGACGTTCGCACCGGCGGCCTTCGCTCTCGCGTGATGGCCGTCCGGATCAGCGACGATCAGATTCACGAACTGCAGGACGTCGTTGAAGATGCCGCCCTCCGTTCCGCGCGGTCCGACAAACAGCGTGCCGCCGCCGAGACGCATCTCCACGTGAGTCGGTGTGCCGTCAGGTCCCGGCACCTCGAACGTCGTGTCGAAGCCGAGCTCGCCCCGGAGCCACTTGGTCGCAGACGCGAGGTCGCGATAACGGACCTCCGGTACGAGCGCGACGTCGCCCGAGCCCGCACCGAGGTCGTCGGCTCCGAACGACCAGACGTGACCTTCGAAATCCTGCCGCGTCGCGTCCTTTGTACCCGGGGCCGAGACGTACAAGCCCTGCCGGACGCCACGCCACGCGCCCGTCGCGTTGGCGATCGGCCGCACGACGATCGGGCTCGGGCCGAACCTCAGCGCCCGCGCGTCCTCGGTGAAGCCGAGCGCGCGAATCAGCAAGTCGACGGCCGCGGGGGCGTCGTCGTATTGGAGAACGGGAACGATGTTGGGTTTCATGCGGCGGAGTCTCGCGCACTTCACCGCTGTCGGCTTGTAAAAAACGGACCTGCGCGCGATCCTCGTGCTCGTGCAGATTCGCTACTATCGGCCCGTGGCCATGGAGTTCGAGCTGGCATTCGCGGTGCCGGCCGCGCCGCTGGCGGGTCTGGTTCGCGAATACGTCGGCTGGTTCGACCGGTCCTCGGCGCCGATCTCTCTGCGCGAGCTTCCGTCGGGCGACGTTCCTCTCATTATCTATTTCGAGGGGAGCCCGGGCGGGCGCGAAGCGTTCGCGGCAGGCCTGCACGACACCGCGGTAATCGCAACGTCCAGCGGTCCCGCCGCGGGTGTCCAGGCAAATCTCACCGCGCTCGGGGCGCGCCTCTTTTTCGATCGGCCGCTCGCGGATTTCACCAACCTCACCGTGAACCTCGACGATCTATTCGGAGCGTCGATCGAACGGCTACGGTCTGAGCTGTATGACGCGCGAACCTGGGAAGAGCGCTTCGCCGTGCTCGACCGTGTGATCGCAGCACGCATTCACGCTGCTCGTCGTCCGCGGGTGGAGCTGACGTGGGCGTGGGAGCAGTTGGTGAGGACGACGGGCACGGTCACCGTCAGTGCGTTGTCGAGCGAAATCGGTTGGAGCGGCCGGCACCTCGCGCGGCAGTTCAATCGCGAGATTGGCATGACGCCGAAAGCGTTCGCGCGCGTGCTGCGATTTGGCAGCGCCGTGCGCCGGCTGACGCAGCGGAGCGATGGCCGCCTGACGGACATCGCGCTCGATCTTGGCTACTATGACCAGGCGCACTTCACGCGTGAGTTTCGCGAGCTCGCGGGCGTGACACCGACGGACCTTCTCGCGAGCCGCCGGCCGGCAGGAAGCGGGTTTTCCGCCGCCGGATCGACGATTCGATGAATTCGCCGCGTGGAGATCGCTTGGCTCAAGCCACCAGTCGCTCGATCGTTTTCTTCGCTTCTCTACTCGCGCTGGCCGCGGTGCTCTCGTACCTGTTCGTGCCCGGATGGGTCGCGACCGGGCGGCACCGTGCCGTGCCGTTTGAGCTTCAGGTAGAAGCGCAGGTCGCCGGCTTTCCCGAGGAAGTCCGCTACTTTCCCCGCGATCCAGGCGACATCAAGCTGATCGAGAAGGAATTCGTGGATTCCTGGGTGCGGGAGAAGGCATTTCTTCACCGCGACGACCTGCCGCCGGCCGCATACCTCGCGCTCTCAGGAGGCGGTGACAAGGGCGCTTTCAGCGCCGGATTCTTGAATGGTTGGACCAAAGCCGGGACCCGGCCGGAGTTCAAGCTCGTCACGGGCGTCAGCACGGGCGGGCTGATCGCCCCCTTCGCCTTCTTGGGTCCGGCCTACGACAAGAACCTCGAGG
>Ga0307497_10000278_pt1 | contig 11496 bp, 9 predicted proteins | sample 10_S_MG_FD_201366 | JGI IMG/M metagenome (GOLD analysis project Ga0307497, IMG submission 201366) | Soil microbial communities from Populus trichocarpa stands in riparian zone in the Pacific Northwest, United States - 10_S | ecosystem: Environmental > Terrestrial > Soil > Riparian zone > Trees...
CATCGGAGCGATTTCGGACGCCCGGTTGCCCACCGTCTCGTGCCGGATCTGCGAGCTAACGTCTTGGTCTTCAATGAGAATTTCATCTTCCTGGAACACCACGTCCATGTGCTCGGCGGCGTCGGCGATAGCGGCCTCGCTGGTCAGGCCCTGGCGCAGCGCGAGCAGCGCGATCAACCGGTAGAGCGCTCCGCTTTCCAAGTAGTGGAAGCCCAGTTCCGACGCCACCTTCTTCGCAATCGTCCCCTTTCCGGAGGCCGAAGGGCCGTCGATCGCGATCACCGGTGCAGCAGCCATTGCGCCAAGAGTATCTTGCCGTGAGGGGAGGACCATGAAACGACGCGCGGCCGTTCAGCTCGCGTGCGCGATGCTCGCCATGCCGGGCATCGTGTTCGCCCAGCCCGCCAAGCTGCATCGCGTCGGCTTCGTCGCCACCACCTCTCCGCTCGCCGAAATCTCCGGCCCCGATCCGGCCAATCCCTTCGTGCGCGCGTTTGTCCATGGTCTGCGCGACCTCGGCTACGTCCAGGGCAGGAATCTGGCGCTCGAGATGCGCACACTCGAAGGCAAACCCGAGCGGCTCGAAGCGGTCATGACCGAGCTCGTCCGCCTCGAAGCCGAAGTCGTCTTTCTGCCCACGTCGCTTCTCGTGCCGCGCGCAGCGAAGATCGCGCCGAAGACGCCGATTGTCGGGCTGGTCATGCCGAGCCACCTTATCAAGGCCGGTCTGGCGCAGAGCATGGGCCGGCCCGGCGGGATGGTCACGGGGCTCTCGATCGATGTCGACGAGCAGTTGGAGGCCAAGCGCCTGGAGCTGCTGCTGGAGTTCGCGCCCCGCGCGAGCCGCATCGCCTACCTGGGATTGCGTGAGGAATGGGAGCGGCCGTACGTCCAGAACCTGCGCGCGACCGCGCAACGTGCGGGCGCAACCATCGTGCACGTGGATTCCGGCGCGGGCGACTTCGCTTCGGCATTCTCGCGCCTGAAGCAGGAGCAAGCGAATGCGTACCTCATCGAGCGCAGCCCGCGGGCATACGGGCGTCGTGCCGAAATCGGCCGGCTCTCCATGGCAAGCGGGCTGCCGGGCTCGTGCCATGCGAGCGAGCTGGTCGAGGAAGGCTGCCTGATGTCCTACGCCCCCGACACCCTGGACTGGGGGCGGCGCATAGCGGTCTATGTCGACAAGATCCTCAAGGGGACGAAGCCCGGCGACCTCGCGATCGAAGCGCCGACCAAGTTCGACCTGGTGATCAACGCGAGAACCGCCAAAGCGCTCGGCATTGCCGTTCCGCAGTCCATTCTGCTGCGGGCCGACCGCGTTATTGAGTGATGCTGGAAAATTCCTTGAAGTAGTCGGGGAAGGTCTTGGCTACGCACTGCGGATCATTGATGCGCACCGGCACGCCGCCGAGCGCTGCGAGCGAGAAGCTCATCGCCATTCGATGGTCGTCGTACGTGTCGATGGCAACGCCCGGCTTCAACTTTCCCGGCGCGATTTTCAGGAAATCGGGGCCCTCCTCGACCTGGGCACCAAGCTTGCGCAGCTCGGTCGCCATCGCCGCCAGCCGATCGGTTTCCTTCACGCGCCAGCTCGCCACGTTGCGGATCACGCTCGGCCCGCTCGCGAACAGCGCGAGCACCGCGGCGGTCATCGCGGCATCGGGAATGTGATTCAGGTCGAGATCAATCGCCTTCAGCGGTTGCTCTCCGGACGCTTCGATCCAATCCGGTCCGAATGAAACCTTGGCGCCCATGCGCTCCAGAACCTCGGTAAAGCGGATGTCGCCCTGGATGCTGTCCCGCCCGACGCCTTCCACGCGCACCGGCCCGCCGCCGGCCGCGCCGGCGGCGAGGAAGTAGGAGGCGGACGAAGCGTCGCCTTCCACAAATACCTTCCCCGGGGAGACATACGTCCCGGCGGGCAGGTCGAAGTAGCGCCAGCCGGTGCGCTTCACCTCGATGCCGAAGCGCTTCATCACGTTGAGCGTGATCTCGACGTACGGCTTGGAGATCAGCTCGCCCTGCACCTCGATGCGCGCGGACTTGCCGGAGAGCGGCAGCGCCATGAGCAGCGCGGTGAGGTATTGCGAGGACACATCGCCTCGCACGCGTATTTTTTCAAGTGACAGCTTGCCGCGATGCACGGCGAGTGGAGGGAATCCGTCCTTGCCGCTGTAATCGATGCCCGCGCCGATTCCGCGCAACGCATCCACCAGGTCGCCGATCGGGCGCTCGTGCATGCGCGGCACGCCGGACAGGCGGTACTCGCCGCCCGAAAAGACGAGCGCCGCGGTCAGCGGGCGAAACGCCGTGCCGGCGTTGCCGAGGAACAGCTCGGCCTCCTTCACCGGAAAAGCCCCGCCCACGCCTTTCACGGTATTTCCATTGAAGGAAACGCCAAGCCGGCCGAGCGCCTCCCGCATCACCCGCGTGTCGTCCGCGTCCAGCAGGCCGAGCACTTCGGTCTCGCCCTTCGCCAGCGCGGCGAGCAGCAGGACGCGGTTGGAGATGCTCTTCGATCCCGGCAGCCGCACCGTGCCCGCGGCGCGGCGCGCCGGCTTCAGCTCGAGTGAATCCATGCGTCGCGCGCGGCGCGCGCTTCGGCGAACAGCTGTTCCAGCTTCTCGGGGTTGTCGAGCAGGTTCTTGACCTGGTCGAGCTTGGACGAAAACCGCTTCACCTCGTCGAGCAGGCGATCGCGGTTGGCGACGCAGATGTCGCGCCACATCTCGGGATGGCTGGAGGCGATGCGCGTGAAGTCGCGGAAGCCGCCGGCGGCGAACGAGAACAGCTCGGCCGAGTTCCCGCGCTGCGCGACTTCGTGCACCAGCGCGAACGCGAGCAGGTGCGGCAGGTGGCTGACCGCCGCCAGCACCGAGTCGTGCTCGTCGGCGTCCATGCGGCTCACCTTCGCGCCGCAGGTCGACCAGGCGCTTTCCACCAGGGACACGTCGGCGTTCGAGTTTTCTTTCAAAGGCGTGAGAACGACGCGCCGGTTCCGGAACAGCTCGGCGCTGGCGGCGGCGGCGCCGCTCTTCTCGGCGCCGGCGATCGGGTGTCCCGGCACGAAGCGCGCGATGCGCTTGCCGAGCGCCTTGCGCGCGGCAGCGATCACGTCGCGCTTGGTGCTGCCGGCGTCCGTGATCAATGCCTTCGTTTCCCTGAGGGACGAAAAAATTTCTGAATATTGACCTACGGGTGCGGCTACGAGCACGAGGTCGGCATCGCGCGCCGCGGTCGCTGCATCCGGCGCAGTGGAATCGAGGATGCCGCGCTCCATCGCGACTTTCAGGTTCGCCGGGTTGCGGCCGACACCGACCACGTGCGAGACCGCCTTCGCCTTCTTCAGTCCCAGCGCAAATGAGCCGCCGATCAGCCCGACGCCGATGACGGCAAGTCGCTTCATTATTCCTTCAGGCTGGCGGCGAGCGCGCTCAGGAACCGCTCGTTCTCCGCGGCCGTGCCGACGGTCACGCGCAGGTGCTCGTTCAGACCGTAGCCGCCGCCCACTGGCCGCACGATCACGCCGCGGCGCAGAAGGCGCTTGTAGATGTCTCCTGCTTTGCCAACCTTGATGGTCAGAAAGTTGGCGTGCGAGGGGATGTACTCGAGGCCGAGCGCGCGTGATCCTTCCTCGAGGAGTCTGAGCCCCTGCAGGTTCTCGGCATAGCTGCGCGCGACGAACTCCATGTCGTCGAGCGCCGCGGTGGCCGCGACCAGCGCCAGGCTGTTCACGTTGAACGGCTGGCGCACGCGGTTCATCACGTCGGCCACCGAAGGGTGCGCGAGCGCGTAGCCGACGCGCAGACCGGCGAGGCCGTAGGCCTTGGAGAAGGTGCGCGTGATCACGAGGTTGGGATGGCGCTTGAGCAGCCGGGCCGAGTCGCCGCGCAGCTCGGGCGGCAGGTACTCGTTGTACGCCTCGTCGAGCACCACCAGCACGCGCTCGGGCACTCGCTTCAGGAACGCTTCGACCTCCTCGTGGCGCGCGAAGGTGCCGGTGGGATTGTTCGGATTCGCGACCCACGCGACGTAGGTCTCGTCGTCGATCGCCCGCGCCATCGCATCGAGGTCGTGGCCGTAGTTCTTCGCCGGCACCACGATCGAGCGCGCGCCGCGCGCCTGCGTAGCGAGCGGATACACCGCGAAGCAGTGCTGCGAGAACAGCGCGGCGCGCCCCGGCCCGAGGAAGGCGAGCGCCACCAATTCGAGCACGTCGTTCGAGCCGTTACCAAGAACGATCGAGCCCATGTCCACGCCGTAGCGCTTGGCGAGCGCCTGCTTCAGCTCGAAGCCGTTGCCGTCCGGGTAGCGCGCGATCTCGCCGAGCGCGGCGTCGATCGCGGCGCGCGTGCGCGGGCCGATGCCGCGCGGGTTCTCGTTCGAGGCCAGCTTGACGATGCTGCGCTCTTCCAGCCCCATCTCGCGCGCGAGCTCCGAGATCGGCTTGCCCGGCTGGTAGGGCGCGATCGAGCGCACATAGGAGGGGGAAAGTTCGCAGGGGTCCATCAGCATGTCTACTTGCTCGCGATCGGGTAGGAACCGAGGATTTTCAGGTACGGCGCCTTGAGCTCGGCGAGCGCAGCCGCGACGCGCGCGTCCTTCTGGTGGCCCTCGACGTCGATGAAGAACATGTACTCCCAGAGCCGCGCGCGCGACGGGCGCGACTCGATGCGCGTCATGCTGACGCCGTGCTTGGCGAGCGGCGTGAGCAGCGCGTGCACCGCGCCAGGCTTGTTCTCCGCCGACATCACGAGCGAGGTGCGGTCCTTGCCGGTCGGCGCCGGGTCGAGGTTGCCGAGCACCAGGAAGCGCGTGGTGTTGTTCGGGTCGTCCTCGATGCCCTTCGACAGCACCTTCAGGCCGTAGCGCTCGGCGGCGGCCTCGCCGGCCACCGCAGCCGAGCCCGCCTCTTCCGCCGCGCGCCGCGCGGCGTCCGCGTTCGAAGTCACCGGCACGCGCTCCGCGCGCGGCAGGTGCTGCGACAGCCAGCCGTTGCACTGGGCGAGCGACTGCGCGTGCGAGTAGATCTTCTTGATCGAGGCCATGTCGTCGCTGCGGCACAGCAGGTTCTGCTGCACGCGCAGCTCGACCTCGCCGCAGATGCGCAGCGGCGTGGCGAGCAGCAGGTCGAGCGTGCGGCCGACCACGCCTTCGGTCGAATTCTCCGCCGGCACCACGGTGAACTGCGCGGCTCCCGACTCGGCGCTGCGGAACGCCTCGTCGACCGAGGCGCTGGCCAGTCCCTCGACTGCGCGGCCGAAGTGCTTGCGCACCGCCTGCTCGCTGAAGGTGCCCTCGGGGCCGAGATAGGAAACGCGGATCGACTGCTCGAGCGCGCGGCAGGCGGAGATGATTTCGCGAAATACCGTGACCAGCCGTTCAGGCGCCAGGGGGCCGGACCTGGTGCCAATGCGCCGGAGAATCTCGCTCTCCCGTTCAGGACGGTAGGCGGGAGCGCCGCCTTTCAGCGCGCCAATCTTCTGCGCCAGGCCGGCGCGGCGCTGGACGAGCGCGGCGATCTCGTCGTCCAGGCGGTCAATCTCGCCGCGAAGCTTCTCAATGTCCATCGAGCGGAAGATAACGTACTGCCAGCACCCCGGTAAGGTCCGTTAGCTCTTTCAGAGCCTCGGCCGGTACCGGCGTATCGGCATCGACGATGGTGTACGCCATCTCTCCCCGGGACTTGTTCAGCATGTTGTGGATGTTGATCTTGCGCTTGCCCAGCGCGTGCGAGATGCGTCCCAGCATGTCGGGCACGTTGGCGTTGGCGATCGCCAGGCGGTAGGGCGCTTCGCGCGGCATCTGCGCGTCGGGGAAATTCACCGCGTTCTGCAGGTTGCCGTGCTCGAGGTAGTCGCGCAGCTGGTCGACCACCATCACCGCCGAGTTGTCCTCGGCCTCGCCGGTGGACGCGCCGAGGTGCGGCAACGCGATCACGCCCTGCGCATGGATCAGCGCGGCGCTCGGGAAATCGGTCACGTACCACTTCAAGCGGCCATTCGCGAGCGCCTTTTTCACCGCGTCCTCGTCCACCACGGCCTCGCGCGAGAAGTTGAGCAGCACCGCGCCCGGCCGCAGGTGATCGATGTTCTTCGCGTTGACCATGTGGCGCGTCTTGTCGATCAGCGGCACATGCAGGCTGACGAAGTGGCTCGACTTCAGCACCTCGTCGACCGAGCCGGCGCGCTTCACCTGCGAAGGCAGGCTCCACGCCGCCTCCACCGTGATGTGCGGGTCGTAGCCCAGCACGTTCATGCCGAGGCGGATCGCCGAATCGGCCACCAGGCTGCCGACCTTGCCGAGGCCGATCACGCCGAGGGTATGGCCGGGCAGCTCGAAGCCGGCGAACTGCTTCTTGCCGTCCTCGACGCGCTTTTCCAGGTTGTCCGGACCGAGGCTGCGCACGAAATCGAGCGCGGGGCCGAGATTGCGCGCGGCGATCAGCATGCCGGCGAGCACCAGCTCCTTCACCGCGTTGGCGTTCGCGCCCGGCGCGTTGAACACCGGCACGCCGCGCCTGGAGAGCGCCGCCACCGGAATGTTGTTGGTGCCGGCGCCGGCACGGCCCAGCGCGGCGAGCGAGGGCCCGAACTCGTACTTGTGCAGATCCTGCGAGCGCACCAGGATCGCCTCGGGATCGTCGGCCTCTTTCAGCACCGCGTACTGCTCGGCGGGAAAGCGCTTCAGCCCCACCGCGGCGATCTGGTTGATGACCAGGATCTCGCGCTTGTGCGACTTCCCCTTAACCATGTTTCTTTTCGAATTCGCGCAGGTAGTCGACCAGGGCGCGCACGCCCTCGATCGGCATCGCGTTGTAGATCGACGCGCGCATGCCGCCGACCGAGCGGTGGCCCTTGAGCTGCACCATGCCGCGCTCGACCGCGCCCTTGAGGAACGGCTCGTCGAGCCTGGTGTCCTTGAGCGTGAACGGCACGTTCATGCGCGAGCGGTCTTCCTTCGCCACCGGATTGCGGAAGAACTGGCTCTGGTCGAGATAGTCGTAGAGCAGCTTCGACTTCTCGATGTTGATCTTCTCGATCGCCGCCAGGCCGCCGAGCTGCTTCAGCCACTTGAACACCAGCCCGGCGATGTACATCGAGTAGCTCGCCGGGGTGTTGAGCATCGAGTCGGCTTCGGCCTGCGCCTTGTAATCCATCACGCCCGGCGTGCCTTTCGCGACCTGGCCGATGAGGTCGTCGCGCACGATGACGAAGGTCAGGCCGGCGGGACCCGCGTTCTTCTGCGCGCCGGCGTAGATCAGGCCGAGCTTCGACACGTCGAACGGACGCGACAGGAAGTGCGACGAGGCGTCGGCGACCAGCGGAACGTCGACCTTGGGGATGGCGTGGTACTCCACGCCGCCGATGGTCTCGTTCGAGCAGTAGTGGAGGTAAGCCGTGTCGGGTCTGACAGAGAATTTTTTCGGGGCGTAGGTGAAATTCCGATCCTCGGAGGTCGCGGCGATGGCGACGTCGCAATACTGCTTCGCCTCCTTCACCGCCTTCTTCGACCATTCGCCGGTGACCACGTAGTCGGCCTTGCCCTTGCCGCGCAGCAGGTTCATCGGCACCTGGGCGAACTGCAGCGTGGCGCCGCCCTGCAGGAACAGCACCTTGTAACTGGAGGGGATGGCGAGCAGCTCGCGCAGGTCCTTCTCGGCCTCGGCCGCGATGCCCATGAACTCCTTGCCGCGATGGCTCATCTCCATCACCGACATGCCGCTGCCGCGCCAGTCGGTCATCTCGTCGCCGGCGCGAGCGAGGACTTCCGCGGGGAGCATCGCGGGCCCCGCGGAGAAGTTAAAAATGCGGGACATCAGTGGACGGTGGGCGGGGGTGCGTCAGGCGGGGGCGGCAGCTCTTCATGAGCGTCACCGTTACCACCATTTCCATTGCCGTTGCCACCGTTGCCGTTGCCGAGATCGCGCTCCTCGATGCGCTCGAGGCCGGCGAGCTTCTCGCCCTGGTCGAGCGAGATCAGCGTCACGCCCTGGGTGGAGCGGCCCTGCTCGCGGATCTGCGCCACCGAGGTGCGGATCAGCACCCCGCCGGTGGAGATCAGCATGACTTCGTCGTTGTCGTCGACCAGCACCGCGCCGACCAGCGAGCCGTTGCGCTCGGAGGTCTGGATCGCGATCACGCCCTGGCCGCCGCGGCCATGCCTCGGGTATTCGGCGATCGGCGTGCGCTTGCCGAAGCCGTGCTCGGTGGCCGTCAGCACCGATTTGGAGGAGTCCGCGTTTTCATCCATCTTGGCTGCCAGCATGCACACCACGCGCTGGCCCTCGCCGAGCTTCATGCCGCGCACGCCGGTGGCCTGGCGGCCCATCGGGCGCACGTCGCCCTCCTCGAAGCGCACCGCCTTGCCCTCGGACGAAAGCAGCATCACGTCGTATCTGCCGTCGGTGAGCGCGGCGCCGACGAGATAGTCGCCCTCGTCGAGGCCGACCGCGATGATGCCGCTCGGCCGCGGGCGCGAGAACTCGGCGAGCGAAGTCTTCTTCACCGTGCCCTGCGCGGTCGCCATGAAGACATAGTGGTTCGGATCGAACTCCTTCACCGGCACCACCGCGGTGATCTTCTCGCCCTCGCCGAGCGGGAACATGTTGACGATCGGCTTGCCGCGCGCCGAGCGGCTGCCGGCCGGCACTTCGTACACCTTGAGCCAGTAGAGCTGGCCGCGGTTGGAGAAGCACAGCAGGTAGTCGTGCGAGTGCGCGACGAACAGGCGCTCGATGAAATCGTCCTCCTTCATCGTGGTCGCGGTCTTGCCGCGGCCGCCGCGGCGCTGGGCGCGGTACTCGGTGAGCGGCTGGGCCTTCACATAGCCGCCGTGCGAGAACGTGACCACCATATCCTGCGGCGCGATCAGGTCCTCGATCGAGATGTCCTCGGCGACGGTGACGAGCTCGCTGCGGCGCTTGTCGGCGAAGTCTTGCTTCAGCTTGCGCAGCTCGGCCTCGATGATCTTCTGGATGCGCGCCGGCTTGGCGAGGATGTCGACCAGGTCGGCGATCGCGCTGATCACCTCGCGGTATTCCTCGCGGATCTTGTCCTGCTCGAGCCCGGTCAGGCGGCGCAGCTGCAGGTCGATGATCGCCTGCGCCTGGACCTCGGACAGCTGATAGCCGGCGTCCTTCAGCCCGAAGGCTTGGTCCAGGCCTTCGGGCCTGAATTGCGCGGCGCTCACGCTGCCCATCATCTGCTTCACCAGATCCGACGGCCACGGCCGCCGCATCAGGCCGGCCTTCGCTTCCGCCGGGTTGGGTGCCTTCTTGATCAGGTCGATGATCTCGTCGACGTTCGACAGCGCGACCGCGAGGCCTTCCAGCACGTGGCCGCGGCTGCGCGCCTGGCGCAGCTCGTACACCGTGCGCCGCGTGACCACCTCGCGCCGATGCGAGATGAAGGACTCGAGCAGCTCCTTCAGCGACAGCAGGCGCGGCTGGCCCTCGACCAGCGCCACCATGTTCATATGGAACGCGTCCTGCAGCTGCGTCATCTTGTAGAGGTTGTTGAGCACCACCTCGGGCAGCTCGCCGCGCTTGAGCTCGATCACCATGCGCATGCCGGACTTGTCGGACTCGTCGCGCAGGTCGGAGATGCCTTCGAGGCGCTTGTCGGTGACCAGCTCGGCGAGCTTCTCGAGCAGCACCTTCTTGTTCACCTGGTAGGGCAGCTCGTCGACGATGATCGCCTGGCGGTCGCCCTTGCCGATGTCCTCGAAATGCGTGCGCGCGCGCATCACCACGCGCCCGCGCCCGGTGCGGTAGCCCTCGTGCACGCCGGCGAGCCCGTAGATGATCCCCGCGGTGGGGAAGTCCGGCGCCGGCATCAGCTTGATCACTTCCTCGACCGCGCAGTGCGGCTGCGCCAGCACGTGCAGGCAGGCGTCGACCACTTCGCCCAGGTTGTGCGGCGGGATGTTGGTCGCCATGCCCACCGCGATGCCCGACGAGCCGTTCACCAGCAGGTTCGGCACTCGGGTGGGCAGGACCGCGGGCTCCTGCTCCTTGCCGTCGTAGTTCGGAACGAAATCGACGGTCTCCTTCTCGATGTCGGCCAGAATCTCCGAGGAGATCTTGTGCAGCCGGCACTCGGTATAGCGGTAGGCCGCGGCCGAGTCGCCGTCGACCGAGCCGAAGTTGCCCTGGCCGTCGATCAGCATGTAGCGCATCGAGAAGTCCTGCGCCATGCGCACCAGCGCCTCGTAGGTCGCGGTGTCGCCGTGCGGGTGGTATTTACCCAGCACCTCGCCGACGATGCGCGCGCACTTCACGTAGGGCCGGTTCCACACGTTGTTGGCTTCGTGCATCGCAAAAAGCACCCGGCGGTGCACCGGTTTCAGGCCGTCGCGCACGTCCGGAAGAGCCCGTCCGACGATCACGCTCATGGCGTAGTCGAGGTACGAGCGCCGCATCTCCTCTTCGAGGGAAATGGGCAGCGTTTCTTTGGCGAATTGTTCCATCAGGAGAGACCCGCATTTTATCATGCAAGCATCGGTTTTCCCTCTAAAAAACGCTTGTCGGCGGCTGTTTCCTTGTGCTTAAATCGGCCTCGATTCAGAACACAAAAACGGGGAGGAAAATGAAAGCCCAAAAGCTCGTTTTCATCGTCGCCGCGCTTGCTTTTCTCGGCGCTTGCGTAACCGAACCCGAGAAGCCCGCAGCGCAGCCGGCACCGGTCGCGAAACCCGCAGCGGCGCCACAGCCTCAAGCGGTGCCCGCGCCGCCGCCGGCACCGGTCGCGAAGCCCCAGCCCGAAGCGCCGAAGAAGCCGGCGATCGTGAACCTCGCCTCGACCGAGCTGTTCGAGTTCAACAAGGCGGTGCTCACTAAGGAAGCGCGCGCCAGGATCGACACCGAGGTCGTGGCCAAGCTCGGCGATCTGCGCGACGTGCGCTACATCATCATCAACGGCCACGCCGACCGCCTCGGCTCGACGCAGTACAACCAGAAGCTCTCGGAGAAGCGCGCCGACGCGGTGCGCGCCTATCTCGTCTCCAAGGGCGTCGCGGCCGACAAGGTTGAGACCCTCGGCTTCGGCAAGACCCTGCCGGTCAAGGCCTGCCCCGACCAGAAGGAACGCAAGGGGCTGATCGAGTGCCTGTCGCCGAACCGCCGGGTCGTGGTCGAGGTCCAGGGCACGCCAAGATAGCGTCCAAGCGCTTCCTCCTCAGCGCCCGCTGGGTCGTCCCGGTCGAGCCGGCGGGCGCGGTCCTGGAGCATCACGCCGTCGCTGTCCGCGATGGCGCCATCGAAGCGGTTTTGCCGGTATCACAGGCAAAAAATCAATTTCCGGAGTACGAAAGCGTAGAGCTGCCTGATCACGTCCTGATTCCCGGACTGGTCAACGCTCACACCCACGCCGCCATGTCGCTCATGCGCGGCATGTCGGACGACCTGCCGCTGATGCGCTGGCTGCAGGAGCACATCTGGCCCGCGGAGACCAAGCACGTCTCGGCCGAGTTCGTGCGCGACGGCACCGCGCTCGC
>Ga0307497_10000279_pt1 | contig 11455 bp, 15 predicted proteins | sample 10_S_MG_FD_201366 | JGI IMG/M metagenome (GOLD analysis project Ga0307497, IMG submission 201366) | Soil microbial communities from Populus trichocarpa stands in riparian zone in the Pacific Northwest, United States - 10_S | ecosystem: Environmental > Terrestrial > Soil > Riparian zone > Trees...
CACGGGCGAGACGTAACCCAAGCCGAGCCCGCAGCCGCCGATCACGCCGTAGCCGACATACACGAGCCACAGCTGGTGGACGACGATGCCGAGGCCGCCGATCAGGTAGCCGCCGCCCCAACAGAGCGCCGCGACGGTTCCCACGGTGCGCGGGCCGACGTCCTCGAGCCACCTGCCCGCGATCGCGGCGGACAACCCGAGGAAGATAATCGCGATCGTGAACACGAAGTTCGTCTGCGCGAGCACCCAGTCCTGCGAGGCCGGAGTCACGACGCCGAACACGCGGATGAGCGCTGGGTTGTAGATGCTCCACGCGTAGACCGAGCCGATGCAGAGGTGGATCGCGATCGACGCGGGCGGCACGAGCCAACGATTGAACGTCGGCGGCGCGACGATGCGTTCTTTGGATAACAGCCCCGCCATCTCTCGATCTCCCCGCGGCGCACCGGCGCGGGCGCCATTCTATTGATGCGGGGTCGGCGCTGTCGATCCGCGATGCGCGTCCTCGGTTCTCCGTCAGCGGCGGCGCGAGATCCAGAAGATGAAGAGTGCCAGCACGATGGCTATCCCACCCGGAACCGGGTGGTCGGTCAGGAGCTCGTAAACTCCGTAGACACAAATCAGCGCCGAGAACGCGTAGCGCGTAAACGTTGTCATCCCAAGCGCCTCCATGCCGCGCGGCACGCATTCTCCATGGAACGGGAGCAGTTCGCGAGCATTTTTTCGTCGCGCAACGAGTCCGTGGGCGACAGATGGCGCGTGAGCCAAGCTCGATGAGCCGTGGGCGTTACGCTACCATTCGGGCTCGTTTCGCTAGCCGCGGGGGACTTCGTGAACGTCGGATTCGTCGGGCTCGGTGCAATGGGCCAAGTGATCGTGCCTCGTCTGCTCGCGGCCGGTCATCGCGTGACCGGATGGAACCGTTCGAAGGAGCGCGCGGCGCCTCTGATCGAGAAAGGCATGCGCTTCGCCGACACGCCGGCCGGCGTGGCTGCTGCTTCCGAGGTCACGTTCTCGATCGTCACGGACGGCGCGGCCGTGCGAACGGTTGCGCTCGGCGAGGGCGGGGTGCTCGCTGGCATGGAGCGCGGCGGCGTGTACGTCGACATGGGCACGATCGCGCCCGATGTCACGCGCGCGGTCGCGGCCGAGTTCGCGAAGAAAGGTTTCGTGATGCTCGACGCGCCGCTTTCGGGGAGCCCGGTTACCGTCGAGCAGGGCAACGCGTCGCTCATGATCGGCGGCGACAAAGCGACGTTCGAGAGGATCGAGCCGCTGCTCCGGCACATCGGACCGAAGGTCACGTACATCGGCGCGAGCGGTCAAGCGTCGACGATGAAGCTCGCCGTCAACGCGCTGCTCATGGTCGAGGTCATCGCGTTCGGCGAGGCCGTCGCGCTCGCGGAGAAGGGCGGAGTCGCGCGTGAAGTCGCGCTCGACGCGTTCTTGAAGAGCGTCACGGCGGCGCCCGTGCTCGGCTACCGAGGGCCGTTCATCCTCGAGGGCAAGATGCCGAAGGTGCCGCTCGCGGACGTCACGCTCCAGCAGAAGGACATGCTGCTCGTGCTCGAGATGGCGCGTAAGCTGGGCAGCCCGGTGCCGCTCGCGTCGGTCGCGAACGAAATGATGAACGCGTGCCGCGGCCTCGGTCTCGACCGCAACGACTTCGTCGTCGCGCACGAGGTGTATCGGCGGCTCGGCGGGCAGTCGCGTTGACAGCGCATCCGCGCGACGTCTCGACGCGGCCTCTTCAATTCACGCTGACAAGGGTCTTCGAATGAGCACCACGGATCACTCGCCGCAACGCCCCGCGGCCGGACCGAAGCTGCCGCCGTATGGATCGTCGATCACGATCGAGCAGGCGAAGAAGGTCGCGGCCGCAGCGCTCGCGCCTGCGTACAAGAGCCAATGGACGATGGTGATCGCGATCGTCGATACGGGCGGGTATCTCGTCTACCTCGAGAAGATGGACCAAACGCAGGTCGGCAGCGTCGCGATCGCGGAGCAGAAGGCGCGCTCGGCCGCGATCTTCAAGCGCCCGACGAAGGTGTTCCAAGACCGACTCGCGCGCGGCGGGGACGGTCTGCTCGTCTTGCGCCTCAAGGATGCGATCCCGGTCGAGGGTGGGCTGCCGATCGTCGTCGACGGCAAGCTGATCGGCGCGCTCGGCGTGTCCGGCGGCTCGAGCGCCGAGGACGAGGTTTGCGCCGAGGCCGGCGCGAAAGCGTTGGCGTGAGGTCCGCGCGCCGATGAACAAGACGACGAAAGACGTCAAGCTGCCGACGACGATCACGGGCTCGCTGCCGCGGCCCGAGTGGTACACCGTGAACCTCGGCCCGCGCGCGTTTCGCGACGCGCTCGCGGACGCGCAGTATCGCGAGCAGTACACGGACGCGGTGGGCACGTACATCCGCGACCAAGAACGCGCGGGCCTCGACATCGTGACCGACGGCGACGCGCGCTTTGATCACGACGTCGGCGGCATGAGCTGGCTCCAGTACCCCGCGCGCCGATTCAAGGGTCTCGCGGGCGGCGACTACTATCGCGCGCGCAAGGGCTACGGCGGCGCCACGAAGGGCGACATCATCTACGAGGTCATGGAGAGCCGCGTGATGCCGCGCTGCGTCGGCAAGATCGAGCGCGGCCCGCTGCAGTACACGGCGCTGTGGCGCATGGCGCAGCAGCTCACGTCGCGGCCCGTGAAGTTCGGCACCGCGACGCCCGAGCTGATCGGCACGTCGGTCGGCAACGACCACTACGCGAAGCCGCAGGAGCTCATCCAGGACCTCAGCGACGCGATGCGCGAGGAACTCACCGAGCTCGCGACCGCGGGTTGCCCGATCGTCCAGCTCGAGGAACCGAACATCCATCTGGTCAGCATCCAGCGCGGCGGCGGCGGGCAATTGCCCGTCGAGTTCTTCGTCGAGGTGTTCAACAACACCGTCCGCGGCTTGCGCGCGCTCACCGAAGTCTGGTGCCACACGTGCTGGGGCAATCCGGCGCAGCAGCGGCTGTTCGCGACGAATCAGTCGTACCGCGACGCGCTGCCGAACCTGAACAAGCTCGACGTCGACGTGATCACGTTCGAGTGCTGCACGAGCGACGGGATGGACCTCGAGGCGATCGGCCGGGCGATCACCGGCAAGAAGATTGCGATCGGCGTCGTCGACCACCGCAACCTGCAGGTCGAGCGGCCGGAGCAAGTGGCCAACCTGATCCGGCGCGCGCTCGAGCACATCCCGCTCGAGCGGCTCGTGATCTCGAGCGACTGCGGCTTCGGGCGCGAGGGCATGAGCCGCCGGATCGCGTTCTTCAAGATGGTGGCGATCGTCCGTGGCACGAACATCGTGCGCAAGGAACTCGGGCTGCCCGAGGCGCCGTGCCTCGCCGCGGACTCGCGGTACTCGCTCGTCGAGGAAGCCTGACACGCGCGTCGCGGTGCGTTCACGGCGCTCGCGTCGCGGGTCCGTGCCGGTCCACTAGCGCGCGCGAACCGACACCTCCACCGCGTCGCCTTCCGGGAACGTAACCGATACGTAGCCGTTCGCGGGCTCGCGCACGTAGTCGAGGTATTTCTGCAGGGCCTCGGGGAAGAGGTGGATGTCGTCGGCCGCGACGAGCGCGCCGGGCTTGAGCTTCGGCTCGAGCATCTTCAGGACCGGCAGATAGAGATCCTTCCAGCCGTCGAGGAACAGCACCGTCACGTCGGGCTTGAGGTCCTTGAGTGTTTCGAGCGCGTCGCCGACCCGCAGGTCGACCAAGTCGAGCAAGCCGGCCTCACGGATGTACTCGCGCGCGCGATCGGCCTTGGCTTTGAGCAACTCGGTCGTGATCACGCGACCGGCGCCGCGATCGCGCACGGCCGCGGCCATGTAGATCGTCGAGATGCCGAACGACGTGCCGAATTCGACCGTAGTGCCCGGCGCGGCGCCGCGCACGAGCGTGTAGACGAGACGACCGCCGTCGCGCGAGACCGGAATGAACGCCTCGTCGAGGATCGCATGACGGGCGCTGTCTTGCTTACCGCGCGCTTTCGCGAGCAGCGGCGGATCGTTGCTGTCGGCGGCCGCGTGCATGCCATCGAGCACGTTGCGGACCTTCGGATCGTAGAGCGTTGAGATCATCGCGGAAGTTCTCGCTTGCAGCTGGCGTCCCCGACAGGAATCGCAGAACGCCGCTAAGTACTTGTTGGTGTTTCCAATCTAGCACAGGTCGCTCGAGAGATACCCCGAAGAAGTACCCCGCCCCGGCCAGACCGCGTGCTGTTGGAACTGTGCCGAGCGCGCGACGAATCACGGGACCATGATCCGCTCGGCACCGAGCGGCGACGCGGCGAACAAAGGAAACGCTGCGAGCAACACGAACACGCTCGCGATGACGAGCTCTGGATGTCGTTTACAGCCGACCACGCGACGACGATCTACTCTTCGCTCTTCCCTTCAGGGTTCAGTGCCTCCATCAGCTTGCTGCGCGCTCGACGCAGGCGCATTTCGATCGCTTTGGTCGTGGTCTCTAGAAGCGCCGCCGTGGCTTCCTGCGTCAAGCCGCCGGCGGTAGTCAGCACGAGCGGCTCCTTGTACCTCTTTGGGAGCGCTGCTATGGCTTCCGCGAGCCGCTGTAGCCGGAGGTTTTCCTGCGCGGCAAGCGCTTGCGCGTCAGCTTGCTCTGGCACCTCCGTCTCCATTGCTGCGGTTGGCTCGGCGGCAAAGGCTTCCAGAATCAACCGACGAAACCGGCGACGGCGCGAAAAGTCACGGCATTTGTTGAGCGCGATCACCCGCACCCAAGCTAAGAACGAGCGCTTCGCGTCGTACCGATGCAGGGCCTCCCACACGGAAATCAACGTGTCCTGCAGGATGTCGTAAGCGTCATCGGCGTCACCCACATAGCGACGGACCAGGCGATACAGGACGTGCTTGTGGCGACTGACTAGCGCGTCGAACGCTCGGCGGTCACCCTGTTGAGCGCGCAGGACCAGCGCCTCATCGGATGGCGCCGCCTCCTGCAGAGTCACGGCTGATTGACGGCCAAAGCCTGATCAACGGTTTGGTCGAACTCTTGCACCTGATCGGGGGTGAGCACGGCACGCATCGCGAGCACATGTTGGATTGTCGCTTCCTGGAGCCGCATCATGGCTTGATGCAGCTGATCGACGGCCGCCTGGGCCTCACCGTCATAGCTGTGTCGCACGGTGATTGCGCCCGCAATGTCCCGGTTGGCGGCGCGCATTTGCGCCTCGAGCTCGGTGCGGCGTACCGCAAAATCCTTTTCGAGCGCCACTAGCTGCTCCTCCTGCGCTGAGGATAGGCGCAATCGATGGTGCAGCAACTCATCGAGTTGTTGCGGTGCGCGTCCTTCGCGCAAGCCATAACGCACGCCGACCCAACCGCCGAGCATCGCTGCTAGCAACGTCAGAACAATGATGACGACTGAAGTTCGCGCCGGCGAGCTCATCGGCGATCGCCCAGCAGAAGACTGGAAGGCATCAGCTCGACGCCCGACGTGAGTAGCGCGACACCGGCTGGCGCATCCGCCGGACGTACTACGCTGAGGCCGGCGGCGGCACTACCGAGCAACGCGAAAATCATGATCACGCCTTGAAACGACCTGGTCCTGCGCGCCGCCTCACGCTGCCTGGCCCGCGCTGCCACGCCCTCCCATATGTCGGATTCGAGCCGGCTCAAGGAGTAATCGAGCTCGTGTTCACCGAGTCGGCGGATTTCGTCGTCAATCATGTCCTGTCTCGCTCTGGTTACTGACCGATATTACGCACGCCTGATGGGCGCCCCTCCCGGGAGGGATAAAACGGACCCGTGCGTATTACACACGACCAGGTCGAGTGGCAGTCACGACGACCGGTCTAGATGGAGGCATGAATCCTATGATCACGACGACAATGCTACCTCGCGCCGCCGCACTGGCGGGTGTTGCCGCGACGCTCATGTTGGCTATGTCGCAAGCCAACGCCCACGCCAAACTGGAGAGCACCACGCCGAAAGCCGATTCGACTGTCAGCTCGCCCCAGATGATTCAAGTTCATTTCAACGAGGCGATCGAGGTGAAACTCTCGAGCCTGAAGCTCGTTGCGAGCGACGGCACGGAGGTTTCGATCATGAGCATGAACGATGCCAAGGATCCGTCGACCCTTTCCATCATGCCGAACATGACGCTGAAGCCGGGCGTCTATACGGCGGCATGGAGCATTGTTTCCGACGACGGCCACAAGGAGACAGGTAGCTTCAAGTTCACCGTCAAGTAATCCGGGTCATGTTGAACGCGATACTCGTTGGCTCGCGGTTTATGCAATTCGCCGGAGCCTTGGTGCTCCTCGGGTCGTCGCTGTTCTACGTGTACGGCCTGAAAGCCATTGCGTTGCCATTGCCGGCGCTCAAACGCCGGCAGTGGCCGCGACAAACTCTAGTGCTTTCGGCGCTGACGGCGGCGGCTGGGACAGCCCTTTGGGTAATGGCCTCAACTGCGCTGTTCAGCAGCGAGCCGAAGGATGCAATCAATCTTCCCGCTGTCTGGTTGGTGCTCTCCGAAACGCGCTTCGGTCGCGCCTGTTTGTGGCGCCTGGGTTTGTTGTTGATGTCAGTCGCCGCTTCTTGCTCTATCAAGCGGCTGAAGAACCTGGGCGGCGTGCAGGTCACGATTGGCACATTGGTTATCGCGACCTTCGCGTGGACTGGTCACGCAGCGATGGATTCCGGATGGCCGGGCGCGATCCACGTCGCCGGTGATGTGCTGCATCTGTGGGTTGCGGGAATCTGGATCGGAGCGCTCTTGCCGCTCGGCGTCTTGATCTTGGGAGCAGTTCGTTCGAACAAGTCCGACGACGCCCGAGCCGCGTGCTATGCGCTTGATCGGTTTTCCGCGATTGGCTCGGTCGTCATCGTCTCATTGGTGCTAAGCGGCCTGATCAACAGTTGGTTTCTGATTGGCTTGTCGAATTGGCTCGCGCTTTTCACCACAGATTACGGCGTTGCGCTACTGATCAAGCTCGCTCTGTTCGCCTTGATGTTGGTGCTCGCGGCAGTGAACCGCTTCCGCTTGGTGCCTCGACTGCGCGACGAGCTCGAAGACAGACAGGATCGCAGCGCATCGGTACCGTTGCGCGCGCTAAAGACGAGCGTCTCGATCGAAACTGCTCTGGCGGCTCTGGTATTGCTAGCCGTCGGCGTGCTCGGAACCTTGGCGCCGCCGATTTCCGGTGAGTGACACTCCAATTCATGGGTAGTCAGCGTCCTTTCAACGGCCGAGATCTCAGCGTCAGCTTCAGTCCGATTTCGCTCATCGCGGTTGGGCAAGCATATGAGGCAGGCGCTCACGGTTGACTTGAGTGTTACGTACACCTTGTAGCTTTGGCCGGGCCGGAGTGTGTCGGCGTATCTCTGCAAGCGTGGGGGAACGATGACGGTGAACGACTTGGCGCGGCTCGCAGGCATCGCGCCGCACGTGGTCCGCTACTACACGCAGCGTGGTCTTTTGGATCCGGCACGCAACGCGCGCAACGGCTATCGAGAGTACCGCGAATCGGACCTCTACCGGCTCCAGTTCATTTGCCGCGCCAAGACCGTTGGGTTCACGCTGACGGATATTAAGCTGATTCTTCGCGACGCCGATGGCGGCGTTGCGCCGTGCCCGCAGGTAAGAGCGCTCGTGCAGCTGCGCTCCAAAGAGAACGAGCAAAGGCTCGTAGAGGCGCAGCGTCTGCAGCGGAGAATTCGCGACGCGATCGAGACGTGGGAAAAGATCCCCGATCGGCCGCCCAATCATCAGAGCCTGTGCCGGTTGATCGATGCGCTCGCCCTCGAGGAATAGGGCGATCGCAGACCTGTGGGCGACATACAGGTTCTACGTACATCCCGGTATGAGACTGGACGCAGCGTTCGAATAAAGTTTCGAGCGGTCGATCACACAGTCCGGTGGCAGCCCGGAAGTCGAATTCACCTATCGCCGTGGAACCCGGTGAAAGTTGAAAGTCGAGTTTGGAACGATGTTCCCTTGAGCACAGGAGAACCGAAATGAAGAAGACCCACTTGTTCATTGTGTTGTCGTCATTCGCGTTCGCGTCCGCTGCGCAGCAGCCCAATAAAGGCGAGGGCAGTGCAGCAACGCCGCCGCAAACCCAGCAAAACCAGCAGATGCAAATGCAGGTGCAGCAAATGCAGCAGATGGAAGGCCGCATGCAGGCGATGCGCGCGCTGATGGAGCGCATTCAGAGCACTAAAGATCCGGCGGAGCGGCAGCGCTTGATGGACGAGCATGCCAAGTCCATGCAGCAGGGAATGATGATGATGGGTCAGATGATGGGCGGTCCGGGCGGTGGTCAAGCGCAGGGTGGGCAATGTGCTCAGAACGACACGCAATGCCAAATGCAGCGTATGCAAGGCCAACAGCAAATGATGGGGCAGATGATGGGCATGATGCAGAAGATGATGGAACAGATGATGGGGCAGATGATGATGCAGAGCGGGGCGCAACCAGGGGCCGGCGAGACACCGAAGCAGCAGAATCACGACGAACATCACTAAGCCAAGTTAGGCGCGCGCCCAAAGAGGGGAGCACGATATGCATGACTCCGGTCAAGCGTACGGTCTCTGGCTGCTCGTGGTCCTGAACTCGGCGGTCTTCATCATCTTCGCGTTCACGTTCTTCAAGCCGCAGACAAAGCGGGATTGGCGAAGCTTTGGCGCCTTTTCTGCTTTCATCGTTGCGCTGTTCGTGGAGATGTATGGCTTCCCGCTGACGATCTTCCTGTTGTCCGGATGGCTGCAGAAGCGGGCGCCAGGTATCGGCCTGCTATCGCACGACGCGGGGCATTTGTGGCACACGATTTTCGGGCTCGGGGGCAATCCGCACTCCGACTGGATCCACCTGCTGAGCTTCGTGGTGCTCGGTGCCGGGTTCTGGATCTTGGCGGCAGCCTGGCCCGTCCTGTATCGCGCGCAGAAGGTGCACGCGCTCGCGACGCAGGGTGTGTATGCGCACGTTCGCCATCCGCAATACGTGGGCTTCATCCTCATCATGTTCGGATTCTTGCTGCAGTGGCCCACGATCCTCACGCTGTTGATGTTCCCGGTGCTCGTGTTCATGTACGTGAGACTCGGAATCTCCGAGGAACGTGACACCGAGCGAGAATTCGGCCAAGCCTGGCGCGACTATGCGGCGCGCACGCCCCGATTCCTGCCGCGCCTCTCGGGCGGCGATCAGCGACGCGCTACACAAAATCGAAGCTGAAGGAGCGGAAAGACATGCAGGGCGAACACCGATCCAACGAGACGAGCAACCGATATCGAACCGTATCGCGTTACGTGTTCTTCGGGTTCGTCGCGGTCGCGGCGTACTTCTTGATCGCGGAGCACCGCGCCCATCTAGCACCGTTACTGCCGTTGTTGCTTCTCGCAGCGTGTCCGCTGATGCATCTTTTCCATCACCACGGGCACAAGCACGGTGACGATGAGTCGCGGCCGGAGTCCAGGCCGCCGTCGATGCCGAGCGGCGGCGCTCACCAGCATTGACATCCGGAGCAATGAATCACGAAACCGTCACGGTCGACGTCGGCGGGTTCAGTCAAGTTCTGGACAGCGCGCTCGTCGGGCGACAGCTCAAGAATCTCCCTGGGTGCACAACGTGAATGAACTACGTCTGACCGAGCAGAAAAAACCGCAGCGCGGCGAGCAACGCTGTTCCGGGGCTCTAAATGAGTAGGACGAAAAGGCGGGCCCGGTCGCGGATCACGCCGCTCGAGCCCGGTAAGCAGGAGTATCGCAAGATGTTGCGAACACTGCAGATCGAGCTCGTAAAGCTGCAAAAGCATTTCATTCGGTGCAACGACAAGATCCTTGTGCTGATCGAGGGACGCGATGCGGCTGGCAAGGACGGAGTGATCAAGCGCATCGTGCAGCACTTGAGCCCGCGTGAGACACGCGTCGTCGCGCTTGGCAAACCTTCCGACCGCGACCGTGGCAGCTGGTACTTCCAGCGCTTCGTGCTCCACCTGCCTGCGGCGCAGGAGCTAGTCCTGTTCAATCGTAGTTGGTACAACCGTGCCGGGGTGGAACGCGTCATGGGGTTCTGCACGGACGAGGAATACGAGGAGTTCATGCAGACCGTGATCAGCTTCGAACACATGTTGGTGAAATCTGGGATCAAGCTGCTCAAGTACTACCTCGATATCGGCCGGGAAGAGCAGAAGCGAAGGCTCAAAGATCGGCGCGACGATCCGCTCACGCAGTGGAAGGTCAGCCCGATCGACGCCGAGGCTATCAAGAACTGGGCTGCGTATAGCCTTGCGCGCAACGAGATGTTGGCACGGACGCACGATTCCGTGACGCCTTGGACCATCGTGCGGGCCGACAACAAACGCTCCGCCCGTCTCTGTCTCATCAAGGATCTGCTCGCACGTCTCCATTACGACGGCAAAGACGATGCGGCACTGGTCGGCGACCCGGAGGTGGTGTTTCCCTACGAGGAGACGTGTGTCCGGAACGGAATGATTGCTCCTTGAGTCCGAGGCGGGGGGGGGCGAAGCGGGAAGTCATGAGCACCATTAGGAGCGCCACCCTCGAGGTTCGCGGGCTGTTCGACGGGCTCGATCATGTCGCCGTGGAGCGGCGCGTCGGCGCGCTGGCCGGCGTCAAGCACGCTGAAGCGAATCCCGCATCCGCGAGCATCACCGTCCATTTCGACGGCCATGTCACGAGCGAGGCAAAGCTGCGTGAAACGGTGCGCGACTGCGGTCACCACTGCAGCGGTGAAGTGCTGCCGCGTCACGTCTGCGAGCCGCCCGCTCCGGCCGAAGGTGTCCACGCCAAGCATGCCGCCCAACCGGGCACGAAACACGAGATGGCTCACGAGATGGGCCACGGTTCCGGGATGGACATGGCGGGCATGGTGCGCGACATGCGCAACCGGTTCTTCGTCTGCCTGGTTTTCACCGCAACTCTCTTTGTCTGGGCGCCGATGGGCCTGCCGCTCCCGATGCCGGCGACGCCCTTCGGCCTCGAGCACGACCAGTGGTTGTTCGCCCTTGCGAGTGGCGCGATCTTGTGGCCGTCATGGCCTTTCTTCGTCGCCGCCTGGCGCGCGCTGCGCAACGGCATCCTCAACATGGCAGTGCTCGTCGTGCTGTCTGTCGGCACGGGCTATATCTTCAGCGTGGGCTCGACGTTTTCTTACGAGGGTCCGCAATTCTTCGAGGCCGTGGCGGTGCTGCTCGTGTTCATTCTCCTTGGGCACTGGCTCGAGATGCGAGCGCGGGCTGGCGCGAACGACGCAATCCGGGCACTGCTCGATCTTGCACCGCCGATGGCACGAGTGCTTCGCGAAGGCAAGGAAGTGCAGGTGCCCACGGCCGAGGTCGTGACCGACGACATCGTGGTGGTACGGCCCGGGGACAAGATTCCCGTCGACGGGGTCGTGACCGAGGGCGAAACGCTAGTAGACGAATCGA
>Ga0307497_10000280_pt1 | contig 11449 bp, 14 predicted proteins | sample 10_S_MG_FD_201366 | JGI IMG/M metagenome (GOLD analysis project Ga0307497, IMG submission 201366) | Soil microbial communities from Populus trichocarpa stands in riparian zone in the Pacific Northwest, United States - 10_S | ecosystem: Environmental > Terrestrial > Soil > Riparian zone > Trees...
TCAAGTCGCGCCTGAATGCCGCAGGCATGCGTCCGATCTCGAACGTCGTGGACGCGACGAACTACGTCATGCTCGCGCTCGGGAACCCGCTGCACGCATTCGACCTGAGCACGCTCGCAGGCGGGAAGATCATCGTGCGCCGCGCGCAGCCGGGCGAGTCGATCCGGACACTCGACGGCGTCGATCGCCGCCTCGAGGGGTCCGACCTCGTGATCGCAGACGCCGAGCGGGCGGTCGCGATCGCCGGAATCATGGGCGGCGAGGAAACCGAGATCGGCGAAGAAACGACTGACGTCCTGCTCGAGGCGGCGAACTTCGAACCGACCGGCCTCTACCGCACCTCGGAGCGCCTGCGCCTGCGCACCGAGGGCTCGAACCGCTGGGAGAAGGGCGTCGACCCACACCTGGCCGAGCAGGCGGCGAAGCTCGCGACCGAGCTGATCGTCTCGACGGCCGGCGCCGAGTGGATCGGGCACGTCGACATGAAGGGCGAGCTTCCCGAGCGCCCGGTGATCTCGTTCCGGCCCGAGCGCGCGGACGAGCTGATCGGCCTCGAGACGCCGCCCGCCGAGCAGACGAGCTGGCTCGGGCGGCTCGGCTTCGACAGCCGCGACGGTGCCGTCGTCGTGCCCACGTTCCGCGCGCGCGACGTGACGCGCGAGGTCGACGTCGTCGAGGAGGTCGCGCGCTTCCGCCTCGAGGAGGTCCCGTTCACGCTGCCCGCGCGCAGGGAGATGTTCGGCGCGCTGACGCCGGTCCAGCACCTGCGACGCCGAGTCGAGGACGTTCTCGCCGGCCTCGGGCTCGCCGAGACGTACACGCCGTCGCTGCGCGCCCACGACCCGGATCCGGAGGCCTTGACGCTCCCGGAGCCCGTTTCCGCCGAGCTCGCCGTCCTGCGCACGCGCCTGCTGCCGAGCCTCGTCGAGGCCGCGCGGCGAAACAGCGAGCTGGGGGCCGACGATGTTGCGCTGTTCGAGGTCGCCCGCGTCTACCTGCCCGACACCGGCCTCCCGGACGAACACACGCACGTGGCCGGGATCGTCGACGGCGGCTGGTCGCGGGCGAAGGGAATCGTCGAGGCGCTCTACGCGGCGGTGAAGGCCGAGCCGGTGTTCGAGCGCACGACCGATGAGCTCCTCCATCCGGGCAAGGCGGCCTCGGTCGGAGCCGGCATCGTGGGCGAGCTGCACCCGGGTGCGCTCGACGGCGTGTGGGGCGTCTTCGAGCTTGACCTCGCCACGCTCCTCGAGGCCACGACCGAGCTGCGCTACACGGATGTGATCACGTACCCCGCGGTCCGCCAGGATCTAGCGTTCGCCGTGCCCGATGACGTCGCCGCCGGGGATCTCGTCTCAGCGGCGCACGAAGCCGCCGGCCCCGAGCTACGCGTGATGCGCGCCTTCGACGTCTACCACGGCGACCAGGTCGGCGAGGGCCGAAAGTCGATCGCCTTCGCGGTCAGCTTCCAGTCCTCGGAGCGCACGCTCTCCGACGAGGACGCGGCCGCCCTACGCGAGAAGATCGTGAAGGCGCTCGAGCAGCGCTTCGGCGCTGAGCTTCGCGCCTAGAGAGTCGTTGGCTCGAGCCGCTCCGCGAGCGCCACGAGCACCTTGCGCTGAATCTCGGGCTGCTCATCGAGGAGCCGCTTGAAGTCACGTTCCATGATCACCAGCGCCCGTATGGGCGAGCTCGCCCTGACGGTCGCCGTCCGCGGTGCGTGGTGCACGAGCGCGATCTCTCCGAAGAAGTCGCCAGCCTTCAGCGAGGCGACCTTGCGGCTGTTCTTCAGGACGTCGGCAGAACCGTCGACGAGGACGAAGAACTCTCGCCCGATCCGCCCCTGCCGAGTCAGCTCTTTCCCTTCCTTGAGGTCGATCTCGTCGGCAATGCCGCTGATCGCGCCGAGGTCACGCTTCGAGCATTGTGCGAACAGCGGTATTCCCCGCAGCAGGTCGACCTTCGCATCCTTACGCAAGCGCACGGCGTGAGTCTAAAGCGCGGGAAGTGGGTAAGACAGTCGTGGTAAAAAGGAGGAGACAATGTTGCGACCGCTACTAGCAGCGACCGTGCTCGCGGTGCTCGCGCTTCCAGTGGGTGCGAGCGGCAGTCCGATCGTCCCGCAGTTGACCGCGAACGTGACTGCGACGTCGATCACGCTCGTCGGCGCGAACGGCAAGCGAGTCCGTGTGCTCCAGCCGAACCTGTACAAGATCGTCGTCCACGATCGGACCATGAAGCAGAATTTCCACCTCGTCGGCCCGAAGGTGAACCGCCAGACGAAGATCGCCGCGAAGACGACCAGAACCTGGTCCCTTTACCTGCAGCCCGGCTCGTACAGCTACCGTTCCGACCGGAACACGGGGCTGTCGGGGGCGTTCATCGTCGCGGGCAGCCCACCGGCGTAAAACCGAACCGCGCGCTCGCGCGTAAGAAGGCGAAGAGAGGGTCTGATGTTTCGAACGCTGCTCATAGGCATCGTGGGGGTGGCGGCCGTGTCCATTCCGGCGGCTGCGACCGGCGAGCCCAACGTGACGCTCACGGCCGTCGTCGGCCCGGGCTTCAACATCTCGCTGAAGAACCCGGACGGCACGGGCGTCCGACATCTCGACCCAGGGTCCTACGACGTCACCGTCTCGGACAACGCGATCGAGCACAACTTCCACCTGAGCGGCCCCGGGGTCGATCAGAAAACCGACGTCGAGGCCATGGGCGTGGTCAACTGGACGGTGACGATCACGGATGGGACCTACACGTTCATCTGCGACGCCCATCCCACGCAGATGAAGGGCAGCTTCACGGCCGGAAACGTCCCGCCGCCTCCGCCGCCACCGCCGCCCGCGGCGAAGCTGAGCGGCAAGGTGACGACGAAGACGATCACGCTCAAGACAGGCTCCGGCTCGAAGGTCAAGACGCTTACCTCCGGCAAGTTCAAGGTCGCCGTCTCGGACACGTCGAAGACCCAGAACTTCCATCTGAAGGGGCCGGGCGTGAACAAGAAGACGGGCGTCGCCGCAAGAGCGAAGGCCACGTGGACGCTCACGCTCAAGCCGGGCAAGTACACGTACCGCTCGGACAAGAGCCGCAAGCTTCGCGGCACGTTCACGGTCAAGGCCGCCGGCTAGGTCGCTTCGCGGCGGCGGTCGAGCTCGCTGTTCAACTCGGCGCCGAAGAGAACGGCCCACGCGCTGTAGTTCAGCCAGAGCAGCAGGACTATGCCGCTCGCGAGTGAGCCGTACGTCCTCGTGTACGAGCTCGAGAAGGACGTGTAGAGCGCGAACAGACCGGACAGGACGAGCCACATCAGGCTCCCGACGATGGAACCGAGGCTGATCCACCTCCAGCGCCGCTGCTCGTGGTTCGGCCCGAGGTAGTAGATGAAGGCGAACAGCAGGAGCACGACCGCGAACCCGATCGGCCAGCGCGCGAGGTTCCAGAACCAGGTGAACGCCGCACCCTGGTCGGCCCGCGCTGCGATCGCGTCCCCGAGCTTTCCGCCGAGAACGATCAGGAGCAGGTCTCCGGCGAGGACGGTTGCGGAGGCGAGCAGCAACACGACGGAGATCAGACGCACCTTCCAGAGCGGCCGCGTCTCCTCCGTCTCATAGGCACGGTTCACGGCCTTGACGACCGAGCTCATGGCTCCACTCCCGGCCCAGAGCGCGCCGAAGATGCCGAGAGCGACGAGCACGAGTGAGGCGCTGCCCGTGTCCCGCTCGAGCTGGTGGATGATGCTCGTCACCGACTTCGGCGCGACCGGGTCGAGGAAGTCGATGAGTGCCCCGTACGCGCCGATCAGGTCGAGGAACGCGATCAGGAAGATCATCGCCGGGAAGAACGCGAGCAGCGAGCTGTACGCGACCTGCTGCGAGAGGCCCATGCAGTCGTCGGCGAGGAACTCCTTGCCGCTCGATTTGAAGACCGCGAGCCAGTCGCTGAGGCTCATGCGGTCCGCGCGGGTTGCCGTCAGCGGCGGCGGCCGATCAGCCGCATCGTGGCGCCGATCCCGCCGGCGATGACAAACCCGGCCGCGAGGGCTCCCGCGGTGATCACCGGCAGCTTCGCCCGCACCTTCGCTCCGATGTCCGTCGCCTCGCGAATCTCGTCCCGGAGGTGGTCGACTGCGCCGGCCAGCTGCGTGCGCTCGGTCTCGATCTCGTTCCGGACCTGGTCAGGCGTCCGGTTGTTCGTGCTAGTCGCCATCGGACTTGAACGCCTCCGTCGTGAGCTTTGCCTCGAGGATCGCCTGCTCCGGGATGGGCGGCGTTCCTTTCTGGATCCGGTTGACTGCGATCAGGCCGAGGATGGCGCCGACGACGAAGAGGCCGCAGGTGACGATCAGGATCGCGAGCCACGTCGACATCGCCGTGGCCAGCCCGGCGGCGATCGTCGCGAACAGGAAGCCGAGGCCGTAGAAGGCGAAGACGGCAGCGGCGACGGCCAGGCCGATGCCCACACCGAGGTTCGTGACCTTCTTCTTCAGCTCGAGCTGGGCCAGCTCGAGCTCGAGCCGAAAGAGCGAGCTCGTGTGCTCGGCAACCTGGCGGGCAACCGCCCCCAGGCCCGAGTTCTTCTCAGTCTCCTGCGTCTGCATCGTTGCTCCAGTCGATCATCTTCGCGACGACAATCCCCACTGCGAGGGCGATGCCGATGATGAGGAACGGGCTCGGGCCGCGGCCCTTGCCGGGGCGCTTCGGACCCTTGCGGGCGGCCGGCTTGATGCTTCCGTGGCCGGGCTTCTGGTCGGTCGGCGCCGTTCCCTTTGCGCGCGCCCTGATCAGGCTCGGCTTGAGCTTGCGCAGGAACTCGGCGTCGTCGGCCAGCGGCTGCGCGAACTTGGCGGCGACCCCGCCTTCTGCTGCGGCTTTGTCGGCCATCTCCTGGAGGTGGTCCGCGGCTCTGTCCACGACTTGATCGGCCTTCGTCGTCATTTCTTCGTCGGGGGCTCCTCGCCGGTCGCGACGCGCCAGATCTTCGAGGCCGTCTTGCGGGCCGCCACCGTGGCGGCGGCGGCCAGCGAAGCGTAGAGACCGGTCCAGATCAGCCTGCGCAGCATCAATCGAAGCGTACCGCGAAGCGGGCCCCGTCAAACGACCAGTCGCCGCATATTTATGCTTTCCCGTATGCAAAGAGAGCCGCGCCCGCTCGAGAAAGAGGAGCGTCAGAGGCTGATTACGAGCATCGTCACGCGCAGGCGGATCGGGACACAGCACGAGCTCCTCGACGCCCTCGCCCGGGCCGGCTGCCGCGTGACCCAGGCGACGGTCTCTCGCGACATCCGCGAGCTCGGCCTCGACAAGACGCACGACGTGCTCGGCCGTCCGCGCTACGTGGCGCCGCAGGCCGTGCGGAGCGTCGATCCCCACGACGCGCTCGCAGGCGTCCTCTCCCAGTTCGGGCGCCGCGTCGAGGTCGCGCAGAACATCGTCGTCGTCCAGTCCGAGCTCGGCTCCGCGCCGGCCGTGGCACGTGCACTCGACCGGCTCGAGCACCCGCGCATCGTGGGCACGATCGCGGGCGACGACACCTGCGTCGCGATCGCGCGCACCAACCGCGACGCGGTCGCGCTCGCCAGGGAGCTCGACGAGCTCGTGGGCTGACGCTTCTCACCCAATGGGGTGAAGTTTTTGCAACGAGGCGTTTCGGATCGGCGTGCTTCGCACAGAATTATGGCCCGAATCTATTCAAATCTCATCTTTTCTTGCGTGTCAACATCTGAAGTAGAACGCCGATTACACCGTCAGGTTCTGGAGGCCGCCAACGTCTGGGAGTGGGTCGATGCTTCGCTTGCTGATCTGCGACGACGCGCCCGACGCACGGGAGGGTCTTCGCGCGTGCCTCGCGGCGCAGCCGGGGATCGAAGTCGTGGCCGAGGCCGAGAACGGCGAGGAGGCGATCTCGCTCGCCGTCGCACATCGCCCGGACGTGGTGCTGATGGACGTGCAGATGCCCGTGCTCGACGGGGTGGCCGCGACGAGGCGGATCCGGGAGGTGCTGCCGCAGACGCGCATCGTCGCCTACGCCGGCTCGGGCGATGCCGGCGACGTGATGGCGATGATGGAGGCGGGCGCAGACGCGTACTGCCTGAAGGGCGCGCCGCTCTGGGAGCTCGAGCGCGCTGTGGCCGGGGCCAGCGACCCGCTCGTGCGGCTCGCGCATGCGATCGCGCGCTCCGTCAACGGCGGCGGCACCGCCGAGCTCGTCGCGCGCGAGCTCGCTGAGCTGACCGGCGCAGCGTTCGCGGCGACGTATCTCGCTTCGGCCGACACCTCGCTCTCGCTCGCGGCTCTCTCCGGGCCCGGCGCTCCCGAGTCGTTGCACTCGGCTCCGGGAGTCGTCCAGCGCGCGTTCTCCGAGCTTGCCCTCGCGCAAGCCGACACGCACGAGTTGGGGGAGCTCTATCGGCTCGGCGCCGCGTGCGGCGACGCGATTGCCGCCCCGCTCGTCGTCGACGGGCAGGTCCTGGGCGCGCTGTTCGTGGCGCTGCCCGCGAGCGTGCAGGCGACCGGCGATCCCGAGCTCGTGTCCGCGGTCGCCGATCTCGCGTCCGCCGCGCTGGCGAACGAGCGCAGAATCGCGATGACGCACGCGGAGGCGCGTCGGGACGCGCTGACCGGGCTCGCGAACAAGCGCGCATTCGACGAGCTCCTGGGCGAGATCGCCGAGCGACGGCCGACCGACGGCCCCGTTTCGCTCGTGCTCTTCGACCTCGACGGGTTCAAGCGCGCGAACGACGAGCACGGGCACGTCGTCGGCGACGAGATCCTGCGCGAGGTGGGGCGCGTCCTACTGCGCGTCGTCCGCTCGGAGGACGAGATCTTCCGCGTCGGCGGCGACGAATTCGCGCTCGTGGTCGAAGGGCCGCCGAGCCTGGCCGCAGAGGTGGCCGACCGTCTGCGGATGGCCGTCGGCCAGCAGCGGCGCGGCCGCCGGCTGCCGGCGGTTTCGGCGGGCGTGGCGACGATTCCCGACCACGCCGGCTCGGCCGTCGACCTGCAGCGGAAGGCCGACATCGCGCTCTACGCGGCGAAGCTGGCCGGCAAGAACCGGGTGCAGATCTTCACCGGCGAGCGCGAGGAGCGTGAACGGCCCGTTCCCGAGCTTCGGCTCGTGGCCGATCCCGCGAAGAGCCAGCGCGGGCTTCGGCTGCTCGTCGTGGACGACGATCCGGGGTTGCGGATCCTGCTTCGCACGACCTTCGAGGTCGTCGACATCGAAGTCGATGAGGCGGACTCGGCGGATCTCGCGCGCGAGCGGATCGCCGAGCACCACCCGGACGTGGTCGTGCTCGACGTGAGCATGCCGGGCACTGACGGCCTCACGTTCTGCCGGGAGTTGAAGGCCGATCCGGCCACGGCGCACATCGGCGTCGTGCTGCTGACCGGGTCCGAGGGCGGGACCGAGCTCGCGGCGCAGGCGAGTGGGGCGGACGCGTTCCTGCGCAAGCCGTTCAGCCCGCTCGAGCTTTTGAATGCTGTCGAGCGGATCGCCGGCGGTCTCTACGAGGGGCCGTATCGAGCCGCGGCTGCACCGCCTGAGGAGCAGCTCATCCTGTACGCGCAGGACCTGCGGCGCCTGCTCGAGGTCGAGCGGGGGCAGCGCTCGCTCATCCAGCGGGCCTATCGCGAGACGGTGAGCGCACTGACCGGGGCGCTCGAGTTGAAGGACACGGGGACCGGGGCGCACTCTCAGCGCGTGCAGAAGTACGCCGTCGAGCTCGCGCGGGGGTTGGAGCCGTCGCTGCTCGAGGACCCGAGCGTGGAGTACGGGTTCCTGCTCCACGACATCGGGAAGATCAGGATCCCGGACAAGATCCTGCAGAAGGAGGGCTCACTGTCGCCGTCCGAGCGGCGGTTGCTCGAGACGCACACTGTGCTCGGCGAGCAGCTGATGAGCGGCGTGGCGCTCCTCCAGGGTCAGGGGCTGCAGGTCGTTCGGCACCATCACGAGCGCTGGGACGCCTCCGGTTACCCGGACGGGATCGGCGAGGCGGAGATTCCGCTCGGCGCGCGTGTGTTCGCCGTTGCCGACGCGTTGGACGCGATGACGAGCGACCGCCCATATCGGCGCGCGGGCACCTGGGCGCACGCCGCGGCCGAGATCGTCGGCGAAAGCGGTCGCCAGTTCGACCCGCAGGTCGTCGAGGTCTTCCGGGATCGAAACCAGCGCCTGCGGCGAATCCACTACGAGCTGGCCGCCACCTAGCCCCACAGAACCTGTCCAGCGTCTGACACCGGACGTGTCCGAAGCGGACCTGGCCCTCGTCCAGTGTTCGGCTTGGTTCCGCCGACCGCCTAGGCCAAACGAGACCTGTCCAGGGTCTGACGCCGGACATGTCCCAGTGCCTGGCACTCGGACGTGTCTCGTTCGGGTTGCCGGCCCGCCCTTGAGGGCGTACCGTTTTTCGGCATGGCGGTCGAATCGGACAAGCAGTCCGCGGTCGATGATTTCTCGACCGTCGAGCTCGCGCTCGCGACTCGCAACCACGGCTTCCCGCTCGAGTCGCTCCGTTACGACCTGACGCCGATCGGGCTGCACTACCTCCTGATCCACTTCGACATCCCGTTCGTCGATGCGTCCACATGGCGGCTCGAGATCGGCGGCGAGGTCGACCGCCCGCTTTCGCTCTCGCTCGACGAGATCAAACAACGCTCCAGAGCAAGCGTCGCCTGCACGCTCGAGTGCGCCGGCAACGGCCGCGCCCGCCTCGCGCCTCGCCCACTGAGCCAGCCATGGCTCGAAGAGGCGATCGGCAACGCCGAGTGGACCGGCACGCCCCTCGCGCCGCTCCTCGAAGAAGCCGGGATCAAGGACAACGCCGTCGAGATCCTCTTCACGGGGCTCGACCGAGGCGTCCAGGGCGATGTCGAGCACGCGTACGAGCGGAGCCTCCCAGTCGACGAAGCGCTCAGGCCCGAGATGCTCCTCGCCTACGAGATCAACGGCCAACCACTTCCCCCGCAGCACGGCTACCCGCTGCGCCTGATCGTCCCCGGCTGGTACGGCATGACCCACGTCAAGTGGCTCGAGCGGATCGTCGCCATCACCGAGCCGTTCGAGGGCTACCAGCAGGCCAAGCAGTACCGTACGAAGCGAGACGAGGACGACCCCGGTGAGCCGGTGACGAGGATCAACCCGCGCTCGCTGCTCGTCCCACCCGGCATTCCGAACTTCCCCGACCGGCGACGGTTCCTCGAGCCAGGCCCGTGCAAGCTCGAGGGCCGAGCATGGTCGGGCTGGGCGCCGATCGCACGGGTCGAGGTCAGCGTCGACGGCGGCGACACGTGGCACGACGCCGAGCTCGGCGAGCCGACCGGAGAGTTCGGCTGGCGAGGTTGGAGCTTCGACTGGGACGCAACGCCCGGCGAGCACGAGCTCTGCTCACGGGCCACCGACGGCGCGGGCAACACGCAGCCGGACGAGGCCGAGTGGAATACGGGCGGCTACGTGAACAATGCGGTTCAGCGCGTGCTCGTCACCGTGCAGTGAGCTGAACGCGGCCAACGGTGATCTCCCCGACCTCCTCGGCCGGGACGTAGCGCGACTCGCCGAGCAGCCCGGCCGCCACCTGCAACCCGTCGAAGATGTCCCGCTCCGGATCGCCGACGACCTCGTGCACCTTGCCGACGCTCTCCCCGTCCGCGCCGACGACCTCCCAGCCCGGCTCGATCAGGAACCAGGAGACGGGATCGCTCACACCGAGTGCCCCTCGACGTACCAGACGGGCCCCTGCGTCGCGACCGGGTGCGTGTCGGACAGCACGCGCAGGATGCGGAGCTCACCGCGCAGCTCTTCCGCGTCGACCCGTTCGAGGCAGCGCCGGGTCATCGCCGCCGACGCCCCGTAGCCGAAGCTGCTCGCGACCCGGAACCGGAAGCCGGGCGCCTCGCCGTAGCGCGCGGGGTTGACGGGCGCCATCAGCAGCGCCGCGCGCTCCAGCCAGTCGCTCGACTCGAGCTCGAGCTCGGCGTAGAGGTCGGACCAGTCGGGCGGGAAGCCGGCGACGGCCGTGTCCCACGCGTCGACGAGCTTGGGCAAGGCGACGTCCTGAGCCGCATCGGCCTCATCGCCGCCGACGACGTCGAGCACGCCCTGGATCCCATCCGTGTCGATGCGCTCGAGCAGCCTGCGGATGATCTCCGGCGAGTGCCCTTCGCCGCGGCGCGCAGCGTAGAACCGGATCACGCTCCCGCGCCGCCCAGGGTTCGTCGGCCCGAGCAGCGCCGCCGCCCGCTCGCCGACCCCCTCGTCCGGGACCGTCAGGCGCAAATTTGCCGTTGCCCAGTTCTCGGGCAGACCCTGCTGTAGCTCGTCCCAGTCGGCGGCGAGACTCATCTGCCCGAGCGTACACTGCAACCCCGTGGCGAAGGTCGAGAAGAAGGGGGCCGTCTCGGAGGACCTGCTGCGCGAGTTCTTCCGGGAAATGCTGCTCATCCGCCGGTTCGAGGAGAAGGTGGAGGAGCGCTTCCGCGCGGGTGAGCTGCCCGGTTTCCTCCATGTCGCGATCGGCCAGGAGGCGTGCGCGGTCGGGGTCTGCAGGGCGCTCGAGGACAGGGACGTGATCGCATCCACGCACCGCGCCCACGGGCACACGCTCGCCAAGGGAACGCACCCGAACGAGGTCATGGCCGAGCTCTACGGGAAGCTCGAAGGCACCTCGCACGGCTACGGCGGCTCGATGCACCTGTATGACGTCGAGCGCGGGAACCTCGGCGCGAACGCGGTCGTCGGCGGTGGCCTGCCTGCGACCGTCGGCGCTGCGCTCGCGTTCAAGATGCGCGACGAGCCGCGGGTCGCGGTCGCCTTCTTCGGCGACGGCGCGACGAACATCGGCACGTTCCACGAGTCGCTCAACCTCGCCCAGCTCTGGCAGGTGCCGGCGGTCTTCGTTTGCGAGAACAACCACTGGGCCGAGTCGACGCCGGCGAAGCAGCAGCTCCCGATCGAAGACCTCACGGAGCGTGCAGCGGCCTACGGGATGGCGGCAATGCGCGCCGACGGCCAGGAGGTCGAGGACGTGTACGAAGGAGCGCTGGCAGCGCTCGACCATGCGCGCGAGGGACGCGGCCCTGTCTTCCTGCTCCTCGAGACGTATCGGCTGACCGGCCACTACATCGGCGATCCGCAGGTCTACAGACCAAAGGGCGAGCTCGAGGAGCTGCGCAAGACGCAGGACCCGATCACGAAGCTGCGCGAGAAGCTCGGTCTCTCCGACGAGGAGTTCGAGGAGGCCGACCGAGAGGCGCACGAGCTCGTCGAGGCGTCCGTCGAGTTCGCAAAGGCGGGCACCGACCCGAAGCCCGAGGACGCGCTCAAGAACCTGTATGCCTGAGCTCAGCTACCGAGAGGCTGTGCGGGACGCGCTCTCGCAGGCGATGCGGAAAGACGACGACGTCTTCATCATGGGCGAGGACATCGCCGAGATGGGCGGCTCGATGGGCGTCACCCA
>Ga0307497_10000281_pt1 | contig 11442 bp, 7 predicted proteins | sample 10_S_MG_FD_201366 | JGI IMG/M metagenome (GOLD analysis project Ga0307497, IMG submission 201366) | Soil microbial communities from Populus trichocarpa stands in riparian zone in the Pacific Northwest, United States - 10_S | ecosystem: Environmental > Terrestrial > Soil > Riparian zone > Trees...
CTGGAGACTCACCTTCGCGTCCGTCGCGGGCTTGAACTCCTTGTCGCGAACCTCGGCGCGCAGCGTCACCGCGCTCTCGTCGCCGTAGAACACGCGCTTCGACGTGAGCGTGACGGCCTGCGGCGCGCTCGTCGCGAGCGCCTGAAGCATCTGCCGCCAAAACGTCTCGTGCCGTTGGTCCTCGTGCGGCAGGAGCATCTGCCAGCGCCACGTGCCGCCGGTCGCGAGGATGTACGCGTTGCCGAGGCCGTAGCGCTGGTGCACGAGCAGCGGCTCGGTCTTGCCCGCGATCTCGGCCTCGAGCAGCACCTCGGCGCCGGGCTTGAGCTCGCCGAGATGCTCGAAGTCGGCGATCTCGGGCATCTCGCCCCAAGACTTCACGTTCGCCGGCTCATCAGCCGCGAGCCGCGTGATCGGCGAAGTCCTGCCGAGCGGCGTGAGCTTCGCCTTGGCGGGATTGCGCTCGAAGCTCGGCCCCTCGAGCATCGGCAGCTGCGCCGGCAGCACCTCCGCGACGCTCGTCGGGCCCCAGCCGCCGTCGGTGAGACCGCGCCGGCCGCCCATCATGAGCAGGCTGCCGCCGCGGCGGCCGACGAACTCGCGGATCATGTCCTGCTGATCGGGCGACAGCGCCGCGGCCTCGAAGCTGCCGATCATCAGCGCGTCGTACTTGAACAGCGTCGCCTCGTCCGTCGGGAACCCGGCCGTGAGCTCGTCCGGCGACTCCAGACCCTGGCGGTAGAACTTGTTCGGCGTCGTCTTGAGCAGGCTCGCGACGCGGATCGGCGAGTCGTCCTCGAGCGCGCGGCGGATGAACTTGTACTCCCAGCGCGGCTCGCCCTCGATATATAAGATGTGCCGGCGCTGCTCGGGCACCTCCATCGGCCGCTCGCGCACGTTGTTGATTACGTTCGTCTCGCCCGGCAGGGCGTCCAGCGCGAACTTGAGGTCGCGGACGCCCGGCTTGCCGACCTCGATGTCGACCCAACGCGTCGTGACGCCGGCCGTGCTCGGCAGCTGGATCGATTGCGACGCGAGGATCGCGTCGCCGTCGTAGACCTTGAGCTGCGCGAGCGACGCCCCGCTATGGCGGATGCTGACCTGCGCGCTCACGGTCGAGCCGGGCAGGCCGACCGGCGCGATCTGCACGTCCTCGAGCTCGAGATCGTTCGCGTTCGTCTCGGGGCCGACGCCGACCGTGTGCACGGGCACTCCGAAGCCCGCGATCTCGGCGATCTTGGCCGCGTCGAAGTCGGACGAATTGTCCGCCCCGTCGCTCACGAGCACGACGGCCGCGACCGCACCCGACTGCGCGCCGCGCAGCACGCCGAGCAACGCGTCGCCGATGTGCGTGACTGCGCCCGGCGCCGGCACTTGCTCGAGCGACGGCAGCTCGATCAGGTCGCCCGCGAACGAGAACAGGCTCACGTTGAACGTCGACTTCAAGTCCGGCAACGCGCGCGCCGACAAGCCGTCGATCGCTTCTTGGAGGCGCGAACGCGAGCCGTCCCCGTACAGCATGCTGCCCGAGGTGTCGACGAGCACCGCGACCGAGTTCTCCTGCGGGCGCAGCGTCTGCGTCACGAGCGCGGGCCGCCATGCGAGCACGAGCAGCGCGGCGATCAGAAGCGTTTGGAGCGCGCCGAGCACGACGAGCCGCGCTACACCTACGCCGCTGCGTCGGCGCACGAGCGTCACGCCGACGGTCACTGCGGCGGCCGCGATCAGCGCGATCAGGAGCCAGATCGGCCAGCCGCTCGCGAACACGAGCTCGGACCGTTCGAAGGTCGCACGCGAATATTTGAACAACAGCTCGAACAAACGCTGGCTCCGCTGATCCGACCGCAACCATACGCCCGGCGCCGAAGCGGGCGGCTACGCTCTGGACAAAACTCCAGAAACGTCGAATGTCGGCCCTTGAGGAGGGGCGAACCGAAACCGGTTCGCACCCGGAGCTTACCGAATGGGCGGCGTGCGCGCCTAGACCCGGCCGGCCGACGATTCCGGGCTCGCCTAAGGCCGCGCTACTATCCGCGAAGTCAGCAACTCGGATGCCCCGACACCGATGTTTAGTCCGGTCGATCGACCGATGAGTTCGACGAGCAGCCGATGAGCCGCGCCGGCGCCTCGCTGGCGGCACGCGTCGGGCGCCTGTGGTCGCTCGCGGCAGCCGCGCTGCTCGCTCTGCTCGCGGCCGGCGACGATCTCGGCGGCGCGCCGACCAAGCCGACATCCGAGTTCCACTTCGTGCGGATGTTCTACCGCGACGGCGGCGGCTACCGGCGCGGCTTCGGCGACCGGAGCTGGACGGTGGACTATCCCGAGGCCGAGTACCACTTCCATCTCGGTGTGAGCCGCCTCACGCGCGTCGATATCGGCGAGCGCGCGCGAATGTTGCGCGTGACCGACGACGCGATCTTCGACTACCCGTGGCTCTACGCGGTCGAGGTCGGCCGCTGGACGCTCGACGAGACGGAGGCCGCGCGCTTGCGCGAGTACCTCGACCGCGGCGGCTTCTTGATGGTCGACGACTTCCACGGCACCTATCAATGGGCGGGCTTCGTCGAGTCTATGCAGCGCGTGTTCCCGGATCGGCCGATCGTCGAAATCGCCGAGGCCGACGAGGTCTTTCACGTGCTCTACGACTTGAACCAGCGGATCCAGATCCCCGGGATCCGCGCGCTCATGTCCGGCCAGACGTACGAGGAGGACGGCTACACGCCGCACTGGCGCGGGATCTACGACGACGACGGCCGGCTCATGGTCGCGATCAACTTCAACATGGACCTAGGCGACGCGTGGGAGCACGCGGACGACCCGCGCTACCCCGAGCCGATGACCAATCTGGCTTACCGTTTCGCCGTCAATTACGTCGTCTATGCGATGACGCACTGAGCGCGGCACCGAAGACAAACGAGGTCGCATTCATCCCGACTGATCCGCTCGTCAGCCCGCGATCTTCGACCAATTCGCGGCGAGGTGCTCGGCAGTCCGCCACGCGAGCGCCTGCGCGGTGAGCGTCGGGTTGCGCGCGCCGCTCGTGCCCATCACGGACGCGCCGAGGACGCCGAGGTTTGGCACCTCGTGCGCGAAGCCGTAGCGGTCCACGACGTTCGTCGCGGGATCGTCGCCCATGCGCGTGCCGCCGTACGCGTGCGTCGTGACGCCCATCGTGCCGATCGGCCCGCGCAGCGTCGCAACCGCGCCGGCCTCGCGGAACCACTGCTCCATCTTGTCCTGGATGAACGACGCGATGCGCCGCTCGTTGTCCTTGTGATCCGCGGTCACGCGGCAGACGCGGTAACCGAGCGGATCCTTCACGCTCGGATGCAGATCGAGGTAGTTCTCCGCGTACGGCAGCGTCGTCTTCTGCAGATACGACGTGGTCCAACGGTCCGCGTTGTCCGCGACGAACGCCTTCCACTCCGCGCCCCAGCGCGGCGCGCGACCGAAGGTCGGCATGCCCGCGGCCGCGATCGGCCGCTGATCGGAGTAGACCCAGAGGTTACCGCCGCCGATGAAGTCGAGAGCGCCGTGGTCGAAGTTGTCATCGGCCCACTCGTCGACGCCGACGCCCTGCGCGGGCAGCCCGTACCAGCGATTGAGCTTGTGCGGGAACAGCGCGTTCACGGTCGCGCCTTGGTTGTGGCTCATGTAGTGCTTGCCGACCTGCCCGCGATTGTTCGCGAGCCCGTTCGGGAAGCGCTTCGAATCCGAGAGCAAGAGCAAGCGCGTGTTCTCGTAGGTGTAGCAGCCGAGCAGCACGACAGCGGCCGGCTGGATGTACGTCTCGCCGTCCTTCACGTACTGCACGCCCGACGCGCGGCCGTCGCCGTCGACGTCGATGCTCGTGACGTGGGCGCTCGTGACGATCTCGAGCTTGCCCGTGGCCTCGGCGCGCGGGATCGTCGACACGGCCGTCGAGTTCTTCGCGGAGACGTGACAGCCGCCACGGCTGCAGTAGCCGTGGTACATGCACTGGCTGCGGTTCTGATAGGCCTGCGAGTTGATCGCGGCCGGCCCAGGGAACGGGTGCCAGCCGAGCCGCCGCGCGGCGGCGCCCATCAGGTCCGTGAACTCCGTGCCCCGCAGCGGCGGCATCGGATACTCGCGCGCACGCGGTCCTTCGAAGATGTTGCCGCGCGGATCGATCACGCCTTGCACGTTGCCGGCTTGCCCCGACACGCCGAGCGCGTACTCGACCTTGTCGTAGTACGCCTCGAGCTCTTCGAGGCCGAACGGCCAGTCCTCGACGGTGGAGCGAGGCGGGATCCGCTTCGCTCCATAGCGGCGCTTCGTCTCGCTCGCGACGCGGAAGTCCCACGGGCTCAGACGCCAACTCTGCGCCCAGTAGTGCAGCGTCGTGCCGCCGACGCCGTTCATCATCGGATGGATCGCCGCGCGCGGATCGTCGGGCGCCTGCGAGCTCGCGCGGTGCACCGGGATCTCGCGGTTGGCCTTTTGCGCGGCCTGCGGCCAGCCGCGGAAGTTGTTGCGGAGCTCGTCCGGCGCGAAGTCCTTCGGCGCGAGGCGCGTGCCCGCCTCGAGCCCGATCACGTTGCGGCCCGCGGCGGTCAGCGGCTCGACGGCCACGCCGCCGGCTCCGCCGAGCCCGACGACCACGACCTCGGTCCGCGGCAGCCTAACGGCCATGGTGATCGTCCTCAGGGCCGTCCGTGCTCTTGTCGAACATCGGCAGGTCGTACGCGGAGACGCGCACGAGCGGGTTCTTCGCGTCCATGCGCTGCTCGTCCGCGAGCACCGCGAGCCTGAGCCCCGGGTAGCCGATCAGCTCCCAACCGATGAAATCGCGGTTGCCGCCGTAGTGCGGGTCGCTGAACGTGCCCTCGAGCGTGTGCCCGAGCACGAGCTCGAAGAACGCCGACGCGCCCGGTGCGAAACCCTTCGCGACGTTCTGCTCGAGATCGCGCAGCAGCGCGTCTTGGCGGTCCGCGTCGAGGTCGGCGAACGGCTTGCCGACGGCGCCGCGCGCGTGCGCGTCGAGCGCCGCGAGCCCCGCCGTGTACACGGCGCGCGACGCCGCGAGCGCGTCGCCGAGCGCGCGGTCGATGTAGCGCGCGGCACCGGCCTCGAGCGCGCCCGGGCTGCGCGCGTCGCTGGGGATCAGGCGCGCGACGATCGCCTCGAGCGTGCGCCCCTCCGCCGCGCTCAGGTTCTTGTACGGCTCCTCGCCTCGTTGCGCGAAGACCTGCGGCGGCACCGCGCCGATCATGCCGGCGACGGCCGCGCGCTTGAGCATCTCGCGACGCGACAGCTTGCGCTTCATGGCGCGTCGTCGGCGACGAGCATTCGGATCATGCCGTCTTGGCGCGACGTCACGAAGATCTCGCCGTCGCGGCTGCGGCCCAAGTGCAGGTCCGCGCGCGTGAGCGACACGCCCATCGTGCGTTCCGCGAGATCGCGTAGCGTCACGTAGTCGCGGATTCCGTTCGCGCCGCGGACGTAGAGCTGGATCTCCTCGATCGGCGCGACGGTGGCCGGGATCCCGTCGTCAGCCTTTTTCATCGCGCCCAAGTCCGCCGCGAACAGGCGCCCGCGCTGCACGTCGCCGAACACGAACTTGCCGCGCAGCGGCGCGATCTTGCCGTAGTACGCGAAGCCGCCGCTCACCGCTTGGCCCTCGTTGTGGTCGTAGATCGCCACGGGATACGTGAACTCATCTTTGTTCTTGCCGTTCATGATCTCGGGGGGCAGCGGGTAGAGCTGGTTCAGCGCGCCGCCGGGCCGCGCGATGCCGTTCTCGAAATAGCCCTCGCGCTTCATCCAGCCGTAGTTGCCGCCGTTGTGCACGATGTTGATCTCTTCGATGTTGTTCATGCCGATGTCGGACGCGAACATCGTGCCGTCCATGAGATCCCACGAGAGGCGGTGCGCGTTGCGGAACCCGTACGCGAAGATCTCGCCGAGCGTCTTCGGATCGCCGTCCGATGCGAACTTGTTGTCGGCCGGGATCGTGTAGTCGCCCAAGCCTTTCGTGCCGTGCGTGACGGACGGGCTGCGCGGATCGATGCGCAGGATCGCCGTGACCAAGGAGTCGAGGCGCTGCGTCTGGCCCGGATTGTTCGCGTTCGGCCCGCCGCCGTTGCTGAAACCCAAATCGCTGCCGCTCGTGTAGAGCAAGCCGTAGTCGGGCGAGCCGGGCTTCGCGGTCGGGTTGAACTCGACGTCGCCGTACGGATGCGTGAGGTTCTGCACGATGTGCGCGACGCGCAGCAGCTCGCGGCGCGTGCCTTCGAACGTGCGCGCGGCGGGATCGCGCGCATGCCATTCCGTGATCACGTTGTGATACGTCGCCCGCTCGGCCGCGAAACCCGGCGGCACGAAGTTCGGCTTCGCCGGATTGCCGGGGCCTTGCTCGCTGTGCACGGTGTAGAAGAGGCCGTTCGTCGCAAACTCCGGATGGAACCCGAAGCAAATGAACCCGCTCTCGAGGCGGTTGTAGTTCGCGAGCGGGAACGCGGCTGCGACGTCCGCGTAGAGCGACGTCTTGTCGCCCTCGACGAGATACAGGAAGCCGCGCGAGTCGTTCGCGAACCGCCGGCCGTCCGGCAAGTCGCGCACGAAGCTCACGCGCGCCCAGCCCGTCGGCGTCACGTCCTGGTCGACGGGACGCAGGTTGCGCGTCTCGGGGAGCCGCACGATGTCGCGGATCTGCACGACGATGCCGCGTTTCTGGATCGGCGCGGGTAGCGGATTCTCGGTGATCTGCGCGTGCGCGCCGGGCGCCGCCACGGCGATCGCGAGCGCGGCGACGATGGACGAGCTGAGCGGGCGCATTCGATTCCCCCGGGCGTCGGCTGTGCCTCCGACGCTTATATCACGCCCCGGCGCGCTCAGTTCAGGAGGTCGAGGCTCGCGAGGTTCTTGTCGAAAACCAGCGGCGTCTCGTCGACGTAAATCGCTTGGCCACAATTCTGCGAATAGGTTTGCCCGGTGCCGGCCCGCAAGATGTCGACCGTCGACTTCGTCGCGTCGCAGTTCGGCCGCAGACGACGACGTGCGGCGGCACTGGCGTCTGTCGCGCTCCACACGACGTGACGCCGGTAAGTCGTCCCGTTCGACGCCTTCATCGTGTAGGCCATGTCGTAGACGCCGCTCGCGCCGAGATTCAACCGGTCCACTCGCGTGGAGTTTCGGACGATGTCCGCGACGTCGGCGACCGCCTGACTCGCCTGCTTCGCGACGTCGGTCGTGTAGAGGAGACCGAAGTTCATTTCCTTGTCGAATGGGTCCGTTCCGCCGCCGCTCACGATGTCGTTGAGTTGGTAGAGCCAGACCCCTTTGATCGTCCCCACCCATTTCGAGAGCAAAAGCGCGCGCGCGAGGTAATTGGCTTGTTCGCTCTGCGAGACACCGTCGTCGTTGATCGATGTCGGCCAACCGACCTCCGTGACGTAGATCGGATACGTCGCGCCGGCGTTCATGCGCGCGACCTTGTCGCTGATCGAAGCGACCCAGTTGATCCACGCCTCCGGAGTCTTGCCCGAAGCGCGCGAGTACGCGTAGGGATGGATGCTGAGGCCGTCGCCATAACTGAGCGGATGTAGTTGCAGCAAGTTGTCCAGGTAGCCGTTGTCGAGACTTGCGTAGGTGATCGAGCCGATCATGAAGACCGCAGACGGCGCTATCTTCTTGAGCGCGGGGTAGACGGTCTTGACGAGCTTCAGGTATTCGTCCGCTCTGCCGCCGACCGTCTCCGTCGTGCCGACCGTCGAGTCCCATTCGTTCCAGATTTCAAAGTATTTGACCTTTTGCCGGAAATGACTGACGACGAAGCTCGCATAGTTCCGGTAGGCGGCGATCTGCGCATCCGTCCGCGGCTTTTGAATGCCGTAGAGCGGATTGCCGTAGTCGAGAATGATGACGGGGTGCATGCCGCGAGACAGCGCGTTGTTGACGGCCGTTTCCGAGGCGGCGGGGATCGTGTAGGCGCCTTTGACGGTTTCGACATACTTCCAGCCGAGATCGAATCGGACGCTCGCGAGACCCGCGGCGCCGACTTGGTCCAAAGCCTGGGCGTCCGGGTCGCGGCCCGTGCACACGCCTACGATCGGGGACGTGACGGGCGGATAAGACTGTGCCGAAGCGCAAAAGCAGACGATTGAGACGAGAAGAAGATGGAGAGCGGCTGGCAAAATCCTTTGAATTTTCATGGCTCCACGGCTCGAGTGCAGAGTTACTGTACGGATCGCCGACGCAAAGCTGCACGGGTCGCGGACCGAAGGGCCGCGGTGCCGCCGGTCTAGGCGGCAAACCGTTCAGGAGAGCGTCGAGAGATCACCCCTTGGTGGTTTTTTGTTCTACCCGATCTTCTTTGCTCGCAACTTAACTTAACGTTCCGGAGGGAACCGTGATCGTGTCGACAAAAGCGTGTCGGCTCGACGCAACGCATCGACGGGCTGCCGATCGACGAGCGACCGAGCGCGGCAGATCGCGGCCCCGGCGCGAATGGACGCGCCAATCGACGGCTGTAAGATGAGCGCCGCTCCGGCGACGCGATCGCGTCGAGGACGCACTCGGGAGAGAAAGATGAACGACGCGAACTCGCAGACCGGTTCGGTAGCGGAGGCGTTCTTGCGCTCGCTCAAGCGGCGCGGGATCGACCACGTGCTCGCGAACGCGGGAACGGATTTCGCGCCCGTGATCGAGGGCCTCGTCGCGCTGGCCAGCCGCGGCGAAGCGGCGCCTCAGTTCCTCACGATCCCGCACGAGAACCTCGCGGTCGCGATGGCCCACGGCTACTACCAGACCGCGGGCAAGCCTGCGGGGGTCATGGTCCACGTCACGGTCGGCACGGGCAACACGGTCTGCGCGCTAATGAACGCGGCGCGCGACAACGTGCCGCTGCTCCTGATGGCGGGCCGCACGCCGCACACCCAAAGCGGGCACATCGCGTCGCGCTCGGCGCCGATCCACTGGGGCCAGGAGAACTTCGACCAGGCCGGCATGGTCCGCGAGTACACGAAGTGGGACTACGAGATCCGCGCCGGCCAGCCCGTCGACGAGATCGTCGGCCGCGCGCTCGACGTCGCGCTCGCCGAGCCGCGCGGGCCGGTATATCTCACGCTGCCGCGCGAGGTGCTCGCCGACCGCGAGCGCTTAGCGCCGCCGGCCCTGCCCGCGACGGACCTCGCGGCGCCACAGCCGAGCGCGAGCCATATCGAAGCGATCGCGAAGCTCGTCGCGCGCGCCGAGCTGCCCGTGATCGTGACCGCGAACGTCGGCCGCGACCGTTTAGCCGTAGGTGCGCTCGCCGCGCTCGCCGAGCGCTACGCGATCCCGGTCGCGCAACCGCACGCGAGCTGCGTGAACTTGCCCGCGAGCCACCCGATGAACTTGGGCCACGCGGGCACGGAGCTCGTCGCGAAAGCCGACGTGATCGTCGTCGTCGAGTGCGAAGTGCCTTGGTATCCGCGCTACGTGACGCCGCGCAGCGACGCGCAGGTCGTGCACCTCGGCGTCGATCCGCTGTACGCGCGCTATCCGATCCGCTCGTTCCCCGCGCAGATCGTCGTGCCCGGCAACGCGCGCGCGGCGCTCACGATGCTCGACGCGGCGCTAGCCGACGCCGGCGTGAACCAGAACGCGGTCAAGCGCAGGCGCGGCACGATCGCGGAGTTCAAGGCGACGAAGGCGCGCGAGTGGGCCGCGGTGCTCGAGCGCTCGCGCGGCGAGAAGCCGATTGGTTACGCGTACCTCGGCGACTGCCTGCGCGCCGCGCTGCCGAAGAAGTCGACGGTCGTGATCGAGCTCGGCGTGCCGCCGGACTCCCTCGCGCTCGAGGAGCCGGGCAGCCTGCTCGGCGTGAGCATCGGCGGGGGCTTGGGCTTCGGCCTCGGCGCGTCGCTCGGCGCGAAGCTCGCGGCGCCGGACCGGATGGTTGTAAGCACGGTCGGCGACGGCAGCTACATGTTCGGTAACCCGACGCCGTTCCACCTCGTGTCGCGCGCAGCGAATCTGCCGACGCTCACGATCGTCTGCAACAACTCGCGCTGGCAAGCGGTGGAGTCCGCGACACGCGTCGTCTATCCGCACGGGCTCGCGGCGGCCGCGAAGCCGATGCCGCTCGTCGAGCTCAAGCCGTCCCCCGAGTTCACGAAGGTCGCGGAGGCGTCCGACGCGTGGACGCGCCGCGTCGACGAGCCGGTCGACGTGCCGCGCGCACTCGACGCCGCGCTCGAAGCGGTCGCGGGCGGGCGCCAGGCGCTGCTCGACGTGCGTATGGAGCACGGCGTCCGCTGACCTCGCGACATTGGTCGCCGTCCGCATCGGCGGGCACCGAATACCGCTCCCGAGACCGTGTGCGCACAGGGATGTGCGCACACGAGCCCCAGGGATGGTCTTCCGGCGTGTCGAGGGAGCGGTATTCGGTGCCCGCCGATGCGGACGGCGCGCAAGCCGTCATCGCTCGGAGTCGCCCGAGTCCGCGGCGCGCCGTGCTTCCTCGAGGCGCTCCGGCGTGCCGACGTCGATCCAGAGCCCGTCGTAGAACTGCCCGCGCAGCTCGCCGCGGCCGATCGCCGCGTCGAGCACGGGCTTCAGCGAGCGCCGCCCGGACGCGAGGCTCGCGAACAGCGCAGTGTCGAGCACCGCGACACCGGCGTACGTGAGCCGCGGCTCGGCGAGCGTCACGGTGCCATCCTCGTCGAGGCCGAAATCGCCGAGCGGGTTGTGGGAGGGATTCGGGACGAGCAGCAGCGTGTTGCGCTCCGCAGCGTGCGTGCGGAACGCGGCGAAATCGACATCCGTGTACACGTCGGAGTTCACGAGCAGGAACGCCCCGGCGCCGAGCGAGGGCAATGCATGCACGACTCCGCCGGCGGTGTCGAGGGGCGGCTCGCCCTCCTCGCTGTAGGCGATCGTGACGCCGAGGCGGCGGCCGTCGCCGAGCCGGCTGCGGATCTGCGCGCCGCGGTACGACAGGTTGATCACGACCTCGGTGAAGCCGCTCGCCGCGAGCCGCGCGAGCTGGCGCTCGATCAACGGAGTGCCGCCGACAGCGAGCAGCGGCTTCGGCTCGGTCGCGGTCAGCGCGCCCATCCGCTCGCCGCGGCCGGCCGCGAGAATCATGGCTTTCATGCGTTGAAGGGGGTATGCGGTCTATGCCATTGTAGCGGCCTTTGCGACAGTATCCCGTGGTTTCATCCCGCCGCTGGTCACTCGCGATCGTGATCGGTATCGCGTTGGCCCGGCAAGCCCTCGCACAGGATCTTTGTCTTCCGGAGCCGCCCCCGGCCCCGCTGCCCTCCGCGGCGAGCGCTGCGCCCGCGCCCGGCCCGCCCGACAAGACGATCGTCATCGAGTCGAAGGGCCTCGACGTCGGCCGCGACTCGGCGGCCGAGTTCTCGAACCAAGTCACGATTCACTACCAGGGCGCCACGATCAACGCCGAGAGCGCGACGTTCGACCGCGACAACGTCG
>Ga0307497_10000282_pt1 | contig 11404 bp, 10 predicted proteins | sample 10_S_MG_FD_201366 | JGI IMG/M metagenome (GOLD analysis project Ga0307497, IMG submission 201366) | Soil microbial communities from Populus trichocarpa stands in riparian zone in the Pacific Northwest, United States - 10_S | ecosystem: Environmental > Terrestrial > Soil > Riparian zone > Trees...
CCCTTGTAGAGCGCATAGGCATGGAACAATCGGTTCATGATCGCGGTACCCCGCGTATCGGTCAACAATTCCCCTTGATAGCCGATGAGGCCACGCGTCGGGGCGTGGAAGACAAGACGCAGCCGGCCGCCGCCTGACGGCTTCATTTCCATCATGTCGGCTTTGCGTTCGGCCATCTTCTGCACGACGATGCCGGAATGCTCTTCATCGAGATCGATGACGACTTCCTCGATCGGCTCCAGCACTTCGCCGGTGGTGGAGTCTTCCTTCAACAGAACCTTTGGACGCGATACCGACAATTCAAAGCCCTCGCGCCGCATGGTTTCGATCAGGATGCCGAGCTGCAATTCTCCCCGACCTGCAACTTCCATGGAATCCTTCTCGTCGGATTCGCGCACACGAAGCGCCACGTTGCCTTCTGCTTCTCGCAGCAAGCGGTCGCGGATCATGCGGCCGGTGACCTTGTCGCCTTCGGTCCCGGCGAGGGGAGAGTCGTTGACGCGAAAGATCATAGCCAGGGTCGGCGGATCGATCGGCTGGGCGGGCAGGGGAGTTTCGACTGATGGATCGCAGATCGTCATCGCCACAGTCGCGTTTGGCAGTCCGGCAATGGCAACGATGTCGCCGGCTTCCGCTTCGTCCACCGCCGCGCGCTCAAGCCCGCGAAATGCGAGCAGCTTGGTGATGCGGCCGCTCTCGATGAGCTTGCCATCGTGATCGAGCACCTTCACTGGCTGGTTGGGCTTGACCGAGCCTGAGGTGATGCGGCCAGTGACGATGCGGCCGAGATAAGGGTTGGCTTCGAGGATGGTGCCGAGCAGACGAAACGGTCCGTCTTCCACCACCGGAGGTCTGACGTGGCGTAGCACCAGATCGAACAACGGCTTCATTCCATCATCGTGCGACCCGTCCAGGCTCGTCGCCATCCAACCCTGTTTGGCTGAGCCATAGAGTATGGGGAAATCGAGCTGCTCGTCGGTTGCGGCGAGCGCAGCGAACAGATCAAACACTTCGTTGAGGACCTGCGTTGGCCGCGCATCGGCACGGTCCACTTTATTGATGACCACGATGGGCTTGAGTCCCATATTGAGGGCCTTGGACACCACAAATTTCGTTTGCGGCAACGGGCCCTCGGCGGCGTCAACCAGCACAAGCGCACCATCAACCATATTCAGAATACGCTCAACTTCGCCGCCGAAATCGGCGTGGCCGGGCGTGTCGACGATATTGATGCGAGTATCCTTCCACACCACCGAAGCCGCCTTGGCGAGGATGGTGATACCGCGTTCGCGCTCGAGGTCGTTTGAGTCCATGGCGCGTTCGACCACGCGCTGGTTCTCGCGAAATGCGCCAGATTGCTGCAGCAGCCGATCGACCAGGGTTGTCTTGCCGTGGTCGACGTGCGCGATGATGGCGACGTTGCGAAGGTCCATAAGGTTCCTGAAATCAAGCGCGGGCCCAAACAGGCGGGCCCGCGACTCTGTTGCGGCGCAATATAGTCAGGCGCCGCCAGGATGCAACCTCTGTCAGATCGCGTCCGCCGGCGGGGTAAATCTCGGATTGGCTTGTTTTAACAAGTCGTCACTAGCCGAGTTTTGGATCGAGCGTTTTCGCCCACAGCGAACGGTCGTCCAGGTCTTTCAACGTTACCGTCATTTGCTGGCTGTTGCCGTCGATCGCGACGTGGCCGAAGAACTGCATGCCTTCGCTTGGCGGTAGATTCTGGCCTTGATCCTTGCTCGGCGCTTTTATGTAGACAAGCTGTGGCCCGAAAGTCATGTCGAGCGCATTGGGGCCGAACGTGCCCGCGTGAAGCGGTCCGGACACAAATTCCCAGAACGGCTCGAAATCCTGAAATGCAGCCTTGTTCGGGTCGTAGTAGTGGGCCGCGGTGTAATGCACGTCGGCCGTGATCCAGACCGTGTTGCGTACCCCAGCGCGCTTGATGAATGAAAGAATATCGGCGATCTCAAGCTCGCGTCCACGTGGCGGGCCGTCGTCGCCTTGCGCGACCGCTTCAACGCCCCATTTGCGATCTACGTCGTATACGACCAGCAGGCTCATCGGCATGTCGGAGGCAATGATTTTCCAAGTCGCGCGCGAATTTGCCAACTCCTGCTTGAGCCATGCGATCTGCGTTAGCCCGAGGAAATAAGCCGCGGGGCCGTAGCTGTCTTCTTTGCCTTCCCCATTGGGGCCGCGGTAGCTGCGCATATCGAGCATGAACACATCAAGCAGCGGGCCGTAGGAGATCTTGCGATAAACACGACCCGGTTCGCTCTGCGTCGTACGCAGCGGCATGTATTCGTGAAAAGCGCGCGCGGCGCGGGCGGAGAGCAACGATGCATTCTTCTCAACGTATTTTTTGCGCTGATGCTCGGCGCGCGTGAGTGGCTCCCCGGGCCACCAGTTATTGGTGACCTCGTGATCGTCCCATTGTGCGAACATGGGAATTTCGGCGTTGAACGCGAGCACGTTTTTGTCGAGCAGGTTGTACTTATAGTTGCCGCGGAACTCGGTCAGCGTCTCCGCCGGTTTTGATTTGTCCTCGGTTACGACATTTCGCCACACTTGGCCGTTCGGCATTTTCTGTTCTGCTGCGATCGGTCCGTCGGCGTAGATGGTGTCGCCATTGTGAATAAAAAAGTCCGGGCGGTTCTTCAGCATACTTGCGTAAGTACGCATGCCGCCGCGCGACTCATCAATGCCCCAGCCCTGTCCGGCGGTGTCGCCCGACCATACAAAACTGATGGAGCGGCGGTCATTCGGCGCGGTCCGTAAGCGGCCGACTTTCGGTTCGCCGCTAATGGTCGGCGAGGCGAGATCCTGAAAACGCACGCGATAGAAGATGTCCTGTGCAGGCGGCAGATTTTCCAGCAGAAGCTTGGCAGTGAAATCGGTCTCGGGCAGCGCGTCAACAAACGCGACATTGCGGATGTTCGTGAAGCTGTCGGTCGTGTCGATCTCGACCAGCATTCGCGAAGGTCTGTCGGCACGCGCCCATATGATTCCGGAATCGGCCGAGACATCTCCGGATTGCAGGCCGTGCGTGATCAGCGGCCGGTCGTTGGCGCGGCTGATGAAAGGGCGAGCAATGCTTCCGATTGCTGCGAGCGTCGTTGCGGCCGCACTGGTTGCCATGAACCGCCGGCGTGTTGCTGACGAGCCGATCTGTATCGCCATCGAGGCCTCCCCTTGTCAGTTGAGCGCGAAAGCTTGGTCGGGGTCGCTGACAAATCATCGACGCCTGTGTGACCGATCGATGACAGGGGCTAAAACCTGTGAGTAAGCGTAGCAACGCCTAGGTCTTGCCGGGAATTGGTCGTGAAAGGCGCCGTGCGCTTTGGTCGGATTTTGGCTGCATCGTTACCGCCCATAGCGCCCGATCGTCGACATCCTTGAGTGTTACCGCCAATGTCTCGGTTGCGCCGTCGATTGCCACGTGCCCAAAGAACTGCAAACCGAAGCTCGGGGCGAGATTATCACCTTGTTCCTGGCTCGCTGCACTGTGAAAGACGACTTGGGGACCGAACGTCTGATCGAGGGCGCATGATGTCCAGGTCCCGGCGTGAATCGGACCGGAAACGAACTCCCAAAACGGCTCGAAGTCCTGGAACGCGGCGTGGTTCGGATCGAAATAATGAGCCGCTGTGTAGTGAAGATCTGCGGTGATCCAAATCGTGTTGCGAATGGCCTGGTGTTGCATGAACGATAGCAGGTCGGCGATTTCAATGCCTCGTCCAAGGGGTCTAAGAGCGTCGCGCGCGTGGCCAACAATTGTCCCTATTGGTGTATCGGACGCGATGACCTTCCAGGTTGCCGTAGAGCGCTTGAGTTTCCGTTTGAGCCAGGCGAGCTGGACCGGGCCGAGCAGGTAGGCATCAGGACCGTATTGGCTCGTTGGCCGTTCGTTGGCGCCGCGGTAACTGCGCATATCAAGCAGAAACAGGTCGAGCAACGGACCGTAGGAGATTTTTCGATAGATGCGGCCCGGTTCTGATGGGCTGAATCGCAACGGCATGAATTCATGAAACGCGCGGCATCCACGCGCGGCGAGAAGCAGTGCGCTATTCGTGTCATAGCCGCGACGTTCGAATGCTTCGCCCGGCCACCAGTCCTCCATGACTTCGTGATTGTCCCACTGAGCAAAAATGGGGACCTCGGCGTTGAAATCCCGCAAATTCGCGTCAAGCAGGTTGTATTTATAGTTGCCGCGATAGTCGTCGAGGCTCGTTGCGACCTTGCTCTTTTCCTCGGTCACGACATTTCGCCACGTCTCGCCGTTCGGCAGCTTTTGTTGTGCCGGCACAGTACAGTCCGCGTAAATGCTGTCGCCGCAATGGACAAAGAAGTCCGGCCGATTGTGCAGCATCGTTCGGTATGTGCGCATTCCACCGCGCGACGTATCGATACCCCAGCCCTGACCCGCAGTGTCGCCAGACCATACGAATGAAATAGAACGTCGATCGATCGAAGCCGTGCGAAAACGCCCGACGACCGGCTCGCTGACAGCTTGTGGCGACCACAAATCCTGGAACCGCAGCCGGTAGAAAATGTCCTGCCCGGGTGGCAGATCCTCAACCAATACTTTGGCGGTAAAATCCGTTTCAGGCAGGGCATCTGCGAATGACGCGTGATAGGTCTCTTTGAAGGTGTCGGTCGTGGCCGCCTCGATAAACATGCGCGCGGGCCGGTCTGCGCGCGCCCATACCATTCCGGAGTCGAGGGAAACGTCGCCCGATTGCACACCGTGCGTGACGAGCGGTCGCTGCGGTGAAAGACTGAAAGCCGGTGATGTAATGGCTGCCGCGCTCGCCGAGGCAAGAGTCGTCAGGAACCGGCGGCGCGTTGTCGCGCTGCCGGTGCGCAAGCGCCCGGGCATGCAGTGGCCTCCGAATCACTACAGAGGGTGGACGCGTTTTCTGACAGCGGGAAAAAGATAAGACGACGGGTTTATGACTCGGTGCGATCAAGCACCCGCCGGATGGCTCCAAGGGCCGATGCGGACGCCTCGTGGCAATGCTTTTTGCAGCATCATCATCTCCGCGATGGTCTCGCTGGTGACCAGCCCCACCAGCCTACCGCTCGAGTCGGTGACGCTGACCGCGGGCGCCGATTTCTGCTGCAGGAGTTTGAATGCCTGCTCCAACGTGGAACGATGGCTGATGGTGGGCACGTCCGCGATCATCGCGTCGCCGACGCGCGCATCCGGATCTCGCGATTTGATGGCACGAATGAGGTCAGCGCGCCCGAGGACGCCGACCGGCTTCCCGCTGGCGTCAACGACGGGAAACTCGCCCTGGCTCGTCTGCAACAGTGTTTGCACCGCGTCGTCAATTTGCGCATCGGGTGACAATGTCACGAACTGCGTCATCATGGCGTAACTCACGGGAACGCCGCGCGAGGCCGCGCGAAGCGCGACCATGTGCGCTTCCGAAGAAGCCGCGAGATAGACGAAGATTGCGATAAAGATCAGGATGGGATTGAACAGCAAGCCGATGAAGCCGAGTGCGAACGCGACAAATTGTCCGATCCCGGCCGCGATCTCAGTTGCTCGCACATAACCGAGACGGGTTGCCAGCAGCGCCCGCAGAACACGCCCGCCATCCATGGGGAACGCCGGTATCATATTGAACAGCGCGAGAAACAAATTTACCGCTGCAAGGCGATCGACCAGCGGGATCTTCAGATTGTCGACGGCTGCCGCAGCGCTCGGCTGCAACTGCGCATCGAACAAAACCATCAGGGCGGCCATGATCACGATGTTGACCATCGGGCCGGCGATGGCGATGAGAAATTCCTCCCACGGCTCTTCGGGAATGCGCTCGAGCTGTGCCACCCCGCCTATCGGCAGCAACGTCACGTAGGGCGTCGGCACATCGAAGGCTCGGGCCGTGAGGATGTGGCCGAACTCATGCAGCAGCACGCATAGAAACAGCAGAACCATGAAAACGAGGCTGTCCCAGGCGGTCGCGGCACCACCGGAAGCGTAGCTCGCGGCGAAAATCCAGGCGAGAAACAGCAGGAAGGTGAGGTGTACGCGGACGACCGTGCCGGCCACCTTGCCGATATTCAATGACCAAGACATGGCTGCCTCGTATGGCCGGGACCGACCCGGAAAAGGTAGTATCGGTATGGACCCTTTGCGAGGTCCGCGCGTTCGCAGCGGTGAGGGTCAAATCATGGCGCAAAAACTGTCCGGTGAAGCCCGAAAATCCGCACTTGCGCGGCTCAATGGCTGGTCCGAAGTGGCCGGGCGGGACGCCATCGCCAAAAAATTCTTGTTCAAGGATTTCAACGAAGCCTTTGGTTTTATGGCACGCGCGGCGCTCATCGCGGAAAAAATGGACCATCATCCGGAATGGTTCAATGTCTACAAGACCGTCGAAGTGACGCTCTCGACCCACGACGCCGGGGGTTTGACCGAACTGGACGTGAAACTTGCCGAGGCGATGGATAAAGTAGCGGCCGGGTAGGCTCCCGGAGAAGGAACCCAACAGCCTCCTTGCAGAGGCCCTGATCGCTCACCACATTGCCGCGATGACATACGGCCAGTCCGCATTCGGACCAGACAAGGAAGAAGAAAGCGCATTTCGTGACCAGTTCTGGCGCAAGGCGCGTCGTGTTGCCGCATCGGTTCCTTTCGCCGAGGACTTGTTGACCGCCTACTACTGCGCGTTTGATCGCGCCACGCCGTTGCCCGTGAAAGCGTCGCTCGTCGGCGCGCTTGCGTACTTCATAATGCCGATTGATGCGATTCCTGATGTGATACCGCTTCTCGGATTCACCGACGATGCCGCGATGCTCGCTGCGGCCATCCAGTTGATGGCAACCCACATTCGCCCCGAACATCGCGTGGCTGCCAAAGACAAGCTCGCGGAAATATCCAAATAGCTGGGACTGCTGTACGGCTGCTACGAGTCTAAGGCCTCAAGAGAACCTTACCCATCACTTGCCGTGCGGCAATTGCCTTGAGTGCCTCCTTCGCCTGCGCCAGCGGGTAAACCGCGTGCACGTGCGACGACAATTTTCCTTCCATGCACCAGGCCAACAATTGTTCCGTGTTGGCGCGGTGGCCTACGGGGTCGCGCTCGATGAATGAGCCCCAGAAGACACCGAGCACATCGCAGCCTTTCAACAGTACGAGATTGAGCGGTACCTTCGGAATGTCGCCCGCGGCAAACCCGACGACCAGAAAACGCCCTTGCCAAGCGATCGAGCGAAGTGCGGGCTCTGTATAGGGGCCGCCCACCGGATCGTAGATCACGTCGACCCCGCGCCCGTCGGTCACACGACGCAAGGCCTCCTTGAGATCGTCGCTGCTGTAGTTGATGCCAACATCCGCGCCGTGCTTGCGAGCAAAAGCGAGCTTATCGTCCGACGACGCGCAGGCGATGACACGTGCTCCCATGATCTTGCCGAGTTCCACGGCAGCAAGACCTACGCCGCCGGCTGCCCCCAACACCGCCAGCGACTCGTCCTTTTTGAGCGCCGCACGATCCTTGAGGGCATGAAAGGTGGTGCCGTAAGTGATGCAGATGCCGGCGGCACGGTCGAAATCAAGCGTGTCCGGAATCTTGGTAAGTTTGTCAGTGCTCAGCGCCACACGTTCGCGCGCCGCGCCGTAAGTCATGTAGCCGAGCACCCGGTCGCCGACTTTGAACGACGTGACGCCCGAGCCGAGGCCCACGATCTCGCCGGCGAATTCGGCGGCCGGAGAAAAAGGTGGCTCTGGCTTGAACTGGTATTTGCCGGCGATGATAAGCGTGTCGAAAAAGTTCAGCGCCGCTGCGTGAATTTTCACGATCGCCTCGCCGGGGCCGGCCTGAGGCTCGGCGATATCGGCGAGTTCGAGATCATCAGGCTTCCCGTAGCGGGTGCAGAGCAGGGCTTTCATGGCGGTCCGGGCCGTTTGTGCAGAGGGCTTCTATCATGCCTGCTGCCTCTTTCAGCGGTGGGTTATCGCCTTCACATTGCCGACATTCGCCCCTAATGGGGCTAATATCCACCCGATTCCCGACGCATCACCGGTAGGGCCCGATGAACACCGCTGCATTATTCCGCATTTGTGTTGGTCTGTTAGCCGTGGGCGCTGTCAGCGACTCCGCCAACGCGCAACAGCAACAGAAGAATAGCGCTCCAGCACAACAAAAGAACAGCGCTCCCGCGCCTGCACAGAAGAACTCTGCCCCCGCAACCGCGCAAAAAAAATCACCGAGTCCCACCGATCAGGCGGTACTGCTCGGCCAATTTGGCGAGTGGGGCGCATACAGGGCAACTCCCGGCGGAAAGAAAATTTGCTTCGCGCTATCCAAGCCGACTGCGGCAACGAGCGAGCCTTCCAGCCGCACCCGCGACGCCGCTTATGCCTTCGTCTCAACACGGCCGTCAGAGAAGGTGAGGAATGAGGTATCGGTGATTGTTGGTTATCCGCAGAAAGCAGGTCACGATGCCACCGCGGCCATCGGCTCCTCGACTTACCCAATGTACACGCAGAATGATGGGGCGTGGGTGAAGAATGCAGCCGAAGAAACGCAGATGGTGGAAACCATGCGCCGCGGTTCCGATCTCGTCGTCAAGAGCGAATCCGCGCGCGGCACCAAGACCACGGATACCTATTCGCTCAAGGGGATCGCGCAGGCGCTCGACAGGGTTGCCGAGGAGTGCAAGTGAATATAAGGGTCGCCGATGCACGGGCGTCATCTGTGGCGAAACCCAGTGATTCCGATTAGATAGACTGTATCTTGGATCGGATCGCAGCCGGTGTGACCTTGCCATTGCAAGACATGGACGTCATCGAGAAAACGCCGCTCGAGCGCTACGTTGCGCCCGAGAAGCCGTCATTGGTTGGGTATACGAGGACGCAGCTATCCGATGCGCTTGGCTCAGTCGCCGTACCGGAAACACAGAGTAAGATGCGCGTTCAGCAGCTTTGGCACTGGATATATTTCCGCGGGCTCACGTCATTCGACGAGATGACCAGCGTATCGAAGGATCTACGCAGTGTGCTCGCGGAGCGCTTCACGCTAGCGAGGCCCGAAGTTGTCGCCGAGCAGGTCTCGGTTGACGGTACGCGCAAATGGCTCTTGCGGCTGCCCGGCGAGGTGCAAGGAGAACGGCCGCACGAAGTGGAATGCGTCTACATTCCCGACACCGAACGTGGCACCCTGTGCGTCTCCAGCCAGGTCGGGTGCACGCTCAATTGCAGCTTTTGCCACACGGGCACCCAGCGACTGGTGAGGAACCTGACGGCGGGTGAGATTACCGGCCAGATTTTGACCGCGCGCGATCGCCTCGGTGATTGGCCGGGCGGAACGCGGCCGACCGACGGTGTGGTACCCGGCGGTGAGCGTTGCATCACCAATATCGTAATGATGGGTATGGGAGAGCCTCTCTACAACTTCGATGCGGTGCGCGATGCGCTTCTCATCGTGGCGGACGGGGACGGTATCGCCATTTCTAAGCGCCGCATCACGCTGTCGACCTCAGGGGTTGTGCCCAACATCGCGCGCACGGGTGCGGAAATAGGTTGCATGCTGGCCGTCTCGCTCCACGCCGTGGGCGACGAGCTCCGCAATGATCTCGTACCTCTCAACCGCAAATACCCGATCGCCGAATTGCTGGAAGCCTGTAGAAACTACCCCGGCGTCTCCAACGCCAAGCGCATCACCTTTGAGTACGTCATGCTCAAGGACGTGAACGATTCCATCGAGGACGCTAAAGCGCTGGTTCGGTTGCTCAAGGGCATTCCCGCCAAGATCAATCTGATCCCTTTCAATCCGTGGCCGGGCACGAAATACGAATGCTCGGATTGGGAACAGATCGAGAAGTTCTCGCAGGTCGTGTTCGACGCTGGCTATGCCTCGCCAGTCCGCACACCGCGTGGACGTGACATTTTGGCCGCCTGCGGCCAGCTCAAAAGCGCAACCGAAAAATTATCCGTGCGAGAACGAATGGCGTTGCGCGCCATGGCTATGGTGGAGTAGCGGCACCAACATCATTTCAAGGAATAACATTATGTCTCTGCTCGGTCGGATTGTCGTCATCATCTTCGCGCTCCTAATGGCCATCGTAGCAGCCGGCATAACTCTCGCCGCCGGGATCCTCCTACCGGAATGGCAGGTCATGGATTCCGATCCAGTCGAGCGGGTACTCTTTTTCTTTGCTGCCTTTTTCGCCACCAGTTATGTCGGCGCCGTTGCGTTTATGCCGGCGCTGCTGGTGATCGTGATCGCGGAAGCCGCGCGGATGCGTAGGTTCCTCTACTACGGAATCGGCGGCGCACTGGTCGGGCTGGCCTCGTATTACGGCACCAACATGTCCGTGCGGCTGGAAAACACCACCGATGTCGCGCCCGTGGGCAACGCCCTGCAACTCGCGGCCGCGGCCGGAATCATCGCTGGCCTAGTTTATTGGCTGATTGCCGGCCGTAACGCCGGACGGTGGCGCGAGCCGCATACGCCAAACGCCGCGTAGTCCGCAGCGTGACCTCGTCGCCTTTTCATTTTACGGTGCGTCGAGTAGGCGAACCCCGATGAACCGCACCGGACTACTGATCGCCTTCGCCATAGCCGTTATCGCGGGACTGGCTTTCGGTCTTTACCCCGAGCTCGACTTGCGCATTTCGGGCTACTTCTACGGCTTCGAGGATCCCGCGCACAACAAATTCGCGTTCCGCTTCTATCCGTTTTTGATGCGAGCGCGCGACATCGGTCTCTGGATCGGAACCGCGCTCGTAGCGCCGGCTGTGGCTGCTTTCGCCATCAAACTCATTTTGCCACGGCAAAAGCTATTGATGCGCGGGCGGACGGTGGTTTTCCTGATCGCAACTATGGCTCTGGCGCCAGGCTTGATGGCGAACGTTGTGCTTAAGGATCATTGGGGTCGTTCACGTCCGATCGACGTCAAGCAATTCGGTGGCAACGAACAGTTTGTCGCCTGGTGGGATCCGCGCGGTGATTGTGCGTCGAACTGTTCATTTGTTTCAGGTGACGTAACCGGCGCGTTCTGGACAGTCGCGCCAGCCGCATTGGCTCCGCCGCATTGGCGTGCCCTCGCATATGGCGCAGCGCTTGCACTCGGGACGGCGATGGCGGTGATGCGGGTGATGGCCGGCGCTCATTTTCCGTCCGACGTGATATTTGCCGGTGTATTCACATTTATCATCATATGGACCGTTTACGCCCTGATCTATCGCTGGCCCCGCACACGCCTGTCGGATGACGGTGTCGAGCGCGCGCTCGAACGCACAACTTTGCCGTTACACGATTCAATTGCCGCATTGTTCGCCCGAAAGCCGAAACAGCGCAGTTAACTGGTTCGAGAACCTGGACGGGGACGCACTTTGCGCCGCATACCTTTCGCCCTATAGTCCGCCGCGTTTTTCAAGGGCGGTAGTGCTCCG
>Ga0307497_10000283_pt1 | contig 11395 bp, 13 predicted proteins | sample 10_S_MG_FD_201366 | JGI IMG/M metagenome (GOLD analysis project Ga0307497, IMG submission 201366) | Soil microbial communities from Populus trichocarpa stands in riparian zone in the Pacific Northwest, United States - 10_S | ecosystem: Environmental > Terrestrial > Soil > Riparian zone > Trees...
CCGCGGCGGGCGCGTATGCCGCGGCAATCGGCGGCCTCGTTCTCTATATAGTGCTGCTCGTCGCCGCGGGCCTGTTCGATTTCCATCGGCGCAACGTATGACGCGCGCGGCGCCGGCGTGGGTCGTGTCGCTGGTCGCGGCCGCGCTTGGCGCGCAGCTCGCCTGGCATGCCGGCTCGGTCCCCTCGCATGCGGGCACCGAGGCGCTGCCGCCCGCGCCGCGCGCGGCCGCGCTGCGGCTTGCGTCGTTCGGCGAGGCGCCGGCCGCTTCGCGGCTGACCATGCTTTATCTGCAGGCGTTCGATCTGCGCACGCTGGACTATTCGCGCCTCGCCGCGTGGCTGCGCGCGCTTCTCGAGCTCGACCCGCGCGGGCCGTATCCGCTGTTCACCGCGGCGCGCGTCTACGCGGAAATCCCCGACCCCGCACGCAGCCGGCTCATGCTGGAGTTCGTCTACGAGCAGTTCCTGCTCGATCCGAACCGGCGCTGGCCGTGGCTCGCGCACGCGGCCTTGCTCGCCAAGCACCGGCTGCACGACCTGCCGCTCGCGCGCCGCTACGCCGCGGCGATCGACCGGCACACCACCGCGCCCGACGTGCCGCTGTGGGCGCGGCAGATGGAGATCTTCATCCTCGAAGACATGAACGAAGTCGAGGCTGCGCGCATCATGCTCGGCGGCCTGCTGGCGAGCGGGAAAATCACCGACCCGGCCGAGGCCGCCTTCCTCAAGCAGCGGCTGGAAGAGCTCGGCCAGCGCCGCTAGATGTCGAGCCCCCGACGCCCCTGTCGGCATCTCGACGCTTGGCGGCCCTCGCCTGCAAGTTAAGCCTTTGTTTTAGAACCATGACAATCCTGGCACAGGGGTTGCGTAACAGCCGCTACTAGCTGTCTCCTACGGGGAGAGGTCCATGAAAGCAAGGCAAGCAGGCTTCACGCTGGTCGAGATCGCGATCGTGCTGGTCATCATCGGGCTGCTGCTCGGCGGCATCCTGAAGGGCCAGGAAATGATCACCCAGGCCAAGATCAAGAACGTGATCGCCGACTTCTCCGGCGTCTCGGCGGCGTATCACGGCTACCAGGACCGCTACCGCGCGATCCCGGGCGATGATCCGAATGCCGCGGCGCGCTGGGCAGTGGCGCCGGCCGCGACTTCCGGCAACGGCAACGGCGTGGTCGCCGGCGCCTACAACAGCGCCAACGCCGCCGACGAGTCGCGCCTGTGGTGGGATCACCTGCGCCGCGCCGGCTTCGTCTCCGGCAACGGCACGCAGCAACCGTTCAACGCACTGACCGGCCAGATCGGCGTGCAAACCGGCGACGGCCAGGCTGCGGTCGGCCCGACGATGCTGAACGCGGCCGGCGGCAACGGCTTCGTCGGCCTGATCATGTGCTCGGCCAACCTGCCCGACAAGATCGCGATCGCGGTCGACACGCAGATGGACGACGGCGCGTCGAACCTCGGCACGGTACGCGCGCTGCTGCAGGCCGCGCCCAACCCGGCGATCGGCGCCGCGCAGGTGGCGACCGCGGCGTACGCGGAAACCAGCACCAACATCTATACGATCTGCCGCTCGCTGTAAGAAGTCTCTAGTCTTTCAGCGCGCCCGCTTTAGCGCTGCCTTCTAGCGCGCCATCAGGCGCTCCTCGGCCGCCGCGAGCGCTTCCGGCGTGCCGAGCAGCACCACCACGTCGCCCGCCTGCAGCTCGCCCGCCGCCTCGGGCTCGAGCTTGCCCTTGGCGCCAGGACGACGCACCGCGGTGACTTCGACGCCAAGCGCGTCGAGCCCGAGGTCGCCGACGCTCTGGCCGAGCACGCGCATGCCGGGCTCGAGGCTCACCGAGTGCAGCCGCACCCCCGACTCGTGCTCGTCACGGCCCTGGAACAGGCCGCGCAGCAGCCCATAGCGCTCGCCGCGCACCTGGCTCACGCGGCGCATGACACGGCTGAACGGCACGCCGACCAGCACCAGCGTATGCGAGGCGAGCATCAGCCCTGACTCGAACGCTTCGGGCACCACCTCGGACGCGCCCGCCGCGGTGAGCGGCTCGATGTCGGCCTCGTCGCGCGCGCGCACGATCACCGGCACCGTGGGATTGAGCTCGTGCAGATGGGCAAGCACGCGCACGGCGGCGCGCGCGTCGGCAAAGGTGAGTACGACCGCCGCGGCGCGCGAAATCCCGGCGGCGACGAGCGCTTCGACGCGCATGCCGTCGGCGAACACCACGGTATCGCCCGCGGCGGCGGCTTCGCGCACGCGCTCCGGATCGAGGTCGAGCGCGACGTAGCGCACGCCCTCGGATTCGAGCATGCGCGCGAGGCGCTGCCCGTTGCGGCCGTAGCCGACGATGACCACGTGGCGCTCGGCCTCCAGCGACTGCACCGCGACGCGGTGCAGCTCGAGCGAGCGCAGCATCCACTCCGAGCGCGACAGGCGCAACACGATCTTGTCGCTGGCCGCGATCACGAACGGCGTGGCGAGCATCGACAGGATCATCGCCGCGAGCAGCGGCTGCAGCAGCTCGTCGGGCAGGATGCCGGCAATGCCGGCGAGCGGCAGCAGCACGAAGCCGAACTCGCCGCCCTGCGCGAGCGCAAGGCCAACGCGCAGCGCGGTGCCGGTCGCCGCGCCGAAAGCGCGCGACAGCGCGCCGATCAGCGCGCATTTGGCGAGCAGCAGCACGGCGAGAAAACCGAGCACCAGCCAGAACTGCGCCGCCACCAGCCGCAGGTCGAGCAGCATGCCGACGGTGATGAAGAACAAGCCGAGCAGCACGTCGCGGAACGGCTTGATGTCCTGCTCGACCTGGAAGCGGTACTCGGTCTCGGAAATCAGCATGCCGGCGAGGAACGCGCCCAGCACCAGCGACAGCCCGGCGGCCGCGGTGATGAACGCCGCCGCCAGTGTGATGAGCAGGACGTTGAGCACGAACAGCTCGTTCGACTTGCGCCGCGCGACCGCGCGCAGCCAGGCGCGCACCGGTCGCGGCCCGCCGACGATCACCAGCACCAGCGCCGCGGCCGCCTTGGCGAGCGCCGCGGCCATGGCGAGGCCGATGGCATCGGCCGGCTGACCCAGCACCGGGATCAGCACGAGCAGCGGTACCACCGCGAGGTCCTGGAACAGCAGCACCGCGATCACCTCGCGGCCATGCGCGCTGTCGAGCTCGCCGCGCTCGACCAGCAGCTTCGACACGATCGCGGTCGACGACATGGCGAGGATGCCGCCGAGCGCGAGCCCGGCCTGCCAGGACGCGCCGAGCAGCATGGCGCTGCCGACGGCGAGCGCGATCGTGGCGCCGACCTGCGCGCCGCCCAGCCCGAACACCAGGCGGCGCATGGTCTTCAGCTTGGTCAGGCTGAACTCGAGACCGATCGAGAACATGAGGAACACCACGCCGAGCTCGGCGAGGCGGTTGGTCTCTTCGCGCTCCGCCACCACGCCGAGCGCGTGCGGCCCAAGCGCAAGGCCGGTCACCAGATAGCCGATGATCGGCGGAATGCGCAGGCTGCGGCACAGCGCGACCGCGAGCACGCTGGAGGCAAGGAGCACGAGCACCGGTAGCAGCGCCGTGCCGATTCGGCTGGGATCCATGGGCTATACTCCCCCGCATGATAAAGGCGGCTCGCAACGTCGGGAAAATACCGTCGAGCTCGCTGCTCGACCTGGCGCGCCGCGTTCTGCAGATCGAGGCCGACGCGGTGCGCGGGCTGATCGCGCGCATCGATCAGAAATTTCTCGACGCGGTCGAGCTGATCGACCGGCGCAAGGGGCGCGTGGTGGTGAGCGGCATGGGCAAGTCGGGCCACATCGCGCGCAAGATCGCCTCCACGCTCGCCAGCACCGGCACGCCGGCGTACTTCGTGCACCCGGCCGAGGCGAGCCACGGCGACCTCGGCATGATCACCGAGGGCGACGTGTTCATCGCCATCTCCTATTCCGGCACCAGCGAGGAGCTGCTGCAGATCGTGCCGCTGGTGAAGCGGCGCGGCGCCAAGCTGATCTCGATCACCGGCAAGAGCTCGTCGGCGCTCGCGCGCGAGGCCGACGTGCATCTCGACGCCGCGGTCGCGCAGGAAGCCTGCCCGCACAACCTCGCGCCCACCGCGAGCACCACCGCGGCGCTCGCGCTCGGCGATGCGCTCGCCGTGGCGCTGCTCGACAAGCGCGGCTTCTCCGCGGACGACTTCGCGCGCAGCCACCCGCGCGGCCAGCTGCACCGCCAGGCGCTGGTGCACGTGGCCGACGTGATGCGCAAAGGCGAGGACGTGGCACGCGTGGCCACCGGCAGCACCGCGCGCCAGGCGGTGGCGGAAATGACGCGCGGCCGGCTGGGCATGACGGCCGTGCTCGATGCGGACGGCATCGTGCGCGGCATCTTCACCGACGGCGACCTGCGCCGCGCGCTGGGGAAAGGCAGCTACGCCGACGGCGCGAAGGTCGACCAGCTGATGAGCGCCGGGCCGCGCACCATCCGGCCCGAGGCGCTCGCGGTCGAGGCGGTGCAGATCATGGAGAAGCACAAGGTCAACCAGCTGCTGGTGGTGGACGAGCGCGGCGTCCTGCTCGGCGCGCTCAACATGCACGATCTGTTCCGCGCGAAAGTGATTTGAAAGCGGTTTCGAAAAAAGCGCTCGGCAGGGCGCGCGCGGTGCGGCTGATGATCTTCGACGTCGACGGCGTGCTGACCGACGGCACGCTGCTGTACGGCGCGTCCGGCGAGGAGCTGAAGGCGTTCTCGGCGCACGACGGCCACGGCCTGAAGATGCTCGCGGCGAGCGGCGTCGCCTGCGCGCTGCTCTCCGGCCGGCGCTCGGCGGCGGTCACCCGGCGCGCGGCGGAACTCGGCATCGAACATGTTTTCCAAGGGGTTGAGGACAAACTGGCCGTGTTTCAACAATTGATCGGACAGAAACGCGTCACGGCCGATCAGACCGGATTCATGGGCGATGAGCTGGTCGACCTGGCCGTGCTCGGGCGCTGCGGCTTTGCGTGCGCGCCGCACGAGGCACCCGAGGCGGTGCGCACGCGGGTGCACTACGTTGCCAAGGCGGATGCCGGGCGCGGCGCGGTGCGCGAAGTCTGCGAGCTGGTGATGCGCGCGCAGCGCAGCTTCGACGCGGCGCTCGCCAAGTATCTCGCGTGAGATTTTCCACCACCCGGCTGTTCCCGCTCGGCCTGATGCTCGCGCTCGCGCTGCTCACGTTCTACCTAGAGCGCGCGGTGCGCGAGGACGAGACACCGACGGCGGCGCGCCGGCACGATCCGGACTACTACGTGGTCAACTTCACCACCACCACCTACAACCCCGATGGCGCCGCCGAGACCCGCATGAGCGCCGAGCGCATGGTGCATTACCCGGACGACGACACCACCGAGCTGGTCGAGCCGCGCGTGCTGCAGTCCAAGCCGAACGAGCCGCGCTATAGCGTGCGCGCGGAGCGCGGCCAGCTCTCGCGCGACGGCGACGAGGTCTTCCTCTACGGCGGCGTGCTGCTGGTGCGCGAGGCGTCCGAGCACGGCCCCGAGGCGCGCATGACCACCGAGTTCCTGCACGTCCTGCGCGACCGCTCGCTGGTGCGCACCGACAAGGAGGTCAAAATCGTCGAGGGCAGCCGCTCGCTGCAGGGCCGCGGCATGGAGTACAACAACCTGTCGCGCGAGCTGGTGCTGCGCCACGACGTGACGGCGCGCTTCAACTCGCTCGAGCTGCCCAAGCAATGAAGCGTCTAGTCCTGCTGCTGCTGGTCCTGACCGGGCCGGCGCTGGCCGAGAAGGCCGACCGCGACAAGCCGACGCAGGTCGAGGCCAACAAGATGAGCGCCGACGATGCGCGCCGCCTGAACATCTTCGAAGGCGACGTGGTGGTCACCAAGGGCACCATCCGGCTCACCGCAGAGAAATTGATCGTGCGCCAGGACGCCGAGGGCTTCCAGCTCGCCACCGCCACCGGCAAGCCGGCGAAATTCCGCCAGCGCCAGGATCCGAAGCCGGGCGAGAAGGAAGGCATCTGGGTCGAGGGCGAGGCGCTGCGCATCGAGCTCGACGACCGCAACCAGAAGATCGAGCTGTTCGACAAGGCGCGCGTCAACCGCGGCGGCGACGAGGTCGCCGGCGACTACATCTTCGTCGACCAGCGCGCCGACTTCTACCAGGTGAGCTCGGGCAAGGGCGGCGAAAAGCACGGGCGAGTGAAAGCCGTGATCCAGTCCAAGCCGCCGGCTGGTGCGCCGGCGGGCAAATAGATGAGCGAGCTGCGCTCCCAGAAACTGCGCAAGCGCTACAAGTCGCGCACTGTAGTGCAGGACGTCTCGCTGGACGTGACCAGCGGCGAGGTGGTCGGGCTGCTCGGACCGAACGGCGCCGGCAAGACCACCTGCTTCTATATGATCGTCGGCCTGGTCCCGGTCGACGCCGGGTCGATCCACCTCGACAGCCGCGAGCTCACCCACCTGCCGATCCACCGCCGCGCGCGGCTCGGCATCTCCTACCTGCCGCAGGAGAACTCGGTGTTCCGCCGTTTGACGGTGGAAGAAAACGTGCAGGCCATCCTCGAGCTGCAGGGCCTGGCGCCCGACGAGATCGAGTCGCGCCTCGCCGAGCTGCTGAAGGACCTGAACATCGCGCATTTGCGCAAGCACGCGGCGATCTCTCTGTCGGGCGGGGAGCGCCGCCGCCTGGAGATCGCGCGCGCCCTGGGGACGCGTCCCGCTTTTATCCTGCTGGACGAGCCGTTCGCCGGCGTCGACCCGATCGCGGTGCTCGACATCCAGAGGATCATTAGGTTCCTCAAGGAGCGCGGCATCGGGGTGCTCATAACAGACCATAACGTGCGCGAAACGCTCGGCATTTGCGACCGCGCGTACATCATCAACGAGGGCGCCGTGCTCGCTTCGGGCCATCCCGAAGAGATTGTCTATAATGACAGTGTTCGTCGAGTATATCTGGGCGAAAACTTCCGCATGTAACGCGGTACTCGGCCTTCCCTTGATGAAGCCCTCGCTTCAATTCCGCCTCTCGCAGCACCTTACGCTCACGCCGCAGCTGCAGCAGTCGATTCGATTGCTGCAGCTGTCCACGGTCGAGCTCAACCAGGAGATCGAGCGCATCCTGATGGAGAACCCGGCGCTCGAGCGCGAGGACGGCGAGGAACACGCCAGCGGCGGCGAGCACGACACCGCGCCGCGCACGCCGACCGAGCCCGAGCCGGCTTCGAACGCGCCCGCCTCGGACGCGCCGTCGTCCCCCGAGCCCGACTGGCCGAGCGAAGCCGCCGCCAACTGGCGCGGCCCGGAGGACGACGAGGACGGCGACCGCACGCACGCCACGCCGGACACGCCGACGCTGCGCGACCACCTGCGCGCGCAGCTGACGCTCACCAACCTCGGCGTGCGCGACCGGCTGTTCGTCGAGCTGCTGATCGACGCGCTCGACGAGGACGGCTACCTGACGCAGCCGCTGGCGGAAATCGCGGCGATGCTGCCCGAAGACGCCGCCATCGATCCGGAAGAGCTGACGATCGCGCTCTGCCACCTGCAGCAGTTCGAGCCCGCCGGAGTCGGCGCGCGCTCACCGTCCGAATGCCTGACGCTGCAGCTGAAAGCGTTGCCGGACGACGCGGTGCGCAAGCTCGCGCTGGAGATCGTCGACAAGCACCTCGAGCTGCTCGCGGCGCGGGACTACACGCGCCTGAAGAGCCTGACCGGCGCCGGCGACGACGCGCTGCGCGCCGCGCAGCAGATGATCCAGACGCTCAACCCGCGCCCGGGGTCGGCGTTCGCCAAGCTCGAGGCGCGCTACGTGATCCCCGACGTGACCGTCAAGAAAATCCGCAGCGTGTGGAAGGCGAGCCTCAACCCGGACGCCATGCCGCGCCTGCGCATCAACCGGCTGTACGCCGAGATCGCGGCCGCCGCGCGCGGCGGCGGCAGCAGCGTGTCGTCGCAGCTGCAGGAGGCGCGCTGGCTGATCAAGAACGTGCAGCAGCGCTTCGACACCATCCTGCGCGTGTCGCAGGCGATCGTCGACCGCCAGCGCCACTTCCTGGAGCACGGCGAGGTCGCGATGCGCCCCCTGGTGCTGCGCGAAATCGCCGGCACCCTCGGCCTGCACGAAAGCACCATCTCGCGCGTCACCACGCAGAAGTTCATGGCCACGCCGCGCGGCACCTTCGAGCTCAAGTACTTCTTCGGCAGCCATGTGGCCACCGAGGCGGGCGGCGCCGCCTCCTCCACCGCGATCCGCGCGCTCATCAAGCAATTAGTCGCGGCCGAGGACACCAAAGCGCCGCTGTCGGACGCGCGCATCGCGCAAATCCTCGGCGAGCAGGGTATCGTGGTCGCGCGCCGCACGATTGCGAAATATCGCGAGTCGCTGCAGATTCCTCCCGTCAACCAGAGAAAGGCCCTGTGACATGAATCTCAACGTGAGCGGCCATCATCTCGAAGTGACCCCGGCGATCCGCAGCTACGTGGAGTCCAAGATCGCCCGCGTGACCCGGCATTTCGACCATGTGATCGACGCCCACGTCATCCTCACGGCCAACAAGCTGGTGCAGAAGGCGGAAGTCACCCTGCACGTCCGTGGCAAAGATTTACATTGCGAGTGCGAGCAGGACGACCTGTATGCCGCCATCGACCTGCTCGCGGACAAGCTCGACCGGCAGGTGCTGCGCTATAAGGATAAACTGTACGAAAAGCGCACTTCGGAATGAGCCCGCATCAATGTCCTTAGTGGCCAAACTGCTCTCGCCCGAGCACATAGCGCTCGACTTGCAGATCTCGAGCAAGAAGCGCCTGTTCGAGCAGGCCGGCCTGCTGTTCGAGAACCAGGATGCAGTGGCGCGCAGCGTGGTGTTCGACAGCCTGTTCGCGCGCGAGCGCCTCGGTTCCACCGGCCTCGGCCAGGGCGTGGCGATCCCGCACGGCCGCATCAAGGGGCTGAAGGAGGCGCGCGGCGCCTTCCTGCGCCTCGCCCAGCCGGTGCCGTTCGACGCGCCCGACGGCAACCCGGTCAACCTCGTGTTCGTGCTGCTCGTGCCCGAAAAGGCCACCGAGAAGCACCTGCAGATCCTCTCCGAGCTGGCCCAGATGTTCTCCGACAAGGCGCTGCGCGAGCTGCTGACGCGCGCGCCGGACGCCGAAGCGCTCTACCAGCTGATCGCCGCCTGGCATCCGGATGCTGCAGGTCAACGTCGCGCGGCTGCATGACGACAACCGCGAGGCGCTGTCCCTAGCCTGGATCGCGGGCCGGGAGGGCGGCACTACGGTTCGTCGTGAGGCGGCGCAGGCGGCCTCGTTGATCGGCCACCTCAACCTCACTCACCCCAACAGCATCCAGGTCATCGGCGCGTACGAGGCCGGCATGATCGGCGCGCAGTCCGCCAGCCTGGTCGAGCGCCTGCTCGAGCCCCATCCGGCGGCGGTGATCGTCGCCGACGGCGTCGCGCCGCCGCCCGAGCTGGTGGCCTCGGCGACGCGCACGCAGACCCCGCTCTTCACCTCGCCGCTGCCGGCGCCGCGCGTGATCGAGCGCCTCTCGCGCTACCTCGCGCGCGCGCTCGCCGAGAGCACCGAGCTGCACGGCGTGTTCATGGACGTGCTCGGCCTCGGCGTGCTGATCACCGGCGAATCGGGCGTGGGCAAGAGCGAGCTCGGCCTCGAGCTCATCAGCCGCGGTCACGGCCTGGTGGCCGACGACGTGGTCGAGGTCTCGCGCATGGGCGCGGCGCTCGAAGGCCGCTGCCCGCCGCTGCTCAAGGACTTCATCGAGGTGCGCGGCCTCGGCGTGCTGAATATCCGCACCATCTTCGGCGAGACCGCGGTGCGCCGGAAAATGAAGCTGCGCCTGGTGACGCACCTCGCGCGGCCGACCTCGGCCAGCCGCGATCCCGCCGAGCGCCTGCCGCTGAGCGAGCTCACCGAGGAGGTCCTCGGCGTGACCGTGCGCAAGGTGACGATCCCGGTCGCCGCCGGGCGCAACCTCGCCGTGCTGGTCGAGGCCGCGGTGCGCAATGAAATCCTCAAGCTGCGCGGCATCGATTCGATGGCCGAGTTTCTCGCCCGCCAGAATCAGGAAATGCAGAAGGGAGAAAAGTCGTAGCGCATGCGCGAGTGTCGCAAAGCCTAGTTCTCGTCAGCGGGCTCTCGGGGTCGGGCAAGAGCATTGCGCTCAAGGTCCTCGAGGACGCGGGCTATTACTGCGTCGACAACCTCCCCGCCACGCTGCTGCTCGAAGTGCTGGATTTCCTGCAAGGCGCGGGGCATGAGCGCGTGGCGATCAGCGTCGACGCGCGCAGCGCGGCGCTCGCCGCGCTCCCCGAGCACATCGAAAAGCTGAAGCAGCGCGGCTTCGACTGCCGCGTGCTGTACCTGGAAGCGAACACCCCGACGCTGCTGCGCCGTTTCTCGGAAACACGCCGGCGCCACCCGCTGGGCGGCGATCAGACCCTGCCCGAGGCGATCGAGCACGAGCGCGCGCTGCTCGAAGGCGTCGCGCCGCTCGGCCAGCGCATCGACACCAGCGACCTGCAGCCGCGCGTGCTGCAGAACTGGATCCGCGACCTGCTCGGCCTCGGGCCGGGCCAGCTCACGCTGCTGATCGAGTCGTTCGCCTACCGCGACGGCATCCCGCTCGACGCCGACTGGGTGCTCGACTGCCGCATGCTCGCCAACCCGCACTACGACCCGCAGCTGCGACCCTTCACCGGGCGCGACGCGCCGGTGATCGAGTTCCTGGCGCGCGACGCGTCGGTGCAGCGCTGGCTGGAGGACGCGCGCGGCCTGCTGTCGCGCTGGCTGCCGGAAATCGTGCGCGAGAACCGCAGCTCGGTCACCGTGGCGGTCGGCTGCACCGGCGGGCGCCACCGCTCGGTGTTCGTCGCCGAGCGCCTGGCCGAGCATTTCCGCAAGGACTGGCAGGTGCTGGTGCGCCACCGGGGTCTGTCGAAAGAAGGCGCCTGAGCGGGGAAATCGCGCTGTTCCCGCTGCACACGGTGCTGTTTCCCGGTGGGCGCCTGCCGCTGCGCATTTTCGAGCAGCGCTACATGGAGATGGCCAAGACCTGCCTCAGGGACAATGCGCCCTTCGGGGTCTGCCTGATCCAGCAGGGCAAGGAGGTCGGCGAGCCCGCCGTGCCGGTCGGCGTCGGCTGCACCGCGCGCATCGCGGAATGGGACATGCCGCAGCTCGGCCTGTTGCAGGTGAGCGTGCGCGGCGAAAGCCGCTTCCGCGTTCTCGAGCGCCGCGTACAGGCCGACGGGCTGGTGCGCGCGTCGGTCGAGCTGCTGGCCGAGGAAGGCGACGGCCCGGTGCCGGAAGCGCTGGCACGCTACGTGAAGCTGCTCGAGCGCGTGATGGAGCAGCACCCGACGCTTCTGGAGCGCCCGCACCGCCTGG
>Ga0307497_10000285_pt1 | contig 11346 bp, 11 predicted proteins | sample 10_S_MG_FD_201366 | JGI IMG/M metagenome (GOLD analysis project Ga0307497, IMG submission 201366) | Soil microbial communities from Populus trichocarpa stands in riparian zone in the Pacific Northwest, United States - 10_S | ecosystem: Environmental > Terrestrial > Soil > Riparian zone > Trees...
GCCGACGCGTGCGAGTTCGCGATCGCGCGCGGCACGCGCCGAAAATAGTTGCGCCGGTCGCGCTCGCGCCCGGCGTGCCACGCGGTGCCGTGCTCCCAATGGATGCAGCGCTCGGCGCCGATCGCGTCGAGCGCGAAGCGGACCTTAGCGCTGCGGTCCCAGATCACGAGCACGTCGGTGCGCGCGCGCCGGAGCGCACGCCGGCAGTGCCAGGCACGAAGCGGCAACGGGAGCTTCACGCCGCGCCAGTATTTCGCGTCGACTCGGTGCGCGAGCGCTTCGTTCAGGCGCGCGCTGAAGAACGGATGCATCGTGCGGCTCGGGTTCAGCCAGCCTTGCGTCCAGTCCGGACGCGTCGCGCACGCGTGCACCACGAACTCGGTGAAGTGCGACTCGACGCCGGCGGCTTCCTCCAAGCTCACGAGGTGCATCAAGCCGCGCAAGGCGCTACGCCCGTTCTGGTGCGCGCGCGACACCAGTGCGGAAGGGCACAACCGACCGAGTGGTGGGCCGTGTAGGACTCGAACCTACAACCAATGGATTAAGAGTCCACTGCTCTACCAATTGAGCTAACGGCCCGGTATTCGCGCGCGGCGTCCGGAAGTGGGGTGGACGATGGGATTCGAACCCACGACGGCCGGAATCACAATCCGGGGCTCTACCAACTGAGCTACGTCCACCAACGTGTCGTCATTCTAAACGCATGCCACATGGCGCGCCCGGCAGGATTCGAACCTGCAACCCCCGGCTTAGAAGGCCGGTGCTCTATCCCTTGAGCTACGGGCGCTATCTCGTTCGAGGTTTTGGTCGGGGCAGCAGGATTCGAACCTGCGACCCTCTGCTCCCAAAGCAGATGCGCTACCAGACTGCGCCATGCCCCGCTTTTCGTGGCGGCATCTTATGCGGGCGGTTGCGCGCCTGTCGAGAACCGCGCCTTGAGCGGCCCGGAAACCTCGTGCGAGAATCCGCGTCCCCGCGACAAGAGCACTACCCGTGACCGCTAGAATCCTCGACGGCAAGGCCGTCGCGCAGCAGATTCGCGACGAGCTGACGGCGCGCGTCGCGCGCGTCCGCGAGCGCCTGGGACGGCCGCCCGCGCTGTCGATCGTGCTCGTCGGCGACGACCCGGCCTCGGAGGTCTACGTCCGCAACAAGCTCAAAACGGCCGAGGAGGCCGGGATGGGCATCGCGCACGAGCGGCTGCCCGCGACCGCAACGCTCGCGCAAACGCTCGCGATCGTGCGCGGCTTCAACGAGGACCCCAGAGTCGACGGCATCCTCGTCCAGTCGCCGCTGCCGAAGGCGATGGGCGCGGACGCCGAGCAGCAAGTGTTCGACGCGATCGACCCGAACAAGGACGTCGACGGGTTCAGCCCGATTTCGGCCGGCCGCCTCGTCCAGAACCGCGAGGGCTTCGCGCCGTGCACGCCCGCCGGCGTGATCGAGCTGCTCGTGCGGAGCAAGATTCCGATCGAGGGCAAGCACGCCGTCGTGATCGGCCGCTCGGACATCGTCGGCAAGCCGATGGCCGTGCTGCTGCTGCACAAGAACGCGACCGTGACGATCTGCCACTCGCGCACGCGCGACTTGCCGGCGATGGCGCGCGAGGGCGACATCCTCGTCGCGGCGATCGGCCGACCCGCGTTCGTGACGCGCGAGTTCGTGAAACCCGGCGCGGTCGTCATCGACGTCGGCATCAACAGCGTGACCAAAGCCGAGGACGCGCGCCGGATCTTCGCATCGCGCCCGGAACGACTCGAGGCGTTCGAGCGCAAGGGGTCCGTTCTCGTCGGCGACGTGCATCCCGACGTGGCCGACGTGGCCGGAGCGCTGACTCCGGTGCCGGGCGGCGTGGGCCCGCTCACGATCGCGATGTTGATGGCGAACACCGTCAAGGCCGCGGAGCTGCGCGCGCGTTGAGCGCGCGTGCATCGGCTATGATCACCGTCTCGTTCGGCAAGGGTGATGACGATGAGGCTGGCCGGCATCCTGTTGGCATTGATCGTGGCACCGCTCGCGAGCCTCGCGCAGTCGACTGACGCGCCTCCGGGCTCACCGCGCGTGCGCGTCCACACGACCGCGGGCAGCTTCGTGATCGAGCTCAACCGCGACCGCGCACCGCTCACCGTCGACGCGTTCCTCGGGTACGTGAAGCAGGGCTTCTACAACGGCACGATATTCCATCGCGTTGTCCAAGGCTTCATCGCGCAGGGTGGCGGCTACACGGCGGACTACAAGCTCAAGGCGACGAAGGGGCTCGTAGCCAACGAGTCCGGCAACGGCTTGAGTAACCTGCGCGGCACGGTCGCCATGGCGCGCACGAACGATCCGCACTCGGGCACGAGCCAGTTCTATGTCAATCTCTCGGACAACGTGGATCTGAATCCGCGGCCGACGCGCTGGGGCTACGCGGTGTTCGGTAAAATCGTCGACGACAAGGAAAAAGATGACGGGATGCGCGTCGTCGACGACATCGGCCATCGCCCGACCGGGTCGGGCGGCCCGTTCGACAAGAACGTGCCCGTCGAGCCGGTCACGATCCAGACGATCGAGCTCATCCCCTAGCTCGGGCCGCGCGTGGCCACTCTGCTCATCTCCGACCTGCACCTCGATGCGGGCGAGCCGCACACGATTCGCCGCTTTCTGACGTTCATCGAGCGCGACGCGCGCGGCGCTCGCGAGCTCTACATTCTCGGCGACCTGTTCGAGGCCTGGGTCGGCGACGACGACGACGATCCTCGGCTCGCGCCGATCCTCGCAGCGCTCGCGCAGCTGACGCGCGCCGGTGTGCCGTGCGCTGTCATGCACGGCAACCGCGATTTCCTGATCGGCCCGCGGTTCTGCGCGGCGACCGGCTGCCGGCTGCTCGGCGACTACGAGCGGATCGACCTCTACGGCGAGCGCGTGCTGCTCACGCACGGCGACCTGCTCTGCACGGACGACACGCGCTATCAGTCGCTGCGCGCGACGCTGCGCAACCCGGTGTGGCAGCGCGAGTTTCTCGCGAAGCCCCTCGCCGAGCGGCGCAAGATCGCCGCTGAGCTGCGCGAGCTCAGCGCGACGGAGATCGCGGCGAAGTCTTACGACATCATGGACGTAAACCAGATGACCGTTGAGCGCACGATGCGCGACCACGGCGTGTCGCTGCTCTTGCACGGCCACACTCATCGCCCCGCGATCCATCGTTTCGAGCTCGATGGTGTGCCGGCGGCGCGCATCGTGCTCGGCGCCTGGTACGAGCAGGCGAGCATCGTCCGCTGGGACGAGAGCGGCTACCGCCTCGACACGCTGACCTGAGCTCATCGCGACGCCGGCAGCGGCCGCTGAACATCGTTCGCGAGACACGCCGCAAGAGCATCTCTGCGGCTCGGGTGCGCACATCCCTTCCATGAGCACTCTCTTGTCAAGCGTCTTCTTTGCCGTCGTTGAGAAGTGACGATCCTCGAATTTTCAGGCCTTCCACTTGTATTGAGCCGCCGCGTGGATTCCCCTTCGCCCCCCCTTCAAAAGAATACAAATGCATCGTATAAGTCAGAGGACTTGGATTCCGGATCAGCATTTAAGACTCCTGTCCCGAATAACGAGTCCGTCCGTTGCGGCTAAGCCGCGCTATAACATGAGAATGGAATTTTCCCGTCTTCCGATGCCCGTTTTGACTTACCACAAGATCGGTACCCCGAAAGAAGGCGACAGCCACCCCCGCACCTATCTGTCCGAAGCATCGTTCGCCCGTCAGATGAAGATACTGGCATTCTTGGGCTATCAAACTGTGTCCCCGGTGGACTTGCTGGCCTTGAAAGTTGCCCAAACCAAACCGCCTTGCCGCAAACCCATTCTTCTCACCTTCGATGATGCGTCTGCTACGGTTCACGCGACGGCTTGGCCCATCATGAAACGCTATGGCTTTACCGGGACCGTCTTCATCACCTACCAAACCATCGGGCAATCGCCCGCCTGGGATAACGATACGCACGCGCTCATGAGCAAGAGCCAAATTCAAGAGTTGTTAAATTCCGGCTGGACGTTGGGTTCGCACACGCTCACGCATCCGAGTCTGACCGCCCAATCACCGCCCCGGCTAGACGACGAACTTATCCGGGCGCGAAAACTCTTGGAGAAGGATTTTTCTTGTCCTGTGCCTTGGTTTGCCTATCCCTACGGCCATTTCAATGCGGCAGCCAAAAAGGCCGTTTCGCGCGCGGGCTATCGAATCGGGTTTGCCACGGATTTTGGTGACGGCAGCCTGGCGGCTATCCCCCGGCGTACCGTGAAACAGGGGAAGCTTTTCCTTCGTGAACTGTGGAAGGCGAAGCGCCTGTCTCTTCGATGAAAAATGCCGCCCGCGCGCGACGCGATGGTTCTGGCGCGGCGTGAACGCCGCGGTCAGCCGATGGTCGCGAGCTCGGCGAGAAACTCGCGCGCGGTCTGGAAGCGCCCGACCCGCTCGACCGCCAGCATCCGATCGAGGATCGGCTGCAGGTGCGTGAGCGCCAGCGCGAGTCGCGGCCGCGGCGCGTGCGCGTGTCGGTAGATCACGCCCATCGGCGAGCTCGCGGTGAACGGCCGCTCGCCCGTGAGCATCTCGTAGAGGATGCAACCCATGCTGTAGATGTCCGAGCGCTGGTCCGTCGGCTCGGCATGGCCCTGCTCCGGGCTCATATAGTACGGCGTGCCGAAGATTTGGCCCGTGCCCGTGATCGCCGCGTGCAACCACACCTGCTTCGCGAGCCCGAAGTCGATCAACGCGAGCGAGCCGTCGTCGCGGAACATGATGTTCGCGGGCTTCAAGTCGCGATGCAGGATGCCGGCCTCGTGGACAGCGGCGAGCGCGCCGCCGATCTGCGTCGCGTAGCGCAGCGCGAGATCCGGCGCGAGTGCCTCGTTCAAGCGCTGGGCGAGGCTGCCGGCACCGAGGTACTCCATCGCGATGTAAGCGTGATCGTCGCCCACGCCGAGGTCGAAGATGCGCACGACGTTCGGATGCCGGACGCGCGCGATGATCTCGTACTCCTGGAGAAAGCGATCGAACGCGTGCGTGCCGCCGGCGTCGGGGACATGCCGGAGCACCTTGAACGCGATTTTCTCGCCGGTCTCTTCGGTCTCGGCGAGATAGATCGAAGACAGCTCCCCCGCGTAGATCTTCGCGAGCACTCGGCGCCTGCCGTTCAGCGCCTTGTGGTTGACGAGCAGATTGCTCGTGTCGTCGGCCGCGTCGACGTGCATCTCGGCGCGGATCGCGGCAACGAGCCGGTGGTGGCGCACGCGCGCCTTCGGGAAATAGTTCGCGGCGCCTGCTTTGAGCGCGTCCACGGCGACGAATTCGTCGCCGTCGGCCGCGAACACGAAAACAGGCGGGCAGCCGCGCCGTTGCCGGAGGCTCTTGAGCAGCGTGAAGTCGTCGTCGCGCCCGATCGGGTGGCCGAGCAGCAAGAGGTCTAGGTCGGCGAGTTCGAGGCTCTGCGGAAGCGGGGCGGTCCGGCTAGGCGGGTGCTCCTCGATCGCGGCGTCGGGCCACTCGACCTCGAGGTGGTAGCGCAGCAGCTGCCTGTAGTCGGGGTCGTCGTCGACGATTAGGAATCGCAAGGCGTAGTGCCGCGACCTAGAGACCGCTCGCGACCTGCATCGTGTCGTCGTCGGTTTCTTCCGCGCGCACCTTCGCGTCGCGCTTCGCCTTGGCCGAGTTCGAGCGGATCAACTCGAGCGCGTCGAGATACGCGCGGCTCACGTCGCCGGTGACGTACTCGCCATTGAAGCACGACGTGTCGAAGCCCTCGATGTCGGCTTTCTCGTGGTGCACGGCCTGCTTCAAGTCCTCGAGATCCTGATAAATCAGCCAATCCGCACCGATCTTGCGCTCCACCTGCTCGACAGTGCGCCCGGCCGCGACGAGCTCGCCGGCCGCCGGCATGTCGATCCCGTAGACGTTCGGATAGCGCACCGGCGGCGCCGCCGACGCGAAGTAGACCTTGCGCGCGCCGGCTTCGCGCGCCATCTCGATGATCTGCTGCGACGTCGTGCCGCGGACGATCGAGTCGTCGACGAGCAGCACGTTCTTGCGGTTGAACTCGAGGCCAATCGCGTTGAGCTTGCGGCGCACGGATGCTCGCCGCGCCGACTGCTCGGGCATGATGAACGTGCGGCCGATGTAGCGGTTCTTGATGAATCCCTCGCGGTACTTCACGCCGAGGCGCGTCGCGACCTGCAGCGCGGCCGTGCGCGAGGTGTCGGGGATCGGGATCACGACGTCGATGTCGTGGTCCGGACGCACCCTGAGGATCTTGTCGGCGAGCTTCTCGCCCATTCTCATCCGCGCCTTGTAGACCGAAAGATTGTCGATGATCGAATCGGGCCGCGCGAAATACACGAACTCGAAGATGCACGGCGTGTAGCCGCGGCGCGCACTCGTCTGCCTGCTGTGCAGGAACCCGCGCTTGTCGATGAACACAGCCTCGCCCGGCAGCACGTCGCGCTCGAGCTCGAACCCGACCGCGTCGAGCGCGACGCTCTCCGACGCAACCATTCGCTCGACGCCGTTCGCCGTCTCGCGCACTCCTAGCACGAGCGGCCTGATCCCGTGCGGATCGCGGAACGCGACGACACCGTAGCCGATGATCATCGCGACGACCGCGTAGCCGCCGGAGCAACGTTTATAGAGCGCTTCGACGGCATCGAGGATCTGCTCGGGCCTCAAGCCGTTGCCGACGGGCTTGCTGAGCTCGTGCGCGAACACGTTCAGCAACGTCTCGGAATCGGAGTTGGTGTTCAGGTGGCGATGGTCCTGCTGCGTGACGAGACGCCGGAGGTCGTCGGCGTTCACGAGATTGCCGTTGTGCGCGAGGCAAATGCCGTAGGGCGAGTTGACGTAGAAAGGCTGCGCCTCCGAGAGGCTCGCGCTGCCCGCGGTCGGGTAGCGGACGTGGCCGAGCCCGACGTTGCCGCCGAGCTTCAGCATGTGCCGCTCCTGGAACACGTCGCGGACGAGCCCGTTGCTCTTGCGCACGCGGAGCCGGCCCCCGTCGTCGGTCATGATCCCCGCGGCGTCCTGGCCGCGATGCTGCAGTACCGTGAGCGCGTCGTATAGCGCTTGATTGACAGGCTCTTGCCCGACGATGCCGACGAGTCCGCACATGGGTTCGCTACCTAGAGTAAGAGCCCCGACACACCAACCGCGGACCCGCTCACACCGCCACTCCGCCTTGGACGTAGCGAGTGCCGAGCTCCGCGTACTTCTTCACGGCTCCGGCGATCTGCTCCGCATAGGGCCGCAGGCGCGCCGACTGCCACCAGTCATTTTGGTCCAACTCAAAAAAATCCAAGACGATCACCATGAGGCCCACGATCAGCACGCCGCGCGCGAGGCCGAACGCGGCGCCGAGCAGCCTATCGACTCCGCTCAGGCCCGTGTGCCGAATCAGCTGCCGCGCAAACCACGAGACCACGGCGCCGACGGCGACTGCGATCACGAACACGATCACCCGCGCCGTCCAGATTCGGACTTCCGCGTCTGCGGCCCAGCTGCCGAGCTTCGGCGCGAGGATCTCCGCGAAGCGCCACGCGAGCCAGACCGCCGCGAGCAACGTGAGCAACGACAGTGCCTCCTTGACGAATCCACGCCAAACACCGATTCCCGCCGAGAGCACGCATAAAAGCACGATCAGATAGTCGATCGGCATCATCGTCGAGCGTCAGTCCGCCGTAGCGACTTGCGCCACGAAGCCGTGCGCCGACAGCGCCGATGCGGTCACGTCCGCCTCCGTGCGCGACGCATACGGCCCGAGACGCACGCGATACAGCACGCGACCGTTCGACTTGTAGCTCGCAACTGCGGGCTTGAATCCGTATACGTTGACCTTCTGCGCGAGACGCCGCGCGTTGTCCTCGGCGCTGAACACGCCGAGCTGCACGGCCCAACCGCCGCTTGCGTCGGCTTGGGGGGCCTGGGCATGCGCGGCCGCAGGCTCGACGGGCTTCGTCGGCGCAGCCGTCGCGACACGTTGCTCCGCGGCGGGCACGCTCGCGGGCTTTGTGGGCGCGGCCGTGGCGGCCGGCGCGTTGCTCGACGCGACGGGGCTCGCGTCCGGTGCGGACCTGGGCGTCGCGGGCTCGGCGGCGGCGTGCGGCGCCTGCGCGACGAACGGGTCCTGCTTCGCGGCATCGAGCGCGAGCGTCTGGCTGCGCACGGGGAGCGGGCCGTCCGGCGCCGGCAGCCGTAGGGTCGATGTCGACGAGCCGGGATTCGTTTGCTCTTGACGACCGTCGAGCAACCAAGGAATCAGCCACACGCCGAGCAGGACGAGCACCGCCGCGCCAATGAGCCGTTCCTTCAGACTCTGGTCCATTTAGCGGGTTGTCCACCCAATCGCGAGGGAGCGCAGTATAGCCCAAGCGCGTTGGCCGCGGCGCCCACGGTGACGAAGGATCCGAACACGAGGACGCGAGCGCCGGGCTGCGCTGCCGCGCGTGCCGCCGCAGTCGCCGCCGCGATGTCGACCGCGGTCTCGACCGCGCGCGCACCGCTCGCCGCGAGCACGGCGCGCAGCTCCTCGCCGGTCGCGCCGCGCTCAGCATTCGCCTGCGTCACGAACCAGGTATCGACCGACGGCAAGAACGGCGCGACCACGCCGCTCAAGTCTTTGTCGCGCATCGCGGCGAACAACGCGAGGGTGCGCGGCGCGCGCGGCAGGCGCCCCACCGACGCCGCGAGCACGGCGACGGCCGCGGGGTTGTGCGCGACGTCGAAGATCCACTCGACGCCGTCGACGTCGCGGCGTTCGAAACGGCCGCGCAGGTACGCGTTGCGAATCCCGGCAGCGAGCGCTTCGTCGCCGACGGGCAGCTCGGCGGCGAGGCAGTCGACGGCCACGGCGCACGCGGCCGCGTTGCCGTATTGCTCGTCGCCGCCGAACGGTGGCAACGACCAGACGCGTGCGTCATCGCCCGGCACGCGCCGCCAGCCGCCCTGCTCGCGGACGAAGTCGAAGTCGCGGCCGATCACGCGCGGCAGCGCCCCCTCGGCCGCGGCGAAGGCGAGCACGCTGCGCGGCGGATCGCGATCGGCGATCACGACCGGCTTCCCCCGCCGCACGATGCCGGCCTTCTCGCGCCCGATCGCCTCGCGGTCGTCGCCGAGCCACTCGCGGTGATCGAGGTCGATGCTCACGACGAGCGCGCAATCGGCGTCCACCGCATTCGACGCGTCGAGCCGCCCGCCCATGCCGACCTCGAGCACCGCGACCTCGACGCGCCGGCGCGCGAAATGCAGCAGCGCGGCGACCGTAGAGGACTCGAAGTACGACAGCGTGATTCCGCCGAGCGTCGAGTCGACGATCTCGAACAGCTCGACGAGCTCCGCGTCCTCGGCATCCGCGCCGTTCAGCCGGATCCGCTCGTTGAAGCGCCACAGATGCGGCGACGTGAACGCACCGACGTCGTACCCCGCATGCCAGTAGATGCTCTCGAGCATCGCGACGCACGAGCCCTTGCCGTTCGTGCCGGCAACCGTGACAACCTTGTACGGCGGCGGCTTGAGCTCGAGCCGGTCAATGACCGCGGCAACGCGGTCGAGAGTGAGGTCGATCTTCTTCGGGTGCAGCGTCTCGAACCGGCGGAGCCAGTCGTCGAGCGTGTAGTCGCGACGCGAGGCCAACGGACACCTCGGCGCTCAGGACAGGGTCGCGCGGTTGCCGAGCTTGGCGAGCAGCCCTGCGATCTGATCGCGGGACTGGCGCCGATCCAGAATCATGTCGATCGCGCCCTTCTCGAGCAGGAACTCGGCGCGCTGGAAGCCTTCCGGCAGCGTCTCGCCCGTGGTCTGCTCGATCACGCGCGGACCGGCGAAGCAGATCAGCGCGCCGGGCTCCGCGATGTTGATGTCGCCGAGGAGTGCGAGGCTCGCGGACACCCCACCCGTCGTCGGGTCCGTCATCACGGATACGTACGGCAGCTTTGCGGCGGCGAGCTCCGACAGCGCCGAGCTCGTCTTAGCCATCTGCAGCAGGGAATAGAGCCCTTCCTGCATCCGCGCGCCGCCGCTCGCCGAGAAGCAAACGAGCGGCCGCCGGTGTTGGAGGCAATACGCGACGGCGCGCACGAAGCGCTCGCCGACGACCGAGCCCATCGAGCCCGCCATGAACCGGAACTCGAACGCGGCGGCGACGAGCGGCATGCTCTTGAGAGTCCCGGCCATCACGATCAACGCGTCGCGCTCCTCGGTCTCCCGCTGCGCGAGAGCGATGCGCTCGCGGTAGCGTTTGCTGTCCTTGAAGCGCAGCGGATCGCGCGGCTCGAGGTCTGCGGCGAGCTCATAGCCCGACTCGGGGTCGAGGAACATCTCGAGCCGCTCGCGCGCGCCGATGCGCAGGTGGTGGCCGCACTTCGGGCAGACGTGCAGGTTGCGGTGCAGCTCGGCGCGATAGAGCTGTGCGGAGCATCCGACGCACTTGACCCAGAGGCCCTCCGGCACCGAGTGCTTGCGCTTCTCGGTCCGAATCCGCGACGGCATCAGTTTGTCGAACCAGCTCATAGCCCCGCGCCGACCTTGGAAGTGCCGAATGATAGCCGAAAGGCCCGCGCTCGATTCATGTCGCGTCGCCCGCGGCCGGCAGCCCGTAGTGCTCTGGATACAACACTTCGAGCAGAGTCAGGCCGCCGGGCGGCGCGGCGACCGCGGCTTGCGTGCGGTCCCGGCTCGCGAGCATCTCGCGCGCGGCCGCGGACGGCAGGTCGCCGCGGCCGATCTCGACGAGCGCGCCGACGAGGTTGCGGACCATGTGTTGCAGAAACGCATTGGCCGCGAAATCGATCTGCCACAGGATGCCGTCCGCGTGCGCCGCGCGCGCGACGCGAACGGCCATGAGTCGCCGCGTCGGCGATTTTGCCTGGCAGCCGGCCGCGCGAAAGGCCGAGAAGTCGTGCTCGCCGAGCCAGTGCAGCGACGCGGCGGTCATCGCGCCCGCGTCGAGCGGCTCGCGGATCCACCAGACTCGGCCCCGCGCGAGCGCGGGCCGCGTCGGCTGCTGCAGGATCGAATACCGGTAGCGGCGGCGTAGCGCAGAGCGGCGCGCATCGAACGTGTCGGGCACCTCGCGGACCCAACGCACCGCGACGTCGGGCGGCAGATTCGAGTTGATCCCGAGCAGCCATTGGCGCTCGCTGCGCCGCGCGCTCGTGTCGAAGTGCGCGACTTGCTGCGCGGCGTGCACGCCCGCGTCGGTGCGACCGGCGCCGTGCACGTTCGCGGCCTCGTTCGCGACCACCTGCACGGCCGACGCGAGCGCGGCTTCGACGCTGCGGCCCTCGCGCTGGATCTGCCAACCGACGAAGTCGGTGCCGTCGTATTCCAAACCG
>Ga0307497_10000286_pt1 | contig 11344 bp, 9 predicted proteins | sample 10_S_MG_FD_201366 | JGI IMG/M metagenome (GOLD analysis project Ga0307497, IMG submission 201366) | Soil microbial communities from Populus trichocarpa stands in riparian zone in the Pacific Northwest, United States - 10_S | ecosystem: Environmental > Terrestrial > Soil > Riparian zone > Trees...
TCTCGAGATTGGCGCGCAGCCGGATCAGGGCGTCGGCGCCAGCGCTCATGTCCTTGAGGCGTGAGTGGCAAAGATAGATTCCCCACAGGGCGTCGTTCTGCAGCTCCACGAGGTTGTTGGCGTCGGCCCAGCCTAGGGCCTGCTGCAGCGCGGCCAGCGACTTCTTCAGGGCGGCGTCGGGCGGCGACTTGAAGGCCATGAAGATGCCGGTCGCATCCCGAATCCGCTGGCGCACGGAAATCTCGGAGTCACCCGTGCTTCCACGCAACAGCAGACTCTCGCCCTGACGCAGAAGGTCCAACAGCCGCGCGTGATCCTGCGGGACGCTTGCGTCGAGTCGGGGCGAGCTCGCCAAACCCTGGATCGCCCCGATGACGTCTTCCGACAAACCGCTCTCGGATGCCAGCTTCGACAAGGCGCTCTGGATCAACGCGACCGACTCATCGCTCATTTTTCCCGAGACCGGACCCTCACTCGGGCGAGCCTCAGTGACGGCGCCCATCAACTTGTCAACCTGCTTGCGCAGCCGGTCGTATTCCATGTCGGTGACCGGATTGCCCGGTAGCTCCGGATCGTTCAGCAGTTCGTCCGCCTCGCTCAGCCGATTGAGATTGATCAATGCCTGAATGCGCCCGAGCTTGATCGAATGGAGATTCTCCGGCTCGATCTTCGCGTAGTAAGGAATCACGGCTTCGGCGAACCTCACCGCGTCCTCTGATTTGCCCAGCATGTTCGAAGCCCTGACGTAGCAGTTCGCCAGACTGCTCAGCGTCGTCGCCAGCAATCCATGATGACTCGGCGCCTCGTCGTAGAGGTCCTTCCCCAGGCGATGCAGCGCCAATGCCAGCTCGCGGCCCAGCTCCGGGCTGCTTCCGTTGCAGTAGTTGAGCGTCATTCCCCCGAGCACGGCCACGTTGTGGCTACGCTCCTCGGAGCTCATGATTTTCGCGGCGAGATCGCGGAATCGATCGGGCGGCAGCCCGTGAACCATCGCGCGCAGGTCTGCGACTGAACCCTGCCGAAGAACGTCGTAGAAGGAGTTGCTGTCCACGTACTAACTCCTCCCGAGCGAGGGGTGCTCGCCCCTGACGACGCAGACAGCGGGTTGGTAAAGCACGTGACCTCCCGGTTCTTGTTTTGTCTGAATCGTATCCGGAGCGCTGGTGATCGATTGCAGTGAGTTCGACAGCGCGGAGGTTGACCGAAACGTGTGTACCACGTTCCGTCCATTCATGGAAGGTGCCGGACCTTCAATCTATTCAGAACTGAGGCCATCCTCAGCGGCGGCGCGGACCAGGTCGCCCCGGCCTAGCGGTTGATCCGCGACTTCGTCGACGAGCAAGCCGCGGACGCTGACGAGCTCGAGAGGAGTCAAGACAGCACCGCCCGGGTTCCCTTGGGGAGAGAGACTGGGCCCGAGCGGTGCCGGCCGCGCGAGGTCGGTCACACCCCGCTCGGTTCTTGCCGACCCATTTCGTGCCGCGGCGCCGCCGCGGCTTGCACGAGCTTCGAGCGGCGCTCCGCAGTGCCAAGAAGTGCCAAGGCTTCTTGACACTCCCCTTCCACACCCCGTAGGGTTAGGCCAGCTAACTGTTAGCCAGGATAATGTATGGCAAAGTCCGATGCAACGGCCCGCGACCTGCTCAAGGTCACGATGCTGCTGATGCGCAAGCTCGGTGCTCGGATGCGCCAGGGCGTGAAGCGCATCGAGCCGGCCCATGTCGGCATCCTCATGCGCGTGAACCTGGGTCCGTGCAGCCTATCGGAGCTGGCTGCTCATCAGGTCGTGCGGTTGCCGACGATGTCGAAGTCCATCGGTTTGCTCGTCGAGCGCGGTTGGGTCAAACGCTGGGTACCCGAGGACAACCGCCGGCAGACGATGGTGGATCTCACGGCGGAAGGTCGTCGCGTGCTCGACACGATGCACCGCCGCGCGGCGCGCCACGTCACGGAGATACTGAGCTCGCTGACCGCCGCGGAGCGCATGCGTGTCCAAGGCGGTCTCGAGATCTTGATTCGTGCGCTCGATTCGAGCGACGCGGCGGACAAAGGAACGGAGTCATGAACGAACGCAGCCAGGAAGTCGTCGACGCGCTCGGCCTCGAAGGCGCGCGGCGCAACAAGCGCCGCTGGATCCCGGTCGCCGTGATCGTCGCGATCGCGGCGGCCGTCGGCACGGGTCTCTACACGCGCTCGCACCGCGCCGGCGGGACGCAGTACGTGACTGAGTCCGTGCGCCAAGGCGCGCTCGTCGTGACGGTGACGGCAACCGGCACGCTGCAACCGACGAACCAAGTCGACATCGGCAGCGAGGCCTCGGGCATCATCGACCGCGTGCTCGTCGACTTCAATGCGACGGTCAAGGCGGGCCAGATCCTCGCCGAGCTCGACACGCAGCAGCTCGACGCGCGCGTCGCGTCGGCGACGGCCTCGCTCGCGGTCGCGGAGGCGTCGCTCGCGCAGGCCGAGGCGACGGTGACCGAGACGGCGGCCAAGATGACGCGCTCGCGCGAGCTCGCGTCCCGCAACATCGCGTCGCAGCAGACGCTCGAGAGCGACGAGGCCTCGGCGCGCCGCGCAGTGGCGGCGGTCGCGAGCGCAAAGGCGCAAGTGACCTCGGCGCACGCGCAAGTCAAAGATTCGCAGACCGCGCGCTCCAAGGCCGCGATCCGCTCGCCGATCGACGGCATGGTGATCGCGCGCGAGATCGATCCCGGCCAGACGGTCGCGGCGACGTTCCAGACGCCCGTGCTGTTCAAGGTCGCCGAGGATTTGCGCCGCATGGAGCTGCACCTCGACATCGACGAGTCCGACATCGGTCAAGTGCACGCGGGGCAGCACGCGCAGTTTCGCGTCGACGCGTATCCGGGCCGAACGTTCTCGGCCGAGATCACGTCCGTGCGCTTCAATCCGCGCCAAGTGAACAACGTCGTGACCTACGAGACGGTGCTGACGGTCGCGAACCCCGAGCTCCTGCTGCGCCCCGGCATGACGGCGACCGCCGACATCTTGATCGCGCAGAAGGACGACGTGCTGCTCGTGCCGAACCGCGCGCTCCGGTTCCTGCCTCCGGACGAGGCGCAGCACTCGGCGAGCGGCGGCCCTCCGCGGGTGTGGGTCGAGAGCGCAGGCAGCCCCGCGTCCATCTCGGTGACGACGGGGCTCACGAACGGCGATGTCACCGAGGTCGGCGCGGGTCCGCTCACGCCCGGCACGCGCGTGATCGTCGACGTCGTCCGTAACGAGCGACCACGCGTCACGGGCGGAGGGCCGTTCGGATGAGCGCGAGCGCCGCCGCGATGGCCGCCGAGAACCCGGCGGCCACGACGATCGAGCTGCGCGATGTCTCGCGCGTCTACGGCAAGGGCGCGTCGACCGTGACCGCGCTCGACCAGGTCGACTTCAGCGTCGCGCGCGGCGAGTTCGTCGCGCTCATGGGCCCGAGCGGCGCGGGCAAGTCGACGTGCCTCAACATCTTGGGCTGCCTCGACCGGCCGACATCCGGCCACTATTTCTTCCAGGGCGTCGACGTCGCGGGGCTCACACGCGCGCAGCGTGCGTTGCTACGCCGGAACTTCATCGGCTTCATCTTCCAAGGCTTCAACCTGCTGAACCGCACGACCGCGCTCGAGAACGTCGAGCTACCGCTGATCTACCGGCGCGTGCCGCGCAACGAGCGCCACCGCCGCGCGCGCGAGATGCTCGCGCTCGTGGGGCTCGAGGGCCGCGAGCATCACACGCCCGCGGAGCTCTCGGGCGGTCAGCAGCAGCGCGTCGCGATCGCGCGCGCGATGGTCACGGATCCGGCCGTCGTGCTCGCGGACGAGCCGACCGGCAACCTCGACACCGCACGCGGCGAAGAGATCATGGGCCTGCTCACGCGTCTGAACGAGGAGCACGGACTCACGATCGTGATGGTCACGCACGAGGCGAGCATCGCGGCGTTCGCCCACCGCGAGGTCTTGTTCCGCGACGGCCGCATCGAGAGCGACCGCCCGACGAACCTGTTGGTGGTCTGATGGTCTGGAGCACCCTACTCCTCGCGTTTCGCGCGCTCCGGCGCAACTCGCTGCGCTCGGCGCTCACGATGCTCGGCATCGTGATCGGCGTCGCCGCAGTCATCGCGATCGTGACCCTCGGCAACGGCGCGAGCGCGCGCGTGTCCGCCGGCGTCTCGAGCCTCGGCGACCGACTGCTGTTCGTGAATCCAGGCACGAACATCGGCGGGCCGCAACGCGGTGTCCAGGTGCGCCTGTTCACGGCGCGCGACGTCGAGGCGATCCAGCGCGACGTCGCGGGCGTCGAGGCCGTGTCACCGACGGCGAACACGCCGGTCACGGCCGTCTACGGCAACAACCATTGGCCCGTGAACGTCACGGGCGTCACGAAGGACTATTTCGCCGTGCGCAACGCGTCGGTCGTTCGCGGTGCCGAGTTCGACGAGGGTCAATATCAGAGCGGACGGCTCGTCTGCATCATCGGCAAGACGGTGCGCGAGGAGCTGTTCGGCGCGTCGGATCCCGTCGGCGCGTCGATTCGCGTCGGCATCGCGTCGTGCCCCGTCGTCGGCGAGCTCGAGTCGAAGGGCCAATCGGGCTTCGGCCAGGACCAGGACAACGTGATCCTCGCGCCTCTACGCGCCGTGCACAGTCGGCTCGTCGGCAACGAGGACGTCTCGTCGATCGGCGTCTCGGTCGCGCCGTGGGCGACGAACGCGGACGTGAAGACCGGTGTCGAGAAGTTGATGCGCATTCGGCGCAACATCGGCGATCAGGACAGCGATAACTTCCGCGTAATGGATCTCGCCGAGATCGCGGGCGTGCTCGCGGACGTGACCGGCGTGCTCACACTGTTCCTCGCCGCGATCGCGGCCGTGAGCCTGCTCGTCGGCGGCATCGGGATCATGAACATCATGCTCGTGTCCGTGACCGAGCGGACGCGCGAGATCGGCATCCGGCTCGCGATTGGCGCGCTCGAGAGTGAGGTGCTCGCGCAGTTCCTCGTCGAAGCGGTGATCCTCACGACGTTCGGCGGCGCGATCGGCGTGACGCTCGGGCTCGCGGGCTCGTTCGCGGCATCGCGCGCGCTCAGCTTCCCGTTCGTCTTGAGCCCCGCCGTGGTCGCCGGGGCGTTCGTGTTCTCGGCGCTGATCGGCGTCGTGTTCGGCTTCATGCCGGCGCGGCGCGCGGCGCGGCTCGATCCGATCGACGCGCTACGGCACGAGTAGCCGCTACTTCGAGCGCTTCGCGTCGAACTCCTCGGCGGGAAAGCCCATGAGCTCGCGCTTGAAGTGGATCTCGTCGCCCTTGAGCTCACCCGTGTAGTTGAACGTGAGCGCCATGCCCATGTACGAGCCCTTTTCGACGAACGAGATCTTGTTACCGTCGATCTTGCCGTCCGACAGCACGGAATCGGTGATCAGACTGCCCTTCGCCGTCCCGGTCAGCGTCGCGCCCTTGACCTGGAAGACGTACGTGTAGCTCTGCTTGCCGACCTGAGTGTCGAAGGTCGCGGTCCACGTACCGCCCGCGTCCGCGCCGAGCGCGAGGCTCGCGACGCCCGCCAACACTGCGAAAACCACTGCCCGCGTAAGCTTGCCCATCGTCGTCTCCGTTTTGTTTGGATTGAGCGTGCGCGGCGTCGCTCGTCCTTGCGTGAGTCTCGCCGATCCGTCCGAGCACCGCTGCGACGCCGAGTTTAGGCGATGGGCGCGGTGCCTGCGAGCGATACGTTGCGTGCATCCCGCAGCGCGGCTACGCTCCGGCGACCATGGATCCCCGCAAAACGGCTCTAGCCCGCGGCCTCCTCGTACTCATCCTCCTCGGCGCGCTCGCGGCCTGCCGCGGCGAAGCGCCATCCGGGCAGTCGGCGAGGACGGCGAGCGCGCCCGCGACCGTGGCGACCGACGCCGAGGCCGAGGCCGCGCGCCTCACCGCGTGGCTCGACGCGCGCTTCGAGGAGGAGCTCAACTTCAGCCCGATGCGCAAGACGCGGCTCGGCCGCAAGGACGATTACGACAAGATCGACGACCTGTCCGAGGCCGCGGAAGATGCGCAAGTCGCATGGCGCCGGGCGACGGTCGACGAGCTGCGGCGCACCTTCGAGTACGCACGCCTCCCGCCCGAAGCGAAGACCTCCTACGACCTCTGGGTATACGAGCTCGAGCAGGCCGAGCGCGAGGCGCCGTTTCGCAGGCGTTTCTACAGGTTCCATCAGATGGACGGCGATCAGACACGGCTGCCGCAATTCCTGATCAACTTCCATCGCGTCGACGCTGCGGCGGATATGCGCGCGTACGTCGCGCGGATCGGCGGTGTTGCTCGCGCGCTCGACCAGCTCGTCCAGCGCGCGAAGCTCGGCGCGAGCGAAGGCGTGCACGCGCCACGTTTCGCGTACACCGAGGTGATCCGGCAGGCGCGCGCGCTCGTGACCGGCGCACCGTTCGCGGGCGCGGGCGACGCGCCGCTCTGGGCCGACGCGAAGGCGAAGATCGACGCGCTCGCCGCGGCCGGCAAGATCGACGCGGCCGCGGCCGAGGAGCTCAGGGCCGCGGCACGTACCGCTCTGCTCGAGAAGTTCAAGCCGTCCTACGAGGCGTTGATCGTCTGGGTCGAATCCGATCAGCCGAATTCCGACGAGGTCGCGACCGGCGTTTGGAAGTTGCCCAACGGCCCGGCGTTCTACGCGGAGCGGCTCGTCGATCGAACCACCACCGACATGACCGCGGACCAGATCCACGAGCTCGGGCTCCGCGAGGTCGAACGGATCAAAGCCGAGATGGACACGATCCGCCAGCGCGTCGGCTTCGCGGGCACGCTGCCCGAGTTCTTCGAGTTTGTCCGCAACGACTCGCAGTTCCGCTTCCCGAACACCGACGAGGGCCGCGAGGCCTACCTCGCCGAATCGCGCGCCGACATCGCCGCTGTCAAGGCGCTACTGCCGAAATATTTCGGCCTCTTGCCGAAGGCCGATCTCGTCGTGAAGCGTGTCGAGGCGTTCCGTGAGCAACCGGGCGCCGCGCAGCACTATCAGCAGAGCACGCCGGACGGCTCGAAGCCCGGCACTTACTACGTGCACCTGATCGACATGAACTCGATGCCGAGGCCGGAGCTAGAGTCCGTCGCGTACCACGAGGGCATTCCGGGTCACCACCTGCAGATCGCGATCCAGCAAGAGCTCACCGGTGTGCCGAAGTTCCGCACGCAGAGCTTCTTCACCGCGTACGTGGAAGGCTGGGGCCTTTATGCCGAGCGTCTCGCGAAGGAGATGGGCCGCTACGAGGATCCGTATTCGGACTTCGGCCGCTTGAGCGCCGAGCTCTGGCGCGCGATTCGTCTCGTCGTCGACACCGGCTTGCATTCGAAGGGCTGGACCGAGCAACAGGCCGTCGAGTACTTCACGGCGAACTCACCGATCGCCGAGGGCCAGATACGCTCGGAAGTCCGCCGCTACATCGTGCTGCCTGGCCAGGCCACGACGTACAAGATCGGGATGCTGAAGATCCTCGAGCTTCGGTCGCGCGCGCAGGCCGCGCTCGGCGACAAGTTCGACCTTCGCGCGTTCCACGACGTCGTGCTCGGCGGCGGCGCGCTGCCGCTCTCGCTGCTCGAGCGGCGAGTCGACGAGTGGATCGCGTCGTCGGGCGGACGCCGCGCGGACTGAGGCAGAGGCCGTTGAGTCGAAGAGGCTGAGGAACTTCAGCCGTAGCGGCCCGTGATGTAGTCTTCGGTCGCCTTCTGGCTCGGGTTCGTGAAGATCTTGCCCGCCTCGCCAAACTCGATGAGCTCGCCGAGGTACATGAAGGCCGTGTAGTCAGACACGCGCGCCGCCTGCTGCATATTGTGCGTCACGATCAGCACCGTGACTTCATCGCGCAGCTGGAAGATCAACTCCTCGATCTTCGCAGTCGCCGTGGGATCGAGCGCCGAGGTCGGCTCGTCGAACAGCAAGATCTCGGGCTTCGTGATCAGCGACCGGGCGATGCAGAGGCGCTGCATCTGGCCGCCGGACAGCACGAGCGCCGATTCTTGCAGGCGGTCCTTCGCTTCGTCCCAGAGCGCGGCGCTACGCAACGCGCGCTCGACTTCGTCCGCAATCTGGGAGTACTTGCGCACGCCGCGCAGCCTGAGACCGTACGCGACGTTCTCGAAGATCGACTTCGGAAACGGATTCGGCCTCTGGAAGACCATGCCGATCCGCATCCGCGCCTCGATCGGCTCGATCTCTCGCCCGATGAGGTTCAGGTTATCGGGCTGCAGCGTGATCCTTCCTTCGTAGCGCGTACCGCGCTGCAGATCGTGCATTCGATTGAAGCAGCGCAAGAACGTGCTCTTGCCGCAACCCGACGGACCGATTAGCGCCGTAACGCGTCGCTCGGTAATCGGCAGATTCAGATTCTTGAGCGCCTGTTTAGCGCCGTACCAGAAGCTCAGCGCTTCGACCGAGGCCTTGATCTGCGTCGGAGACGCCGATGTCTGGGGATCGCCGGGCGCGAGCCGCGGGCGCGGTGCGCGAAGCGCCTTCTTCAGCATCACCGCGTGCTTTGCGGAAGGTCGGTGCTCGGTGTTCGCGGCCGCGTTCGGGTCGAGCGCTTCAAGCACAGAGCAGACTCCTCGCTTCGCGACAGGCAATCGGACTCAAACGGGGCGCGGCGAAAAAGGCACGATAGGCAACCATTGTTACAGAACTGTGACGGCCATGCCCCTATTGACCGCGGACCCTAGGAAAGCCGAGGAGCCAGGCCGGTCTCACCGCTACTACGAGCCGCGCTGGACAGTTCCGAATAGCGCCGCGATCGATCGCGCGATGATGCTGAGCACCAACACGAACAGCGTGATCAACAAAGCACCGGACCAGGCAAGGACCTGCCAATTCTCGTAGGGGCTCATCGCAAATTGAAAGATCACGGCCGGCAAGTTCGCCATTGGGGCCGTCAGATCGCTGCTCCAGAACTGGTTGTTGAGCGCCGTGAACAGGAGCGGCGCAGTCTCCCCCGAGATGCGCGCGACCGCGAGCAGCGCGCCCGTGATGAGCCCGTTCCGGGCCGACGGATAGACGACGCTAGTCACCGTGCGCCACGGCTGCGCGCCGAGCGCGGCCGAGCCTTCGCGCATGCTCTTCGGAACGAGCCGCAGCATGTCTTCGGTGGTTCGGACGATGACGGGCAAAGCGATGATGGCGAGCGCGATAGCGCCCGCGATCGCAGAGAAGTGTCCCACCCGCGCGACAACGACCGTATAGACGAACAAGCCGATGACAATCGACGGCGCACTCAGCAAGACGTCGTTGATGAAGCGCACGATCGACGTGAACTTGTTCCGCCGGCCGTACTCCGCAAGGTACGTGCCCGCGAGCATGCCGATCGGAGCTCCGAGGCCGATGCCGATCGCGGTCATCACGACGCTGCCGTAGATCGCGTTCAACAACCCGCCTTGGCTTTGCGGCGCGGGTGTCGTCTGCGTGAACAAGGTCATCGACCAACCGCCGATGCCTTCGGCGATCAGCGTCCAGAGGATGGCGCCGAGAATCGCGAGCCCGAGCCCTGTCGCAAGCATCGAGACTCCGAGCGCAAGCGCGCTCATGAGCTGGCGCCGGCGCAAGACACTCGTCACGCGTACCTCCTCGTGGCGCCGCGCTCGAGCCTCAACAGCAATAGTCGGGCGCCCGCGATCACGGTGAACGTCAGGACGAACAGGATCAGGCCCAGCGCCATGAGAGAAGACGTGTAGAGATCGCCGACCGCCTCCGTGAATTCGTTCGCGATCGAGGCAGCGATCGTCGTCCCCGGTGCGATCAATGAGGTGCTGATGCGGTGCGCGTTGCCGACGACGAAGGTCACGGCCATCGTCTCACCGAGCGCGCGACCAAGGCCGAGCATGACGCCGCCGATCATGCCTGGTCGCGACCAGGGGAACACGACGTCCCAAACGACCTCCCACTGCGTCGCTCCGGCGGCGTACGCGGCCTCTTTGATCGACGTCGGCGCCATCTGGAACACTTCGCGCATGACCGCGGTGATGAACGGCAGCACCATGATCGCGAGCACGAAACCGGCGGTCAGTAGGCCGATGCCGTAGGGCGCACCTTGGAAGAGCGCGCCGACTATCGGCAGCGGCCCGAGGTGGTCGATGAGCCAAGGCTGCACATGCCGCTGAAGAATCGGGGCCAGGATGAACAGTCCCCAGATTCCGAACACGATGCTCGGAATCGCGGCGAGCAACTCGATCGCAATGCCGATCGGCGTCCGCAGCCACCGCGGGCACGTCTCGGTCAGGAACACTGCGATGCCGAACGCGATTGGGATCGCGATCAGCATTGCGATGATCGAAGTGACGACGGTGCCGTAGATCGGCGCGAGCGCACCGAACTTCTCGGTGACCGGGTTCCAGACTTCAGTCCCGAGAAAGTTCCAGCCGAACGTCTTGAGCGCCGGCCACGCGCCATACGCAAGCGACGCGAGCACGCCGAAGAGCAGCAGAAGCACGAGTGCCGCGGAGCAAAAGGTGGCCCAGCGAAACACCGACTCGGCGTTCGCCTCACGCTGTAGACGTGCGTGCAGGGGATGCGTTGCTGCCATCGAGATCGGCAGCGACCGGCGGCCCCGTCGAGCCGCCGATCGCTGATTAGAGTTAGAGGACCGTCATTTCAACCGCGTTGGCTCACTTAGTCCAGAGCGGTTTGCCGTTGGCCGACATGCCGGCCCACGTCTGCTCGACCATGCGGACCACGTTGTCCGGCAGCGGGACGTAGTCGAGATCCTCCGCCATCTTGTCGCCTTTGGCGTAGGCCCAGGAGAAGAACTTGAGCGCGGTCAACGTGTCCTCGGGGTCCTTGACCTGCTTGTGCATCAGGATGAAGCTCGCACCCGTGATCGGCCAGCTATCGGCGCCCGCCTGGTCGACGAGGATCAAGTAGTAGCCCGGAGCCTTCGACCAGTCCGCACTCGCTGCGGCCGCCTGGAACGCCTTGCTCTCCGGCGTGACGACCTTGCCGTCACGGTTCTTGATCTTCGCGTAGGTCAGCTTGTTTTGCTTGACGTACGCGTACTCTACGTAGCCGATCGCACCGCCGGTGCGCACGATCATGTTCGCGACGCCATCGTTGCCCTTCGCACCGAGGCCCGTCGGCCAAGACACGGACGCATCCGCGCCGATGTCGGACTTGAACTTCGAGCTCACGGCCGAGAGGTAGGTCGTGAACAGGAAGTTCGTTCCGGAGCCGTCGGAGCGATAGACAGGCGCGATCGCTTGGTTCGGCAGGGTCAGGCTCGGGTTCAGCGCCTTGATCCGCGCGTCGTTCCATTTGGAAATCGTGCCGAGATAGATGTCCGCAATCGCCGCACCGT
>Ga0307497_10000287_pt1 | contig 11330 bp, 9 predicted proteins | sample 10_S_MG_FD_201366 | JGI IMG/M metagenome (GOLD analysis project Ga0307497, IMG submission 201366) | Soil microbial communities from Populus trichocarpa stands in riparian zone in the Pacific Northwest, United States - 10_S | ecosystem: Environmental > Terrestrial > Soil > Riparian zone > Trees...
TGTGGCGGAAAAAACCGTGGCAGAGAAAACCTTGGCGCAGAAAACGGCGTCAGAGAAGTCCGTCGAAGGGAAATCCGTGACAGAGAAATCCGTGACAGGGAAAGTTGTGACAGAGAAAGTTGTCGCAGAGAAAGCCATCGCGAAGAAGGCGCCGGTGCAGAAAAAGGAGGCCGCCAAGGCCCAAGCCGAATGATCCGTCTCACCGGCATAGCGCGCACGTTCCTGGTGGGCGGCGAAGAGGTTCACGCCTTGCGCGCCGTGAACCTCCAGATCGCGCGCGGCGAATACCTGTCCATCATGGGTCCATCCGGATCGGGGAAGTCGACCCTGCTCAACATCGTCGGCCTGCTCGACCGCCCCAATGCGGGCACCTACGAGCTCGACCAGCGCAATGTCACCGCTCTCAGCGACGACGAACTGGCGCGGGTGCGGCGCGAGAAGATCGGTTTCGTATTCCAGTTCTTCCACCTGGTGCCGCGCCTGACAGCGGTGCAGAACATCGAGCTGCCGCTGGTGCTGGCAGGTTTGGCTCCGGCTGAACGCCGGCCGCGGCTCGAGCGCCTGCTCGCCGAATACGGCCTGGAAGAGCGGGCCAACCACCGTCCCGACCAGCTCTCAGGCGGCCAGTGCCAGCGGGTGGCGATTGCGCGTGCCATGTCCATGCAACCGACCGTAATCCTCGCCGACGAGCCTACCGGCAACCTCGACCGGCATACCGGGCAGGAAGTGCTGAGCGTGCTCGAGCAGGTGCACCATAAGGGCGGAACCTTGGTGATCGTGACCCACGATCCGGAAATCGGCGCGCGCTCGCGGCGGCGGCTGCGCATGCTCGACGGGGCCATCGTCGCCGACGAAACAGCTTGATCATGCGCCTAGCCGATCTGCTCAATTTCGCCTGGCAGGTGGTGCGCGGTTCGCCGGCGCGCACGCTGCTGATCCTGCTCGCCATGGGCATCGGTGTTGCCGCAGTGGTGATGGTGACCGCGCTCGGAGAAGGCGCGCGGCTCTATGTGGCGAACCAGTTCGGCTCGCTCGGCAGCAACCTGATCATCGTCCTGCCCGGCCGCAGCGACACGGCCGGTGCCATGCCCGGGGTGCTGGTAGGCAAGACGCCGCGCGATCTGACCATCGACGACGCGCTCGCGCTCATGCGCAGCCACGCGGTGCGGCGCCTTGCCCCGCTGATCATCGGTGCCGGCGACGTGCGCTCAGGCGCGCGCAGCCGCGAATCGCCGGTACTCGGATCCACTTCGGATCTGATCGACATCCGGCACATGGAAATGGCGCAGGGGCGCTTCCTGCCGGAAGGCGATCCGCGCCACAGCCAGCCTGTCTGCGTCATCGGCGCCAAGGTGGCGAGCGAGTTGTTCGGTTCGCGCCCGGCCCTGGGAGAATGGCTGCGCGTCGGCGACCGCCGCTTCCGCGTGATCGGCATCATGAAGACGCAAGGCGAGTCGCTCGGATCGAATACCGACGAAATCGTCATCGTGCCGCTGGCCGCGGCCCAGGCGCTGTTCAATACCGAGGCGCTGTTCCGCGTCCTGGTCGAGGCCAAGAGCCGGGAGCAGATCGCGGATGCCAAGGCCGATGCCGAGGAGATCCTCCGGCTGCGCCACGAAGGCGAACGCGATGTCACGGTCGTCACCCAGGACGCCGTGCTCGCCACCTTCGACCGCATCCTGAACGCGTTGACGCTGACCGTGGCGAGCATCGCCGCGATCAGTCTCGGCGTGGCCGGGATCCTGATCATGAACGTGATGCTGATCGCGGTGACGCAGCGGCGGCGCGAGATCGGGTTGCTCAAGGCGCTCGGCGCCACCGGGCAGCAGATCCGGCAGGTGTTTTTCACCGAGGCGCTGCTGCTCGCCTCAGGCGGCGCCGCGGCCGGTCTCGCCGTGGGCGAACTGGGCCGCAGCATCGTGGCCCAGGTGTATCCGGCGATTCCATTTCAGGCGCCGTGGTGGGCGCTGGTGGCGGCGCCTGCGACCGCGCTCGTGACCGCAGTGCTGTTTGCGGTGGCGCCGGCACGGCGCGCCGCCTTGCTCGATCCGGTGCAAGCGCTGTCGCGCAGGTGAGCATGCGCTACGCCGATTTCGTGAGCTTCACCTACATTTCCCTCAGGGCGCAGCGGCTGCGCACCGTGCTCACCGCGCTCGGCATCGCCGTCGGCATCGCCTCGGTCATCCTGCTCACCTCCATCGGCGAGGGGCTGCATCGCTTCGTTATCGCCGAATTCACCCAGTTCGGTACCAACGTCATCAGCGTCAGCCCGGGACGCGTGCAGACGCACGGGGCGTCGCTGGGCGCGGTGAATACGGTGCGCCCCTTGAGCATCGACGATGCCCTGGCGCTGCGCCGCGCGCCCTATGTGCAGCTGGCCGATCCGATGGTGCAGGGCAACGCCGAAGTCGTGCATGGCGGCAAGAGCCGCCGCGTCACGCTCTACGGCGTCGGCGCCGATTTTGCGCGCGCCTTGCAGATGCGCGTCGCAAGCGGCGAATTTCTGCCACCGGACGATCCGCGCAGCGCACGCGTTTTCGTCGTCCTCGGCGCCAAAGTGGCGCGCGAGCTGTTCGGCAGTGACAATCCGCTGGGCAGCCGCATCCGCGTCGGCAGCGAGCGCTATCGCGTCGTCGGCGTAATGCAGGCGAAAGGCCAGGTGCTCGGCTTCGACCTCGACGATACCGTCTACATACCGGTTGGACGCGCGCTCGAAATGTTCAACCGCGAGAGCCTGCAGGAGATCCACGTGGTGTACGAGCCGACCGCACCCTTGGCAGATGTGGAGGCCGGCATCAAGCGCATCCTGAGCGCGCGCCACGGCGCGGAGGATTTCACCGTCACCCCGCAGCAGAAAATGCTCGATGTATTCGGCACCGTGCTCGACGCGATCACCTTCGCCGTCGCTGCGATCGGCGGCATCTCGCTGGTGGTCGGCGGCGTCGGCATACTGACGATACTCACCATCGGCGTCGCCGAACGCACCTCCGAGATCGGTTTGCTGCGTGCGGTCGGCGCGACGCGGCAAGGCATCCTGCTGCTGTTCCTGGGCGAGGCGGCGTTGCTGGCGGTATTGGGCGGCACGGCCGGACTGTTGCTCGGATGGGGCGTCGCGCTCGCGCTGCATCTCGTGCTGCCGGCGCTGCCGGTGCATACGCCGTGGAGCTACGCGCTGCTGGCGGAATTGGTCGCGCTGGCCGTCGGCCTGGCTGCCGGCGCGCTGCCGGCGCGGCGCGCGGCGCACCTCGACCCGCTGGAGGCGCTGCGCAGCGAGTAGGTAGTGGCTATGTTTTCGTGCCAGCGCGATGGCTGGTACATCGGCTATTGCGCGCTGCGCGCGCCAACCGTGTTTTTGTACGGATGAAAAGCACATCCGTACAAAAGCACGGTTATGAATGGTCTGAACAAGGGGGCTACGCCCCCTTGTCCCCCGAGGGGACTTCCTTCGGGGCGTATATCCCCCAAGTCAGAGGAAACTCTGATTGCGTCACTGACTTAATCAGAGCTTCCTTATGGATAAAAGCAACACCGGTTTTGGGGTCGTCGTCGGACAAAATGGCAATGCTGCAACGGGGCTATTCGAGTCGTCACGTATAATTCAAAGCCTGTTTCAGCCAGTACGAAACATCCTCCACTCAGTTGACACTTTGAAATGAACAGTTCTTCCCACGCACTTCTATCGGTGTTCCAGGCGCACGGCATCGACCGCGTGTTCCTGGTTCCAGGCGAGAGCTACCTCGGCATTCTTGATGCGCTCTATGATTTTCCGGACATCGACACGGTGACCTGCCGCCACGAGTCCGGCGCAGGATTCATGGCCGTGGCCGACGGCAGAATCACCGGGCGGCCCGGGGTTGCTCTGGTCAGCCGGGGCCCCGGAGCGACCAATGTGTCGATCGCAGTGCATACCGCGCAGCAGGACGCGGTGCCGCTGATCCTGATCGTGGGCCAGGTGCCGCGAGCGGATCTGCGCCGCGAAGCGTTCCAGGAGATCGACTATCGGCGCATGTACGGCACGATCGCGAAATGGGTGTTCGAAGCGACTGACCCGGGCCAGCTGGCCGAGGCGGCGTTCAAGGCGATCCGCGTCGCCACTTCGGGCACACCTGGGCCGGTGGTGCTGGTGATTCCGGAAGACCTGCAGCAGCAGGCGGTGGCGCAGCAGCGTTGGATCGCGCACGGCCACGCGAGCAGCAAGCCCGACGGGGCGACCTTGCGCGAATTGCTGCGCCGAGTGGAAGCAGCGGAGCGCCCCTTGATCGTCGCCGGCGGCAGTTTTGAAAGACCAGGAGGGCGCGAGGCGCTGTGCGCCCTGGCCGAAGCGTGGCAGATCCCGGTCGCGCTGTCGTTCCGGCGCCACGATCTGTTCTCCAATCTGCATCCTTTGTATGCGGGCGAACTCGGGCTCGCGAACCCGAAACACCAGATCGACGCTTTCCGCCAAAGCGACCTGATACTCGCGCTCGGCACCCGCTTCGGCGACATCACCAGCCAGGGCTACAGCTTTCCCGATCTGCCCCGGCCGGCGCAGACCTTCGTGCACGCCTACGCCGACGCGCACATCGTCGGCCTGCACTTCGCGCCCGATTTCGGATTGGTGTGCGACCCGGTCGAACTCGCGCGCGCGCTGACCCCTGAACGCAGGCCGGACGCCCCGCAGGCACGTGGCGCCTGGGTCGTGCAGCTAAAGCAAATTTTCGCTGCTCAAGCCGCCTGGCCGCGGCGCAATACCGAGGACGGCGTCGATTTCGCGCAGGTGGTGAAGTCCGTGAGCGAGCAGGCGCGTGCCGACGCGATTGTGTGCCTCGACGCCGGAACCTTCGCGGCCCCGGTCTACCGCCATTTCGGCTTCGTGCCGCCGCAGCGGCTCATGTCGCCGCTGTCCGGCACCATGGGCTACGGCACGCCTGCCGCGATCGCCTCGCAGTTGCGCTTTCCTGGCCGGCAGGTGATCTGCATGGTGGGTGACGGCGGATTCATGATGACCGGCAACGAGATGATCGCTGCCGTCGAGCGCAAGCTGCCGATCCTGTTCATCCTCGCGAACAACGCCAGCTACGCTTCGATTCGCATCCAGCAGGAACTGCATTACCCGGGGCGCACCATCGGCACCAGTCTGTTCAATCCGGACTTCGAGCAGATTGCGCGAGCCTTCGGCATGCGCGCGCAGGCTGTCACCCGCGCAGAAGACGTGGCAGACGCGATCGCAAGCGGCCTCGCTTGTGACGGACCTCATTTCATCGAGGTCAAGACCAGCCTTTCGGTCACCTTGCCGGAGCGGCGCTCTTAGCGCCCGAATCTTCGTCGCTGCTCCTTCGATCTGCGGCTTTGATCTGCGCCCAATTGCCAAGAACTGCCTGATCGGGATTCGATTTCGCGGGAATACACACTTTTTTTGATTTTAATCAAATCGTCGGCCTGAAACATACGTAGCATTTGATCACTCTTTTGCTGATTTCCTCCCATCCTTCTGGGCAAAAGGGCTCTTACGGACACTCGATGGTCTCAACTCGAGTGTCCGTTTTTCTTTCTGCGCCGCGACCCCGTCAGGCAACACTAGTCCAGACGCCGAGTTGATTTTCATCAACATTTGTGCCACAACTCCGCGCTATGGTGTAAACATGGCGCCGTGATGTACGAACTGATCGGGGAGCGCCAGGGCCGGGTGCTCGCTTGCCTGACCCGTAACCCGAAGGGCATGTAACGGGCGGATGCCTCGCGGACGAACCGCTGCTGGCCTCGGCCATGAATATGGAAGGGATACCAATGAGCTACAAGACGATCCTCGTTCACGTCGACCCAGGCAAACGCTGCCCGGCGCGCATCCAGGTTGCGATCAACCTTGCACGTCAGCACGATGCGCACCTGGTTGCATTGCATGTGCTAGCGCCGTTTGAGCCTCCCGGCTACGTGTTGGCGGAAATGGGCCCTGCAATCATCGAATCCCAGCAGCGCGTGGCCGCGCACGAGATCGCGCGAAGCGAAGGCGAATTCAACAGGCTGGTGTCGGCCGCCGGCCTGCGCAATGTGGAGTGGCGTACCGCGATGGACGATCCGGTCGATGCGATGACCTTGCACGCGCGTTACGCCGATCTGGTCGTGATCGGCCAGGCGGATGCTGCGGACGGCTCGCATGTGACGGCGGATTTTCCGGCGCGGCTGGTGCTCGCTGCCGGCCGGCCGGTGCTGATCATGCCCAGCGTCGGCAGTTTTTCCACGGTGGGCAAGCGCATTCTCATCGCCTGGCATCCGAGCCGAGAAGCTACGCGCGCAGTCACCGATGCGATTCCCATGCTGCGGCTGGCCGATACCGTGCATGTCATGGCGGTGAACCCGAAAGCCGGCGAACACGGCACCGTGGCGGGCGCCGATATCGCGCTCTATCTCGCGCGCCACGGCGTGCGCGTCGAAGTCAAGTCAGACCACGGCGCCGAGATCGACGTGGGCAACGAGTTGCTGTCGCGCGCGGCAGACGTCGATGCCGATCTCATCGTCATGGGTGGTTACGGCCATTCGCGGCTGACCGAGTGGGTGCTGGGCGGCGCTACCCGCACCATTCTGGAATCGATGACCGCGCCGGTGCTGATGGCGCATTAGGCGCTGGCTCCCGCTTGCGCTGCGCGCCGGGTGTGGGAAGGCGAGGCGCCTCGACGGCGCAGTGCCGGTCGCGAGGGTGTCGCAGCGTGTTTGCGCGTAAGGCAGGCTTGGGCACTGCCAGACCTTCGCGGCTTCTCCGATTTGTCGCGTGAGCAGCGCAAGGCGTGCCCGTCTCGTTGCCCGGCACTGTAAATGGGCGCTGCGACAAGGCTTTGGGGAGACAGAGAATTTATGCCGGCGACGGTCTTTTGCCTGGCTTTTTCGTGGATAATTTAAAGTTGTCTGATTTTTAGAGGCGTCAATATGAATACCATGGTTATGAACACCAAAGTGGACACCAAGAAGTATGTGTACACTTTCGGCGAAGGCGATGGCAAGAACAAGATTCTGCTAGGCGGCAAGGGCGCCGGCCTATGCGAAATGACGCAGATCGGCCTGAATGTTCCGCCGGGTTTTACCGTGAGCACCGAGGCGTGCCTCGCCTATCTCGACAGCAATCGTTTTCCTGACGGCCTGGTGCAGGAAATCAAATTTCATCTGGCAGCGCTGGAAAAGAAAACCGGCAAGGGCTTCGGCAGCCGCACGAATCCGCTGCTGGTTTCGGTGCGCTCGGGCTCGGCGATGTCCATGCCCGGGATGATGGATACGATTCTCAATCTCGGCCTCAATGAGTCCTCCCTGCAAGGTCTGATAGAGCAGACCGCAAACCCGCGCTTCGCCTACGATGTGTACCGCCGCTTCATCCAGCTTTTCGGAAAAATCGCGCTGGGCATCGATGACCAGCATTTCGATGCCAGGATGGCTGCGCTCAAACGCAAGAACGATGCACGCCTGGATGTGGATCTCTCCGCCGAGCACCTGAAGGAGCTTGCCGGCGAATACCTGGATATCGTCAAACGCCATAGCGGCAAGCCGTTTCCGCAAGACCCGTTGGAGCAGCTGGAGATCGCGGTCGCTGCGGTATTTCGTTCCTGGATGGGCAAGCGTGCGGTGGACTACCGCAAGCAGTTCAAGATCACGAAAGACCGGGCCAACGGCACCGCGGTCAGCGTCTGCACCATGGTGTTCGGCAACATGGGCAACGATTCGGGCACGGGGGTGGGCTTCACGCGCAATCCCGGCACCGGCGAGAACGCGATCTACGGCGAATACCTGCTCAATGCGCAGGGCGAGGACGTGGTGGCGGGCATCCGTACGCCCAGGCCGATTGCCGAAATGGAACAGGAAATGCCGGAGATCTACCACCAGTTGCTGGCGCTCCGGAACCGGCTCGAATCGCATTACTACGAAGTCCAGGATTTCGAGTTCACCATCGAGCGCGGCACGCTCTACTGCCTGCAGACCCGCAACGGCAAGATGAATGCCCGCGGCATGGTGCGCAGCTCGGTCGAAATGTTCAACGAAGGTCTGATTTCGAAGGAGCGCGCACTGCTGCGCATCGAGCCGCCGATGCTGGAACAATTGCTGGTGCCGCAGCTTTCGCCGAATTTCCGCGGCAAGTCCCTGGCGCAGGGCCTGCCCGCTTCGCCGGGCGCGGCCTCCGGCAAGATCGTGTTCGACGCCAACACCGCCGAGGCGCGCGGCAATGCCGGTGAAAAAGTGATCCTGGTGCGCGAGGAGACCAAGCCGGAGGATATCCACGGCTTTTTCCGGGCGCAGGGCATACTCACAAGCCGCGGCGGCAAGACCTCGCATGCCGCGGTGGTCGCGCGCGGCATGGGCAAGCCCTGCGTCTCCGGCTGCGAGCAGATCGTAATCAACAACCAGACGCGCAGTGCCATCATCGGTGAGACCACGCTGCACGAGGGTGATGTCATCACCATCGATGGCGGCACTGGACATGTGTACGCGGGCGAAGTGCCTACTGTCAAAGCCGAGTTTTCAGAGGAAATGGGCACGCTGCTCGTCTGGGCGGACGAGGTGGCCACGCTGCGCGTGATGGCCAACGCCGATACCCCGGAGGATGCGACGCGCGCGCGTGAATTTGGCGCCGTCGGCATCGGCCTGGTGCGCACCGAGCGCATGTTCAACAGCACCGATCGCCTGCCGATCATGCAGGAAATGATCCTGGCCGAAACGCAAGAGGAACGCCAGGCAGCGCTCGACCGGCTGCTGCCGATTCAGCGTTCCGATTTCAAGGGAATCTTCAAGGCGATGAAGGGCCTGCCGGTGACGATACGCCTGCTCGATCCGCCGATGCACGAATTCCTGCCGACCGCGGCGCAGCTAGAACTGGAGATCGCACACCTGCACCATCTGCGCGACACGATCAAGGGCCTGGAAGAGTTGCCGGATACGCTGAAGCTGCTCAATCCCAGACTCTACCAGCAATATGCCGACGGCCTGACCAAGCTCATGGGCGGACTGCACGCCTTCAAAGAGTCGCATCTGGAAGACGACGTGATCACCAAGAAGGAAGTGGTGCTGAAGAAGGTGCGCGCGCTGGCCGAAGTCAACCCGATGCTGGGTCACCGCGGCGTGCGCCTGGGCATCAGCTATCCGGAAATCTACTCGATGCAGATCCAGGCGATACTCGAAGCCGCGGCCCTGTGCGCCCGGGACGGGATAGAAATCTATCCGGAGATCATGGTACCGCAGGTCGCCACGGTGGAAGAGCTTATGCGCATCCACAGCAAGGTACAGCGTATTCACAAGGTGGTGGAGCTGACCCACGGCATCAATGTGAAATACAAGTTCGGTTCCATGCTGGAGGTGGTGCGCGGCTGCCTGCGCGCGGGGCGCATGGCGCAGGACGCGGAATTTTTCTCCTTCGGCACCAACGACCTGACTCAGGCCACGTTTTCGTTCAGCCGCGAGGATGCGGAAAACAAATTTCTGCCGGACTATCTCGAAACGGGCATCTTGCAGGACAATCCGTTCGAAGTGCTTGATATCAAGGGCGTGGGGCAACTGATGAAGATGGCAGTCGAAAGCGGGCGCGAGACCCGGCCGGATCTGAAGGTCGGTATTTGCGGCGAGCACGGCGGCGATCCGGCGTCGATCCATTTCTGCCACAGCATCGCAATCAACTATGTGTCCTGCTCCGGTCCGCGCGTGCCGATCGCGCGTCTGGCGGCGGCGCAAGCGAAACTGCTGGAAGGGAGCTACAAAGGACTGAACTGAGTGCCTGGATTCAAGCGGCGCGTATGGCTTGGTTCGTCTACCTCGTCGAGTGCAAGGACGGGAGCATCTACACCGGAATCACCATAGACGTCGATGCGCGCTATGCCGCGCACGTCCGCGGCAAGGGTGCGCGCTATACCCGCTCGCACCCGCCGCGGCGCCTGCTCGCAGCCATAGAATACCCCGACCGCTCGGCCGCAGCCAAAGCCGAATATCAGATCAAGGGATGGTCGCCGCGCGAAAAGCGCGCATTCGGCCTGCGCCACGGCGCCCGCTGAATGCGCGCCGAGAGCAGCGACTAGCATGCTGCGCATTTCCGATAACGTAGCGATTCCAGCGAGGGAGATCGAGTTCAGCGCCATTCGTGCCCAGGGTGCGGGCGGGCAGAATGTAAACAAGGTTTCCAGCGCGATCCACCTGCGCTTCGACATCGGCGCATCGTCGATCCCCGATTTGTACAAGGAACGCCTGCGCAAACTCGGCGATCAGCGCATTACCAAGGAAGGCGTTGTCGTCATCAAGGCGCAACAGCACCGGAGCCAGGAGAAGAACCGGGAGGAGGCGTTGCGGCGCCTGCAGGATCTCATCCGCAGCATTGCCGTGTCGCCGAAAAAACGCAGACCGACCAAGCCGACGCGCAGTTCCCAAAGGAAACGCCTCGACAGCAAGACCAAACGCGGCGCGGTGAAACTGACTCGGGCGAAGGTGACGGACTAAGCTCGACACAGCCTGCTGCGAGTCAAACGGACCAAGGCGGGAGCGGAGGGACCCTGTGCCTTGCGTGCGGCCCTCATGCTCCCCGGATTGCAGGCTTCTTTACAGTGTGGCGCGCCGGTCGTGCACGACTGATTTGTCGCGGATTGACAAAAGTCAAAGGCGCCGGTCAGCCTCTGGTGTAAATGTTGGAATACGGCGGGATTGCGCATTTGCGGCAGGCGCGGGTCGAGGCGTTTCGTGCAAGTAAGTGGCACATGAGCACGAACCAAGGCACGGCGGTGCGCCGATGATCCCCGGTCCAGGAGTTTCCATGTTGAAAACGGTGATTGCATCGCTGGCCTTGGGGCTGGCAGGGCTGTCCGCGCAGGCGGCAGCGGCAGATTCCGGGCGTGGCAGCGCGTTGTATGAAACGCGCTGCAACGCCTGTCATGAGAGCAGCGTGCACCAGCGCAGCGCGCGCAAGGCAAAGTCGTTCGACGCCCTGCGCGCGCAAGTGCTGCGCTGGAGCGCCGAAGCCGGCGGCAGTTGGAGCGGGGACGAAATCGACGACCTCACGCGGTATCTCAACCAGCGTTATTACCGCTTTCCCTGCCCGCAGAGCGTGTGCAAAGCCGATCACGCGTCGCTCGCGCGCTGAAATCTGAGCCGCGCCCCAGCCATTACGCCTGTCACCGGCGGCGCGGCGTTGGTGCCCACGGGCTGAAGCATGGTCCGTATGAGCGGGATGCGGCAGCACCATGGTGCGCATGAGCGCGATGCGGCAGCCCTCGAGGAAGCCGACGGAAACCCTTGCGGTACGCTGGCAGCAACGCGATAATCCGGAGCGCGCCGCCTACGCTTGAAATCCACCCCAACCTCAACATTGCGCCGACCGCGATATAACACAGACCGCG
>Ga0307497_10000288_pt1 | contig 11323 bp, 13 predicted proteins | sample 10_S_MG_FD_201366 | JGI IMG/M metagenome (GOLD analysis project Ga0307497, IMG submission 201366) | Soil microbial communities from Populus trichocarpa stands in riparian zone in the Pacific Northwest, United States - 10_S | ecosystem: Environmental > Terrestrial > Soil > Riparian zone > Trees...
GAGCCAATCGCCGCGCCGTCCGCGGTTGCGCTCCCACCGCGCTCCAAGCCCGTGCTGGCGACCGCGCGGACCGCGCTGGGCGGCCCGTCAGATACATGCGCCACGCTGAGCGGCGTGGAATCGCTGCAATGCAATCGCTGCTCCGGGAAGCTCGGCTTTGCACGCCTGACGTGCCAGGAAAGCGTGCGCCTCGAGTATTGCGAGAGCGAGCTCGGCGACGAGCGCACCTGCCCTTCCCCGATTCCGCAGTCGTATCCAGGGTGAGCGGCTAGGCCGCTCCGGCTTCTTCCGAACCGATGCGCCTGATGAGCTGGAACGTGCAATGGTGCCGCGGCATGGACGGCCGCGTCGCTCCGAAGCGCATCGCCGCCGAGGCGAAGCGCCTCGCCGACCCCGACGTGTTCTGCCTGCAGGAGATCGCGCGCAATTTCCCCGAAATGGCCGGCAGCGCCGGTGAAGACCAGGTCGAGGTGCTGTTGCAGGAGATGCCCGGCTACGAGGCGTTCTTCGTGTCGGCGATCGACCTGCCCGGCGGGAAAGGCCGGCGCCGCTTCGGCAACCTGGTGCTCTCGCGCCTGCCCGTGGGGCGCGTGCTGCGCCACCTGCTGCCGTGGCCGCCGGCGCCCGGGATCCAGAGCATGCAGCGCGCCGCAGTCGAGGTCGTGGTCGAAGCGCCGTTCGGGCCGCTGCGCGTGATGACCACGCACCTCGAGTACTACTCGAAGGACCACCGCGCCGCGCAGATCGAGCGCCTGCATGCGCTGCATGCCGAAGCCTGCAGCCCGAGGAAACTCGTTACCGAGCCGGGTAGCTACGAATCCTTCGAAAGAAGCGAAAGCGCTCTCGTCTGCGGCGACTTCAACCTGCCGCCGGCCGATCCGCACCACAAAAAAATGCTCGACGGCGGTTTCGCCGACGCCTGGGAAGCGCTGAACCGAGGCAAGCCGCGCCAGCCGACGTTTCACCTCTATGATGACGAACCAGAGATGTGCTGCGACTATGTTTTCGTCACTCCCGACCTGGTGCCGCGCCTGAAGTCGATCCGCATCGACTCGCAGACGCAGGCATCGGATCATCAGCCGGTGGTGGTCGAGTTTGCTTGACGTCAAAAAACTGGGACCGTCGCTGGGCGCCGAAGTCGTCGGCCTCGACCTTTCGCGGCCGATCGCGCCGCCGGTCTTCGCGCAGGTCCGCGCCGCCTGGCTCGAGCACCTGGTGCTGCGCTTTCGCGGGCAGGAGCTTGCCGATCCGCAGCTGCTCGCGTTCAGCAAGAACTTCGGCGAGCTCGATCCGCCCGGACCCAATCCGCTCGGCCGTCCGTTCCTCGCCGATCACCCGGAAATGAACGTGATCTCCAACATCAAGCAAGGCGGCGTTCCGATCGGCGGTCTGGGCGACGGCGAGGCGATCTGGCACGCCGACATGACCTACGTCGAGCGCCCGCCGATGGCGGCGATCCTCTACGCGATCGAGATCCCGCCGTCCGGGGGCGATACCTACTGGGCGAACATGTATCGCGCCTACGAGGAGCTGCCCGCGCCTCTCAGGCAGCGCATCGAAGGGCGGGAAGCGGTGCACGACGCGACCTACAACAGCGCCGGCGTGATGCGCAAAGGCTACCAGGACGTCACCGATCCGCGCAGCGCGCCCGGCGCGCGCCATCCGCTGGTGCGCACGCATCCGGAAACCGGCCGCCGCAGCCTGTTCCTCGGCCGCCGGCGCAACAGCTACATCGTCGGGCTCGAGCTCGAGGAAAGCGAGGCGCTGCTCGACGAGCTATGGAAGCACGCGACGCAGCCGCAATTCACTTTCCGTCAGGAATGGCGCGTCGGCGACCTGCTGGTGTGGGACAACCGCTGCACCCTGCACCGCCGCGACGCGTTCGACCCGCGCGCGCGCCGGCTGCTGCACCGCACGCAGATCAGGGCTTCTGCGTAATTAGGGCGCGCAGCTGCTCCACGCGCTTGCGATTGACGCCGAAATCGCGCCGCCCGAGCCGCGAGGCGGAACGCACCTGGATCGCGGCTCCGTCGTAGAAGAATTCGACATCGTCCACGTAGCCGAGCAGCTTGCTGCGGAACTCGGCGTACAAGTAGTTTTCTCTTTCAGCAATCACCGTCGCGCGTGACATTGCCGCCACCACGCGCCGTACCGCCGCCATGGCGTCACCGCGAAACGCGATCGGCGCGATGTAGTGCTCGCGGTCGGACGGATCGGCCTGCGACGAAACGCAGTTCGGCGTTCGCCGGCAGGGCGCCAGGCGGCCGTTGGTCATGCCAAGGTTGTCCGGACGCCGCCAGTTGAACATCGCGGGAATGCTAACATCGACTTCAAATCCGGGAGGCTGCGATGGAAATCTCCGCACAACAGCTCGCTGAACTGCTGCTCGGCATTGCCCGTGCGCAGGCGGGCATGATCCAGGGGCTCGAGAACGAGATGGCCGGCGTGCGCAGCGGCCGCATCATCCCGGCGCTGCAGAACGTCGCGCACCTGCGCGACCATCCCGCGCCGACGCTGACCGATCTTCCGGTGCGCGTGCTGCTGGGAACGCTCGGGCGCCAGGTACCGGATAGCGCAGGAATCGTGAAGGATCTGGAACGCCTCCTCGGCGCTTCTCCGGGAGGGCAAGCCCTCGACTTCAGCAAGCCGGCCTAAACCACGCGCAGCGTACGCGCGGCGGGATCGAGCTCGAGCGTGGCGCCGTGCGGCACCTTCGCGGTGATGTCGCCGTCGAAGCCGACCAGCATCGTCACGTTGCCGAACGCCGCTCCCTGCACCAGGATCGGATTGACGCTGTTCAGCACCAGCGCGAGCGGCACCACGCCGCGCGCGGCCATCTCGTGCAGCATCCAGGCGCTCGCCACTCCGCCCTTCGCGGTGTCGAGCACGAGAATCCGTCCGGCGTAGGGCTGGCCGGCGAGCTGGTGCGTCGTGCGCGAGAACACGCCGCGCGTACGGTCGAGGTCGTAGCGCGCGGAGAAGCCGTCCTTGGCCACGAGCGCTTGTCCGCGCACGGGTTTGCCGATCGCATGGCGCGCGCTGTAGATCACAGGCGCCCTTTCTCGGCGGCCTCGACGCAATGCTCCATCGAAGCGAGCAGCGGCACGTAGCCGTAGCCGCCGAGGATGTTGACCAGCTTCGCGCTGTTGGTGGCGAGCCTCTTCCAGCCGTTGGCTTCGGCGATTTCGCGCGCGTACGACTGGTAGAAGCACATGCCGGCGAGCACGTGGCCGCCCGCATCTTCAATTCTTTTGGTCAAGCCAAACCGATCCGCGTCCGGCTTGATCTGCGGGCTGGTGACGGCGAGCAGCGGCTTGGTGAAGCGCCGCCCATCGCACATCGCCGCCAGCGCGCGCAGCTCGTAGAGCGAAAGCTGCGGCGCCGAGAACACGACGACGTCGATTTCCCCCTGCGGCGCGTACGCCGCCTGCAGCGCCGCCACCTCGGCCTGGCCGACACGGTGCGCAACCGGGAGCGCCGGCTCGACCGCCTCCGGCGTGACGCCGGGAAGGTGGAACATGGCGATCGAGCCGAAGCTCGCCATCGCCGCGCCGAAATGCTTCAGCTCGTCGGACCCGGGCACGCGCTCGAGGCCCTCGATGTACGGCACCGCCCAGTAGTTGCCGGCGAGACGGCCGATCAGGCCGCCGAGGGAACCCCACTCGTTCAATGTTTTCGGAACGAACTGCGCTCTTATCTTGACCGTGGCGCGGCGATGCTCATCCAGATGGAACCCGTAGCGCGGCGTGCGGCCGGTCAGTCCGGCGGCAACCGCCGAGGGCCCGCCTTCGTAGTTGGAGCGCGCGCCGCACACCGAGTTGGCGTAGATCACCACGCCGGTATCGCCGAAGGCCACGCTCTCGCCGCGCGCCGGCGCCTGGATGGTCTGGTAGTTGATGCAGGTGTCGGTCATCAGCACGCCGAGCTTCTTGAACGCCTCGATCAGGCGACGCTCGAGCTCGACGATGCGCGCGGGGTGGCCGAGCACGCTGGTCTTGGCGAAATCGGTGCCGCGCGGGTCGGTGATCGTCGGCACGCGCACGCGGCCCTGGTCGCGCCCCAGCGCCTCGAGCCAGGCAATGCCGGGCTCGCCCAGGCTCTCGGTGTCGGCCATGATGTGCGCCTGCGTCACCGGCACGAAATCGGCGGCGCCGAAGAATTCGCCCACCTTGACCTGATGCTCGAGCGCGCGCTTTGCCGCCGCGCCGTGCTCGCCCGCCAGCATCGCTCGTTCGACCGCGTCCAGCTTCACGGCACCGCCAGCATCGAAGTGGTGATCGGCACCTTGCCGCGGATGCGCAGCGCGAACTCGTAGTTCTGCGCGTTGGCGCAGTACAGGGTGAACTCGGCCGGCTTGCCGTCGGCGAGGTAGGAGACGCGCTCCAGCGCGATGACCGGCGCGTGGGCGCGCAGGCGCAGCAGCTTTCTCAGCTCGGCGTTCGCGGTACGCGCCCGCACCGAAAGGTCGGCGTGCCGGATTTTCAGATGCAGGACGGACTCGAACAGATGGTAGGTGGTGTGGGCGGCCACCAGCGCACGCGACACTTTCGGCGCCGACGGCGAGAACCAGACCCACGCCACGGCGAACGGCCCGCCGCGTCGCAGGTAGAGGCGCTTGAAGTGCTGAACCTTGCGCGCGCCGGAATTCAACCGCCCGGCAACGTTGGTCGGCGGCACCAGCTCCGTGAACTCGAGAAGCTCGGTGGTGGGGTTGACCCCGCGCGCGACCAGCTCGTCGTAGATGCCGTGCAGATCGACCAGGTCGTGCTGCACCGGCGGTTCGGCGACGAAGCTGCCCTTGCCCTGGCGGCGTACCACCAGGCCTTCGCGCACCAGCTGCATCACGGCCTGGCGCGCGGTGATGCGCGACACGTCGTGGCGCGCGGCGAGCTGGGGCTCGGTCGGCAGGCGGTCGCCCGGGCGGTAGCCGCCGCCGGCGATCGCCTGGCGCAACTGCTGCGCGAGCTGGCGGTGCATCGCTACGTGGCTGTCGCGGCGCAACCTCACGGCTCGTTATATAACAATGTAGGACGAGCGACTAGCTCAGTCCGGTCACGGGAAGAGCGGCGCCATGGATGGCGCGCGCCGCGTCGGACGCCAGGAATAAAATCACCGCCGCGAGGTCTTGCGGTGCCACCCACTTGCGCGGGTCCGCGTGCGGCATCGCGGCGCGGTTCTCCGGCGTATCGATGACCGTGGGCAGCACGCAGTTCACGTTGATGTTCTGCTCGCGCAGCTCGGCCGCCATGGTCTCGGTCAGGCGGATCAGCGCGCTCTTCGAGGCGATGTAGGCGCCCATGCGCGCCGCGCCTTTCTGCGCCGCGTAGGCGCCGACGTTGACGATCTTGCCGCCGCCGGCCTTGAGCATCACCGGCACGAACGCTTTCGCCGCGTGCAGCACGGTGCGCGCATTCAGGTTGAACAGGAAGTCCCAGTCCTGCGGCGAGGTCTCGTGCACCGGCGCGCCCATGCGGAATCCACCGGCCAGGTTGCAAAGCACATCGACGCGGCCGAAGCGCTGCAGGATCTCGTCGGCCGCCGCCTGCACGCTTTTCGGGTCGAGCAGATCGGTCTGGATGAACGTCCCTTCGCTGTTTGGTGGCCGAACGTCGAGCAACGCCACATTCGCGCCTGCGAACGCCGCCGCGACCGCCTGTCCAAGGTTGCCCGACGCGCCGGTCAGCACGACGGTGCGCATCAGAAATCCTTCGGCTCGGGCGGAAACTTCGGCTCGCGCTTCTCGCGCAGCGAGGCCAGGCCCTCCTTCACCTCGGGGCCGGTAAAGCCGTGGATCTCGAGCGCGAGCGAGGCGTCGAACGCCGGGCCGGCCATGCGCAGCCAGTTGTTGAGCGAGTACTTGGTCCAGCGCAGCGCGGTCTGAGGACCGGCGGCGAGCTTGCGCGCGACCTCCAGGGCTTTTTCCTTCAATTGGTTCTCATCGCATGTCATGGAAACCAATCCGATGCGTTCAGCTTCCTCGCCGCTGATCGTGTCGCACGTCAGCAGGTAGTACTTGGCTTTCGCCATGCCGCAGAGCAGCGGCCAGATGATCGCGGCGTGGTCGCCCGCGGCCACGCCGAGGCGCGTGTGACCGTCGATGAGCCGGGCGTTCTTCGAGGCGATGGAGATGTCCGCCATCAGCGCCGCGGCGAGGCCCGCGCCGACCGCCGGGCCGTGGATCGCCGAGATGATGATCTTCGAGCAGTTCAGCATGTTGTAGACCAGGTCGCGCGCTTCGCGCCAGACACGGGCGCGCGCCGCGAAGTCGCGCGTCATCTCGTCGACCATCGCCATGTCGCCGCCGGCCGAGAAGCCCTTGCCGGCACCGCGCAGGATGGCGACGCGGGTTTCGGGGTCGCGGTCGATGTCCAGCCAGATGCGCGCCATCTCGGCATGCGCGCGCGCGGTGGCGACCGCGAGCTTGCCTTCCTCGCCCATCACGATCTCGAGAATGCCCGGCTCGAGGCTGCGAACCTTCAGGTCCTGGTACGAGGAATAGTCCATGACTCATTCTACAATTCGCACCTTCCCATGGTTTCCTACGACGACATCGCGGCCGCCCACGAGCGCATCAAGCCGCAGGCGAAGCGCACCCCGGTGCTGACCTCGGCCACGGTCGATGCGCACACCGGCGCCAAGGTGTTCTTCAAGTGCGAGAACTTCCAGCGCATGGGCGCGTTCAAGTTCCGCGGCGCCTACAACGCGCTGTCGCAGCTGCCGCCCGCGCAGCGTGAAAAGGGGGTGGTGGCGTTCTCCTCCGGCAATCACGCCCAGGCGATTGCACTGTCCGGAAAACTTCTCGGCATCAAGACCGTGATCGTGATGCCGCACGACGCGCCGGCGGTCAAACTGGAGGCGACGCGCGGCTACGGCGCCGAGGTGGTGCAATACGCCAGGCATGAGGACCGCGAGGCGCTGGCGGGCAAGCTCGCCTCCGAGCGCGGGCTCACGCTGATCCCGCCGTTCGACCACGCGCACATCATCGCCGGCCAGGGCACCGCGGCGAAGGAGCTGATCGAGGACGCGGGCGCGCTCGACGTGCTGATGGTGCCGTGCGGCGGCGGCGGCCTGCTTTCCGGCAGCGCGATCGCCGCCAAGCATCTGGCGCCGAAATGCAAGGTGATCGGCGTGGAGCCCGCGGCCGGCGACGACGCCACGCAGTCGTTCGTGAAGAAGCGCCTGATCGCGATCGCGGTGCCCGACACCATCGCCGACGGCGCGCGCACGCCGTCGCTCGGCAAGCTCACCTTTCCGATCGTGCTGCGCTACGTCGACGACATGCTGACCGTGACCGACGCCGAGCTCACGCGCGCCATGTTCTTCCTGTGGGAGCGGATGAAGATTGTCGTGGAGCCGACCGGCGCCCTGGCATTCGCCGCCCTTTTTGCAGGCAAGATTTCCCCGAAAAACCAGCGTGTCGGGGTGGTGCTATCCGGCGGAAACGTCGACCTGCGCTGGGCGGCCGCGCAGATAAACAAAGCCTAGGGTCGCAATCCCGAGCAGAGTTGCCGCCAGCGTGATGTCGAAGCGCGGCGAGATGGTGGCGACTGCGCAGGCGAACAGCAGCACCCGCAGCGGCCAGGCAATGCTGCGCAGGCCCAGGAAACCCTGCATCGCGAACGAGGCGAAGGTGCACATCCCGATCGCGAACACGATGCACTCGATGATGTAGAGCGGGCTGCCCTGCATGTTGAGCCCCGGATTGAACAGGAAGTAGAACGGCAGGATGAAGCCGCCGATGGCGAGCTTCACGGCGTAGGGGCCGAGCGCCATCGGGTTGACGCCGGCGATCGCGCCGGCGGCGAAATTCGCCACCGCGACCGGCGGCGTGACCGCCGAGAGGCAGGCGAAATACAGCATGAAGAGGTGCACCTGCATCTCCGGCAGGTGGAATGCGCCGCGCAGCACCGGCGCCAGCAGCGCCGCGCCCATGATGTAGACCGCCGGCGTCGGCATCCCCATGCCGAGCAGGACCAGGAATACCGCCGACAGCAGCAGCGTCGGCACCAGCAGCCCGCCCGAGAGCATGTTGATCATGAGGGTGAATTTGCCCGCGAGCGCGGAGATCTCGATCGCGCCGATCACCACGCCCGCAGCCGCCACCGCACCGACCAGCGGCACCAGCTGGGTGATGGTGTCGGTGCAGCACTCGACGAAGCGGCGCGGGCCGATCGCCGTCGGCCGGTGGAACCACGACAGCACGATCACCGCCGCGGTCGCGCCGGCGGCGACGTACACCGGCGTGTAGCCCGCGATCAGCAAGCCGATCAGCGCGCCGAGCGGCAGCAGGTGGCGCCAGCCGCTGGCCAGCGCGCGCTTGAGCGGCACGATCTGCTCTTCCGGCAGCCGCGGCTCGGCATGGCGCACCGCCTCGTTATGGACCAGAAGGTAGATCGAGTAGTAGTAGAGCAGCGCGGGGATTAACGACGCCCAGGCGATGCTGGCGTACGGAATATTGGTGATGTCCGACATGATGAACGCCACCGCGCCCATCACCGGCGGCAGCATCGCGCCGCCGCTCGACGCGGTGGCCTCGATCGCGCCCGCGCGCGCCGCCGGCACGCCCATCTTCTTCATGATCGGGATGGTGAGCGGTCCGGTGGTGGCGACGTCGGCGGTGGGGCTGCCGGAGATCGAGCCGTAAAGACCGCTCGCCGTGACGCACGCCTTCGCGGCGCCGCCGCGCATGCGCCCGGTCACCGCGCTCGCCAGGTCGAAGAACAGCTGGCCGCCGCCCGCTTTCTCGTAGAAGCTGCCGAACAGCACGAACAGGAACGCGTAGGTCGCCGCCACCTCGAGCGGCGCGCCGAATACGCCGTTCTCCATCACCGTCATCATCTCGATGAAATACGGCACGCCGAAGTTGTCGTGGTGCAGCGCCCCGGGCAGCCACGTGCCGAACACGGTCAGCCCGAGCAGCAGCACGACGAGCGTAGTCAGCCCCCAGCCGACCGAGCGCCGGCAGAGCTCGATCACGAGCGCGAGGAGCGCGAAACCGGCGATCAGATCGGCGGCGTTGGGCTGCGAGAAGCCGCGGCTCCAGTGCAGGAAGCGGTCGTTGTAGACGATGTAGTACAGCGCGACCGCCAGCGAGGCGGCGGCCAGCAGCACATCGGTCCATGCCAGCTTCTTGCGATCGGGCCGGGCGCTGGTGGTGAGGAACGCGATCGGGAAAGTGATCGCGATGAAGATCGAGATATCGAGATGGAAGTAGGCGGTGAAGGCGCGCGCCCAGGTGGCGAACGCCGTCAACGGGCCCTGCAGGAAGGGAAGTTCCCTGGAGAGAAAAAGCGCCGCGTTGCCGAACATCTGGGCGAGGGCGCCGATCCACAGCACGTAGAGCGCGGCCGCGACCGAACCCGCCTTGATCAGGACTGCCCAACCACCTCCCGGGCGGTGCCGGCTTCCTTCTCGGAGGAAGCTCAGCAAGCTACTTGACCAGCCCCTTTTCCTTGTAGTAGCGCAAGGCGCCAGGATGGTATGGAAGGCTGGCGGGGTTGACCGCCATCTTCTGCGTGGCGAACGCGCTCTTGAGCGAGCCGCCGATATCCTGCACGCGCTTCTCGTTCTCGGCGACCGCCTTCACGTACTTGTAGACCACCTCGTCGGACACGTGGCTGCCGGCGAGCAGCGCGACCCACATGCGCACCGTGGGGTAATCCTTTTCCATGAACGGGTAGGTGCCCTTGGGCACCATGTCGGCCTTGTTGCTGAACGTGTCGGCGGCCTTCTGGATCGTGGCGCGGTCGCCGTCGATCCACAGCAGCTCGCGCTTGCTCGCGATCTCCTTCACCAGCGAGTCGTTCAAATTTCTCGCGTTCATGAACACATCAGCTTTACCGTCGGTGATGGCGTCGAGCCCGATCTGGCTGTTGCCGAGCACGAAGCTGCCGCCCCACTTCTCGATGTCGTTGATGCTGAAGCCGTAGGCCTTCATCACCTCGTACGGGCCGCCGATGGTGGTCTGCGGATTGTCCGGACGGTTGATGGCGAGGCGCATCTTCGGCTTCTTCTTGGCGATGTCGGACCACGACTTGATGCCGTTCGCGTCCGCCCACTCCTTGGTCATCAGGAAGTGGATGAACTGGTTGTCGTAGAGCTGCATCACGTAGCTGAACTTGCCCTTGAGCGGCGCGGTGTAGGGCGACTGGCCCTCGTTGGCGAGGCGCACTTCGGTGCCGGTCGCGGTGGCGGTGAAGTCGGCCTGGCCGTTCGCGATCGCGAGCACGCCGCCGCCGGGCGAGTTCGGCTTGAACGACACCGCGGAGTCGGGATACGCATCGCGCACCACCGCGTTGAGACCCTCCACCATGGTGCGCGGGTATCCGCTAGGCGTCGCGCCGGTCACCGTGGCGGTAATCGGCTTCTTGTCGTTGAAATCGGCAAGCGCCGGCGTCGCGGCAAAAGCCGCGGCCAGCACGATCGCGACGGTCCTCATGCGTGCTTCCTTCTCTTGGCGGCTTTCTTCGCCTTCTTCGCTTTCCTGGCGGGGCGCTTCTTCGCGGATACCTTCCGGTCGGTGCGCCGCCGCTTCTGCTTCGCCTGCACGCGCGGCTTCGCGTCGGGCGACGGGAATTTCAGGATCGCATCCTTGAACAGCTGCACCAGCCCGATCACCGCGGCGGCCTGCGAGGCATAGATCGCCTCGGTGCGCACCATCAGCTCCTGCTGGTTATCCGGGTTGTACAGCTCGGCCAGGTATTTTCCGGTGGCCTGGTCCACCACGAACTCGACGCGAAATTGAGCCACGCAAACCTCCTCCGGTTAATTAGTATCGCATGTCAATGCGTGCCGTCGAGATCACCCAGCCGGGCGGACCCGAGGTCCTGAAGCCCGCCGACCGGCCGAAGCCGAGCCCCAAGTCCGGCGAGATCCTGATCAAGGTCGCGGCCGCGGGCGTGAACCGCCCCGACGTGCTGCAGCGCATGGGCATGTACCCGGTGCCGCCCGGCGCCTCCGATCTGCCGGGACTCGAGGTCGCGGGAGAAGTGGTCGAAGGTTCCAGCAAGCTGTTCAAGCCCGGGGACAAGGTGTGCGCGCTGGTCGCGGGGGGCGGTTACGCCGAGTACTGCACCGCGCCGGATGTGCAGGCGCTGCCGGTGCCGAAGGGCCTGACCCTGGTGCAGGCCGCTTCCCTGCCGGAAACCTGTTTCACGGTGTGGGCGAATGTCTACGATCGCGCACGCCTCGCGCCCGGCGAGTCATTTCTCGTGCAGGGCGGATCTTCCGGCATCGGCGTCACCGCGATCCAGATGGCGGCGGCCACCGGCAATCGCGTGTTCGCCACCGCGGGCTCGGACGACAAGGTGGCGGCGTGCGTGCG
>Ga0307497_10000289_pt1 | contig 11312 bp, 10 predicted proteins | sample 10_S_MG_FD_201366 | JGI IMG/M metagenome (GOLD analysis project Ga0307497, IMG submission 201366) | Soil microbial communities from Populus trichocarpa stands in riparian zone in the Pacific Northwest, United States - 10_S | ecosystem: Environmental > Terrestrial > Soil > Riparian zone > Trees...
TCCATGTATGTGTAGGTTCCTCGTGGGATGAGGGGGCGCAACTCAAACGGCGCACTATACCGGAACTAGGATCGGCGGAGCTAGCTCAAGTTCCGTGTCCGGGGTCTCAGTTTTGCTGTCGGAGCCGTGTTAATGCAGCGCGCCGCCGGGCTTGTAGGACCTAAGTGCGACGAGGGTCTCGCTCTTCTTGGCCTCCTTGGCCATCCGGTCGAGAGCGTCCGTGAGCACGCCGAGCGCGGCCTCCTCGCTGTCGAGCGGCGGCTCGGCGACGATCCGCTCTAGGTACGCGAAATCGGGGTCCTGGCGCAGGTTTTCCAGTAGCTGGGCCGTGTTTCCGTTCGGCAGCCGCTCCGCCGTCGCGAGCACGCGCCGCAGCAGGTCGGCGCCGGGCTGGTTCAGCACGACGAGGCTGTCGGTCGCGGCCGCGGCCGCCTTCGCCGCGGCGTCCGGGTAATGCAGCGCGAGGTTGATGACCTTTTGCACGAGCGTCCTCCGCCCTTTGACGCCGGCTTGGGCGGGACTCGGCGCCGGCGCGGCCGGCCGGTCGGACATCATCTCCCCGAGCACCGCCGGCGCGAGATGCAACGTCGCGCCGAATGCGTCCATGACGGCCGCGCGATACGTGCCCTCGGGCAGCCGCTTGAGCAGCGGCTTCGCGATCGCCTCGAACCGCGAGCGGCCGTCGACGGTGCCGAAGTCGACGCGCGTCGCGAGCTCGCTCACGAGGAAGTCGGACAACGGCGCCGCCTTGGCCGCGAGCGCGCGGAACGCGTCGGCGCCTTGGGCTCGCACGAACGTGTCCGGGTCGTCCTTCTCGGGCAGCAGCAGGAACTTGAGCTCGACCGTGCCGCCGCCATAGGGCAGCGCGGTCTCCATCGCGCGCGCCGCCGCCGCGCGTCCGGCTCGGTCGCCGTCGAAGCAGAACACGACGCGGTCCGTGAGACGCGTGAGCCGTTTCAAGTTGTCGTTCGTCATCGCGGTGCCGAGCGTCGCGACGACGTTCTCGACGCCGAACTGCACGAGGGCCGCGACGTCGAGGTAGCCCTCGACGACGATGATCTCCTTCGGCTTGCCCGGGTTCTTGCGCGCCTCGAACAGGCCGTAGAGCTCCTGGCCCTTGCGGAAGATCGGCGTCTCCGGTGAGTTCAAGTACTTCGGCTCGCCCGAGTCGAGCACGCGCCCGCCGAAGCCGATGATCTGCCCGCGCGTATTGCGGATCGGGAACATGATCCGATCGCGGAACCGATCGTAGCGCCTGCCGCTCTCGTTGCTCACGACGAGGCCGGCCTGGAGCAGCTGTGCGACGCGCTCGTCGGACGTGCCGAGCGCCTTCAAGATCGTGTCCCAGCCCTGCGGCGCGTAGCCCATCGCGAACCGCCCCGCGGTCGGGCCGTCGATGCCGCGCTTCCTCAGGTACGCGATCGCTTGCGGGTTGTCGCGCAGCGCGGCGCGATAGACTTGGTCCGCCTCGCGGAGCAGCGAGTAAAGCTCGTCGTTCTCACCCTTGCGCTCGTCCGGGGCCGCGGCCGTGCGCGGCACTTCCATGCCGAGCATCTCGGCGAGCGCCTCGACGGCCTCGGGGAAGCTCAGGTTGTCGTACTCCATCAAGAAGCCGATCGCCGTGCCGTGCTTGCTGCAACCGAAGCAGTGATAGAAGCCCTTGGTCGGGCTCACCGTGAACGACGGCGTCTTCTCCGCGTGGAACGGGCAGAGCCCCTTGAGATTGCTGCCGGCTTTCTTGAGCGCGACGCGCGCGCCGACGATCTCGGCGATGTCGGCGCGTGCGATCAGCTCATCGATGAAGGCCTGTGGGATTCGGCCGCTCATTTCGAGGCATTATCCGAGCCGTGGATCGAACCACAAGCTCGCATTTTTCTTCGTTGCTGCGTGTCTAGTTATTCGGGCGCGAGCATCGCGCGGACGCGGCCGCTGATCGCGCCCATGTCGACTCGGCCGGCCGCGCGAGTCTTGATCACGCCCATGACCTTGCCGAGGTCCTTGACGCTCGTCGCCTTCGCGGCCTCGATTGCCTCCGCGATCAGTGCCTCGAGCTCCGCGTCTGTCAGCTGCTGCGGCAAGTAGGTCTGGAGCACCTTGATCTCGGCCTCCTCTTTCGAGACGAGATCCGCGCGGCCGCCGTCGCGGAACTGCGCGATCGAGTCGCGGGCCTGTTTGATCATTCGCTCGAGCACGGACGTCACGCCCGCGTCGTCGAGGGGTCGGCGCGTGTCGACCTCGCGCTGCTTGACGCCCGCGAGCGCCATCCGCAGCACGCTCAGACGCGGCTTGTCGCCGGCCTTCATCGCGGCCTGCATGTCTTGCTGGAGGCGGTCCTTGAGCGGCATGACCAAGCCGTAGGATCAGTAGAGTCGGCGGCGCCTTGTGGTGGGGGCTCGCAGGTTGCGCTTCATGTGCCGCTTCACGGCCGCAGCCTTTTTGCGCTTGCGTTCTTGGGTGGGTTTCTCGTAGAACTCGCGTCTTCGCAGCTCGGTGAGCACGCCGGCCTTCTCGCAGGCTCTCTTGAAGCGGCGCAGGGCCGCGTCGAAATGCTCGCTCTCTCTTATACGGACGCCAGGCATCGATTGCTCGTAACTACGGGGACTTCTATGACTCGCGGACCCAAGAAAAATCGGCCGGCTAGGCCGGCGCAAGGGCGGCATCTTAGCCGTGGCCGGAGCGGGCTGTAAAGCGCCGTGCGGGTGCTCGGGATCGAAACCAGCTGCGACGAGACCGGCGTCGCCGTGTTCGAGCAAGGCCGCGGCATCCTGGCCGAGCGCCTCGCGAGCCAGGTCGCGATCCACGCGGCGTTCGGCGGGGTGGTGCCCGAGCTCGCGTCGCGCGACCACATCGCGAAGCTCCTGCCGATGGTCGAGGACGTGCTCGCGGAGGCGGGCCTCGAGCTCGCTGACCTCGATGCGATCGCGTACACGGCGGGCCCCGGGCTGATTGGGGCGCTCATGGTCGGCGGCTCGCTCGCGGCCTCGCTCGCCTACGCGCTCGGGATCCCCGCGGTCCCGGTCCACCACCTCGAGGGCCACCTGCTCGCTTGCATGCTCGAAGCCGACGCGCCCGAGTTTCCGTTTCTCGCGCTGCTCGTGTCGGGTGGCCATACCCAGCTCATCGACGTCGCGGGGCTCGGCTGCTATCGGATCGTCGGCGAGACGCTCGACGACGCGGCCGGCGAGGCGTTCGACAAGGTCGCGCGGCTGCTCGGGCTCCCGTATCCGGGCGGACCGGAGCTCGCACGTCTCGCCGACCAGGGCAACCCGCAGCGTTTCGCATTGCCGCGACCGCTCAAGAACCAGGGGCTCGACTTCAGCTTCAGCGGTCTCAAGACCGCGGCCCGGATCGCGATCGACGCCGCGCGCGGACCGCGGGCCGAGCTCGATCTCGCGACTCGCGCCGACCTTGCCGCATCGTTCCAGGCGGCGGCGGTCGACACGCTCGCGGGCAAGTGCAAACAGGCGCTCGAGGCGACGGGGCTCCCGCGGCTCGTGATCGCGGGAGGAGTCGGCGCGAACAAGCTCCTGCGCGCGAGCCTCGCGGAGCTCGGCCGCAAGCTCGGCGTCCGCGTGTACTATCCGCGTCCGGCGCTGTGCACGGACAACGGCGCGATGATCGCCTACGCGGGCTGGTGCCGGCATACTGCCGCGGCTCGCGATTGGCCGCCGCGGATCGTCGCGAAGCCGCGCTGGCCACTCGCGGAGCTCGCGCCGCCGAATCGAATCTAGAAGAAGGATCAACGTGGACAAGCTGTTTCTGCACGAGCTCAGGGTCGAGGCGATCATCGGCTTCTGGGAATGGGAACGCCGCGTCAAGCAGATCGTGAGCATCGATCTCGAGATCGCAACCGATTCGCGCGCGGCGGCCCGCGCCGACTCCGTCGAAGCGGCTCTGAACTACGAGCGTCTCTCGCAGCGCGTGCTCGACTTCGTCGGTGCGTCGGAGTTCAAGCTCGTCGAGACGCTCGCCGAGGCGATCGCGCAGATCGCCGTGAAGGAGTTCGGCGCGCCGTGGGTCAAAGTGTCGGTCGCGAAGCCCGGCGCTATCCCGCGTGCCCGCGACGTCGGCGTCGTGATCGAACGCAAGAGCGCCGACTATCCATAGTCCGCGGCATTCTCGAGAGCTCCGCGAACGGCTTGTGACGCGGCGCGGAACGCCGTCGCACGAGGACTGGGCCGTGAGCGCGCTACCAGCCGACGCTGCGCCCGCCGTCGACCGCGATGATCTGGCCCGTCACGTACGGTGCGTCGCGCACGAGGAACAGCACCGCGGCCGCGACGTCCTCGGGCTCGCCCGCGCGCTTGAGCGCGGTCTGCTTGATGATCCCCGCGCGCAGCTGCTCCGACATGCCCTCGTCGGGCCAGAGGATCGCGCCGGGCGAGACGCCGTTCACGCGGACGTCGGGCCCGAGATCCTTCGCGAGCGAGCGCGTGAGCATCGCGAGCCCCGCCTTGGCGGCGCCGTACACCGGGTGGTCGCGCAGAGGGCGCTGCGCGTGCACGTCGACGATGTTCACGATCACGCCGTGCGCGGCGCGCAGCGCGGGCAGCAGCGCCTGCGTGAGGAACAACGGCGCTTTGAGATTGCTGCCGACGAGATCGTCCCACTGCTCCTCGGTGATCGTGCCGAGGCGGGTCGGGTAGAAGTTGGACGCGTTGTTCACGAGCACGTCGAGGCGGCCCGCGCGTTCGACGACGTCGCGCGCCATCCGCTCGAGCGAGCGAACGTCGCGCACGTCGGCGCTGACCGCGAACGCGGAGCCCGGCCGCGCCCCTTCGAGGTCTGCGACGAGCGCGAGGGCCGCGTCGGATGACTTGTAATAATGAATCGCGACGTTCGCGCCGGCCGCGTGTAGAGCGCGCGCGATCACCGCGCCGATCCGCTTCGCCGCGCCCGTGACGAGCGCCCAGCGGCCGTCGAGATTCAACGAGCCTTCAACGCGGGACACGATGCTCCAAGGCCTTGGCGACGGGACGTAAGGGTACACTATCGGCATCGCGAGCCTGCCCGGACTCATGACTCCCGCCGTCGAACTACCCCAACCGAGCGCCGCCGCACTCGACCTGAGCGCGCAGCTCGAGCGCGTGATCGGCGCCGAGATCCGCGCGGCGGGCGGTTGGCTCGACTTCGCGCGCTACATGGAGCTCGCGCTTTACGCGCCCGGGCTCGGCTACTACAGCGCGGGCAGCACGAAGCTCGGTGCGGGCGGCGACTTCGTCACGGCGCCCGAGCTCGCCGACCTCTTGGGCCGCGCGCTCGCGCGCACGCTGCGCTTCGAGCTCGCGGGGCTATCGGCGCCGCGGATCCTCGAGCTCGGCGCGGGCACCGGCGCGCTCGCCGCACAGATCTTGGAGGCGCTCGGCGATCTCGACGTGAGCTACCTCATCCTCGAGCCGAGCGCGGACTTGCGCGAGCGACAGCAGCACGCGCTCGCGCGCTTCGGCGCGCGCGTCGCGTGGCTCGACCGCCTGCCCGCGGAGCCGATCGCGGGCGCCGTCATTGCGAACGAGGTGCTCGACGCGTTGCCGGTGTCGTGCTTCGCGAAGCGCGGCACGCACGTCGTGCCGCGCGGCGTCGTCACGCTCGGCACCGGCTTCGCGTGGGCCGACGGCGCGGAGCGGCGCGATCTCACGCACGCGGTCGACTCGCTCGAGCACGCGCTCGGCGCGCCGCTCGCCGACGGTTATCGAAGTGAGATCGCGCTCGCGCTGCCGGCTTGGATCGCGAGCATCGGCGCGGCGATCGAACGAGGCTGCCTGCTGTTCGTCGACTACGGCTTGCCGCGGCGCGAGTACTACCACGCGCAGCGCTCCGCGGGCACGCTGACCTGCCATTATCGGCACCGCGCGCACGCCGATCCCTTTCTTTATCCCGGGCTCACGGACATCACGGCCTGGGTCGACTTCAGCGCGTGCGCCGACGCCGCGCACTCCGCGGGGCTCGAGATCGCGGGGTTCACGACCCAGGCGCAGTTCCTGCTCGCGACTCTTGCGGAGCAGCCGCCGAGCGCCGGCATCGACGCCGCAGCGATCCGTGAGCGGAGCGCGCTCAAGACGCTGCTGCTGCCCGGCGAGATGGGCGAGCGATTCAAAGTCCTGCTGCTGCGGCGCGGACGAGAAGCGGCGGCGGCGCCGCTGCCCGGGCGCGACCTGCGCAGCCGGCTGTGACGGCGGATTAGATCGCCCGACGACGGCTTAGAACCGCCGCGTCGCCGCGTGCTCACTCCGCCGCGTCACGCAGCGCGACCTTCACCGCGTCGAGGCGGGCCTCGCGCAGCGCCTTGCCGAGCGCCTCGCCGTCGAGGTTGCGTTCGGTGCGGATGCGCGCCGCGTCGACCGCGCGCGCGGCGCGCAGCGCGACGCGAAACCGCTCGGCCTGCACGTAGACGCGATCCTCGAGCCCCGTGCGGCCGCGCGCATCGGCCTCGCAGGCGAGCAGGAACTCCTCGAAGCGCTCGGGCTGGCGCAGCCCGTCGACGTCGTTGATCACCTCGAACACGGTCCGCGGCTTGAGCTCGGCCGCGCGGTGCACCGTGCCGTGATGCCGCGCGACGTTGCGCGCGAGATCGCGAAAGCGATTCGGCACCGGCAGCCGCTCGCAGAGCTTCGCGAGGAGCTCTTCTGAGCGCTGCTCGTGGCCATGGTGCGCGGGCAGCAGCAGCTTCGGCGTCGCGGCCTTGCCGAGGTCGTGCGTGAGCACGGCGAAACGCACGGTCGGCTCGCGCGTGAGACGGGCCGCGACCTTGAGCGCGAGCATGACGTGCACGCCCGTGTCGATCTCGGGGTGCCAGCGCTGCGGCTGCGGGACGCCGAAGAGCGCATCGAGCTCCGGGAACACGCGCGCGAGCGCGCCGCAGCCGCGCAGGACCTCGAAGTAGACCTCCGGATCGTCCTCGCCGAGCGCCTTGGCGGTTTCCTGCCAGACTCGCTCGGGCTTCAGCGCGTCGATCTCGCCGCTCGCGACGATGTCCGCCATGAGCCGCTGGGTCTCGGGCGCGACCGCGAAGCCGAGCTTCGCGAAGCGCGCCGCGAAGCGCGCGACGCGCAGCACGCGGAGCGGGTCTTCGCTGAACGCGGCCGAGACGTGCCGCAGCACACGCGCGTCGAGGTCACGCCGTCCGCCCCATGGGTCGATCAGCGTTCCGTCGGCGTCGCGCGCGATCGCGTTGATCGTGAGGTCGCGCCGCTCGAGGTCCTGCTCGAGCGTGACGCTCGGCGCCGTGTCGAATGTAAACCCGGTGTAGCCGGGGCCGACCTTGCGCTCGGTTCGCGCGAGCGCGTACTCCTCGCCGGTTTGCGGGTGGAGAAAGACGGGGAAGTCCTTGCCGACGCGCCGGTAGCCTTGCGCCGTGAGATCGTCGGCCGAAGCGCCGACGACGACCCAGTCGCGCTCCTTGACCGGCAGGCCGAGCAGGGCGTCGCGTACGGCCCCGCCGACCTCGTACACTTTCATGCCCGCATCATACCGTAGCGTTCATGGCCGCCGAGACTTGGCGTATCGCGAGAGTTTGTCGAGCGCTCGCCCGAGCTGCGATCGTCGGCGCTGCCGTCGTCGCGCTCGCGGGCTGTGCATTCTATTGGCAGGCGATCGGCGGCCAGATCGACCTGCTGCGCAAGCGCACGCCGATCGAGAAGTTGCTCGCCGACCCCGCGCTCGACGCGAAGCTCAAAACCGAGCTTGGAGCCGTAGCCGAGATCCGCGGGTTCGCGGTCACCGATCTTCTGCTGCCGGACAACAAGAGCTACACGACGTACGTCGCGCTCGACCGGCCGTACGTCGTCTGGAACGTGGTCGCGGTGGAGGAGTTCTCCGTCGAGCCGAAGCGCTGGTGCTTCCCGTTCGTGGGCTGCGTGTCGTACCGCGGTTTCTTCGACCGTGCCGATGCGGAACGCTTCGAGAAGAAGCTCGCGATGGACGGCTATGACACCTCGAGCGGCGGCTCGGATGCCTATTCGACGCTCGGCTACTTCGCCGATCCCGTGTTGAGCACGATGGTCGGCGCGGGCGAGCAGTACGTCGCGAGCACGCTCTTCCACGAGCTCGCGCACCAGAAGCTCTACGTGAAGGACGACAACGAGTTCAGCGAGGCGTTGGCGACCGCGATCGAGGAGTACGGCACTGAGCGCTGGCTCGACGCGCACGCGAACGAGCTCGGGCTCGCCGCCTATCGGCGGCGGCTGGCTCATCGCACGGACTTCGCGACACTCGTCAGCGCGCAGCAGGACCGGCTCCGCGCGGTGTTCGCGTCGAGCGATCCCGTCGAGCAGAAGCGCGCCGCCAAGGCACGCGCGTTCGACGCGATGCGCGCCGACTACGCGGCCGTGAAACAGGGCTGGGGAAGCGGCGACTACGACGCGTGGTTCGCGCAACCGCTCAACAACGCGACGCTCGCGGCCGTCGCAACCTACAGGCGCTGGGTGCCCGTGCTGCGAGCACGGATCGACGCGCTCGGTCTCGAGGCGTTCTACGCCGAGATGGCCGAGCTCGCGAAGCTCAAGGTCGCCGAGCGCACCGCGCGGCTCGAAAGCCTCGGCACGGCGTCAGCCACGGCCGGCGCTTCGGCGCAGCCGCGTTAGCTCGCGCTGTCGGTCCCCTACGCCGAGATACGTCGGCGCAATGGCCGAGAGCGCGCGCGCGTGCACGCCGAGCTCCGCGAGCCCATCGCTCGTGCAGAGACTCGGGACGCCGAGCGACGCGAGGTTGTCGCGCGAGAACGGTTTGCCGGGCAGCACGTATTCGCCGAGCCAGGCCTCGATCCGCCCGAGCCAGGTGGGCAGCGTCACGATCGCGCGTCGCAACCGCAGTTGCGTGCGCACGAGGCGCACGATCTCCTGGAGCGAGTAGATCTCGGGGCCGCACAGCTCGTAGGTCTTGCCGAAGGTTGCCGGATTCGCGAGCGCGCGGGCGAACGCCTCCGCGACGTCATCGACGTACACCGGAGCGAAGCGCGCGTCGGCGCCCGCGAGCGGTAACACCGGCGCGACGCGCAGCAACGCCGCGAAGCGATTCAGGAGCGAGTCCTCGGCGCCGAAGATCACCGACGGACGGAACACCGTGTACGCGAGTGCGTCGCTGGCGCCGGCGACGAGCAGACGCTCGGCGCGGCCTTTGGTGCGCAGATAGTGGCTCGGGCCGCGATCCGCGTCGGCCTTCAGCGCGCTCATCTGCAGCAGGCGCGGGACGCCCACGTCTAGGCACGCGCGCACGAGCTTCGCGGTGAGCTCGGCGTGCGCGCGCTCGAAGCCCGCGCCGTCATGTCCGGCCTCGTTCAGTACGCCGACGAGATTGATCGCCGCGCCGCAGCCGTCGAGCAGCTCTCGCAGCCGCGCGTCGTCGTGCACGTCGGCCTCGAGGAGCTCGACGCCGGGCGCCACGAGCAAGCGCCGGTTGCGTGCGCGGCTGCGAGTCGGGACCCGGATGTCGTGGCCGTCGTCGAGTAGGCGCTGCACGAGCCGGCGGCCGACGAAGCCGGTGCCGCCGAGCACGAGCACGAGGACGCGGCGCGAGCGAGGTGCCGTTGAGATCGACACGGGGTAGCCGAACGCGACGGGTAGCGTCGCCCGTCAGCGCATCAGGATCAGCTGATTGCGGCTGCCGCGTTGCACTTCGAGGATGATCGAGCGCGCGCCCTCGACGATGCGTTTCGCCTCGCCGAGGTTGTGAACGCGCACGCGATTCACCTTGGTGATCACGTCGCCCGAACGTAGGCCGCGGTCGGAAGCCGGGCTGCCCGGATCGACGGTCGCGACTAGAAGGCCGGGCACTTTGCCGGAGCCGTTGTCCGTGAGCTCGGCGCCTTCGAACGCCGGATCGAGCGGAGGAGTGCCTTCCTCTTCCTGCGGCTCCGTGGCACGCGCGGACGTCGTCGTCGGGGCTTCGCCGAGCACCGCGTTGATCTTCATCTCGTGGCCGTCGCGGATGACGCCGACGGCGACGTGCTCGCCGGGTCGCAGCAGCCCGACAGCCGCCCGGAGCGAGCCCGAGTCGCGGACGCGATGCTCGTTGACACTGACGATCACGTCGTTGATCTGGATGCCCGCGTGCTCGGCGGCCGAGTTCGGTGCGACGTTCATGACGAGCGCGCCGGAGTTGTCGTGCAGGCTGTACGTCTCGGCTGCCTCTGGCGTCACGTCGCTGATATTCACGCCGAGCAGGCCGCGGCTCACGGAACCGTAGGTGAGCAATTGCTCCATGACCGAGCGTGCCTGGTTCACCGGGATCGCGAAACCGATGCCGATGTTGCCACCGGTGCGCGAAATGATCGCCGAGTTGATCCCGACGAGCTCGCCCCTGAGATTGACGAGCGCGCCGCCCGAGTTGCCGGGATTGATCGATGCGTCCGTCTGGATGAAGTCCTCGTATGCGTCGCGATTGATGCCGCTGCGGCCTAGCGCGCTCACGATTCCGGACGTCACGGTGTTCGAGAAGCCGAACGGATTGCCGATCGCGACGACGTAGTCGCCGACCCGCAGCTTGCTGGAGTCGCCGAACGTCATCTGCACGAGCGTATTGTCCTTGACCTGCAGGAGGGCGAGGTCGGAGCCCTCGTCCGAGCCGAGGACCTTCGCGCTGAGGCTCCGGTTGTCCGCGAGCGTGACCGTGATCTTGTCGGCGTTCTCGACGACGTGATGGTTGGTCAGGATGTAGCCCTTTTTCGCATCGACGATGACCCCCGAGCCCGCGGCCTCGACTTCGCGGCGACCGCCTTGCTTGTCGTCGAAGTCGAAGAAGCGGCGCAGGAACTCGTCTTGCGCGAGCGGATTCTCGACCTTGACGCTACCGCTGACGGAAATATTGACGACCGCGGGCGAGACCCGCTCGATCATCGGCGCGAGGCTCGGCACGTCGCTCGGCAACTGCGCCGAGGCCCCCGACGCGGCGAAAACGAGGGCGGCGAAGACCGCTACTCGCGAACGCCGCAAAGGTTCTCGAGTGGGAAAATCGATCATGTAACACCTTGTCGCAGGGGTTGGCCGCCAGTGAAGCGCGCTCCGACACGCGCTGACGCAATTGTCTGGCAGCGTCGCTCGCCGCTGCAACCGCCCGCAGCGCGGTTTCTTGGGCTCACGCGAGCGGAAAGCTGTGGATTTCTTGTGCGCTGTCTCGGGATAGCCTGGGGATCTCCTGGACACAACATCTTGTGTCCGGACTCGCGCGCGAGTTTCGGAAAAGTAAATTCATCGGGTTTGGAGGTCCCATTTGTAACTCTATGGTTTTGCTTAAGAAGATTATCGCCATCTGTTTGTCATAAACTCTTGACAGTTCAAGAACGCGCGCCTACTCTACGACCCCAACGACACAACATCTTG
>Ga0307497_10000290_pt1 | contig 11302 bp, 15 predicted proteins | sample 10_S_MG_FD_201366 | JGI IMG/M metagenome (GOLD analysis project Ga0307497, IMG submission 201366) | Soil microbial communities from Populus trichocarpa stands in riparian zone in the Pacific Northwest, United States - 10_S | ecosystem: Environmental > Terrestrial > Soil > Riparian zone > Trees...
CCGAGCTGTGCCGTCAATCGGAAGATTACGCAAAGCGCCTCGGCGCGAAGGCCGTGGTGCTGCCGCGCTGCAACCACTTCAGCGTGCTCGAGCAGCTCGCCTCGCCGCACGGCGCGCTCACCGCGCTTGCGAGGAAGCTCGCCTCCTAGGCCGGCTCCAGCCGGACCAGCACGCCAAAGCGCTCGTCGGTCAGCAGGTAGATGAAGCCGTCGGGCCCGACGCGCACGTCGCGGATGCGGCCGAGCACGCCTTTCAGCAGGCGCTCCTCGCTCACCACCTTCTCGCCGTCGAGCTTGAGGTGCACCAGCATCTGGTCTTTCAGCGCGCCGACGAAGAGGTCGCCTTTCCAGCGCGCGAACTTGTCGCCGGTGTAGAACGCCATGCCCGAGGGCGCGATCGACGGCACCCAGTAGTGGATCGGCTGCTGCATGCCTTCCTTGTGCGTGCCCTCGCCGATCTTGGTCCCGCTGCCGTAGTTGGCGCCATAGGTGATCACCGGCCAGCCGTAGTTCGCGCCGGCGCGGATCACGTTCACCTCATCGCCGCCCTGCGGGCCGTGCTCGTGGGTCCAGAGCACGCCGGTCGCCGGATGCAGCGCGGCGCCCTGCTGGTTGCGGTGGCCGAGGTCGAACTTCTCCGGCTTCCAGCCCGAGCGTCCGACGAACGGGTTGTCGTTCGGCACGCGGCCATCGTCGTGCAGGCGGATCACCGAGCCCGCGTGATCGCCCGGGCGCTGCGCGCGCGGCATCTCGCCGCGGTCGCCGAGCGTGAGATACAGGTAGCCCGCGCGGTCGAACACGATGCGCCCGCCGAAGTGATTGCCGGTGCGGCCCTTGGGCGATTGCCGGAACAGAACCTGCACATCCTCGAGGCGGTTTCCGACCAGCCTGCCACGCGCGAGCTCGGTGCCCACGCCGTCGCTGCCGCGCGCCGCGTACGAAACGTAAACCAAAGCGTTCTTCGAAAACTCCGGATGGAGCACGACATCCTGCAGCCCGCCCTGCCCGTGCACCGTGACTTCCGGCAGTCCCGCGACCGGGTTGGGGTCGAGCACGCCCTGCGAAACGACACGAAGCCTTCCGGCTTTCTCGGTGATCAGCATGCGCCCGTCGGGCAGGAAAGCGACCGACCACGGCTGCTCCAATCCCTCGACCACCCTGACCACACGGAACGGGTGCTCGTTCGAACGGAAAGTCTGCGCCGCCGCCGCGAGCGGCAGGACGCACAGCAGCGCCAACGCGGCTTTCATGCGCGCGACGGCTAGCGCTGCGTCAGGCTGTAGCCCTTGGCCTGCATGCAGGCGCGGACTTGCTGGTCCTCCTTCGCGTCGCGCTCCTGGCCGCGGTCGAGCATCGGCGTGCCCGAGACGGTGGGGGTCGGCGCGGCGATGATCGAGGCCTCGGGCGACATTCGCGCCTGCACGCGGCACTGCTGCAGGTCTTCGTTGACCGCGTTCTCGTTCGCGCCGGACTTCTGCCAGGTCGGCGCGTTGCCGGCGCAGGCGGCCAGCAGGGGAAACAGCATCCACACGTAGGGGGGTCTCATTCCCCCATTTCAGCAGATTCAGGGACGCAATGCGACCGCTAGCCGCTACCAGTTCGGCGGCGGCCGGCGCGAAAAGCCCTCCGCGTAGCCGGCATCGTACGCGGCGGCATCGACCTTCCCGCCGCAACGCGACGCATAGCGCTCGGCCTGCGAGCCGGCGTTGATGCGCCCGTCACGCTCGCCGATCGCGCGCCAGTCGGGACCGCAATCGACGCCGCCGGCGCCCGCGCAGCCCGCCAGTACGACCACGGCAAGCAATGTCAGTCTTCTCATGTTCACTCCCTTCTGCCAGGGCAAACAGCGGCGCGCGGTGGGAATTCCGCCGGGAAAGATGCTAGAAAGCCGCATGCGCATTCTTTTTGTCGTGCTGCTCGCCTGTTCCACCGCCGCGGCGGCGCAGAGCAACCCGCCGCAGGAGGACCTGGGCACCCTGCTCGGCCTCGGCGTGCGCTCGCGCCCCGACTACGACGGCGCTTCCAAGCAGGAGGTCGAGCCCATCCCGGTGATCCGCTACTACGGCCCGGTGTTCTTCGCTCGCACCACGCAAGGCATCCTGGAAGCCGGCGCACGCCGCGAGTTCCTGCCGGGCTTCAACGCCGGATTCCAGCTCGCCTACGAAGCCGGCAACGACCGCACCGACCTGGACCCCGGTGCGTCCGTCGGCCTTCATGCCGAATGGGACACCAAGGTCGGTCCGGCGCCGGTCAACGTGCTCGCCCGGACCCGCTATTACCACGGTGCGCAATACGACCTGCGCGGCGCCGTGGGCATTTACGGCAGCAGCACGCTGAAGGCCTGGGTCTTCGGCCAAGCGACGTGGGCTACCAGCGACTGGATACAGCGGTACTACACGACCGGTGACGGCGGCCTGATGTCCACCCAGGCCGGCGTCGAAGGCGCGTATGACGTGAGCCGCCATTGGGTCGCGCTCGCCAGCGCATCGCTGCGCCATCTGCACGGTGACGCCGCCGCCAGCCCGATTACCGAGGACAAGACGAACTACTACGTGAGCATCGCCGTCGCCTACCGCTTCTGATCAGAAACTGCGGATGCCAGGATAGTCGTCACGCGCGTCGTGGCGCTTGCCGGCGTCGTCATACCAGTAAAGCTTGCCGGGCTCCTCGCCCTTGGTGATCTTGTGCGAGCCGTCGCAGTACGGCTGGTTCTTCGACAGGCCGCACTTGCACAGCCAGACTTCTTTGCCGTCGATCACGTACTTGGTCGGTTCCTGGGGTGTGCGTCGGACGATTCTCGCCATCGCTGGTCTGCCTTTTGCGTGATTGGAAAAACTCGATGCTATCTGGTGTACGCATCTCGGCCGGGGCTGGATGCGCGGCACCCCCCGCTTGTATAGTGAGCGCACCGAGCAAACAGGAGGAATCATGCGAAAAGTCCGCGTCGCCCCCAAGGGCATGGGCCTCAACGATTTCGTAGCGCAGGAGGAAGGCTTCTTCGAAGCCGAAGGCATCGAAGTGGAGTTCGACATCAAGACCTTCCGCGGCACCCAGTCGAGCTGGAAGGGCCTCGACTACAAGCAGCGCCCTCAGGACAAGCCGTACGCCGAGGGCGACAAGGGTCTCATCCAGTGCGCCTGCGTCTGGGGCAGCATCTCCAACGCGAGCGCCGGCATGGGCCGCTTCGTGCCCGACTGCTACGGCGTATCTCCCTGGGCGATCTTCGTGCGGCCGGATTCGAAGATAAGAAAACCGCAGGACCTCAAGGACGTCCCGGTGTCCGTCGGCATGCGCGCCGGCAGCCACTTCAACGTGCCTTTCCGCCTGGAGAAAGTCCTGCCGCTGGAAAGCATCAAGGTGGTCAACAGCGGCGGCTTCGGCGCGCGCCTGCGCGCGCTGCTCGACAAGGAAGTCGAGGCGGCGAGCCTGCTGCCGCCGCAGATCGACATGGCGCGCCAGCTCGGGCTGCGCATGGTGATGGAAGACGAGTTTCATACCCTGTGGTGGGTACCCGAGACCGCGGACAAGGCCGACGTGCGGGCCTATCTGAATGGTCTACAGAAGGCCGAAGAAGCCCTCAAGGCCGACCTGCCCCGCTATCTGCATCTGTGGGAGAAGTGCGTGCCGCCCGAGTTCAAGGACATACGCAAGTGGGACTACTCGAAATTCACCCGCGGCGAGCGCTTTGTGTTCAAGCCGATGCCGCGCAGCGAGTTCGACGAGGTGATGGTGCAGGTCAACCGCTGGGGCCTCGACGACCACCTGAAGGAGCGCTCGTTCGACAAGCTGACCTACCACGTCTGAGAGGACGGAAGAAATGGCACCTGCGCGCTGTTCGCTCGGAAAAGGAGGTGCCCATGCACCTGATCCGACTGTGTTCCGCCCTGCTTCTGCTGGGCCTGGCCGCGTGCTCGACCATGGGTAGCGGTGACAGCACCTCGATCATGATCGACCAGCCGACGCCGCCGTTTCCCTACAACTCGAGGTTCTGCACTTAGTAAGCAGTTGCCTTGAGGAATCGCACGGTGTGCTCCAGGGCTTCGCGCCCGGCGCCCGTGTCCAGGTGGAACTGGTATTCGTGCGGTAGCGCGGGCCGGTAGTCCTCGGGAAAAAACAGCGTATCCACCTTCACGCCGCGCTTGGCGAGAGCGTCGGCCAAGACGCGCGAGTGCGGCAGCAAGGCATCGGCATTTCCCACCGAGATGAAGGCCGGCGGGAAGTCGGCGGTGACGTGGCGCGGCAGCGAAAACTCCGGCAGCCGCGCTTTCTCGCCGAACTCCTTCGCACCGCTGTAGGACCAGACGATGGTGCGCATGAAGTGACCGTAGGAGCCGACGAATTTCACCAGGCCGAGGTCGTAGATACCGCAATGCAGGATCACCCCGCGCAGCTGCTCGCGCCGGATCGACGGAACGACGCCCACCGCTTTGGCGTACTCGGGCGCGCTGACGATGTTCGCCATCTGGGCGGCGAGCTGCGCGCCCGCCGAATCACCGGCGAGGAACAGGCGCTCGGGATCGATGCGCAGCTGCGTGGCGTTGCGCACCAGAAACGCGAGCGCCGCGTTCAGCTGGTGCAGCGGCACGGGATAGTGAGCGCCGGGTGCGAGCGAGTAGTTCACGGCGACCGTGGTGTAGCCGCGCCCGGCGAGAATCCGCAAATAGTTGCCGACCTGCCGCTTGTCGCCGGCGAGGAACCCGCCGCCATGCACCCACACGATCGCCGGTAGCGCGCGCGTGGCCGATTCCGGGAAATACACGTCGAGCAACGCGTCGGGGTCGTTCGCATCGTAGCGGTAGTCGAGACGTTCCCCGACCTCCGGCGGAACATGTTCTTCCAGCGCCAGGTTCAGGCCGTCGCCGCCGTGGTCCATCCACCAGCGATAAACGTACGCCGACGGCCACGGGCTGAGCTCGAGCGCAGCGTAGGCAAGGGCACAAAACGCTACGACCGCAATGAGAACCCACAGCACGGCCTTCACCGGGATATCGAAGAAACGGGTAATGCCCGGAATGTACACCGGTTCAGCGCGAGACTTTGTTCCCAACCTATTGCTTCACTCGCGCCATGAGCGCCTTGCGCAGCGGCTGTGCCTTGCCGAACTTCGCCTCGTACTCGGCGTTCGCCTTGCTGTACTCGTCCACCACGGTCACGCGCTGGACCTCCCAGAACTCGTCGCGCTGGTAACGCAGCGTGCCGATGTAGATCGCGCGGTCGCCGGGCTTCGCCCCGACCTGGAAGCCGCCCGGGAAAATGGCCCGCTGCTGGCTCGAGCCGCCGATGTCGAGGAACAGCAGGCCGCCGAGCAGGTACGCCGGCGCCGCCTTGGCGCGCACGAAGAAGGTCTCGCCGATCGGCGCCTCGATGCGGCCGGCAAAATCCGCAATGCGCGGCTCCTCGGGCATCGGCCGCAGCTTTTCGTCCATCATCAGGTGCATGGTGTTCTCGATCTTGCCGACCACCATGCCGCGGATCTTCTGCTCGCCCTTGCGCAGCGGCGGCACCAGCTCGACCTTGCCGACCAGCACCACCTCGTCGCGGCCGAGCGCGTCGAGCGAGGTGAGCGGCGCGCGCGGCGCCGGCGCGCACGCCGCCATCAGCAGCGCGGCGAGCGCGGCCAGCGAGCGGCGCGTCATCACTTCTTGAGCCGCGCGAGGCGCTGGCGGATCTTGTCGCCCCACACGGAATTCTTCAGCTCGGAGTCGGTCTCGAGCAGGCGCTGCAGCAGCTCGGCCTCGGTCGGCGTGGACACGCGCTCGATGCCGAACTTGGACTGCTCGAACATGCCGGATTTCACCGTCTTGTATTTGTAGGCGCCAAGGAAGTAGATGCCGGGCTTGTCGATGCGTACCGTGGTGTCGCCGCCGCCCTGGCGCGGGAAGTTGTACTGGTGCTCGCCGCGCAGGAAGCTCGAGCCGTGCAGGCTGGACAGCCGGTACGAGCCGGGCGGCAGGTAGGAGTTGTAGAACATGCCGTCCTTCACGCCCATGCCCCAGTACGGCTTGTCGCTGGGCGGCGCGACCTGCATCAGCTGGGCGCCGCTCACCTTGGTCGGCGCGTCGCCCATGTCGACATAGCCGAACACCAGCGAGTTGCTTGGATCGTTGATCTCGCGGCTGGGGCCGCTGCTCGAGCAGCCCGCGGCGAGGGCGACGACCATGGCGAGAATTACGATCCCGGCTCGATTTTTCATTCTTATCCTCCCGTCGAAAAAACCGTCGGGAGTATAGCCAACGGACCGCAATCGGCCCCGTGGATAAATTCTCAGGGGCCGAAGTACCAGCCGCCGTTCACGTCGATCGTTGCACCTGAAACATAGCCGCCCGCCTCGGAGCACAGCATCGCCACCACCCCGGCTATGTCATCCGGCTTGCCGGCCCTTTTCAGCGGAAGCGACTCGATGAATGCCGCGCCCGCCGCCCCCCAACCCGCCTGCTCGATGCGCGGTGTCTTGATGAAGCCGGGCGCGATCGCGTTCACCGTGATGTTGTGCGGGCCGAGCTCGAGCGCGAGCGTCTTGGTGAGGCCGATGATCCCGCCCTTGGCCGCGGCGTAATGCACCCCGACGCGGTCGCTGCCGCGGCGCGCGGCGATCGAGGCGAAGTTGACGATGCGGCCGAACCTGCGCGCCTTCATGCGCGGCGCGAACTCGCGGCAGACGAGGAACGCGGTGGTCAGGTTGGCCGCGATCACCGCGCCCCAGGTTTTCTCGTCCACATCCTCCAGCGCAATCGCGCCTGGAATCGGCGGCAGCGTGTCCTTGCGGTTGACCACCGCCGGGCCACCGGCGACGTTCACCAGGAAGTCGATGGCGCCGGCGGCGCCGGCAAGCTTTTCGACCTCGTCGGCATCGGTCAGGTCCGCGACCTGGATCCCGGGCGCGGGATGGATATCCGTGGACACGACCTCCACGCCTTCGCGTCGCAGCCTTTCGCTTACGGCGGCGCCAATGCCGCTGGCCGCGCCGGTGACCAGGGCGCGCCGGCCCTTCAGTCCCTCAAGCGGCATAGGACGCGCCGTTGATGTCGACCGTGACGCCGGTCATGTAGGAGGTGTCGTCGGTGCACAGCGCCACGATGAGTGCGGCGCATTCGCCGACCGTGCCGACGCGGCCCATCGGAATCGTCTTCAGCGGGCCTTCGGGGCCATGGTCCTGCTGGGTGATTTCCAGCACCCGTTTCAGGCGCCCGCTCGCGATCACGCCCGGCGCGACGCAGTTGACGCGCACGCCGTACGGCCCGAGCTCGAGCGCGAGCTGGCGCGTGAGACCCATCACGCCGGCCTTCGCCACTGCGTAGGGGCCGCTCGAGCCCTCCGAGCCGGGCGGGATGCCCTTGCGCGCCGCGATCGAGGCCACGTTGACGATCGCCCCGCCCTGCTTTTTCAGGTGCGGCGCCGCGGCGCGGCAGGAATGGAACACGGCATCGAGGTTGGCGGCGACGATGGTGCGCCAGTCTTCCAGCGAGCAGTTGGTCAGGCCGCGGAAACCGGACGGTGGCGAGGCGATCAGATCCTTGCGCGTGATGCCCCAGCTACCCCCGACGCAGTTGACCAGCACATCGATTCTTCCGTGCCGTTGAACCGCCTGCGCCACCATGGTTTCCACAGAAGAAGGATCTGCAACATCGCAGCGAATGCACGTGCACTGCCGCAGCGCGGGGAAACCTTGCTCGTACAGGTCGGCGACCACCACCTGCATGCCCTCCTTCAGCAGCCGCAAGGCGACTTCGTGGCCGATGCTGTCGGGCTTGGCCGCGCCGGTGACGATCGCGACCCTCACTCGGGCAGCCGCAATCCGGCGAAGCGGCTCGGCAGGCCGAACAGGAGCTGGCCGAACTCCCAGATGGCTTCGTCGAACTCGGCGGCGGCGATGGAATAGTTCGCCGGCCCGAGCACGCCGACGTTTTCGCACGCGATCTCGATCGTCTGGCGCCGGTAGTCGGCGTGCAGCGTGGCGCGCGCGGAGATGTCGACCTCGATCAGCAGCGCCTCGCGCGTCGCGCCGGCGGCATCGGTCAGCTCGCGCGAATCGAACTTCAGGCCTGCGCGCTCGAGCTGCACCTTGAGCACGGCCGCCTCGTCGGGGTTGAGCGCGATGCGCGCCTTGCTGCGCGAGGTCATGCGGTAAGCGAGCGTGACCGCATCGACCACCTCGTCGCCGCCCAGCTTTTTCACGGAGCACGCCACCGTGCCGTTGGCGAGGCTGGCGGCCGGCAGCGCGCCGAGGTAGATCAGGTCGAGCTTGACCGTGAACGGCGGGTTGGCGTGGATCACCTGCCGCACCAGCTCCTCCAGGTAATGAAATGCCTTGCGCAGCTGCAGGCTGAGCTCGCCGGCGGCGGCTTTGGCGGAGGACGCCTGGCGGCGCGAAGAGCTTTCGAGCTCGGCGAGCTTCTGGCTCAGGCTGCTCTGGTCCGCGGCCGAGGTCCCGAGCGAAGGCTCCGCATCGGCGCCGAGCTGCGCGCGCGCGCCCGGCGCGTTCAGGTCGCGCAGCCAGCGGGCGAGCTCGCCGGCACGCTGGAAGCGATCGGCCGGATCCTTGGCCAGCGCGCGCTCGAGGATGGTGTCGAGCTCTGGCGGCAGGTCCGGCCTGAGCGCCGAAAGCGGCGGCGCCGGCTCCTGGGCGATGCGGTCGAGCAGCGCGATCACGTCGCCCTCGTCGTCCTCGAACGGCGTCTTTCCGGCCAGCAGCTCGTACAGCACCACGCCGAGCGAAAAGATGTCGCCGCGCGGATCGAGCGGCTGCTCCAGCACCTGCTCCGGGCAGATGTACTTCGGCGAGCCGAGCACCTTGCCGGTCACCGTCATGGAAGACGACGGCATGCGCACCACGCCGAAGTCGGTGATCTTGGCCACGCCTTCCGGCGAGACCATGATGTTCGCGGGCTTGATGTCACGGTGCACCATGCCGAAGCGGCCGGCATAGTCCAGGCCTTCCGCCACCTGCGCCACGATGTCCGCCACCTTCTCGAACGAAAGCTGCTCGCCCGAGCGCATCAGCCGGTGCAGCGACTGGCCCTGCAGGTACTCCATCGCGATGTAGGCCGTATCGTCGGACACGCCGACGTCGTAGATCGTGACGATGTTGGGATGATTGAGGCGCGCCGCCGACTTGGCTTCAAGCACGAAGCGGGTCTTGGTCTCGAGCAGGTTGTCTGCCGGCAGGTCCGGATTCAGCGTCTTGATCGCGACCGGGCGCTCGAGCACCGGATCGAGCGCGCGGTAGACCGTGCCCATGGCGCCGCGGCCGATTTCCGATTCGATGCGGTAGCGGCCGATCGCCGCGAGAGGCTGGTTCAGGCTTGCATCCCCGGCTTGACCACCCGGTTGCGCAGGATGCCGATGCCTTCGACCTCGAGCTCGACGCGGTCGCCGGGCTTGAGAAAGCGCGTCTGCTCGAGGCCGCAACCGTTGCCCACGGTCCCCGAGCCGAAGAATTCACCCGAATGCAGGGTTTCCGAGCGCGAGGCGTGCGCGATGCAGTCCTCGAATTTCCAGTGCATGTCGCGCGAATTGCCGCGGCCCCATTCCTCGCCGTTCACGCGCACCACCATCTCCAGGCGGTACGGGTCGCCGATTTCGTCGGCGGTGACCAGGCACGGCCCCATCGCATTGGCATTGTCGAAATCCTTGCCCTTGCCCGGCCCGAGCTGGCCGGCCATCTCCTTGGTCTGCTCGTCGCGCGCCGAGAAGTCGTTGAAGATGGTGTAGCCGAAGATGTGCTCGCGCGCCCGCTCCTTCGGGATGTCCTTGCCGGGCCGGCCGATGTAGCAGCCGAACTCGAGCTCGAAGTCGAGCCGCTCGGTATAGGACGGCCAGGGCACCTCGGCCTCCGGCCCGCACACCGAGAAGCGGCTGGGGTGGTAGAACACGGGCCGCTCGTACCACGTCTGCGGGGGATTCTTCCCAATGGCGCGGAAGGCCTGCACCAGGTGCTTTTCGAAACAGAGAAAATCGCGCATCTGCGGCGGGTGCGGGATCGGCGCGAGCAGGGTCACGCTCTGCCGGCCGAGCACCACCGGCGAATGCTCGAGCGCCTCCCGCGCGCGCTCGAGCGCGTTCTGCCCGCCCTCCACGATCTCGAGCACGCTGGCGAATCCCGGCAGGGCCGCGACCTTGGTCCCGCCGTCGATCAGAGCGCCGGGCGCCGGTGCCCGCGCCTCCCTGCCTGCCGCGATGGTGAACGTCACGAGTTTCACGCTGCTTTTGATAATACACTTGGGAAATCTCGAGGAGGATTCATGCGCCAGTTCACCGAAGACACCCTCACCGACGAAGTCGTCGCACGCCTGAAGAAGACCAAGGACAAGCGCTTCAAGGAAATCATGACGAGCGCGGTGAAGCACCTGCACGCGTTCGCGCGCGAGGTGAACCTCACCGAGGAAGAATGGTTCGAAGGCATCAAGTTCCTCACCGCCGTGGGCCAGAAGTGCGACGGCAAGCGCCAGGAATTCATTCTGCTGTCCGACGTGCTCGGCCTGTCGATGATGGTGGTCGCGCTCAACCACAAGACCGCGCCCGGCGCGACCGAGGCCACGGTGCTCGGGCCGTTCTTCGCGCACGGCGCGAAGGAATACGGCTACGGCGGCGACCTGCGCGAGGGCGCGACCATGAAGGGCGAGGACGTGTGGGTCAGCGGCCGCGTGCTGGGAGTGGACGGCAAGCCGGTGCCCAACGCCGCGCTCGACATCTGGCAGGCCAAGGCCGACGGCATCTACGATCTGCAGACCGAAGGCGAGTTCGAGCTGCGCGGACGGGTCAAGGCCAACCCCAAGGGCGAATACGCCTTCGCGAGCTACAAGCCCAAGTTCTACAGCATCCCGATGGACGGTCCGGTGGGCGACCTGGTGCGTGCTACCCACAACAATCACATGCGGCCGGCGCACATGCACGCCATCGTCTCGGCGCCGGGCTACCAGCAGGTCATCACCCACGTATTCGTCGAGGGCGATCCCTACCTCGACGGCGACGCGGTGTTCGCGGTGAAGAACTCGCTCGTCGGCAAGTACAAGAAGGGCAACGACGCCGCGCTGGCGAAGAAGTTCGGCCTGTCCAACCCGTACCTCAAGCTCGAGTTCGACTTCCGCCTCTCGCCCGAGACCGCGGGCGCGAAAAAGGCGCGCAAGAAGATCGCGGCCAGCGACGCGGTCGCATGATCTGGCGCGTGCGCCGGGTACTGACCGGCCATGACGCCGAGGGCCGCTCGAGCTTTATCGCCGACGGCGCGGCGCCCAATGTGAAGGAGCTGTCGGCGATGCCCGGCCTCGCCCTCACCGACCTGTGGGAAACCAAGGGAGCGCCGG
>Ga0307497_10000291_pt1 | contig 11289 bp, 8 predicted proteins | sample 10_S_MG_FD_201366 | JGI IMG/M metagenome (GOLD analysis project Ga0307497, IMG submission 201366) | Soil microbial communities from Populus trichocarpa stands in riparian zone in the Pacific Northwest, United States - 10_S | ecosystem: Environmental > Terrestrial > Soil > Riparian zone > Trees...
GCCGTCGAACAGCGCGCAGGAGAAATCCAGCCGCTCCTTGATGTTCACCGAGTACGCCGTATTCTGCAGCCGCAGGCCCATCTGCTCGGCGATGGACATGTAAAGGTTGTTGAAAATCTCGAGCATCACCGGGTCGACCTGCGTGCCGATCGCCGTGGCTTTTTCCCTCTGGACGACTCTTTCAAGCACGAGGTGATCGAGCGCCGTCACGCTCGCGCGCCACTCGGGCTCGACCACCGTCGTGGCGTTCGCCTCGGCGATGATCGCGGGACCGTCGATGCGCTGGCCGGGCGCGAGGTCATCGCGCCGGTAGAGCGGGGCCGCGCGCCAGGCGCCGCCGGAAAAAATGCGCACCGTCTCCGCCGGCGCGCCCGCCGGCTTCGGCGGCGCCGGATGCTCGGCGATCGCCTGGCCGGCGGCGAGCGCTTCGACCGAGACCGCCTCGGCGATGAGCGCCTTTCCCGGCATCAGGAAGGAGAACTGCTTGCGGTACGCGGCCTCGAACTGCGCCTGCATGTCGGCGAGCGAGCCGAGCGTCACGACGAGCGCCGTGTCGGTGCCCTCGTACTTGAGGTGCGCCCGCCGCAGCACCTTGACCGCCGCGGCCGGCACGCCCTGCGCGACGAGAGCGGCGCTCGCCTCGGCCGCGAGCCGCGCGGCGACCTCCTCGAGCGCCCGGGGGTGGTCGAGCTTCGCCTCGAGCGCCTGGCTGCGCATCGCCACCTGGTCGGCGAGCCCCATGCCGTAGGCCGAGAGCACGCCGGCGAGCGGATGGATGAAGACGCGCGTCATCGCGAGCGCGTCCGCAACCAGGCAGGCGTGCTGGCCCGCGGCGCCGCCGAAGCAGCACAGCGTGTACTGCGTGACGTCGTGGCCGCGCTGCACCGAGATGTGCTTGATCGCGTTCGCCATGTTGCCGACCGCGATCTGGATGAAGCCCTCGGCCACCTGCTCCGGCGAACGGCCGTCTGCGATTTTTGCAGTGAGTTTCGAAAACTCGTCCGTCACCACCTGAAAATCAAGGCGTTCGTTCCCGTGGCGGCCAAAGACCTGCGGGAAGTGCTTCGGCTGGATCTTGCCGAGCATGACGTTGGCGTCGGTCACGGTGAGCGGCCCGCCGCGCCGGTAGCTTGCCGGGCCCGGGTTCGCGCCCGCGGAGTCGGGGCCGACGCGGTAGCGCGCGCCGTCGAAGTGCAGGATCGAGCCGCCGCCTGCGGCGACGGTGTGGATGCTCATCATCGGCGCGCGCATGCGCACGCCCGCGACCCGGGTCTCGAACTCGCGCTCGAGCTCGCCGGCATAGTGCGACACGTCGGTGGAAGTGCCGCCCATGTCGAAGCCGATGATGCGGTCGAAGCCGGCGGCGGCCGAGGTGCGCACCGCGCCGACGATGCCGCCCGCCGGCCCCGAGAGGATCGCGTCCTTGCCCTGGAACTGGCGCGCGCCGGCGAGGCCGCCGTTCGACTGCATGAAGAGCAGGCGCACCCCAGGCAGCTCGGCGGCCACCTCCTCGACGTAGCGGCGCAGGATCGGCGAAAGATAGGCGTCGACGACCGTGGTATCGCCCCGGCCGACGAGCTTCATGAGCGGGCTCACCCGGTGCGAGACCGAGATCTGCGTGAAACCGACGCGCTTCGCGAGCTGCGCCACCTTCGACTCGTGCTCCGGGTAGCGGTAGCCGTGCATGAAAACGACGGCGATGGAGCGGTAGCCTTCGTCATACGTCTCGCGGAGGCGGACAAGCGCCCCCTCGTGGTCCAGGGGAAGAACGATGTCGCCGTGCGCGCCGACGCGCTCGTCGACCTCGACCACCTTCGAATAGAGCATCTCCGGCAGCACGATGTGCCGGTCGAAGATGCGCGGCCGGTTCTGGTAGGCGATGCGCAGCGCGTCGCGGAAGCCCCGCGTGATGAAGAGCACGGTGCGGGCGCCTTTGCGCTCGAGAAGCGCGTTGGTCGCCACGGTCGTGCCCATCTTGACCGCTTCGATGACCTGGGACGGGATCTCGTCGTCCTTTTCCAGGGAAAGAATTTCACGGATGCCTGCTAGCGCGGCGTCGCGGTAGCGCCCGGGGTTTTCGGACAGCAGCTTGTGCGTGACGAGGGCGCCGTCGGGGCGGCGCGCGACGATGTCGGTGAAGGTGCCGCCGCGGTCGATCCAGAATTGCCAGCCCATTTAGAATCGAATCCTATCTTGAATAACAAGACCGCTTCGCCCTCGCTGGTCCTCCTCGGCATCCTGATGGCGCTGCCCGCGCTCGGCACCGATCTCTTCGTGCCGTCGCTGCCGGCGCTCGCACAATCGCTCGGCGCGCCGGTGAGCGCCGGGCAGTTCACGCTGACCACGTATTTCGTCGGGCTCGCCGGCGGCATGCTGTTCTGGGGCCCGCTCTCCGACCGCTTCGGGCGCAAGCCGGTGCTGCTCGCCGGCCTCGCCACGATGCTTGCCGCTTCGCTCGCCGCGGCGCTGGCAGAGTCGATCGCCACCGTCGCCGCCGCGCGCCTCGCCCAGGGAATCGCGATGTCGAGCGGCGCGGTGATCGTGCGCTCGATCGTGCGCGACCTGCACGCGCACGAGCAGGCGGCGCGCACGCTGGCGAGCATCACGATCGTCTTCAGCATCATCCCGATCGCCGCGCCGCTCGCCGGCGCCCAGCTTGCCGCCCGCTGGAGCTGGCAGGCGGTGTTCTGGACCCTGGCGGCGGCTGCCGCCGCGCTCGCCGCGGCCACCGTCTTGCGCCTGCACGAAACGGCGCCCGAGCCGCGACGTTCCATACGCCCCACCGCGCTGGCGGGCAGCTTCGCCGCGATCCTCCGCGATCGGCGCTTCTACCCGCCGGTGCTCGTGTTCATCTGCGCGCAGGCCGGGATCCTCGCCTGGGTATCCAACTCCGCCTTCACGCTGGTCCGCGGGCTCGGCGTTCCGACGGCTGCGTATGGCTGGATGTTCGCGCTGGTCATGCTCGGGCAGATTGGCGGCGCCTGGACTTCCCGACGGCTGGTGCTGAAGGTCGGGATGGGCAGGCTCATGCGCGCCGGCGCCCTGCTCGCGCTTTCGGCAGGCGTCACCGCCGCCGCGCTCGCCTGGGCGGGCGCGGTGCACTGGCTCGCGGTGGTGGGGCCCTTCGCCGTCTATCTTTTCGGCACCGCGCTCATCGCCCCGAGCGCGACGTCGAGCGCACTGTCGCCGTTTCCCGGCGCGGCCGGCACGGTATCCTCGCTGCTCGGTGCCCTGAGCTTCACTTTCGGCGCGCTGGTCAGCACGCTGCTCGGCGCGGCTTTCGACGGCAGTGCCCGCCCGATGGCCAGCGCCGCCGCGCTTGCCGGGCTGGGGGCGTATTTTTTCGAAAGGCGGCTAGCCCGTGGAGCAGCTTGACGCCGTCGTGATCGGCGCCGGGGTCCTGGGCCTCGCGGTGGCGCGCGCGCTCGCCCTGTCGGGGCGCGAGGTGGTGATCCTCGAAGCCGAGGACGCGATCGGCACGCATACCAGCTCGCGCAACTCCGAGGTGATCCACGCCGGCATCTACTACCCGAAAGGCTCGCTCAAGGCGCGCGCCTGCGTCGAGGGCAGGACGTTGCTGTACGAATATTGCGTGGCCCACGGCGTGCCGCACCGGCGCTCCGGGAAGCTCATCGTTGCGGCCGATGATTCGCAGCTCCCTGAATTGGAGAAGATTCAGGAAAAGGCCCATGCCAATGGGGTCACCGACGTCGTCTGGATGACCCGCGCGCAGGCGCTCGCGCTCGAGCCCGAGCTGTCCTGCGTTGCCGCGCTCTACTCGCCTTCCACCGGGATCATCGACAGCCATGCCCTCATGCTCGCCTATCTCGGCGACGCCGAGGCGCACGGTGCGATGCTCGCCTTGAAGAGTCCGCTCGAGCGCGTCGAAGTCAAGTCCGACGGCTTTGTGCTCCACGTGAACGGCAGCGATCCGATCAAATCATCGATGCTCGTGAATTCTGCCGGACTCAGAGCCCCTACGGTCGCGAGGAAAATGGAGGGCTACCGTGCGGAGCTCGCGCCTGGGGAGTTCTATGCCAAAGGGAACTACTACTCCCTCGCCCGCCGCTCGCCTTTCTCCCGGCTCGTCTACCCGATTCCGGAGCCCGGTGGCTTAGGCGTGCACGTCACACTGGACCTCGCCGGGCAGGCGCGCTTCGGGCCCGACGTCGAATGGGTCGAGCGCATCGGAAAAAAGGAAGACTACGCGGTCGACCCCCGCCGCGCCGAGCGCTTCTACGCCGCGATCCGGCGCTATTGGCCGGCGCTGCCCGACGGCGCGCTCCTGCCCGGCTATTCCGGGATCCGCCCCAAGACCGCCGGGCCGAAAGAGCCGGCGCCGGACTTCGAGATCCAGGGGCCGGTGAAGCACGGCATTGCCGGCCTGGTGCACCTCTTCGGCATCGAGTCCCCAGGGCTCACGGCGAGCCTCGCCCTGGCCAAAGCCGTTCTAGCGCAACTGGAAAATCGCTAGGCGCGCCGAACGGCACCTCGGCGATGAGCGGCGCGCGCAGGCGGCGCCGGAGCGCCTCGATGTTCTCTCCGGCGCGCGCCATGGCGGGATCGATGCGATTGGCGACCCAGCCGGCGAACTGGAGCCCCTCGGCTTCGATCGCCTGCTGAGTGAGCAGCGCGTGGTTCAGGCACCCAAGGCGCAGTCCCACCACCAGGATCACCGGCAGGCCGAGGCGCTTCGGGATCGCGCCGGCATCCGCGCGCTCGTCGAGCGGCACGCGGAAGCCGCCGATGCCTTCCACCACCACCACATCAAGATTTTTGGAAAGAGCAACGAACGCCCGCTCGATGACAGCGAGGTCGATCTTGACGCCGGCTTCGGCCGCCGCGATGTGCGGCGCGATCGGCGCCTCGAAGAGGTACGGACAGACGAGGCTGCGGTCGAGGCCCGCCATCCCGGCGGCGAGCAGCGCTTCGACGTCGTCGTTCCGGCCCTGCTCGCAGCCTGCGGCGATCGGCTTCATGCCCGCGGCGCGCAGGTCGAGCGCGCCGAAGCGGCGAAGGAGCGTGGCGGCCACGAGCGTCTTGCCGACGCCGGTATCGGTCCCGGCGACGAAGAACCCGGCCTTCACTCGAGCTCGTCGAGGAGCGCCGCGGTGCGTCCGACCAGGAGCTCGATCTCGTCGGGCGCGATCACGTAGGGCGGCATGAAATACACCGTACGGCCGATCGGCCGCAGCAGCAGCTCTCGCTCGAGCGCGGCGGCATGGAAGCGGCGCGCGAACGCGGGGTCCTCGGTCTCGACGTCGAAGGCCCAGATCATTCCGGTATTTCGCCAGTGCCGTACTCGCGGATGCGAAGCGATTCTTTTCGAACCCTCGGTGAGCTGGCGCGCTTTCGCCCGGTTGGTCTCCAGAACCTGTTCGTCCTCCAGAACCGAAAGTGCGGCGAGCGCGGCGCGGCAGGCAAGCGGGTTACCGGTATAGGAATGCGAGTGCAGGAACCCGCGCGCGACCTCGTCGTCGTAGAACGCCTGGTAGATCGCCTCGGTCGTAAGCACCACCGAAAGCGGCAGGTAGCCGCCGGAGAGACCCTTGGAAAGGCACAGGAAGTCGGGCCGCACCGGACCCTGCTCACAGGCGAGGAAGGTACCCGTGCGGCCGCAGCCGACGGCGATCTCGTCGGCGATGAGGTGGACTTCATGGCGCTCGCACAGGCGCCTCGCCCTGCGCAGATATTCCGGGTGGTACATGGCCATGCCGGCTGCGCACTGCACGAGCGGCTCGAGGATCAGCGCCGCGGTCCGGTGATGGTTTTTCTCGAGATAGCTTTCCAGGTCGGAGGCACGGCGGATCGCATATTCAATCTGCGATTCGCCCGGCTCGGCGGCGCGCCAATCCGGGCTGGGCACGGTCGCGCCCTGGCGCAGCAAAGGCGCGTAGGCGTCCCGAAAGAGCGGCACGTCGGTGACCGAAAGTGCGCCCAGGGTCTCGCCGTGGTAGCCGCCCGAGAGCGCGACGAAGGCACGCTTTTCCGGCCGGCCGGCGTTCCTCCAGTAGTGAAAGCTCATCTTGAGCGCGATCTCGACCGCCGAGGCGCCGTCGGAGGCATAGAAACAGTGCCCGAGCCGCTCGGAGGAAAGGGAGGAAGTGAGCGCGCTCAGCCGCTCGGAGAGCTCGACCACCGGCGCGTGGGTGAAGCCCGCCAGCATCACGTGCTCGAGGCGCTCGAGCTGCTCGCGCACCGCGGCGTTGATGCGCGGGTGGGCGTGGCCGAGGATGTTGACCCACCAGGAGCCGACCGCGTCGAGATAGCGCCGGCCGTCGAAGTCGTAAAGCCACACGCCGGCGGCGCGCTCGATCGGCACCGGCGGAAAACGCTCGTGCGCCTTCATCTGCGTGCACGGATGCCACACCGCCTGGCGGCTGCGCTCCAGCAGCTCGCGGCTTTTCATTTCCTGCGGGCGAGCTCGTGCAGCGCGGCCGCGAGCTCGTCGACGTGCTCGGCGCCATGCGCCGCCGAGAGTGCGATGCGCAGCCGCGCGCTCCCCGCCGGCACGGTCGGCGGGCGGATCGCCGGCACCCAGATGCCGCGGCTGCGCAGCCCCTCGGCGAGCTCGAGCGCCGCCCGGTTGTCGCCGACGATGAGCGGTTGAATGGGGGTTTCGGAAGCGCCGAGGCGCCACGGCAACCCTCCTACACTCGTTTTGACTCGTTGGATCAGTTCTCGAAGGCGCGAACGCCGGTCCTCCTCGGCCTCGATGAGCTCGAGGCTCGCCATCAGCGCGCAGGCGAGGAGCGGCGGGCTCGCGGTGGTGAAGACGTAGGTGCGCGCGCGTTGCACCAGCCATTCGATCAGCGCCTCCTCGCCGGCGACGAAGGCGCCGTGGACGCCGGCCGCCTTGCCGAGCGTGCCCATGTAGGCGATGCGCGGCGAGGCGATGCCGAAGTGCGAGAGCGCACCGCGCCCGCCTTCGCCGAGCACGCCGAAGCCGTGCGCGTCGTCCACCACCAGCCAGGCGTCGTGCCGCTCGCAGAGCGCGGCAAGCTCGGGCAGCGGCGCGAGATCGCCGTCCATGCTGAACACCGCGTCGGTTGCCACCAGCTTGCCGGGCGTGTCGCAGCTCTCGAGCATGCGAGCGAGCGCGGCAATGTCGAGGTGTGGATACACCCGCACCTCGGCGCGCGACAGGCGCGCGCCGTCGATGAGGCAGGCGTGGTTGAGCTCGTCGGAGAACACCGTGCCGCCGCGGCCCGCGAGCGCGGCGACGAGGCCGAGGTTCGCGAGGTAGCCCGCGCCGAAGTGCAGAGCGCGCGGCAAGCGCACGAACCGGGCGAGGCGCATCTCGAGCGCCTCGTGGGCCTCGGTATGCCCGCTGATGAGCGCGGAAGCGCCGGCGCCGACGCCGTAGCGCTCGGCGCCTCGGCATGCCGCCTCGACGAGCGCCGGATGATGCGCGAGGCCCAGATAATCGTTGCTGCAGAAAGCAAGGTAGCGGCGCCCCTCGACGATGAGGTGCGGCCCGTCCGCGCTTTCCACCACGCGCCGGCGGCGGCCGAGCCCGGCGCGCGCGAGCTCGTCGAGCTGCAGGGAGAGATCGGGCATGGCGGCAGTCTAGGCTAAGATTCGGCCTCCAGAACGCGAGGAGGATGGATGATCGCCCGCACCGCATTGCTCGCCGCATGCGCCGTCGCTTTCGGCGCAGCGCAGGCGCAGACGAAGTGGGACATGCCGACGCCGTATTCCGACGGTGAGTTTCATACCCGCAACGTCAAGGCCTTTACGGAGGACGTGAAGAAGGCGACCGAAGGCCGGCTCGACATCGTGGTGCACGCGAACGGCTCGCTCATCAAGCATCCCGACATGCTGCGCGCCGTGTCGACCGGGCAGGTCAACATCGCCGAGTTTCTGCTCTCTCAGTTCGGCAACGAGGACCCGGTGTTCGAGGCCGACAACATCCCGTTCGTCGCCGCGGGCTACGACGACGCCTGGAAGTTCTACCAGGCGCAGAAGCCGCTGCTCGAGAAGAAGCTGCAGGGGCGCGGCCTGAAGTTGCTCTACTCCGTGGCGTGGCCCGGCCAGGGCATCTACACCAAGGAACCGCTGAAGAGCGTCGCCGATCTCAAGGGCACCAAGTTCCGCACCTACAGCCCGCTCACCGCGCGGCTCGCCGAGCTCCTTGGCGCCAACCCGACGGTCGTGCAGGTGCCCGACGTGCCGCAGATGTTCGCCACTGGCGGCATCCAGGCGATGATCACGTCCTCGGCCACCGGCACGGCGACCAAGGCCTGGGAGTACGTCAAGAACTACTACGACACCAGCGCGTTCCATCCGAAGAACGCCGTGGTCGTCAACTCTCGCGCCTTCGCACGCCTCTCCGCCGCAGACCAGGCCGCGATCGTGCGCGTGGCCTCCACCGCCGAGACGCGCGGCTGGGCGATGTCGAAGGTACGCACGCTGGAAGCGAACGAGCTGCTCGCCAAGAACGGCATGACGCTGCACCAGCCCGACGCGGCGATGAAGGCGGCCTACACCAAGGTCGGGGCGCAGATCCTCGACGAGTGGCTGAAGAAGTCGGGCGCCGAGGGCGAATCGATCATCAAAACCTACCGCGGCAAATAGTGTCTTGAGGCGGTTTCTAGACCGCCTGTATAGCGCCGCCGCTGTGGCCGCGGCGATGTGTCTCCTCCTGATCGGCGTGGTCATGCTGGCGCAGGCGGTCGGCCGCAGCTTCGGCATCCTGATCCGCGGCGCCGACGACATCACCGGGTGGCTGTGCGCCGCGGCCGCGTTCCTCGCCCTCGGCCACACCTTCCGCCACGGCGAGCTGGTGCGCGTCGGGCTGCTGGTCGAGCGCCTCGGCAGCCGCGGCCGCCGCTCCGCCGAGCTGTTCGCCCTCGGCGTCGCCCTGTGCGCGAGCGCCTACATGCTGTGGGCGATCGTCGACTACGTCTACGGCAACTGGCGCGACAAGTACATGACGCAGGGCCTGCTCGTGATTCCCGAGTGGATTCCGCAGGTGAGCCTGGTGATCGGCGTGAGCGTGTTCCTCGTCGCGCTGGTCGACGAAACCGTGCGGGTCCTCGGGCGGCAGAAGCCGACCTACCAGGTCGAGGAGGAAGCCCGGCGCGCGGCGGGCGACTTCAGCGAGACCGTCTAGATGACCCCGCTCGAAGCCGGCCTCGCGCTCTTCGTCATCCTGATCGTGCTCCTGCTCGGCGGCGTGTGGATCGCCATCTCGCTCGCCGCGGTGGCCTGGGTCGGATTCCAGTTCTTCACCAACTCCGATCCCGCGCCGAGCCTGTTCCAGGCCTTCTGGCGCACCACCGCCTCCGACACGCTCGCCGCGCTGCCGCTCTTCGTGTGGATGGGCGAGATCCTGTACCGCACCAAGCTCTCCGAGGAGATGTTCGAGGGTCTTGCGCCGTGGCTCAGGTGGCTGCCCGGGCGGCTGATGCACGTCAACATCATCGGCTGCGCGATCTTCGGCACGGTGTCGGGCTCGTCGGCCGCGACCTGCGCCACGATCGCCAAGGTCGCGCTGCCCGAGCTCAAGCGCCGCGGCTACGACGAGAAGACCTGCCTCGGCTCGCTCGCCGCCGCCGGCACGCTCGGCATCCTGCTGCCGCCCTCGATCATCATGGTGGTCTACGCGGTGGCCGCCGAGGTCTCGATCATCAAGGTGTTCCTCGCGGGCTTCATCCCCGGCTTCATCCTCACGGCGCTCTTCTCGGGCTACATCATCGTCTGGGCGCTCGCCAATCCGGCGAAGACGCCGCCCGAGCACGCGCGAATGACCCTGTCGCAGAAGCTCGCCAAGACTCGGCTGCTGATACCGTGCCTCGTCCTCATCGGCTTCGTGGTGGTGGTGATGGCGATGAGCTGGGCAACCGCGACCGAGGCGGCGGCCTACGGCGCGCTTGGCGCGCTCGCGCTCGCCTGGTGGTCGGGCGGCCTCGACCGCCACAGCTTCTCCGCGAGCCTGATGGGCGCGACTCGGCTCTCCTGCATGATCATGTTCATCCTCGCCGGGGCGAGCTTCCTCTCCTCGTGCATGGCGTTCACCGGCATCCCGCGCGTGCTCGCCGAGTGGGTGGCCTCGCTCGAGCCGCACAAGTACACCCTGATCGCGATCCTCGCCGGCATCTACATCCTGCTCGGCACCGCGCTCGACGGCATCTCGATGATCGTGCTCACCACCTCGGTGGTGATTCCCATGGTCGAGAAAGCCGGCTTCGACCTCGTCTGGTTCGGCATCTTCATCGTGCTGCTCGTGGAGATCGCCGAGCTCACCCCGCCGCTCGGCTTCAACATCTTCGTGCTCCAGACCATGACCGGCCGCGACAGCAACTACGTCGCCCTCGCCTCGGCGCCCTTCTTCCTCATGATGGTGCTGTGCATCGCGATCATCACCGTCTTCCCGGAGACCGCGACCTGGCTTCCCGACGCCCTCATTGGCGTTACCAAAAAATAAATGGGGTCAGATCAACATTATTTGAAGCGGCTGTGATCGAGCATCGGCCGCGTGGGGAATAATGTTGATCTGACCCCATTTATGCCACAGCCGATCTACCTTACCCGCGAGATCCGTGAAATCGAAAGAAAGGCTGGCGACCTGCCACTCATGGAGCGCGCGGGCCGTGCCGCCGCGGACAGGGCGGCGGAGCTTTGCGCGGGGAAAGACATCCTCGTGCTCGCCGGCCCCGGAAACAACGGCGGCGATGCGCGCATCGCGGCGGCGCGGCTGGAGGAGAGCTTCTTTCGCGTCAAGGTGGTGAGCCACCCGCGCGAGCTGCCGCACGACCGGAACTGGGGACTGGTGATCGACGGCCTCTTCGGCATCGGGCTCGCTCGCCCGATCAGCGGCGACTACGCCGAGCTGGTCCAGTACGCGAACCACCAGCGCTGCCCCGTGCTTGCGCTCGACGTGCCGAGCGGGATCCAGTCGGACACCGGCCAGGTGCTCGGCTGCGCGGTGCGCGCGACGCACACGATCACGTTCATCGCGCTGAAACCCGGCCTGCTCACGCTGGACGGCCCCGACCACTGCGGCGCGATCCGGGTGGCGGGGCTCGAGCTCGATTTGTCGGGCACCAAGCCGAACGCTTGGGTCGCCGACCGGACGCTCTTCCAGAGCGCGCTCAAGCCCCGGCCGCGCAACTTCCACAAGGGAAACGCCGGCTCGCTCGGCATCATCGGCGGCGCGCGCGGGATGACCGGCGCGGCGCTGCTCTCGGGCCGCTCGGCGCTGAAGCTCGGCGCGGGGCGGGTCTACGTGGGCCTGCTCGAGCACCTGGCGGTCGATTTCGGCGCGCCGGAGCTGATGCTGCGTCA
>Ga0307497_10000292_pt1 | contig 11282 bp, 20 predicted proteins | sample 10_S_MG_FD_201366 | JGI IMG/M metagenome (GOLD analysis project Ga0307497, IMG submission 201366) | Soil microbial communities from Populus trichocarpa stands in riparian zone in the Pacific Northwest, United States - 10_S | ecosystem: Environmental > Terrestrial > Soil > Riparian zone > Trees...
AGCGAGCGCGCCTTCAAGATCGCCGGCTCCATGGCCTTCAAAGAGGCGATGAAGCGGGCGAAGCCGAAGCTGCTCGAGCCGGTGATGGCCGTCGAGGTGGAGACGCCCGACGACTACCTCGGCGACGTGATGGGCAACCTCAGCTCCCGTCGCGGCCGGGTGGAGCACCTCGACCAGGTCAAGGGCGGCCAGAAGATCACCGCCCGTGTCCCGCTCGCAGAGATGTTCGGCTACGCAACCGACCTGCGCTCCATGAGCCAGGGTCGCGCAACGTTCACCATGCAGTTCGAACGGTACGAAGACGTGCCCCAGTCGATCGCGGGCGAGATCATCGACGCCCAGAGCTCGTAAGGAGAGGAGTACATGGCAAAGCAGAAGTTCGAGCGCTCGAAGCCGCACCTCAACGTCGGCACGATCGGGCACATCGACCACGGGAAGACGACCCTGACCGCGGCGATCACCAAGGTGCTCGCCGAGCAGGGCGGCGGCACCGCTGTCGCATTCGACGAGATCGACAAGGCTCCCGAGGAGCGTCAGCGCGGCATCACGATCAACACCGCGCACGTCGAGTACGAGACGGCGAACCGCCACTACGCGCACGTCGACTGCCCGGGTCACGCCGACTACATCAAGAACATGATCACGGGCGCCGCCCAGATGGACGGCGCCATCCTGGTCGTCTCCGCCGCCGACGGTCCCATGCCGCAGACGCGCGAGCACATCCTGCTCGCCCGCCAGGTCGGCGTGCCGTACCTGGTCGTGTTCCTCAACAAGGAGGACATGGTCGACGACGAGGAGCTCCTCGAGCTCGTCGAGATGGAAGTGCGCGAGCTGCTCTCCAAGTACGAGTTCCCCGGCGACGACATTCCCGTCGTGCGCGTCTCGGCGCTGAAGGCGCTCGAGGGCGACGCGGAGTGGGCTCCGAAGATCCTCGAGCTCATGGACGCCGTGGACAGCTACATTCCGGAGCCGACGCGCGACGTGGACAAGCCGTTCCTGATGCCGATCGAGGACGTCATGACGATTCCCGGCCGCGGCACCGTCGTGACCGGCCGCGTCGAGCAGGGACAGATCAAAGTCGGCGACGAGATCTCGATCGTCGGCATCCACCCCGAGATCGTGAAGACGGTCGTCACGGGTCTCGAGATGTTCCACAAGACGCTCGACCAGGCTCAGGCCGGCGACAACGCGGGCGCCCTTCTGCGCGGCATCAAGCGCGAGGAGGTCGAGCGTGGCCAGGTGCTCGCGAAGCCGGGCTCCATCACGCCGCACACGCACTTCAAGGCCGAGGTCTACGTGCTCTCGAAGGAGGAGGGCGGCCGGCACACGCCGTTCTTCAACGGCTACCGGCCGCAGTTCTACTTCCGCACGACGGACGTGACCGGCTCCATCAAGCTCCCCGAGGGCCAGGAGATGGTCATGCCGGGCGACAACACGAACATGGAGATCGAGCTCATCCAGCCGATCGCCATGGATCCGGGTCTGCGCTTCGCCATCCGCGAGGGTGGCCGCACCGTGGGCGCCGGCGTCGTCACTGAGGTCATCAAGTAACGAGCCCTTCCGGGCTCCGGTGAAAGGTCGCGTCGAACATGGCTCAGCAGAAAATCCGTATCCGCCTCAAGGGGTACGACCATCAACAGCTCGACCGCTCCGCCTCGCAGATCGTCGAGACTGCTCAGCGCACCGGCGCGACCATCACCGGGCCCGTCCCGCTGCCCACGGAGAAGAACGTGTACTGCGTCATTCGCGGACCGTTCATCGACAAGGACTCGCGGGAGCACTTCGAGATCCGGACGCACAAGCGTCTGATCGACATCCACAGCCCGACCCCGAAGACGGTCGACTCGCTCATGCGGCTCGACCTCCCGGCCGGCATCGACATCGAAATCAAGCTCTAGGACGGGACGCGACACACATGAAAGGCATTCTCGGACGCAAGCTGGGCATGACCCAGATCTTCGACCCGGAGAGCGGCGTCGTCACGCCGGTCACGGTGATCGAGGCCGGCCCGTGCCCGGTCGTTCAGGTGCGCACGAACGAGACGGACGGCTACGAGGCCGTGCAGCTCGCGTTCGAGCCGGTCGCCGACCGGAAGATCTCGAAGCCGGAGCTCGGCCACCTGCAGAAGGGCCAGACGACGGCGCACCGCCGCCTCGTCGAGTTCCGCGGCCCCTCGGAGCTTCTCGTCGGCGAGTCGGTCACCGTCGTGGTCTTCGAGCCGGGCGATCCGGTCAAGGTCGCGGGCGTCTCGCACGGCAAGGGCTTCCAGGGCACGATCAAGCGCCACAACTTCAAGCGCGGCCCGAAGACCCACGGCTCACACAACATCCGCAAGCCGGGCTCGATCGGCGCCTCCGCGACCCCGTCGCGCGTCTTCAAAGGTGTGCGGATGGCCGGGCGCATGGGCGGCAAGCGCGTCACGCAGGTCGGGCTCGTGATCCACGAAGTCGACGTCGAGCGCAACCTGCTGCTCGTCAAGGGCGCCGTCCCGGGCCCGAAGAACGGCTTCGTCGAGATCAGAGAGGACAAGTCGCATGGCTAGCCCCAAGGCGCCTCTTCTCGACCAGGCGGGGAAGAAGGCCAAGGACGTCACGCTCGACGAAGCGATCTTCGCGGCCGAGGTCAAGCCCCACCTCGTGCACGAGACCGTGCGCGCGGAGCTGAACGCGGCTCGTCAGGGGACGCGCGGCGCGAAGAGCCGCGGGCTCGTCTCGGGCGGCCGCGCGAAGCCGTTCCGTCAGAAGGGCACCGGCCGCGCGCGCCAGGGCACGATCCGCGCCCCGCAGTTCACGGGCGGCGGCGTCGTATTTCCGCCCGGCCCGCGCAACTTCGAGGTGAAGGTCAACCGGAAGGCGCGCAAGGCGGCGTTCCGCGCCGCGCTCTCGAGCCATGCGCAGAACGGCACGCTCGCGTTCGTCGACGGCGCCGCGTTCGAGAAGCCCTCGACGAAAGCCGCCATCACGCTTGTCGGCGCCTGGGGCAAGGATGCGCCGCTCCTCGTCGTCGCGACCGAGACGGACGAGAATCTCGTCAAGAGCTTCCGCAACCTGCCGCGCACCGTCGTGACGCCGCCGGCCGAGCTCGAGGTCGCCGCGCTCGTATGGGCGAACTCCGTGCTCGTCACGGAGGCGGCCCGCGAGGTCGTCGAGGCGAAGGCGAAGCCGGCAGCGAAGGAGGCGTCCGCGTGAGACATCGCCTGCGATGTCGGTATCAGGCGATGCGGGCTCTGCCCGTGGCGCCGTCTGAAATGACCGATCGACACATCGGACGATTGGAGCTGCGGTCATGAGCCTCCATCCGTCCCAGGTCCTGCTCGCGCCGGTCGTCAGCGAGAAGAGCTACAGCCAGATCGAGAACAACAAGTACTCCTTCAAGGTGCACCCGGACGCGCACAAGACGCAGATCCGCCAGGCCGTCGAGCTGCAGTTCGAGGTCAAAGTCGTGAGCGTCAACGTGTCCAAGGTGCAGCCGAAGCCGAAGCGCCGCGGCCTGATCAAGGGCACGCGCCAGGGCTGGAAGAAGGCCGTCGTGCAGGTCGCCGAGGGCCAGACGATCGACGTCTTCGGAGGAGCGCAAATCTGATGGCCGTACGCAGGTACAAGCCCACCAGCCCCGGTCGCCGCTTCATGTCGGTCTCCTCGTTCGAGGAGATCACGAAGTCGGAGCCGGAGAAGAGCCTGCTCGCGCCGCTGAAGCGAACGGGTGGGCGCAACAACAACGGCCGCATCACGACGCGCCACCAGGGCGGTGGCCACAAGCGCCGCTACCGGATCATCGACTTCAAGCGGCGCAAGGACGGCGTCCCCGCCAAGGTCGCGGCGATCGAGTACGACCCGAACCGGTCGGCGCGGATCGCACTGCTCCACTACGTAGACGGCGCGAAGGCGTACATCCTCGCCCCGGCGGGGCTGCGGGTCGGCTCGATGGTCGAGTCCGGCCCCGACGCCGACATCAAGCCCGGGAACGCGCTCCCGCTTGCGAACATCCCGACCGGCACGCTCGTGCACAACGTCGAGCTCCAGCCGGGCAAGGGCGGCCAGTTGGCGCGCAGCGCCGGATCGGGCATCCAGCTCGTCGCGAAGGACCAGGGCCACGCGGTGCTCCGCCTCCCGTCCGGGGAGATGCGGCGCGTTCTCCTGACCTGCCGCGCCACCGTCGGTCAGGTCGGGAACTCCGACCACTCGAACGAGTCCGGCGGGAAGGCCGGCCGCAGCCGCTGGCTCGGCAAGCGCCCCTCCGTCCGTGGCGCCGCGATGAACCCCGTCGACCACCCTCACGGCGGCGGCGAGGGCAAGTCGAAGGGCGGCCGGCACCCGGTCACCCCGTGGGGCGTGCCGACGCTCGGGAAGCGCACGCGCCGCAAGCACAAGGAATCCGACAAGCTGATCATCCGGCAGCGCCGGCGTGGCAAGGAGGGTCGTCGCTAAATGAGTCGTAGCTCGAAGAAGGGGCCCTTCGTGGACGAGCGTCTGCTCGCCCGCGTCGTGGCCGCCAACGACGCCGGGTCGAAGCAGGTGCTGAAGACCTGGTCTCGCTCCTCGACGATCTTCCCGGAGATGGTCGGACACACGATCGCCGTCCACGACGGCCGGAAGCACGTGCCCGTGTTCATCTCCGAGCAGATGGTCGGCCACAAGCTCGGTGAGTTCGCGCCGACCCGGCACTTCCGCGGCCACGCGGGCGACCGGCAGGCTCAGGTGAAGAAGCGCTGATGGCAGCTGTCGAGGCACCCCGGCGCGTGCGCGCGCAGGCGAAGTACGTGCGGACGTCCGCGCGCAAGGCGCGCGTGGTCCTCGAGCACATCCGCGGGCGCTCCGTCCCGGAGGCCCGCACCGTGCTGGCGTTCTCGACCCGTGCCGCCGCCAAGGACGTGGAGAAGGTGCTCCGCTCCGCCGTCGCGAACGCGGAGAACACGCATGGAATGAACGGCGCCGACCTCCAGGTCGTCGAGTGCTACGCCGACGAGGGGCCGACGCTGAAGCGCTGGCGCGCCCGCGCGCGTGGCCGCGTGAACAGGATCGAGAAGCGCACCTGCCACATCACGGTGCTGCTCGCGCCGGCGGTGCCGAAGAGCACGCCGAAGAAGGCCGACGCGGCAGCGCCGGCGACCGATGCGGCGCCAGCGGCCGAGGCTGCGCCCGCCGAGGAGAAGCCGAAGCGCGCCTCGCGCGCGAAGAAGAAGGAGGCCGTGGCCTAATGGGTCAAAAGGTTCATCCCGGCGGTCTGCGCGTCGGCGTCATCCACGACTGGAAGTCGAACTGGTTCGCCGGCTCGAAGGAGTTCGCCGGCTACATCGCCGAGGACGTCAAGATCCGCGACCACATCTACGGCAAGCTCTCGCATGCCGGGCTGTCGGACATCCTGATCCGCAAGGACAAGCAGCGGATCACGGTCGACATCTACACGGCGCGCCCCGGGATCGTGATCGGGAAATCGGGCGTCGAGGTGGACGCGCTGCGTAAGGACCTGCACGCGATCACCAAGAAGAACGTCCACATCAACATCAACGAGATCAAGCGCCCCGAGCTCGACGCGAAGCTCGTCGCGCAGTCGATCGCCGAGCAGCTCCAGAACCGCGTGAGCTTCCGCCGTGCGATGAAGCGCGCGCTCGCATCGGCGATCCGCTCCGGCGCCGCCGGGATCAAGATCACCTGCGGCGGCCGCCTCGGCGGCGCGGAGATGAGCCGCTCCGAGACCTACTCCGAGGGCCGCGTCCCGCTGCACACGCTGCGCGCGGACATCGACTACGGCTTCACGGAGGCCCGCACGACCTTCGGCCGGATCGGCGTCAAGGTCTGGATCAACAAGGGCGAGATCATGCCCGCCGGCTACGAAGGCATCACCGGCAAGGACACGCGCCTCGGCGACCAGGACACCGCCCGCCGGCGGCGTGGCACCGGCGGCGACGCGCTGCCGGCCGGCCGCGAGCAGCGCGGCCCGCGTGGCGGCGACCGCGACCGCGAGGGCCTCGGCCCGCTGCAGCGTCGGCGCAGGCCGGGCGGCCCGCGGCCGGGTGGCGGCGGTCCGCGCCAGGCCGGTCCCGGTCGGATCGAGCGTCCCCGCACCGACGCGCCGGCCGCGAGCCCCGAGGGCCCCGAGCAGCCGGTTGTGGAGCCTCAGGTCGAGGCCGTTGCCGAGGCACCGGTGGTCGAGGCTCCGGAGACGGCGACGCCGAAGCAGCAGGTCGAGGCGCCGAAGCCCGAGGCCGCGGAGAAGCCGCAAGCCGAGAAGAAGCCGGAAGCCGAGAAGAAGTCGGTAGCCGAGAAGAAGCCGAGCCGGAAGAAGACTGACTCCTGATGCTGCTCCCTAGGCGAACCAAGTACCGCAAGATGCAGCGCGGCCGCCGCCGTGGCGAGTCGAAGGGTCAGACGACGGTCCAGTTCGGCGAGTACGGCATGAAGGCGCTCGAGGTGGGCTGGATCACGAATCGCCAGATCGAGGCTGCCCGTATCGCGATGACACGCAAGATCAAGCGCGGCGGCAAGGTCTGGATCAACGTGTTCCCGGACAAGTCGGTGACGCAGAAGCCGGCCGAGACCCGCATGGGCTCCGGCAAGGGCTCGCCCGAGCACTGGGTGGCCGTCATCAAGCCGGGCCGCGTGATGTTCGAGCTCGCCGGCGTGTCCGAGCCGCTCGCGCGCGAGGCCATCCGGCTCGCCGGCCAGAAGCTGTCCGTCAAGACGAAGTTCGTGAAGCGGGAGGCTGATCTCTTTGACTAGGGCGAAGGACCTGCGGGAGCTGACCGACGAGGAGCTGGAGCGCAAGCTCAGCGAGACGCGGCACGAGCTCTTCAACCTGCGCTTCCAGTCAGCGACCGGCGCCCTCGAGAACGCGGCGCGCCTGCGGGCCGTGAAGCGCGAGATCGCGCGCATCCTGACCATTCGCCACCAGCGCGCAGCGACGGCGGGGAGATAACGAGACACATGGCTGAGAAGAAGAAGAAGAAAGACGAGAACGCCGAGGCGCCGGTCGAGGCCGAGGCGAGCGCGGAGATTCCGGCCGAGGAGCCGGAGGTCGACGCGACCGCCGACGAGCCAGTAGCCGAGCCCGAGGCCGCCGCCGAAGAGCTCGGCGCCGAGGACGAGCCTGCGGAGGAGCCGACCGCCGAGGCCGAGCCCGAGGCAGCCGCCGAGGAGGCGCCCGCCGAGAAGGCCGCACCCGCCGACGAGCCCGTCGCGGAGGCCGAGCCTGCCGCGGAGGAGGCGCCTGCCGAGGAGCCGGCTGCAGAGGCCGAGCCCGTGGCTGACGCTCCCGCCGCGGAGCCGGAGGCCGCCGCGGACGACGCCGAGACGCCCCCGCCTGCCGAGGAGCCTGCGGCCGAGGTTGCGCCCGCGGTCGAGGCTGCGCCTGCGGCCGTGTCCGAGCCGAAGAAGAAGCGCAAGCGGCTTCCGCGCTCGGAGCGTCGGCAGCGGCCGAAGCCTGCGCGCGAAAAGCCGAAGACCCGCAAGCCGATCGTCCGGCTCGAGAAGCCGGAAGGCGAGCGCGGCCGCCGCCAGGAGCGGCGCGGCATCGTGGTCTCCGACAAGGGCGACAAGACGATCGTCGTGAAGGTCGACGTCACCAAGGCGCACCAGAAGTACAAGAAAGTCGTGCGCCGCTCGACCAAGCTGCACGCCCACGACGAGGAGAACACCGCGAAGATCGGCGACGTCGTCCGCGTCGTCGAGACCCGCCCGCTCTCGAAGACGAAGCGCTGGCGGCTCGCCGAAGTGGTGGAGGCGGCCAAGTGATCCAGCAGGAATCCCGCCTGCGTGTCGCCGACAACACCGGCGCCCGCGAGATCCTCTGCATCCGCGTGATGGGCGGCTCGCATCGCCGCTACGCTCGGGTCGGCGACATCATCGTCGGGACGGTGAAGTCCGCGACACCCCAGGGCCAGATCAAGAAGGGCGAGGTCGTGAAGGCGGTCGTCGTCCGGACGAAGAAGGCCTACGGGCGCAACGACGGCACGCAGATCGCGTTCGACGAGAACGCCGCCGTCATCATCGACAACGCGCGCAACCCGCGCGGGACGCGCATCTTCGGGCCCGTCGCCCGCGAGCTGCGCGAGAAGAACTTCATGAAGATCGTTTCGCTCGCTCCGGAGGTGTTGTAGGTGCCAGGTCTGAAGGTCAAGAAGGGCGATCTCGTGGAGATCCGCACCGGCAAGGACCGCGGCAAGCAGGGACGCGTCCTCGTGGCGCGGCCGTCCGACGGCAAGGTCGTCGTCGAGAACCTGAACCTGGCCAAGCGCCACGAGCGCCCGCGCCCGGTCAGGAACAGCGGCCGGATGGGTCAGCCCGGGATCATCCCCGGCGGCATCGTCGAGCGCCCCGCGCCCCTGCCGGTGGCGAACGTCATGGTCATCTGCCCCGTCTGCAAGAAGCCGACCAAGGTCGGCTACAGAGTCACGGAGTCCAAGGGTGAGTCGCGGAAGGTGCGCGTCTGCAAGAACGTCGGCTGCGGCCAGGAGATCGACAAGTGATGGCTGCTAAGAAGGAGAGCAACGGCTACTCGCCACGCCTGAAGACGCAGTACGAGGGTGAGCTCCGCGGCCAGCTGAAGGACGAGCTCGGCAAGAGCACCGTCATGCAGGTCCCGCGGGTCGCGAAGATCACGCTCAACATGGGCGTCGGCGACGCGAAGACCGAGGCCAAGCTGCTCGACTCCGCGATGGAGGAGCTCGCGACGATCTCCGGTCAGCGCCCGCAGGTCCGCCGCGCGCGCAAGTCGATCGCTGCGTTCAAGCTCCGCGAGGGGATGGCCGTCGGCGCCCGCGTCACGCTGCGCGGCGACCGCATGTACGAGTTCCTGGATCGCCTCGTCTCGATCGCGCTGCCGCGCATCCGCGACTTCCGCGGGCTGAACCCCGGCTCGTTCGACGGGCGCGGCAACTACTCGCTCGGGATCCGCGAGCAGATCATCTTCCCGGAGATCAACTTCGACGACGTCGCCCAGATCCGCGGGCTCGACGTCACGATCACGACGACTGCCCAGACGGACGCCGAGGCGCACGCGCTCCTGCGCGGGCTCGGCCTCCCGTTCGCGGGCGAGACGAGGAGCACCGACTAGATGGCCAAGAAGTCGCTGAGGGTCAAGCAGAGCCGCACCTCGAAGTACAAGGTGCGCAACTACACGCGCTGCAACAAGTGCGGTCGCTCGCGGGCGGTCTTCCGCAAGTTCGGGCTCTGCCGCATCTGCCTGCGCGAGCTCGCCCACCAGGGCGTGATCCCCGGCATGACGAAGAGCTCGTGGTAGGAGGAACGGATGCTCACTGATCCAGTCGCCGACATGCTCACGCGGATCCGCAACGCCAACAAGGCGATGCACGACACCGCGACCATGCCGACCTCCCGCCTGAAGGAGTCCATCGCGGCGCTCCTCAAGGAGGAGGGCTACATCAAGGACTACAAGGTCGATCGCGATAACGGTCATCCGACGCTCGTCATCGAGCTCAAGTACGGCCGCAACCGCGAGCGGATCATCACCGACGTGAAGCGCGTCTCGAAGCCCGGCCGCCGCGTCTACGCCCGCAAGGATCGCCTTCCCCGCGTCCTCGGGGGCATGGGCACCGCTATCCTGTCCACCTCCACGGGGCTCGTCACGAGCCGCACCGCCGAAGAGAAGGGCATCGGCGGCGAGGTCCTCTGCTTCATCTGGTAACCACGGAGTCGACGTGAGCCGAATCGGAAGAAAACCCATCGAGGTCCCCGCGGGCGTCAACGTCGCGATCTCCCCTGGGCGCGTGCAGGTGAACGGCCCGCTCGGGGAGCTCTCGCAGGTCGTCCCGCAGCGGATCTCGATCGAGCAGGAGGACGGCCGGATCGTCGTCACCCGCCCCACCGACCGCGGTGAGGACCGTGCGCTCCACGGACTGACGCGCACCCTCGTCGCGAACATGGTGGAGGGCGTCACCAAGGGCTTCGAGAAGAAGCTCGAGATCCAGGGCGTCGGGTACCGCGCCCAGCTCAAGGGCACCAACATCGAGCTCGCGGTCGGCTACTCCCACTCCGTCACGGTCAAGCCGCGTCCCGGCATCTCATTCGAGGTTCCGGTGCCGACGCAGATCATCGTCAAGGGGACGGACAAGCAGGTCGTCGGGCAGACGGCCGCGGAGATCCGCCGCGTCCGCCCGCCGGAGCCGTACAAGGGCAAGGGCATCCGCTACGAAGGCGAGTACGTCCGCCGGAAGGTCGGGAAGCGCGCATGATTACCGCACAAAATGCTGCGGATTTTCTGCGGGCTGGGGTTTCTCGCCTCGCTTCGCTCGCGAACTCCGGAAAGGACACTCTTTGAGCACGTTGACTGTTCGCGAGGCGCGCCAGCGCCGCCACCGCCGAGTGCGCGGCAAGGTCGCCGGGACGGCCGGCCGGCCGCGCCTGGTCGTGTTCCGCTCGAACAAGGGCATCTCCGCGCAGCTCGTCGACGACGAGAACGGAAAGACGCTCGCCGGGGCGAGCTGGCTCGGCCTCAAGAAGGGATCCAAGGGCACGAAGACCGACCAGGCGGCCGAGGTCGGGAAGCTCGTCGCCGCGGCTGCCAAGAAGGCGGGCATCACGACCGTCGTCTTCGACCGGGGCGGCTACCTGTACCACGGCCGTGTGAAGGCGCTCGCCGACGGCGCGCGCGAGGGAGGACTCGAGTTTTGAGCGATTACGCCGAAAGCAGGGAGCTCAAGGAGCGGGTGATCGAGATCAACCGCGTCGCCAAGGTGGTCAAGGGCGGCCGGCGGTTCTCGTTCACGGCGCTCGTCGTCGTCGGCGACGAGGTCGACCGCGTCGGCGTCGGCTACGGCAAGGCGCGCGAGGTTCCGCTCGCGATCACCAAGGCCGTCGACGACGCGAAGAAGAACCTCTTCACCGTGCCGAAGCACGGGACGACGGTGACGCACGAGGCGCTTGGCCGCTTCGACGCCGCGCGCGTCCTGCTGCGCCCGGCGAGCGAGGGCACCGGCGTCATCGCCGGCGGCGGCGTCCGCGCCGTCCTGGAGCTCGCGGGCATCCGCGACATCCTCGCGAAGAGCCTCGGCACCACGAACCCGATCAACATGGCCCGCGCCACGGTCGACGCGCTGAAGCAGCTGCGCCGGCCGGAGGAGGTCGCGAAGGCCCGCGGGCTCTCGATCGACCGGGTCCTCCCGTACAAGAAGCCGGCGGAAGAGGAAGAGGTCGTAGCGGGTGCCTAAGGTGAAGATCACCCAGGTACGCAGCGAGATCGGGCAGAGCTTCCGCCACCGCGGCACCCTGCGCGCGCTCGGGCTCGGCAGGATCGGCAAGACGGCCGAGCAGGAGCGCTCGCCCCAG
>Ga0307497_10000293_pt1 | contig 11270 bp, 7 predicted proteins | sample 10_S_MG_FD_201366 | JGI IMG/M metagenome (GOLD analysis project Ga0307497, IMG submission 201366) | Soil microbial communities from Populus trichocarpa stands in riparian zone in the Pacific Northwest, United States - 10_S | ecosystem: Environmental > Terrestrial > Soil > Riparian zone > Trees...
GCCGGGCAGCACGCTCGGCTCGCTTCCGGCTGCGATGATGCACTGATCGAAATCGACGGTCTCGCGCGCGCCGTCGCGGTCGATCTCGAGCTGATGCGCGGACGCGAAGCGCGCCGTGCCGCGCACAACGCGCACCTTTCTCTGCTTCGCGAGCACATCGAGGCCGCCGGTGAGCTGGCGCACGACACCGTTCTTCCAGTTCCGCAGCTTCAGCGTGTCGATCTGCGGCTTACCGAACGACAAGCCGCGCGCGCCCATCTCGTGCGCTTCCTCGATCACGCGCGCCGCGTGCAGCAGCGCCTTCGACGGGATGCAGCCGACGTTCAAGCAGACGCCGCCCAGCGTCGGCCAGCGCTCGACGAGCGTGACCTCGAGGCCGAGATCCGCGGCACGGAACGCGGCGGTGTAGCCGCCTGGGCCGGCGCCGATGACGACGAGCCGCGGGCCCGCGCTCGGCTTCGCGGCGACGGGCGACGGCGCGTTGCTCGGCACGCTCGCGCGCGTGGGCACGGAGGTGTGCCCCGGGCCACGCGCCGCGGCAGGTGCCGGCGCTTCCGCGGAAGGGATCGCCTCGCTCGGGGCAAGCGTGAGGATCAGGTCGCCCGCCTTCACCTTTGCACCGGTCTTCAAAGCGACGGACACGACCTTGCCCGCCTGCGGCGCCGGCACGTCCATCGACGCCTTGTCCGTCTCGAGCGTGATCAGCGGGTCTTCGGCCGCGAGCGTGTCACCGGGCTTCACGTGCACGTCGATCACGTCGACGGCGTCGAAATCGCCGATGTCGGGGACGCGGACCTCGACCTCGCTCACGCGCAGATCCTCACGGGATCGCCTCGACGAGCCGGCCCGCATCGGCGAGAATCTCGCCGAGCCGCGTCGTGAAGCGCACGGCCTTCGCGCCGTCGATGACGCGGTGGTCGTAGGCGAGCGAGAGCGGCAGCATCAGCCGCGGCACGAACGCCATGTTCCGGTACACGGGCTGCCACGAGCTCCGCGATACGCCGAGGATCGCGACCTCGGGCACATTGATGATCGGCGTGAAGAACCTGCCGCCGATGCTGCCCAAGCTCGAGATCGTGAACACTCCGCCCTGAATGTCGTCGGCCTGGAGCTTGCCCGTGCGCGCACGCTCGCTCAGCGTCGCGAGCGATTTCGCGAGCTCGTAGATGTCCTTCTTGTCCGCGTCGCGGATCACGGGCACGACGAGACCGCCCGGCGTGTCGACCGCGAAACCGATATGCGTGTATTTCTTGATGACGAGGTTCTCGCCGTCCGGCGCGAGCGACGACTTGAACAACGGCATCTCCGCGAGCGCGAGCGCGACGGCGCGGATGATGAATGCGAGCGGCGTGAGCTTGATGCCGCCCTGCTGCGCCTGATCCTTCAGCGCGCTGCGCCGCTCCTCGAGCTCCGTGATGTCGGCCTCGTCGTGCTGCGTGACGTGCGGGATGTTCACCCAGCTCGCGTGCAGACGCGGGCCCGAGATCCTCTGGATTCGGCTCAGCGGCTCCGTCTCGGTCGCACCGTACTTCGCGAAGTCGACGGTCGGCAACGCGGGCAGCGCCGGGCCGCGTGCGGCGCCGCCGCCGCCGAGCATGATCTCCTTGACGAACGCCTTGACGTCGTCGGCCGTGACGCGGCCCTTGTGGCCCGAGCCGCGCACGCGGCCGAGATCGACGCCGAGCTCGCGTCCAAGCTTGCGCACCGACGGGCTCGCGTGCGCCTGGGCGAACGAAGTGGTCGAGGCCAAGATCGCCGAGGCGCCCGCGGCGCCCTGTGCCGGCGCGCTCGGCGCCAGCGGACCGCTCTGCGCGGACCCAACCGCAGCGGGTACAGTCGCCGCGGTTCGGCCGGCGCTCGCCGCAGCGCCACCCGCGCTCGGCCGCAGCACGGCGACCGGATCCCCGGCAGACACGCGCGCGCCAACCGCCACCTTGAGCTCGAGCACCGTGCCCGCGAGCGGCGCGGGCACATCCATGCTCGCTTTCTCGGTCTCGAGAGTGACGAGCCCCTGCTCCGCGGCGACTTCGTCGCCGGGCTTCACGAGCACGTCGATGACCTCGACGTTCGCGAAGTCGCCGAGGTCTGGCACGACGATCGTCTGCGCCGCCGCAGCCGGCTGCGGCTGACGAACGGTCTTGTCCTCCGGATCGCGCACGACCTTCGGCTGGCGCACGGTCTTGTCTTCCGGCGGACGCACGGTCTTCGGTTGACGGACCGTCATCGAGTCGCCGCTGGCGGCGGGCGCTGCGCCGGCTACGGGCGCCGCGCCGGTGGCAAGCGTTGCACCAGCGGCAGCCGTCGTGAGCGAGAGGATCGCGTCGCCCTTCGACACGCGGTCGCCGACCTTGACCTTGAGCGCAGCGACACGGCCCGCCGCCGGCGACGGCACATCCATCGTCGCCTTCTCGGTCTCGAGCGTGATGAGCCCCTGCTCCGCGGCGACTTCGTCGCCGGGCTTCACGAGGATCTCGATGATCTCTACGTCCGCAAAGTCGCCGAGGTCGGGTACGACAACGTCCACGTGGGTATCGAGGCAGGAGGAAGAGTTACAGAGTCACCGGGTTGCGCTTCTCCGGGTCGACCGCGAGCTGCGCGAACGCTTCTTTGAGTGTCTTGCGATCGACGCCGCCGTCGTCCGCGAGCGCCGCTAGCGCGGCGTGCGTGATCGACTTGCGATCGACCTCGAAGAACGAGCGCAGCGCCTCGCGGCCGTCGCTGCGGCCAAAACCGTCCGTGCCGAGTACGACGTAGCGGCCCGGCACCCACTGGCGGATCTGGTCGGACACGATCTTCATGTAATCCGTCGCCGCGACGAATGGACCCTGCTTCCCCGCGAGAGTCTTCTCGACGTAGCTCGTGCGCTTCTCGGCGTCCGGATGGCGAGCGTTCCAGCGCGAGACGTCGAGCGCCTCGCGCCGCAGCTCGCTGAAGCTCGTGACGCTCCAGACGTCGGCCGGGATCCCGAACTTCTCTTGGAGGAGGTCGGCGGCCGCGAGCACCTCACGCAGGATCGTGCCGGAGCCGAAGAGCTGCACTCGGACCTTTCCCTTGCCGCCTGCGCGAAGGAGATACATGCCGCGCAGGATTCCCTCCTCGGCGCCATCGGGAAGCGCGGGGTGCGCGTAGTTCTCGTTCATGCACGAGATGTAATAGAAAATGTTCTCCTGCTCCGCGCACATGCGCCGCAAGCCGTCCTGGATGATCACCGCGAGCTCGTAGCCGTAGCACGGGTCGTACGCGCGGCAGTTCGGGATCGTGGTCGCGACGAGCTGGCTGTGGCCGTCCTGGTGCTGGAGGCCCTCGCCAGCGAGCGTCGTGCGCCCGGCCGTGCCGCCGATCAGAAAGCCGCGCGCCTGCATGTCGCCGCCGGCCCAGGCGAAGTCGCCGATCCGCTGGAAACCGAACATCGAGTAAAAAATATAGAAAGGAATCATCTGCACGCCGTGCGTCGAGTACGACGTCGCGGCCGCGATCCACGAGCAATACGAGCCGCCCTCGTTGATGCCTTCCTCGAGGATCTGGCCCTTCTTGTCCTCGCGGTAGAACGTGAGCTGGTCCGAGTCTTGCGGCGTGTACAGCTGGCCAACCGACGAATAAATGCCGACCTGGCGGAAGAGCCCTTCCATGCCGAACGTCCGGGCCTCGTCGGGCACGATCGGCACGATCCGCGGGCCGATGCTCTTGTCGCGCACGAGCGCCGTCAGGATCCGGACGAACGCCATCGTCGTCGAGAACTCGCGATCGCCGCTCGCCTCGAGCTGGCTCTTGAAGAACTCGAGGTTCGGTACTTGGAGTGGCTCGACGCGAGCGCGCCGTTTCGGATACGAGCCACCGAGCTTCTCGCGGTGCGCTTTGAGGTACTTCATCTCCTCGCTGTCTTCGGCCGGCTTGTAGTACGCGAGGTCGCGGATCTGCTCGTCGGAGACGGGGAGACGGAAGCGATCGCGGAACTGCTTCAGGTCGTCGTCGTCGAGCTTCTTCTTCTGATGCGTGATGTTCTGCGCTTCGCCGGCCTCGCCCATGCCGTAGCCTTTCACGGTTTTCGCGAGGATCACGGTCGGGCGGCCCGTGTGATTCACGGCCGCGTGATACGCGGCATAGACCTTCACTGCGTCGTGGCCGCCGCGGTTCAAGTGCCAGATGTCCTCGTCGGACATGTTCGCGACCATCGCCTTGAGCTCGGGATACTTGCCGAAAAAATGCTCCCGCGTGTACGCGCCGCCCTTCGCCTTGAAGTTCTGGTACTCGCCGTCGACGCACTCTTCCATTGTCTTGCGGAGCAGGCCCTTGTCGTCGCGCGCGAGCAGCGGATCCCAGCGATAGCCCCAGATCACTTTGATCACGTTCCAGCCGGCGCCCTGATACGCGGCCTCGAGCTCCTGGATGATCTTGCCGTTGCCGCGCACCGGCCCGTCGAGCCGCTGCAGGTTGCAGTTGATCACGAAGATCAAGTTGTCGAGCTTCTCGCGCACCGGCATCGTGATCGCGCCCATCGACTCGGGCTCATCCGTCTCGCCATCGCCGAGGAAGCACCAGATCTTGCGATCCTGCGCGGGCAACACGCCGCGCGCTTCGAGGTAGCGCATGAAGCGCGCTTGATAGATCGCCATCATCGGCCCGAGGCCCATAGACACGGTCGGGAACTGCCAGAACTCCGGCATCAGCCACGGATGCGGATAAGACGACAGCCCCGGACCGACGACCTCCTGCCGGAAGTGATCGAGGTTCTCCTCCGTGAGGCGGCCCTCGAGGAACGCCCGCGCGTAGATGCCGGGCGACGAGTGGCCTTGGAAGTAGACGAGGTCGCCGCCGTGCTCGGCCGTCGCGGCGCGCCAGAAATGGTTGAAGCCGACCTCGTAGAGCGTCGCCGACGATGCGTAGCTCGCTATGTGGCCGCCGTATTCGGAGCTCTTGCGGTTCGCGTGCACGACCATCGCGAGCGCGTTCCAGCGGATGTACGCCTCGATGCGCCGCTCGATCGCGCGATCGCCGGGATACTCCGGCTGTTGGCCGATCGGGATCGTGTTCAAGTACGCGGTGTTCGGGCTATACGGCAGGTACGCGCCCGAGCGACGCGCGTGATCGATCATGCACTCGAGGAGAAAATGCGCGCGGTCGGCGCCGTGAACTCTCAGAACCGAGTCGATCGACTCGAGCCACTCCTGCGTCTCTTCGGGGTCGACGTCGTCGCCGCGAAGCGTGAACAGCGGGAGTGGTCTAGCGCTCGCCATAGGTCACTGTACTCCATTGCACAACGGCCGCGGCCGTGAGAAAGCCCGCGAATTCCTGCTAGGATGCGGGCCAGCCACGAGGCCCGCCGGCGGAGCAGTCAGCAGCGGGCGCTTATGATCGGGGTTCGATGAAACCCGGTCAAGGCGAAATCCGGTCGAAAGGTCACAGCTTACGCAATGCTCGAGTTGCCCGATTTTGCGCCGTTGCGCGTCACGCGGAGCCGACGCGCTCCGTCGAGCAGTGCACTCGCTTCGCTCGACCACTTGCTGATCGTCGGCACGCAGCACACTGGCGCGCGAGCGCTGCAGCGATTCCCTCAAGGCCGGCAACTCGCGACTCTGCTCGCGCGCGCGCTCGAGCGCGGCGACGACTGCGCGAGCACGCGGGCGAGCAACGCGCGCGCGACGGGCCTCACGGTTGCAGCTTTCTCACCCGGCTCGACGTTCGCATCGCTGACCTGGGCTCGGAGGATCGTCGCCGAGTGCCTGCGCGACAAGCCGGCCACGCTCGGTGTCGTGATCGCCGACTCGGGCTCCGACGACGACGCGCGGACCGCCTGTGCGGCCGTGGTCGCTGCGGGCGCTGCGGCCGCGTTCGAGCTACCGACGTTCAAGACGACGGACGCGTCTCCGCGCCGCCTGCGCTCGCTGCGCATCCTCGGCGCCACGCCGAGCCTCGACGTCGACGACGTGCTCGCTCCGGCGCTCGGCAACAACGTCGCGCGCTGGTTCACGGCCCTACCGCCGAACGTGCTCGACGCAGCGGCGTATCGCGACGCGCTCGAGCGTCTCGCGACGACATACGGCCTCCGCTACCGCTTCAGCGGCGAGGCGGAGCTGCGCAAGCTAGGAGCCGGCGCGTTCCTCGCCGTGTCGCAAGGCAACGCTGATCGCGACGCGGGGATCGTGCGGCTCTCGTATCGACCGCGGCGCGAGAAGCACGCCGCGCTCGCGCTCGTCGGCAAAGGAATACTGTTCGACACCGGCGGCATGAACCTCAAGACGTTCAAAGGCATGTTGGACATGCACATCGACATGCAGGGCAGCGCGGTCGCGCTCGGCGCGCTACTCGCGCTCGTGGCGCTCGAGGTCCCGTTCGGCATCGACGCGTGGCTCGCAATCTCGGAAAACCGGCTCGCGCCGAACGCGTACAAGTCGCAGGACGTCGTCTACGCCGCAAACGGCACGAGCATCCAAGTGATCCATACGGACGCCGAGGGTCGCATGGTGCTCGCGGATACGCTCGCGCTCGCGAGCCGCGCGCAGCCCCGGCTGATCGTCGACTATGCGACCCTGACCAGCGGGTGCATCACGGCGCTCACGGAGCGGTACTCGGGCGTGTTCACGAATCGCGAGTCCGCGAACGCCGATCTCGTACGTGCCGGCGCGCGCAGCGGCGAACGCGTCTGGCCGTTCCCGATGGACGACGACTACGATGAGATGCTCAAGAGCGACGTCGCGGACATCAAGCAGTGCTCGTCCGAGACACACGGCGACCACATCCTCGCCGCGCGCTTCTTACGGCGCTTCGTGCCGCGCGAGATCCCGTGGGTGCACGTCGACTTGAGCGCGGGCCAACACAAAGGCGGGCTCGCGCACGTGCCGTCGGAGATCACGGGCTTCGGTGTCGCGCTCACGCTCGAGCTGCTGCGCGAGTCGACGCCCGCCGAGCTCGCGAAGCGGTGGTCCGCGTGAGCGAAGAACACGCAAAGTACGAGGCCGCGCCCGCGAACCCGGAGGAGCGCGCGACCGGAATCGCAGGTCGCTTCCGCGGATTCCTGCCGGTGATCGTCGACGTCGAGACCGGCGGCTTCCTTCCCGCGACCGATGCGCTGCTCGAGGTCGCCGCGATCCTCGTGCGCTTCAACGCGGCCGGCGATCTCGAGCTCGGCGAGCGGTTCCGGTACCTCGTCAAGCCGTTCGCGGGCGCTCGCCTCGACCCTGCCTCGCTGCAGGTCACGGGTATCGATCCGTTTCACCCGCTCCGCCCCGCGGTCGACGAGGGCGAGGCGCTGCGCGCGCTGTTCAACGAGATCCGCAAGGAGATCAAGCTGCAGAGCTGCAACCGCGCGATCCTCGTCGGCCACAATTCTTTCTTCGATCTGCAGTTCCTCAACGCGGCCGTCGAGCGCACGGGCATCAAGCGCAACCCTTTCCATCCGTTCTCGACGTTCGACACCGTCACACTCGCGGGCGTCGCGTTCGGGCAGACGGTGCTCGGCCGAGCCGTAACGGCCGCGGGCTTCGAGTGGAATGACGACAACGCCCACTCGGCCCTCTACGACGCCGAGAAGGCCGGCGAGCTGTTCTGCACGATCGTGAACCGCTTCCGCCCGCTCTACGGCGCCTAGCGAGCGACGAAGACGCGCCGGTCGCGGGGCGCAACGGCCCGCGGCGCATCGGCGACGTGCTCGGGACTACTGCGCGGTCTGCGGGGCCGTGGCCGCGTCGAGGATCTGCTTGAGCTCGCCCGACTGGTAGAGCTCGACCGCGATGTCGCAGCCGCCGATCAGCTCGCCGTTGACGTAGAGCTGCGGGAAGGTCGGCCAGTTCGAATAGACCTTCAAGCCTTCGCGGATCTCGGGATCCTCGAAGATGTTGATGTACGCGAACTTCGCGCCGACGGCGCGCAGCACACTGACGGTCTTGGCCGAGAAACCACACTGCGGGAAGTCAGGCGTTCCCTTCATGTAGAGCAGCACGGGACATGACCCGAGCTGCTTCTTGATCCGTTCGTTGACGTCCATTGCTTCAGTCCTCCGTTGTCCGACTCGGCAGCTCGCGATGCAAAGTCAAGCCGAGTTGATACCGGTGACTCCGTTGAACTGCATCGATCTCTAACCTATTCTTCTCCGGTCCTCGAGTGGGGGCAAGCCCCGATCGGCATAAGCCGACGTCGAGAAGAGATAAGAAGAAGCGCATTTCTTTCCTACCGGGAGGTCGTTATGAACCCGCTGTCGACAATAAAAGGCACCATCATCGCCGGAGTCGTGGTCGCGATCGTCGTCGCGTTCATCGTCGCGAGCTCGAGCTCCAGTGTCCACTTCAACGCGCCGAGCTTCATCATCTGGCTGCACGTGCTCGCGGGCATCACGTGGATCGGGCTCCTCTATTACTTCAACTTCGTGCAGACGCCGGCGCTCGCGGCCGCGGCTGCCGATCAGGGTGGGCCCGGCGGCGCAGGGATCAACAAGTACGTTGCTCCGCGCGCGCTGCTCTGGTTCCGCTGGGGCGCCGTGTTTACGTGGCTCACGGGTGCCGCGTACCTCGGACATACCGGGCTCTTCGTCAATGCGTTCACGCTCGGGCTCGGACCGAAGGGCACGCTGCAGGGAACGTGGATCGGCCTCGGTGCGTGGCTCGGGACGATCATGCTATTCAACGTCTGGGTGCTGATCTGGCCGAACCAGAAGAAAGTGCTCGGGCTCGTCGAGGCGACGGCCGAGCAAATCGCGAAAGCGCGACGCGTCGCATTCCTCGCCTCGCGCGCGAACGCATTGCTGTCGATCCCGATGCTCATGAGCATGGTGAGCCTCGGCCACGCGGGCTATTTCATCGGCTGAGACACGCTGACGACGTTTGCGGCATGAGCGCGGTGCCCGCGCAACCGATGACATCTCCGACACCGCCGGGCGACGTATCCGCGGTCGTCTCGGCGGCGATCGCCGAGGACCTCGGCGCGGGCGACCTGACCGCGGACCTCATCGACCCGAACGCGCGCGGGCGCGCACAGATCGTCGCACGCGAGTCGGCGATCCTCTGCGGTCGCGCCTGGGTCGACGAGACGTTCCACCAGATCGACACCGGGATCGTCACGGTCTGGCGAGCGAAAGACGGAGACCGCGTCGCGCCGGACTCGGTCGTCTGCGAGATCGGTGGTCCCGCGCGCGCGCTCGTGACCGGCGAACGCACGGCGCTGAACTTCCTCCAGACGTTGTCCGGCACCGCCACCGCGACGCGCGCGCTCGCCGACCTGCTCGCAGGCACCAAGACGCGCATACTCGACACGCGTAAGACGCTGCCGGGCCTGCGGCTCGCGCAAAAATACGCCGTTCGCTGCGGCGGCGGCGAGAATCACCGGCTCGGCCTCTACGATGCGGTGCTGATCAAGGAGAACCACATCGCCGCGGTCGGTTCGCTGACCAAGGCCGTGCGGACCGCGCGCTGGCGCGCGCCGAACGTACCGCTCGAGGTCGAAGTCGAGAATCTAGCCGAGCTCGTCGAGGCGCTCGACACCGATGCCGATCGGATCATGCTCGACGACTTCGCGATCGCGGACATCGACCGCGCGGTCGCGCTGCGCGATCGGCATGCCGGCAAGCGCAAGGAGCTCGAGGTCTCGGGCGGCGTGCAGGCCGACGCGCTCGCCGCGATCGCGGCTACCGGCGTCGACTTCGTCTCGATCGGCGCGCTCACGAAGCACGTGCGCGCAATCGACTTCTCGATGCGCTTCGTCTAGGAGCGCGTGAAAACGGCGCGCCGCCGCTATGCGACGGCCTGCAGCAGGCGCTTCGGCTCGGCGACGCCGTAGCCCTGCGCGAAGTCGATGCCCATGCCGCGCAGCATCGTGATGATTTCGGCGTTCTCGGCGAACTCCGCGATCGTCTTCTTGCCGGTGAGGTGACCGATCTCGTTGATCGAGCGCACCATCTCACGGTCGATCGGGTCGTGCAGCATCTCCTTCACGAAGCTGCCATCGATCTTGAGGTAATCGACGGGGAAGTGCTTGAGGTAGCCGAACGACGACAGGCCGGTGCCGAAGTCGTCGAGCGCGAACCGGCAGCCGATCTCCTTGAGCGCGTGGATGAAGCGGTTCGCCTGGCTGTAGCTTGCGATCGCCGCGGTCTCGGTGATCTCGAAGCAGATACACGCGCCGCTCAAGCCGCTATTCTGGAACTGGTCGATCACGAACGGCAGGAACTTCTCGTCGGCCAGGCTCTGTCCGGACAGGTTGATCGAGCAAAGCGCAAGCCGCGCGCGCTCGTCCGCTTCGGACACGAGCCAACGGAACGCGGATTGGATCACCCAGCGGTCGATCGCGGTCATGAGGCCGTACCGCTCGGCGGCCGCGATGAACAGGCCGGGCGCGATCAGCTGCCCGCCCTCGTCGCGCATTCGGATCAGAAGCTCGTAGTGCGCGCCCTGCTCTGCGCTCGCCTGTAGCGGCTGGATCGTCTGGCGGAACAGCTCGAAGCGGTTCTCGTCGAGCGCGTTGCTGATGCGGGCGGCCCACTGCATCTCCTTGCGCCGCTTCATCAGGTCGATGTCGTTCTCTTGATAGTTGTAGACGCGATTGCGGCCCGCGTCCTTCGCGGCCGCGCACGCGCTGTCGGCGGCCGAGAGCAACGACGCGACGTCGTCCGTCGCCAGTGTGATCGGCACGACGCCGACGCTCACGCCGAGCCGGAACGTCCGCTCGTCCCAAACGAAACGGAACTCGCTGATGATCTCGCGCAGGTTCTCCGCCGTGCGCAGCGCCTCGTCCATGGTGCAGCTCTCGAGCAGCACGCCGAACTCGTCGCCGCCGAGCCGCGCGAGCGTATCGCGCCAGCGGATCTTCGACTTCAGCAGCGCGCCGATCTGCTTGAGCAACGCGTCGCCCGCGTTGTGACCACACGCGTCGTTGACGATCTTGAACTGATCGAGATCGAGATAGAGAACCGCGTAGGCTGTCTCGCGCGCCTTTGCGCTCTTGAGCGCGCGCTCGAGCCGGGTCTCGAACTCGCGGCGGTTCACGAGCTCGGTCAGGATGTCGTGGCTCGCGGCGTAGCTCAGACGGCGGTTCAGCTCGCGAGACTCGCTCACGTCGTGGAACACGAGCACGCCGCCCGTGACGTTGCCGAGCGGGTCGCGGATCGGCGCGGCCGTGCTCTCGATGTAGAGCTCGTTGCCGTCGCGGCGGATCAACAGCGCGGGACGCACGGACTTGATCGGCCGGTTGCGCCGCATCGCGATCGCGACGGGGTTCTCGATCGGCTCGCAAGTCTCCTCGTGGAAGCCACGGAAAATCTCGTCGATGGCGCGGTCCACCGCGTC
>Ga0307497_10000294_pt1 | contig 11253 bp, 10 predicted proteins | sample 10_S_MG_FD_201366 | JGI IMG/M metagenome (GOLD analysis project Ga0307497, IMG submission 201366) | Soil microbial communities from Populus trichocarpa stands in riparian zone in the Pacific Northwest, United States - 10_S | ecosystem: Environmental > Terrestrial > Soil > Riparian zone > Trees...
CCGGCGGCCGCGAGCTCGGCGAGCGCAGCCGCGCGCGACGGCCGCGACGCGGCGGAGCCGGGCAAGGTATCGCGCCCGGCAGCGAGCGCGCGCTCGAGCGTCGTGGCGGTCACGAGCGCGCGGCCTCCGCCTGCACCCAGTCGTAGCCGCGGGCGTCGAGCTCGCGCGCGAGCTCCGGCCCGCCCGAGCGTCGGATCCGCCCGCCCGCGAGGACGTGGACACGATCGGGGACGATGAGCTCGAGGAGTCTCTCGTAGTGAGTCACGAGCAGCATCGAGCGCGTCGGGCTCCGAAGGCTATTGACGCCGGCGGCGACGACCTTCAGCGCGTCGACGTCGAGGCCCGAATCCGTCTCGTCGAGCACCGCGAGCCGCGGCTCGAGCAGCAGCATCTGCAGCACCTCGTTGCGCTTCTTCTCGCCGCCCGAGAACCCCTGGTTCACGCTGCGGCCAAGAAAATCCTTATGGATTTGCATGAGTTCCATCTTAGTCTTGATCAACTTCATGAACTCGAACGCGTCGACCGGCGGCTCGCCGCGGGCCTGTTTCTGGGCGTTCAGCGCGGCCTTGAGCAGGTACGCGTTGTTCACGCCGGGAATCTCGATCGGGTATTGGAACGCGAGGAACAGGCCCGCGCGCGCGCGCTGCTCCGGCGCGAGCGCGAGCAGGTCTTGTCCGTCGAGCAGCACGCGGCCGGCGGTGACTTCGTAGTCATCGCGGCCCGCGAGCACTTGCGCGAGGGTGCTCTTGCCCGAGCCGTTCGGGCCCATGATCGCGTGCACTTCTCCGCTCGGAATCTCGAGGTCGACGCCGGTCAGGATCTCGCGCGCCGCGACGCGCACGTGGAGGTTCTCGATCTTCAACATCGTGCTCATGCTCTCGCGCTCAACCGACCGCGCCTTCGAGGCTCACGTTCAGCAGTTTCTGCGCCTCGACCGCGAATTCCATCGGCAGCTCCTTGAACACCTCGCGGCAGAACCCGTTCACGATCATGTTGACCGCGTCCTCTTCGCCGAGACCGCGCTGCCGGCAATAGAACAATTGGTCCTCGCTGATCTTCGAGGTCGTCGCCTCGTGCTCTACGCGCGCCGAGCGGTTGCGCGACTCGATGTACGGGAACGTGTGTGCACCGCACTCGGAGCCGAGCAGCAGCGAATCGCACTGCGTGTAGTTTCGAGCTTGGTGTGCGGTCGGCAGCATCTTCACCAGCCCGCGGTACGAGTTCTGCGCGTGGCCCGCGGAGATTCCCTTCGAGATGATCGTGCTGCGCGTGTTGCGGCCGATGTGGATCATCTTCGTGCCGGTGTCGGCCTGCTGATAGTTGTTCGCGACCGCGACCGAGTAGAACTCCCCGACCGAGCCTTCGCCGCGCAGAATGCAGCTCGGATACTTCCACGTGATCGCGGAGCCGGTCTCGACCTGCGTCCATGAGATCTTCGAGCGCGCGCCGCGGCACTCGCCGCGCTTCGTCACGAAGTTGTAGATGCCGCCGCGGCCGTGCTCGTCGCCTGGGTACCAGTTTTGTACCGTCGAGTACTTGATCTCCGCGCCCTCGAGCGCGACGAGCTCGACGACGGCGGCGTGCAGCTGATTCTCGTCGCGCATCGGCGCCGTGCAGCCTTCGAGGTAGCTCACGTGGCTGCCTTCCTCGGCGACGATCAGCGTGCGCTCGAACTGGCCGGTCTTCGCGGCGTTGATCCGGAAGTAGGTCGAGAGCTCCATCGGGCAGCGAACGCCCTTCGGCACGTAGACGAACGAGCCGTCGGTGAAGACCGCCGAGTTCAGAGTCGCGAAAAAGTTGTCGCGATAGGGCACGACACTGCCGAGGTAACGCTGAACGAGCTCGGGGTGCTTCTGCACGGCCTCCGAGAACGAGCAGAAGATCACGCCCGCTGCCGCGAGCTTCTCCTTGAACGTGGTCGCGACCGAGACGCTGTCGAACACGGCATCGACCGCGACGCCCGCGAGCCTAGCGCGCTCGTGTAGCGGAATCCCGAGCTTGTCGTAGGTCTCGAGCAGCTTCGGATCGACCTCGTCGATGCTCTTCGGCGCGTCCGCACGCGCTTTGGGCGCGGAGTAATAGGAGATCGCCTGGTAGTCGATCGGCGAGTACCGTACGTGCGCCCACGTCGGCTCCGCGAGCGTGAGCCAGTGCTTGAAGGCCTTGAGCCGCCAGTCGGTCAGGAACGCGGGCTCGCCCTTCTTCGCTGATATCAGCCGAATCACGCTCTCGTCGAGCCCGGGCGGGACGGTGTCCTGCTCGATATCCGTGACGAAGCCGTGTCGGTAGCTGCGTTTGACGAGGTCGTCGAGCCCCTGCGAATTGGTAGCCATCACTTTCACCCGTGCCCGGAGTCGCGTAGCCCCGCGCTCAGATCGGGCGCGTCGAGCGGCTGACGGCGATGCTGCAAGTCCGCGAGGCTCACACCTTGGAGCGCCTTGCGAATGCTCACGTTGATCCTCTGCCATGCCATGCCGACGCGACAGAACGACTCGAGTCCGCAGTCGCCGTTCACCGAGCTGCACTCGGTGATCGCGACCGGCCCCTCGAGCGCGTCGATGATCTCCGCGGCGCTGATCGAGGCCGGCGCGCGCGCGAGCGCGTAGCCGCCTTGCACGCCGCGGGTGGAGACCACGAGGCCCGCGTGCACGAGTGACTTGAGAAGCTTGCGGACGGTCGGTTGGCCAAGATGCGTCGCGTGCGCGACCTCGCCGGCGGTCGACAGGCCTTCGTCCCTCGCCGGCAATTCGGCGAGGACCATGGTCCCGTAGTCAGTCAGCTTGCTCATTCGCAGCATGGGCGGCTGGTCCCTGTGCAGGGAAAGTGGACCATTTTAGTACCATTTTGAGCGCCGTCCAGTAGGCCGGGAATCGCTCGAGAAAAAGCCCGACGGGTCGCGAGGCGAAGAAAGGCTAGGGCGGGGCTCTCGCGGCGGCTCGTCGCTGCTCCGGTGGCAGGAAGTCGATGAGCTCTTGGAGGCGGGCTTTGAAACGCTCGCGCTCGATCGTGTGCACGCCCGGAGTCTCGAGGGCGAGGCGGACCTGGCTGATCGCGAGCGGGAGGTTGCCGATCTGCCCGTAGTAGTAGGACATGTAGTAGTACGCGTCGCCGACGTCGCCTTCGGCGTTGGCCGCTCGCGCGATGAGCCGCAGCTGCTCGGGCGTTGGCTCGACGTTGTTCAGCAAGTCGAGGAGCAGCGAGTGCGCCGCGGCGGCCTGGCCCGCCGCGATCAATGCGTCGGCGTAGCTGATCGTGAGCGGCACGTTGCGCGGGAACAGGCGTTCCGCGTCCTTGTAGTAGGCGAGCGCCTCGTCGGTCGAGCCGCTCCCCATCAACGCCTCGGCCCGCCCGATTCGATACGCGATCACGGTCGGAAACTCCGTCGCGAGGTCGCGCATGATCCGTTCGGCGTTGTCGTTCAGGTTCATTCGCATCTGACTGAGGGCGAGGCCGTAACGGTCCGCCGGATTGTTGCTGTCACCCTGGTCCTTGAACAGCGCGAACGCGGCCTCCGGCGTCGGCGCGCTCAGCACCTGCATGCGGGCCCTCGCGAGACCGTACCCGGCGCTGTCCGTGTGCTTCGTCTGAGGAAGCTGACGCGCTCGCCCGCGGGCCTCGGCGATGCGCTCGGTCGTGACCGGGTGGCTCTGAAGTAGCGCCGGCACGTATTGCTCCTGCGCGCCGTAGCGTTTGCCGATCTCCTCGAAGAAGCTCGCCATGCCGTTCGGATCGAAGCCGGCCGAGGACAGCAACTCCATTCCGACGCGGTCCGCCTCGATCTCGTTCGCGCGCGTGAAGTTGATCTGGTGTTGCTGCGTGAGCCCCTGCGTGCCCGCGACGACCCCGGCGATGGCGTCGCCGTGGCTGTTGGACGCGGCGCCGAGCAGGATCGCCGCGAGCATCGCCGCCATCGAGACGATGCTCACGCGCTCGTTGTCGTACATCGCGCGGGCGATATGCCGCTGCGTCACGTGCGAGACCTCGTGAGCGAGCACGCCCGCGAGCTCGTTCTCGCTGTTGGTCGCAAGCAGGAGCCCCGAGTTCACACCGACGTACCCGCCCGGCAGAGCGAACGCGTTGATCTGATCGTCTTTGACGAAGAAGAAGTGGAAGTTGAAGTCACCGTTGTTCGCGCGACTCGCGAGCTGGCTGCCGAGGGAGCCGATGTACTCGGTGAGCTGCGGGTCGTCGACGACGACGCCCGCGGTGCGCAGTTGGAGCATCACGCCGCGTCCGAGCTGCGCCTCGCGGCTCTTGCTCAAGGCGACGTCCGCGGCACTACTCAAGTCCGGAAGCGTGTCGTTCGGCTCGGCGGCCGCGAGGCCGGCCGCGAGTAGAGCGAGCAGGGCAAGAAACGATTTCACGATCAGCGAGCCTCCGTGCATCCTAGGCCGCAGGACGATTGGACCTCAGGTATCTGCGCACGTTCAATCACAGCGCCTTGGCCGCCGCCAGCACCTCGTCGACATGGCCGGCTACCTTTACTTTGCGCCATTCGCCGCGCAGCACGCCGTCGCCGTCGACGAGGAACGTGCTCCGCTCGATGCCTAGCACCTTCTTGCCGTACATGTTCTTCTCCTTGATCACGTCGAACTGACGGCACAGCGTCTCGTCGGCGTCGGAGACGAGATCGAAGGGCAGCGAATACTTCGCCTTGAATTTCTCGTGCGACGCCAAGCTGTCGCGCGAGACGCCGAGCACGCGAACACCAAGGCGCTTGAACGCGGCTAGCTTGTCACGGAAGTCTTGGCCCTCGAGCGTGCAGCCCGGTGTGTCGTCTTTAGGATAGAAATACAGAACGTAGGCGGAGCCGACGAGGTTCTTGCTGCCGACGGTTCCGGCAGTCGATGGCGCGGAGAATGCGGCGACCTTCTTGCCGATCGGCGTCTTAGGCATTGCGTCGACTCCTGTTGATCACGTCTGCTTGACGGGCTCCATGATCGCGTCGACGTTCAGCTGATCGCAGAAGTCCATGAACTCCTCGCGGAGCCCCGAAATGTGCACGCTGCCCGGGATATTGATCAGCATATATACGGAGAACATCGGCGCGCCGGTATGCGTCGCGGCGTAGCTGCGCGTAGAGACCTCCGCGATCTCCACCTTGCGCGCCGCGAAGAAGCCGCTGAGGCTGTGCACGACGCCGGGCTGATCGAGGCCGACGACGTCGACGGCGTACGGGAGCAACTCCTTGCCGAAGCGACGCGCCTCCGTGCGCTTGAGCTGCATCGTGACGCCGTTGCTGCTAGCGAAGCGATTGAGCTCACGCTCCATGCGGCTAATCGTGTGCCAGTTGCCCGCGACGAGAAGCAGCATCGCGAACTCCGACCCGAAGACGGCCATCCGGCTTTCTTTGATGTTCCCGCCACAATCCATGATCACGCGGGTCAGCTCCTGCACGACGGCCGTAGGCTCGCCGCCGACGGCGGAGACGACCATGAGCTGTTCCATCGGCGGGCGGTCTCGCGGCAAAAGAGCCAGTCCGGCAGTTTACCTTGAACGTCTCGCCCTGCAACGTTCAAGTTGCGCCTCCCCGGGCGCCGCCGGTACTATCGTGCGCCTTTTGACGGCTGCGGACGGGTTCGACGATGTTGACGGGCAGCATGGTGGCGGTCGTGACGCCGATGGACGCCGACGGAGCGGTGAACTACCGCGACCTCGAGCGCGTCATCGATTTCCATGTGAGCGGCGGCACCGAGGCGTTGATTGTCGCGGGGACGACTGGGGAGTCGGCGACCCTCGATCACGAGGAGCACATCGAGCTAGTCGAGCGCGCTTGCGAGATCGCGGAAGGACGCATTCCGATCATCGCGGGAACCGGCTCCAACTCGACGACGCAGACATTGAACCTGTCGCGTGCGGTGGGAGCATTGCCGATCGCCGCGTATCTCGTCGTCACTCCGTACTACAACAAGCCGCCGCAGGAAGGTATGCGACGGCATTTCACGGCGATCGCGGACGCGGTCCACCATCCCGTGATCCTCTACAACGTACCGGGCCGTACCGGCGTCGACTTGAAGCCGGACACCGTCGCGAAGCTCGCCGCGCATCCGAACATCGCCGGGATCAAAGAGGCTACCGGGGAACTCGCGCGCGTCCGCGTGCTCAGAGAGACGTGCGGCGCGGAGTTCGTGCTGCTCAGCGGCGACGACGCGACCGCGCGTGAGTTCATGTTGCAAGGTGGTGACGGAGTGATCTCGGTGACGGGTAACGTGGCGCCGGCCGGAATGCGGCGTCTCTGCGACACCGCGCGCGCGGGTCGGCGTGTCGACGCGGAGCGCATCGATGCCGACCTGCAGCCGCTGCATCGGAACCTGTTTTGTGAAAGCAACCCGATCCCGGTCAAGTGGGCTTGCCACAAGATGGGCCTCATCGGTCCCGGCATACGCATGCCGTTGATCCCTTTGGCGCCTCAATATCACGCCGTGGTCGCGAGCGCGATGATCGCAGCGGGCGTCCAAGTCGCCGCCGCGTGATTCTCCGCCTCGGGGTAGCGTCCGCTGCGCTGGCCGTTGCGTGCGGCCTCGGTGCTTGCTCGCACGACCATGCCGTGTCTTGCGAGCCGACCACCCGGTATGCGACGGCGGCCACCGCCGCGCCCGTACGAATCCCCGACGATCTGAATCCGCCCGACGAGACGGATTCGTTGCGGCTGCCGCCGGACTCGAGCGCCGCGGCCGCGCGTACGAAGCCCTGTCTCGAGTCGCCGCCCGGTTATTACGCCGACGGCGCTCCAGCCCCAGGCCGAAACGGCGCAGGGCTCGAGCGCCGGCCGGCATCGAGCCCGCGTCCAGCCGCTGCTCCGCCGCCGGCCCCGGCGGCGCAACCGCCTCGGCCCGCGGAGCCGGTCCCGCCAAGCGACGGCGCGCAACCGCGCGGCGACCGCGAGATCAACGACTAGCCGGGCTAAACCCTAAGCGGCACGCGGCTGTTACCCGCCGCGACACCGTATGACACGTTCCGGAACGCCGCTCGCGCCGCTATAAAGCGCGACCTTTCGCCGTCCATGAGCTGGACGGCGCAGCAACCCGAGGGGGTCACATGTGCGGAGCGGCCGTTACGGAGCTGCCGGAGTCGATGTCCCAGGATATTTCGCTATTTCAGCAGGCGCTCGCCGAGCGGTTGCACGACGGTCCGCTGCAGGAGCTCGTGGCATTGCAGCTCAGCGCGGCGAACCTCGTGCGTGCCCGCGCGACCGACGGGTCCGAGCAAACGGCGCGGATCGTGGAGCTCGGCAGCCTCGCGCAGGCGGCCATCGACAACCTCCAGCAAATCATCCGCGACCTCATGGGCGACGCCTCGCAGCCGATCCCGCTCGTCAAGCGGCTCGACGAGCTGTGCGATCAATTCCGGTCCGGAAGCGGGATCGAGTGTTGCGTCATGGTCGTTCCGGCCCACGTCGAGTTCGAGCCGGGCGTCGGGGAGATCGTGTTCCGGACGTTGCGCGAGCTCCTGACCAACGTCCGCAAGCACTCCAAGGCAACCGCGGTCAAGCTCACGAGCCGTCTGCGCCAGGACGACGCCGTCGCGATCACGGTCGCCGACAACGGCGTCGGGCTGCAGTCCGTGACGCAACGCAAGCACCCCTTCGAGGGCGGCGGCTTCGGTCTCTGGAGCATCGAGCATCGGCTCAGCGAGCTCGGCGGCATGCTCGAGATCGCGAGCGATTCTGGCCTGCGCGCGACCGTCGTGGTGCCGCGCAAATTTCTGCTGAAGGGCTGACCGCGCCCTTCACTCGATCTCGATCCCGGCCGCGCGCAGCCCGCGTTCGAGCTGCGCGCGCAGCGGCGGATCGATCTGCCACTTCGCGAGCTCCCCGCGAGCGACCTGCGGGAACGTCGGGTCGAGCTCGGTCAGCCGAGCGACTGCGCGCGCCGCGACGTCGGTGCGGCCCGCGAGGCCTGCAGAGGCCGCGACCAGCACCGAGCTGATGAACCAACTGGGTGCGTCGATGCGCAGCGCCGAGCTCAGCGCATCGTCCGCGCGTCCGGCCCGTAGATCGAGCAGCGCGCGCGCGACGTAGTAGTTGCCCGGTGGGCGGGGCGCAAGCGCGAGCGCTTTGGCCGCGAGCGGCTCGCCGCGCGCGGGGGATCCGGACACGGCGAACAGCGTCCCGATCAGCGCGAGCGCTTCCGAGTTATTCGGTTCGAGCGCGAGCACCTTGTCGGCGCTGCGGGCGAACGCCTTGAGGTCGCCCTTGAAGAATCTCACGCGCGCGAGCGCGAGGTTCGCGAAGTAGTTGTCGCCGTCGATGTCGAGGCCGGTCCGCGCCGCTTCTTGGGCTCGATCGAGCGGGCCGTGTGCGTCGTCTTCCGGGTCGTACCCGAATGCGTACTCGTCGAGATAGAGCAGCGCGAGCCCGCCCCACGCGTCCGCGAATCTGGGCTCGCGGGTGACGGCATTGCGGAAGCACGCAAGGGTGTCCGCGTGAGCCGCGGGATCGAGCGTGCGCCGGTACGCGTAGTACTTCAGCACGCAGTCGTACGTGTCGAGAGATTCGGCGGGCGTGCGCGCAGCGCGCGCGAGCTCGCGGTCGAAGATCGGGCCGTACGGCACCGCGATCGCGCGCGCGACTTCCGTCGCTATCTTCTCTTGGATCGCGAGCAGCGTCTCTACGGTGAGGTCTTCGTCGTAGGCCGACGTCCAGAGCTGAGCACCGGTCGCACGCTCGACGAGCCGAGCGGAGATTCGCACGCGCTCGGGCGTCGCGCGCACGCTGCCGGTCAGCAAGTAGGCCGCGTCGATTTCGGCCGCGATCGTATTCAAGGGCTGCGTGGCGCCGCGGTAATTCCAGGTGGTTTGGCTCGCGATCACGAAGAGGTTGAACGCGCTCAGGCGGAGCATGATTTCCTCCGTGAATCCGTCCGCAAAATAGTCGAGTTGCGAGTCCCCGCTAAGATTCTCGAATGGCAGGACGACGATCCGCGGTCCGCTCGGGAGCGCGAGCGCGCGATCAGCGGACGGGGTGGGGCGTACGCTGCCTCGGTCCGGGCGCTCCAAGATCACGAGAGTCGCGAGAACGACGATCACGCCGAGCACGGCGAGCGTTCGGACGCGCCGCCAGCGTGAGCCGAGTCGCGAGGGCGGGGCGGCTTGCGAGTCGTCGGGGCTGTCGGTTCGCGTCGGCGCAGTGCGCAGAGCTCGCGACGTCGCGACGTAGCTGAACTCAGGCGCGTAGCCTCCGCGCGGCAACTCTATGCGTAGCGGGTTCGCGTAGCCCTCGGCGACGTAGTACTCGAGCAATCGGCGCCGAAGCCGGCCGGCTTCGACCCGGACGAGCGGATCGGACTGCGCATCGAAGCTCGTGGGGCGCTTGAAGACCTCGATCGCGATCGCGTAGCCCTTCAGCCGCTCGCCCCCGCCCGCGAGCGACTGCTCGACGACGTGGCGCAGGAACTCGGACGAGCGCGCGGCCTGCGCGAAGCATTGGCTCGCGAGTACCCGCGCGAGCTCGGTCCGAACCTCGTCCGGTGTCGGCTGCGGCCTAGGTCGAGGCAGATCGGGTTTCGGCTGCGACATCGTTGCCTCTGAGCAGGCCGGTTCGGCGGCGCGGGACCTCCGTCGGTGGACGGCGCGACGACGAGGTCGCACGTCAACCCAGTTAGCTCAGCTCGTCCGGCTCCCGCGGGACGAGCGCGGTTCCCGCCGCAATCCGCGACGCCGCGTCTAGCGAGCCGCCGAGCTCGGCGGGGCCCCCGCGTCGGTGAGCTTGCGCGTGACTCGGTCTTGGATCCACTGCGAGCTCCACCAGTCGATCGGCGTAACGGCGTTGCCCGCGAGCAGCATGGTGAAGTGCAGGTGGTCGCCGCCCGCGAGACCCGTCGAGCCGCTGCGGCCGAGATCCTGGCTCATGTCGACCATGTCGCCGACCTGCACGCCGACCGAAGACAGGTGCGCGTAGAGCGACATCACGCCCATCCCGTGATCGAGGATCACGCAGTTGCCGTAGATGCCGAGCCAGCCCGCGTGCAGCACGCGGCCACGGTTCGCGGCCCGAACCGGTGCCGCGATCGTCGACGCGAGATCGAACCCGAGGTGGGTTTGACGGTCGACCTCTTTGCCCTTGTAGAGATACGTGCGCTGGTCGGCAAAGCCCGCCTCGACCGCCGTGTTCAGGAGTTGTTTGAACGGCCCGCGCCAGAGGATTTCGGGTGACGTCTTCGCCGCGAGCTTCGTGATCGTCTCGTTGTTCATGCGCCGCAGGTCGCGATTGATCTTGAGAAACGACGCTAGCAGGTCGCTCGGATCGTCGACGCTGAGCTCGGGCGAGTTCTGCAGGATCGGTGGCACGACCCGCGCGAGGAACGAATCCTCGAGCTCGATCCGGCTGGAACGGAACTGCTTCGGGAACACGCGATAGTCGAAGCCGCCGCTGCTCTCGTTGCCGAGGCCGTCGCGCGCATAGACGCGGATCGGCGTGTTGACGTCCTGGTCCCAGAGAACCGCGAAGAACGCCACGCGCAGCGCCGGGTCGCCGTTCGTGATGCCCGCGCCGGTCGCCGGGAAGCCGGGGTATTCATAGTTACCGACTTTGATACCGGATTGCGCGTCGGGCGGTGTCACGCGGTAGACGACCGCCTCCGAGCCGCCGTGATTGACGTAGTGGAACGAAGAGACCACGGCGATCTGCGGCGGCAGCAGCCGGACGTCGACGCCGCGTGTCGCGGTAGCGGCCGCCTCGCGCAGCCCGAAGAGCACGGGCCGCACGGCCTTCACCCGGATTTCCGCGGCACCTGACTTCAGCTCCGGTACGAGCTTCTTGCCGGCCGGGCGCGAGATCGAGACTCGGTCACCGTCGACTTTGAGCTCGGCCGCGTTGTCGTGCGTGAGCTTGAACACGGGCACCGTGGTGGTGCCTTGTGCGAGAACCACCTCGAAGCCTTTGAGCAGACCGCCGGGCGCGACCACGCTGACCGAGATTTCCCCCGTCTGACCGATCGCGGGCGGACCGTCGATGTCGATCGACGGGCCCGACGCGCGGCCCGCGCTGACCCAAATCGCGACGGTGCCGACGATCAGCGCGACGAAAACGATGAGTACTTTCCACATTGGTCGCGATTGTACCGGCAGCTCGGCTGATTCACACTGCTTTCAGAACCGTCGCGATCGCAACTTCGAAGACGGAGTAGTGTATGGGAACTTACCGCAAGATCTTGCTCGCCGTGGATCTCACGGCCGACACCACGCAGATCGCCGAGCGCGCAAAAGCGTTTGCCGCGAATCAGGACGCGGAGCTCGAGCTCCTGCACGTCATCG
>Ga0307497_10000295_pt1 | contig 11243 bp, 7 predicted proteins | sample 10_S_MG_FD_201366 | JGI IMG/M metagenome (GOLD analysis project Ga0307497, IMG submission 201366) | Soil microbial communities from Populus trichocarpa stands in riparian zone in the Pacific Northwest, United States - 10_S | ecosystem: Environmental > Terrestrial > Soil > Riparian zone > Trees...
ACCGCGAATCCTGCGGGTACTTCAGGTGCTGGCCGCCCTTGATCCGGCCATGCGCGCGGCCGAGGATCGCCGCCGGCAGCGGGTCGTTGTTGTGGCGGTTGCTGTCGCTCATGTTGCTGCCGAACAGCACCATGGAGTTGTCGAGCAGCGACGCGTCGCCGTCCTTCGTGCTCGCGAGCCGCTCCACGAAGTGCGAGAACATCTTCGTGTGATAGGTCTGAATCACCGCGAGGCGATCCTGCTTCGCGGGATCGTTGCCGTGGTGCGAGAGCGGATGGAACGCCTCCTGGATGCTCAGGTTGTTGTATGTCCGCATGCTCGCCTCGCGATCCATCGAGAACGTCACGATCCGCGTGACGTCGGCTTGGAACGCGAGCGCCATCAAATCGAACATGAGCTTGAAGTGGTCGTCGAAGTTGCCCGGGATGCCGATCGGCGCGTCCGGGATCTCGAGGCCGCTCGTGTCCTTCTCGGCACTCATCTGCAGCCGGCGCTCGATCTCGCGCACGGAGTCGAGGTAGTCGTTGACGGCGACGCGGTCCTGCGCGCCGAGCTCGCTCTGCAAACGATGCGCCTGCTCCGTCACGCGATCGAGGATGCTGCCGGTCTCCTTCACGATCGCGGCACGCTCGGTGTCCGTGTCGCCTTGGCCGAACAGCCGATAGAACACGTTGCGCGGGTTGATCTCCTGCGGCAGCGACTGGGTCGGCGTGCGCCAGGCGAGCTGCGCGCCGATCTGCGCGGTCGTGAGCTCGAGCGACGGCAGCTTCGTCTCTTGGCCGATGTGCCGGACCGCGAGCTGGTCCGCCGTGACGCCCGCGTTGGGGCTGTCGACGCCCGAGTGCTCCGGCGAGACGCAGGAGAGCCACGTGCGCTCGATCCGTTCGTGCGGCTCGGAGCTCTCGGCCGGCTTGTTGCGCAGGCCCGAGACGATCGTCATGTAGTCGCGGTATTTCGCGAGCGGCTCGAGGATCCGCGACATCTGATAGTCCTTGCCGGACTGCTCGGGCGACCAGAGGCGCATCACGGCGCCGTGCGGGAAGCCGACGAACGCGAGCCGCTGCGGCGTTTTCGCGGGCGTGTTCGCCCATGCGACTCCGGCCGGGATCATCGCGTCGAGCAGCGGCAGCGCGATGCCTGCGCCGACACCCTTGAGCACGGTGCGCCGCGACAGATGCCTCTTGGTGATGAACATGCCCCTCTCCTTACGCCTTGCGCCGGCCTCGGACTGCGACGCGAGTCCTATAACTCTACGCTCAGTGCGCCACGTTCTGCGCGGTCGCGCCGGCCGCCGCCGCGTTCCGCGCCGACACGCCCGTCTGCGGCGCTTGCCGCATCCGGAACGGCTCGCTCGTGACGATCTGCCAGACGATCGAGTCGAACCGCCAATCGTCGCGCTTCGCCTCGCGGACGATCTTGCGCACGGCCGGCATGTCGCGGTAGTCCGTCGTCCGGCCGAGCGCGTAGATCAACAGTCGCTCCGCGAACGTCTGCACGAACTGCTCCGGATGCCTCATGAGCGCCGCGCGCAGCTCATCCGGGCCGTTGACCTTCGTCCCGTCCGGCAGCTCGGCAACCGAATCGATCGGGATGTTCGCGTAGCGATCCTTGCTGCGCCAGACGCCGACCGCGTCGAAGTTCTCGAGCGCGAAGCCGAGCGGGTCCATGATGCCGTGGCACGAGAAGCAAACCGGATTCTCGCGGTGCTTCGCCATGATGTCACGGACCGTTTTCGGCTTCGGCCCGCTGATGTCGCTCTCGGGGAACGGCGGCACGTTCTTCGGCGGCGACGTCGGCGGCGCACCCGCGATGTACTCGAGGATGAACGAGCCGCGCAGCACGGGCGAAGTTCGGTTCGGATACGCGGCCGCCATCAGGATCGCGCCTTTGCCGAGCAAGCCCCAACGCGTCGAATCCTTGAGCTCCACGCGCTGGAAGCGATCGCCCTTCACGTTCTTGACGCCGTAGAGCAACGCGACGCGCTCGTTGACGAACGTGTCCTTCGCGGTCATGAAGTCGACGACGCTGCGGTTCTCGTCGAAGATGCTCTTCGCGAACAGCGTGAGCTCCGTCATGTAGTCGGCGCGGGGATCGCCGCGGCCCGAGGCGTACGGGAAGATCGCGCGATCCGGGTCGACCTCGCCCAAGCGGCGCAAGTTCAGCCAGTGATAGACGAAGTTGCTCGCGAGCGTCTCCGCGCGAGGGTCTTTGAGCATTCGCGCCACTTCACGACGCAGCACGTCTTCCTGGTGCAGCTCGCCCTTGGACGCGACGGCGAGCAGCTCGTCGTCCGGGATCGTGTTCCAAAGGAAGAACGACAGCTTCGACGCGAGCGTGAGATCGTCCACCGCATAGGTCTGACCCGGCGCGACGCCCGCCGGCACCTGCTCGACGCGATAAAGGAAGTACGGGCTCGCGAGGATGCCCGTGATCGCGCCGCGGATACCTTCCTCGAAGCCGCCCTGCTCGACGCCGTCGCGGTAGTACTGCAGGAGGTCCGCGACGTCCGTCTCGGTGAGCGGCCGACGGAACGCGCGCGTCGCGATCTTCGCGATGATCTGCTCGGCGCAGAGCCGTTGGTCGTCCGCGCCGCTCGGCTGACACGTGAAGATCCGGTCGCGGCTCGGGGTCTCGCTGACACCGTGGGCGCCGTATGGCCCGCTGATCTCGAACGACGACACGCGGAACTGGCGGTCCTGCCCGCCGCCCGGCAGGAACATCTGCTGCTGGTCGTCGGACTCGGCGAACGTGCGCCGCTGGAACGTCACGCCGACACGGTGCGGACCGGACGTCGCGGTGAAGCGGATGTTCTTCAGGCGCGAGTTCACCTTCTCCATCACGCCGTCTTGCACCTGGTCGTAGGCCTTCGTGTCCTGATCACCGCCGACCGACGCCGAGTAGATCGGCTTGTCGTCGACCGTGACGACCACCTTGTTCTCGAACTCCGAGTCGTTGCCCCAGATCTGCGTGAACATGTCGGCGACGTTGACCGCGTACTCGCCGTCGGATGGGAATAGGTGCGTCACGACGAGCCCGCCGCGGGTGCCGAGTGGCAGGCCCTTCACGTGCGTCAGCTGGCTCCCTGGCCCGGCCGCGTAGCTCTTGCCGCCAGGACGGGCGTTCGGTTGCCCGACTGCGCGGACAGCGAGCGCGCGCGCCGCGATCACGTACTGCTCGATGAACGACGGCGAGACCTGTAGGCCGCTCGCGATGTTATCGAAGTGCTTGACCTCTTCGTCCTGTGGCAGGAACTCGCCCGGATCGATCTCGAGCGCTAGCAAGTCGCGGACCGCGTTCGCGTACTCCTTGCGATTGAGTCGGTGCGGCACGATCGCCGGATACGTGTGCCGGTCTGCGGCCGCGGCATCGAGCGAATCCTCGAGCCACGAGACGAACGACATGAGCTGCGCCTCGTCGGGCCGCGGCTCCTTCGGCGGTGGCATCAAGTGGCCGCGGAGCTTGCGGACGGCCTTCTCGAGCGTCTCGGCATGCTGCGCAAAGCTCTGGGGCTTGATCTTCGCGAAGTCGACGCCGCCGGCCAGATCCGCGTCGTTGTGGCAGTCGCTGCAATACTTCTGCACGAGCGGCCACTGCTTGGCCGCGTCCGCCTGCGGGTTCCGTCCGCCGAGCTTCCCGCAGCCGCCAAGCGCGAACGCCGCGAGCAGCGCGAGTGGCGCCGCGGTTCGGACTAGCGTCGAGGGCAAGGTGTGCATGGCGGTGGCTCGGACCATTCTAAGGTGTCGCCCGCTCCATCATGCGTCGGGCGAGAGGTAGGCCCAGAGGCTTTGGAACGCGCGTCTCACGAACTCCTCCGACGGGCCCATTATGTCATCGAACTCCTGCGTCGGCTTCGCCGCGACAGCCTCGTCAGGACCCCCGCCGCCGTAGAGTTTCTTCACGAGCCGCTCCCAGATCGTGCCGTACATCTCGTACTGGCGGCGCAAGTCTTTGTAACCGAGCACTGGGCCGCGCGCGGGCACGACGCGCGTGTCCGCGTTCGCGACCGCGAGCAGCGCTTCGATGCCGCCGACGAGCCCGCCGATCCAGCCGCCTGTCCACCAATCGATCGACGGCCAGCCGACGCCGTAGACCGCGTCGCCGACCGCGAGCACGTTGTCGTCGCGGAACAGCACGTACATGTCGCCGTCGGTGTGCGGGCAGTCGCGCAGATGTCCGCAGCTCACGCGCTTGCCGCCGAGAGTGAGCTGCAAGTCCGTGTAGAAGCTCTTGTTCGGTCGCGCTCGCTCGGGCAAGCGCCGGACCATCTCGTTGTTCCAAGGCCAGGTGACATCCTCGCCGAGCCAGAGGCGCGTGTTCTCGTGCGCGACGATGGTCGCGCCCGCTTTGGCGAGCGCCTCGTTCGAGCCGGTCTGCTCCGGGTGCCAATGCGTGTTGAACAGCGTCTCGATCTTCGCGCCGCGCGCGAGCGCGGCCGCCGCCTCGAGCAGCTTCGCGGAGTCCGCCGCCGCGCCGCCGTCGACGAGCGCGAGGCCGTCACCAGTCTTAACCGCGAGCACGTTGATCTCGCCCGCTTTGAGCACGTGGAAGTCCGCGCCGAGCTCGGCGCTCGCCGTTGGCGCCAGCCGCTGCGCGAGCAGCACGCGCGCGCCGAAGCCGCCGAGCGACAGGCCGGCCGCGGTCTGAATCGCGGTCCGGAGCAGGCTGCGGCGAGATCGAGTGGTCATCGCTAGTCGGCCGGCCGTCGCGCGGGCATGCCCGGTTGCCCGGGCGGCAGCGTACCGTCGAGGCCGAACAGCCAGAGCCGATCGCCGCGCGCGGAGCCGATCAACGCGTTCCCGCCCGCGTACGCGAGCACGTATTGCTTGCCCGCGCGCTCGAACGTGCTCGCGGCCGCGTGCATGCCGGCGCCGGTCTGGAACTCCCAGAGCGGCTTGCCGCTCGCCGAATCGAGCGCAGTCAGTCGGCCGTCGTTGCGCCCGACGAACACGAGCCCGCCGCCGGTCGCGAGCGAGCCGCTCAAGCACTGCTCCGGCCATTGAAATCGCCAGCGCAGCGTGTTGGTCGTCGGGTCGAGCGCCGCGAAGATTCCCATCCGCGGCAGGCGCGTGACGGCCGTGACGCCACCGAGATAGCGCTGCCCCGGCGCGGGCGCTTCGAACTTCGGATCGCCGCCACCCGTGTACTGACCGACGACCGACGACGCACAGACGAACAGCGTCTGCTGCACCGGGTCGTACGAGCTCGGCGGCCAGTTCGCGCCGCCCCAGATGCCCGGGTTCGCAAGCGCGGGGCTCCCCTCCGTGAACGGCGTGAAGATCCGTCCGTCGTTCACGAGCTCGTAGCCCTCGGGCGCGATCTCGACGAATTGCGGTACGACGGGCTCGCCGCGCGGAAACGGCTGCGTCGCGGCCGTCGCTTGCGCGGCCAGCTGGGGGACGGCCCGCTCGTCGACACCAACGATCGGCACGCCGGTCGCGCGATCGAGGATGTAGGCCCAACCGGTCTTGCCGACCTCGGCGAGCGCTTTGCGCGTCTTGCCGTCGGCGCGTAGGTCCATCAGCACGACGGGGTTGGTCGCGTCGTAGTCCCAGAGGTCGTGATGGACCTGCTGGAAATGCCAGCGGTACCTCCCCGTCGCGGCATCGATCGCGACGATCGACGCCGTGTAAAGGTTGTCGCCGGCGCGAAACGCGCCGTTGTAGTCGGGTCCCGGGTTGCCGGTCGAGAAATAGACGAGTCCGAGCTCGGGATCGACGGCCGGCGTCTGCCACACCGAGCCACCGCCGTACTTCCACGCGTCGTTGCTCGCGGGCCAGCTGTCTGCCCCAAGCTCGCCCGGACCCGGGATCGTGTAGAACGTCCAGAGCAGCTTGCCGTCGCTCGCGGCGTACGCCTTTACGCGGCCGCGCGTGCCGCGATCCCCGCCCGCGAACCCCGTGATCACCTTGCCGTCGTAGTACAGCGGCGCGCTCGTGATCGAGAAGTTGTCCTGCCAGCGCTCGGCCTGCACGTCCCAGACCGGCCTGCCCGTGGCGCGATCGAGCGCGACGAGGCGCCCGTCGAGCCGGCCGACGAACACTCTGTCGCGGCCCACCGCGACGCCGCGGTTCGCCCAGCCGCAGCAGACCGACGTGAGGTTCGGATCGAGATTCGCGGTGTACTGCCAAAGAATCTCGCCGGAGTCGATCGAGACCGCGAACACGTCGTCCGCCCCGGTGCTCACGTACGCGACGCCGTCGTAGACGATCGGCTGCGCTTCTCCCGAGTACTGCAGACCCAGGCCCGAGCCGCGCAGCCGCGTTTCCCAAACACCCTTGAGCTTCGCGACGTTGTCGCGACTGATCCGCGCGAGCGGCGAGTAGCGTTGGTTGTAGAGGTTGCCGCCGTTCGTCGGCCAATCGGCGACCGGGGGCTGGATCCACGGTTCGGACGAAGCCGCGGACGCCGGCGCGCGCTCGGCCGCGAACGCGGCGCCGAACGCCCCGAGCAACGCCACACCGCTCGACGCAACGACAACGCGCCTCATGTCGATCGTCGCGTGCGTGGCCGGCGCCCTTCTCAGCGCTGCGGTCGTTGGATCAGCTCGATCCGGTTGCCCGCGGGATCGATCGCGAAGCCGATGATGATCCCCGTGTTGCCGAACGGCTTCGGATCGCCGTCCATCGTGCCGCCCGCGGCCTTGACCGCGGCCGCGGTCTGCGCCGCGTCGGTCACGTTGAAGATCAGGTGCGGGACGGGGTCTTTCGCGTTCGGGCTATCGGTGTGCATGATGACGATCTGCGCGCTCGTGTTCGCCTTCGCGGCGTCCATGTTGGCACCGAAGTTGAAGAACAGCTCCGCGCCACCCGGGAACGTGAGCCGGTTGACCTCCTTGAGGCCGAATGCGGCTTGATAGAATTTGCCGAGTACCTCGACATCGGGCCCGCCGACCCGCGCCGAGTTCAGGGTGACGTCCGCTGCGAAAGTCAGCGACGCCGTCAACGCGGCGCACGCTCCGATCGCGAATCTCCCGAGCTTGCTCATGAACTTACCCCTGTTGGACGGACCGGCCGCGATGATAGCGTGCGCCTTCCGACCCCGCGAGCACCCTTAAGCAAACTATGCACGCTGTCGATCTCGGCCTCGCTCAGGTAGAGCGGGCACCCCCCTTGCGCGGACCCCGCTCCGGCGGCGCTACGTGGCGACGAGCATGAAGTCGCGCCGCGCGCTCATCGCCGCCGTCGTCGTCGCGTTGCTGCTCGTGGCCGGCGTGGTCGTGCATTTCGTGTCGCGCGAGCCGTCGTCGATCGTGCTGACCGGGATCGTCACGACCGACGAGATCCGCGTCAGCGCGATGACGCAAGGACGCGTCCTCGACCTCATGGTCGGGCCCGGCGACGCAGTGAAGAAAGGCGAGCTCCTCGCACGGATCGAGCAGCAAGACGCGCAGGCCGACGTCGAGTACTACCAGAACAGCGAGCACGCGTCGGCGGCCGCGGTCGACGAGTCCGTGGCCGAGCTCGAGCTGCTCGAGATGCAGACGCGCGAGCAGATTCGTCAGGCCGACGCGACGCTCGCCGTGAGCCGCGCGCAGGCCGCGCAAGGTGACGCGAACCTCGAGCAGGCGCGCCTGGAGCTCGAGCGCCAGCGCGGCATGCGCGAGCGTCAGCTCAACTCGCAACAGGCGCTCGACCAGGCGCGCACCGCGTTCGCGGCGTCGACGGCGGGCGCGCAGTCCGGCCAGAAGCAAGTCGAGGCGGCCGAGGCCGCGCTCGCGCTCGCGAAGGCGAACGCCGAGCAGATCGCCGTGCGCCGCGCGGCGCTCGAGACGACACGGCGCCAGCTCGCCGCCGCCGGCGCGCAGACGCAGCGTGCGAAGGTCCGGCTCGGCTACACCGAGGTCACGGCGCCGATCGACGGCGTCGTCGACGTGCGCGCGGCACTCGCGGGCGAGGTCGTAAGCCCAGGCGCCGCGATCGTCACGTTGATCGACCCCGACGACCTCTGGGTGCGCGCCGACGTCGAGGAGACCTACATCGAGAAGATCAAGCTCGGCGACCAAGTCCAAGTCCGGACACCGTCCGGCCGCGTGCGCAGCTGCGCGGTCTTCTTCCGGGGCGTCGACGCGGACTACGCGACGCAGCGCGACGTGAGCCGCACGAAGCGCGACGTCAAGACGTTCGAGGTGCGCGCGCGCTGCGACAATACCGACCGAAGCCTAGCGCTCGGAATGACGGCCTACGTAACGGTATCGCTGAGCTGAGGCGGCTGCGATGCTCGGCATCGACATCGACAATCTGAGCAAATATTTCGGCTCGTTCTGCGCCGTCGACCGAATGACCTTCGGCGTCAAGCACGGCGAGGTCTTCGGCCTGCTCGGGCCGAACGGCGCCGGCAAATCGACGCTGATCCGAATGCTCACGACGCTGGTCTTGCCGACTTCAGGGCACGCGCGCGTGAACGGCTTCGACGTCGCGCGCGAGGCCGACGGCGTGCGCAGATCCATCGGCGTGATTCCGCAGGCGATGACGTCGGATCTCGACCTCACGGCCGCCGAGAACATGACGATCTTCGCGAAGCTCTATGGCCTCTCGGCGCAGAAGCGCAAGACCGCGATCCACGAGCTGCTCGCGGCGGTCGATCTGCTCGACTGGGCCGACAAGCCCGTCAAGACGTTCTCGGGCGGCATGCGCCGCCGCCTCGAGATCGCGCGCGGGCTCGTCCACGAGCCGCGGATCTTCATCCTCGACGAGCCCACTACAGGGCTCGATCCCGTCTCGCGAGTCGCGGTCTGGGAGATGCTCGACCGGCTCCGCCGCGAGCGCGACCTCACGGTGATCATGTCGACGCACTACATGGACGAGGCCGACAAGCTCTGCGACCGGATCGCGATCGTGGATCACGGCAAGCTCGTGGCGCTCGATTCGCCGCTCAAGCTCAAAACGTCGATCCCGGGCACGAACACCATCGAGGTCAGCTTCTCGTCCGTGCCGGCTGATTGGCAGCGTACGCTCGAGTCGCTGCCCGAGGTCGCCGCTGTCAAGGCCGACGACGGCGTCTATCGGCTGTCGTCGAACAACGGGCCACGCACGATCGTAGCGCTGATGGACGCCGCGCACGCGGCGGGGATCACCGTCGCCTCCCTGTCGGTGCAAAGCACGACGCTCGACGACGTGTTCGTCCACTACACGGGCCACGAGCTCCGCGACGCGGCCCAAAAGCCGAACCCGGCCGAGAGCCGGTTCATCATCAGGCGCTGAGGGCGCGCATGCATCGCCTCCTCGCCATCATCGAACGCGACTTGCGCCGCTTCAAGGCGAACCCAGCCCTCGTCGTGATGTCGATGACGATGCCGCTGCTCCAGCTCATCATTCTCGGCTATGCGTTCGGCGGCCAGATTCGGCACCTCGAGATCGGCGTCGTCGATCAGGACGGGCACGTGCCGGCCGTCAAGCTCAGCGGGATGCTGAAGGCGGTCGCGGCCAACGCGCGCACGTACGAGACGGTGCCGTACGTCGACGAGGGCCAGGCGTTGACCGATTTGCGTGACGGCCGCATCAACGGAGTGGTCACGATCCCGCCGAACTTCTCGCGCGACGTGCTCGCGGGCAAGAACCCGACGATCGCATTGATCGAGGACAACACGGATCAGTTCAGTTCCTCGGCGCTCGCGGCCAACATGGCGGCGCTGCTCGGCGCATATAACGGCGATGGCTTGCCGCCCCGTACGACCGCGAACGCGAGCCTCTCGGTCGTCGAGGTCTATCCGTACGTGCCGTACATCCAGTACCTCTTACCCGGCACGATCGTGCTCGCGATCTTCGTCGCGGCGATGATGGGCGGCGGGATCATGTACATCGACGACAAGGCGCGCGGCCTGCACGAGGGCTACCTCGTCACTCCCGTGACGAAGCTCGAGCTCATCATGGGCTTCAATCTCGCGGGCACGATCAAGGCGTTCATCTCGGGCGCCGTGCTCGTGACGATCGGCTCGTTGATCGCCGGTATCCCGGATCCGTTAGACGTCGTGCGGCTCGCGCATATGTTGGCCCTCGTCGTGCTCACGGCGCTCGCGCTGATCAGCATGATGTTCCTGATCATGGTGCGCATCGACGACCCGGTCGTGCCGCGCGCGATCTTCGGCGTGTTGAACACGTTGCTGTACTTCCCGAGCGGCGCCGTCTATCCGACCAGCGCGTTCCCGGGATGGATGCGCGCGTTGTCTTCGATCGATCCGTTTACGTATGCCGTGCATGGCTTCAAGGTGCTCGTGTTGAAGAACACGGGCTTCGCCGCCATCGGCACCGACATCGCGTTCCTCGCGGCGTTCACGGTGATCACGATGGCGGCTGCCATTCTGCTGTTCAAACGCACGCTGTAATCGCGCGGGCCGACGTGCGGAGTGGCGGTGCGCCCCGAATCCGCGCTCGTGCACCTCGAGATGCGGTGGCGGCGCCGCGCGGTTGCACCGGGCCGAGCGGAGCGGCAAGCTTGCGCGGCCCGTCGACCGTTCAGCGCGGAGCGAGATGGCATGAAGATTTCGACCGAGACCGCCGCGGTATTCCCGACTTTGGTCGCGATGCTCGCGCTCGCGGCGTGCAGCCCGCCCGCGACCGACAGCCAAGCGGCGACCGGCACGGCTGCCTACAAGGTCCCGCGCACGGCGTGGGGCGACCCGGACCTACAGGGCATCTGGCCCGGCACCGCGATGGTCGGCGTGCCGATGCAGCGCGACGAGAAGCTCGGCCTGCGCAACGTGCTCACGGCCGACGAGTTCGCGGCGCGCGAGACGCAATTCGCGAAGCAAGCGGAGCAGGACAACGCGGACTTCTCGCTCGAGCACGCGACCGAGACACCGGGCGGCGACGTCGGCGGACCGGTCTCGCCGCCTCCGCACTGGCTCGAGCGCGGCAAGCCGCAGTATCAGGCGTCGCTGATCTTCGATCCGCCGAACGGCAGGATGCCGCCGACGACCGACGCCGCGCAGCAGCGCACGGCCGCGCTGCGCGCCGAGCGCCAGGGCCGCGGGCCGGCCGATTCCTACACCGATCGCAGCTTGTACGACCGCTGCATCACGCGCGGCCTCGTCGGCTCGCTCACGCCCGCGATCTACAACGCGGGCAACGAGATCGTGCAGGCGCCGGGCTACGTCGTGATCCGCAACGAGATGATTCACGAAGCACGCGTCGTGCCGCTCGACGGCCGTCCGCATCCGAGCGGCGAGATCAAGCAATGGCTCGGGGACTCGCGCGGCCATTGGGACGGGGACACGCTCGTCGTCGAGACGACGAACTTCACGGACC